>MDTD01154213.1_pt1 | contig 55648 bp, 49 predicted proteins | sample 811221 | NCBI WGS metagenome assembly MDTD01 (sample SAMN05326646, study PRJNA326480) | marine metagenome | isolation source: seawater | place: Pacific Ocean: South West | collected 2011 | reverse complement strand
ATCCCCTTTCCGCTGCCATCTTCTCCACTATAATCTGTCCAAGTTGCGACAAACCCACCACCTGATAGCGATGAAATTGATGGATAGGCTTGGTCACTCGCTGTTGTAGAATTTATCTGAAATTGTGACCCAGTCGCGCTGCCAGAACTGCTGTAACTCTGACCAAAGACACCGTAGTCGCTTCCATCATGACCAGAATCATCATGCCAAGTCACCACAAAGCCACCATCAGTCAATGAAGTCACGGCAGAGTATTGCTGAAAGCTTGTGGTGTGTGTATTGACTTGAAACTCTGCCCCTGATTTATTGCCTGACGCATCAAACCTTTGCCCAAATATCCCCTGATCATCCCCGTCCTGATGTCTGGAATGCCAGGTAACAACAAATCCACCATCGGAAAGTCCCGCTATATCCGGGTGTCTCTGGTTGCTGCTGGTATGGGTGTTGACTTGAAACTCTGCCCCAACGGTATTGCCTGATGCATTGTACATTTGACCAAAGACACCATAGCCGCTGCCATCTTGGCTTGATTCGTTAGTCCAGGTTACGACAAACCCGCCATTTGATAGATTGGTGATCGCCGGATCACCCTGATTGCCACTCGTATATGTATTAACCCGAAACTCACTGCCGGCTTTCACTGACGATGTGACAGACTCTGTGACCGCAGGCGTTGGAGCAACAGACTGATGAGCCCCAAAGGTTCCCTCAAAAGTCTCAGGTCTGTTAGTTACAAGTGATACCGTAATTGCGGGCAAAGCCGTTCCATCTGGTTTTCCGGTCAGTGTCAATGTCCCACTCCCCGCGCTAACCGAGCTGAAAAGCGAAGTTTGTCCGGCGATTTTTGATGCCAATGAAGTCAGCAACGCATCGAGCCCGTCACTACCGACAACCCCCTGAACTTTCTCTGCGCCCGGAATATTGATCGCTAGAGTGTCTCCAATTCCGATATTTCGACCCGAAAAATTAATGGTTTCCTGATTCCCAGTCGCCTGTGTCGGCCACTCAAAGACCCGGAAATGTCCAGAATCTATGCCGTTGCCGTCATTCAGCTGTGAGCCGATAGCGAGCCTTTTACCATCTTTACTCAAACTTGCAACAACCGCGACATCAACCATGTTTTCGCCATCAATGTCTTGTCCTCTTTGAACCCATGCAGATCCGTTCCAGTCATATACAAATGCGCCTCCCGAAACCGGCCCGTTACCATCATTTCCAGGTGCGCTCACCGAAAGGCTGTTGCCATCGCCGCTTAGGCTCATAGTAATTCCAAACACATCGCCCGGCCTTTCACCGATAAGATCGTTCCCACGCTGCACCCAGGTTGAGCCGTCCCAATCGAACACTCTAACCCGCCCCGGATTTGCGGCACTGTTGAGGTCGAACAAATAGGAACCGATTGCGAGGGTGTTGCCGTCATCACTGAGCGCAGTCAATCCAGCCCGTTCTTCAACCCCGTCACCATCGATATCCAAACCTCTCTTAACCCAAGCATTTCCATTCCAGTCGAACACCCTCACATTTCCGGAGTTTTGCGCACTTGCATCATTTCGGAGCCCCCCAACCGCCAGCGTGTTTCCATCGGCACTGAGTCGGACTGTCGTGGACTCCTCTCCGGCTGTCTCAGCATCAATGTCCGCTCCTCTTTTGATCCAGGCAGTTCCATTCCAGTCGAACACACGGGCACTCGCTGTTTCGGTTCCATCATCATTCTCTGTCTCAAATGCACCAATTGCCAATGTGTTACCATCTGCGCTGAGTGCGACACTTGCTCCTAACCCATCACCAGCCTCGTCACCAGAAATAGCACCCCCTCTCTGCACCCAGGCTGAACCATTCCACTCAAAGACTTTGGTTTGGCCGGCATTTTTTCCCGCACTGTCATCAAGGCTTTCGCCTACCGCAAGGATGTTTCCATCATCACTTACGGCCACCAAAACACTAACAAAATTATTTTCTGAGTTAGCATATGCTGAAATATCTTGGCCTCTCTGCACCCAATTCGTTCCATCCCAGTCAAAGGCACGAACCTTACCTACAGCGTCGGTGCCTGCGGGAGCTGCGACCACAAGAGTATCACCGCCACCACTGAGCATACCCAGACCGGCCCGCTCGCCCGCCTCCTTTCCATCTATATCGCCACCCATCTGGGTCCAAGCCCGAAATGGATCGCTGACGGTGGTAACACGAGTCACGTCAATCGTTGAACTCAATGGCTCAGCCACGGGGGGTACGGAGTTATGGCTAATGTAGCTTGAACCACCCGTATCACCCGGCACGCTGGATGCATGCGATAAAAAGGTTCTTGCTGTTATGGTGCTTAATGGCGGCGACATAGCATGAGAGCCATAGCCGTCCCCTGATTTTCCTGCGTTGAGGTCGCCCAACTCCATCGTTGATAGCGTACCTAACTCTACCGAAATTTTTTGGCCAGCTTCAGCGCCAATCTGAAAATTCAAATTTCCGGTATGGCCGGAACCATCAAACAGAGATCGCCCGTTCCACTCCGTATTTAATGCGATACGATCGATCTCCGACTTGAGAGCCTGGTATTCTAGATCGAGTGCTGCCCTGTCTGAGGTCGTATTGGTGTCTGATATAGCTTGAATAGAGAGTTCGCGCATCCGCTGCAACATATCCGTCATCGCGACCATAGCTCCTTCAGCAGTCTGAAGCATTGACATTGCATCTTGAGCGTTCCTAACTGCCTGATTGAGGCCATTAATTTGAGCAGACATTCTTGAAGAAATCGAAAGACCAGCGGCATCGTCGGCGGCCGAATTGATTCTCAACCCCGTTGAAAGTCGCTCCATTGCCTGGTTCATTGCCCGATCATTCTTTGCAAGGGCATTCGCCGCAATGGTGGCGTTAATGTTAGTATTTATTTTCACCGTCTCAGGCTGTCAGTGAGTCCTCTCTCTATTCTTTTGCTGTCATGATTGTCTCAAGCAAAATACAGACCAAAAATGTGGCCCATAAAAGAATAATAAATTCAATGGCTTAAGGAGACTCTAAAAGATTACTTGCAAATCAATCAGAAATAGAAAAATTTAGAGGCTTTACGTCAATTAAATGACAGCTAGAACTTGATTTCGAAGCCTTTGGCCTACAGGGTCGCAATGCCAACAAGTTTCTTATGAAACCTGAAAATTGTTTGTACACTTCTCAGGGCCTCTTTTCATAGATATTAGAGCGAAGCGCTGTCCCCGTCTCCGAGCATCAAACCTAACCACTGGGTTTCTGTTTGACTCTCCAACGCTATTTTGACCATGATCGTAAGCGGTATTGATAATAGCATCCCTACAGGCCCGAGCACCCATCCCCATAGCAATAGAGATATGAAGACGACTAACGGCGAAAGATTTAATCCACGACCCATCCAGCGAGGCTCAACTCCATTTCCCATGATAAGATTGACTGCTAGAAATCCTCCCAAGGTTAGCGCCGCAGACCCAACTCCGAGCTGAATGAGAGCCAGTAAAACAGCAGGCACGCAGGCGATCACCGATCCCACTGCAGGAATAAAGTTGAGAAGGAACGCTAATAGTCCCCAAAGCACGGCATAATCAACGCCAATAATGGAGAGCCAGACGAAAATGATCAGACCGGTAATAAAACTTATCGCTGTTTTAATCGCCATATAATCGTTGACACTTTTGGTGAAAGTCTTGAGCCACTCGCTTGATGATCCTGGACCTCGAGCCATGGCAAGTTTTTCACCAAAACCCATGTTCTCGGCTAAAATAAAAATCACTGTCAGCAAAATCATCATGCTGTTGGTCATCACGTTACCAAAAGACGACAAAATATTTGCGACTAACGCCATCAATTTGCTTGGGTCAAAGCTGTTCTTCCATTGTTCAGCACTTATGCCAATACCTCTCTCGCCAAGCATCTGCTGAATGCCAGCGCTCATCGACGCGAGCTTGTTTGAATACTCCGGTAAATCCTTTTGAAAATTAACCATCGCCGATCCTATAACTGCGCCGAGTAGTAGGCCCACCGACATCATAAGGAGCACTACAATAAGAATCGATAAGCCAGTGGGCACGTTGCGCGATTTAAGCCATGCAACCATTGGAGATACTACCATCGCAATAAATACCGCAAGAATAAAGGGAACGATCAGCGCATTTGCCATCTTAAGGCCAGCAACAATGACGGTGAAGGCAGCAAAATTAATCAGCAGACCAGTAATGGGTGACACGTTTTGAGTCATCGACTTGCTCCCAGATTATGGAATTTAATGTTACTCACATGCCATTCTGAATCTTTGGCAATTGATGTGCAAGCCAGCCAAACAAACAACTAAAAGGCATCTAATGCCAAGTAAGCTCACAAAAAGAACGTGACAAAGGGGGAATAACTACGTTGAATCAAAAAACGAGCGCCGTAAAATTTTCGGCTAGAATTGGTCGGGATACTTTCCTTGAAACTGGTTATAGTATGCTCGAATTGCTGCCAAATCCGCTTCATTGTCTCCGGTGGGGTGAAAGAGTTCACCAAGAAACACCCGCTTAGTTGGGTACATCAAACCAACCATCAAAATGGGGCATTCCAAATTCATTGCGAGGCGCAAAAATCCGGTCTTCCATTTCTCAACTTTCTTCCTCGTGCCCTCCGGGGTAATGCCGATGACAATTCCCTCCTCTTCATTGGCTATCCGTTCCACATTCCTGACAATGACTTTAGGCTCTTTTCGATTTGTTGGAATCCCACCCAACCAGTGAAATAGCCACGAGATATACGGCTTAAATGCCGTGTGCTTCATTAGCCAGCGCATTTTTAGGTCAATTGTTAGAATAGATGCCATAGCCAAAACGAAATCCCAATTAGAGGTATGGGGAGCACCGATCAATATAAACCTTTTAACGTCGGGTATTTTACCCTCTATCCGCCAACCCAGAACCCTTAGGACAGCCAAACCAATCCAGCTAGAAATGAATCCTCGATTTGCTCGAAGCTGCCGAGGCGTTTGATTCGGTGAAGTCATAAAAATCTTGTCTGACATATTAGACCTTGCGAACCTCGCTAATTTTCTCGGGTCGCAGAGAAATCGATATCGGGGTATCGCTCTTCGGCAAGCGACAAATTCGCTCTAGTTGGAGCAAGATAGGTCAGGTGACCACCACCATCAATTGCTAGGTTATCCCTCGCCTTATTGCGAAAACTCTCTAGGGACTTTCCATCGACGGTATTAGTCCATCGAGCTGAATACACTTCAACCGGCTCATAGATTGCATCCACCCCATATTCAGCTTTCAATCGGTAAGCCACAACATCAAACTGCAGCTGCCCCACCGCCCCTACAATAATGTCGTTGTTTCGTAAGGGGAAAAATACTTGTGTACTGCCTTCTTCCGATAGTTGCCGTATTCCATTCTGAAGTTGCTTCATCCTCAGTGGATCTCTCAACCTAATAATCTTAAATAACTCAGGAGCAAAATATGGAATGCCACTAAACTTGAGAGCTTCGCCCTCACTAAAAGTGTCCCCGATATGAATCGAACCATGATTATGTAGGCCAATGATATCCCCTGCATGAGCCTCATCTAGGGACACACGCTCTCCTGCTTTAAAACTGAAAGCCTCGGCAATCCTGATATCTTTTCCTGTGCGAACGTGTCTGATCCTCATGCCACGAGAATATCTGCCCGAGCAAATGCGCAAGAATGCTATTCTATCACGGTGTCTAGGATCCATATTCGCCTGAATCTTGAAGACGAAGCCACTGAAAGATTGCTCAGACGGCGCCACAGAGCGCTCCTCCGACATTCGAGCTTGGGGCTCCGGCGCCCAGTTTATAAACCCATCCAGCAACTCCCTAACACCGAAGTTTCCGAGTGCTGAACCAAAAAACACCGGAGTTAAGGTGCCTGACATAAATTGGTCAACGGAGAATTCGTTTGTAGCTCCCCTGACAAGCTCGAGTTCCTCCAAAACATCTTGGGCAAATGGGCCCAGAACATCTTTGGCACGCGCAGATTCAAGCCCTTCTATTCGAACATCATCATCCAGAGTATGTCCCCGCCCCCTCCGAAATACGTGTATAGTATCAGTGTAAAGGTTGTACACACCCCGGAAATCTCTGCCCATACCAATAGGCCAGTTAATGGGCGCGGCTTTAATACCTAGAACCGCTTCAATTTCATCTAACAACTCGATGGGATCTCGAATATCACGATCCATTTTATTGATGAAAGAAAAAATTGGTGTATCACGAAGGCGACAAACTTCCATCAGCTTTATGGTTCGTGCCTCAACACCTTTAGAGCCATCGATCACCATCAGCGAGGAATCTACCGCGGTCAGAGTGCGATAAGTGTCTTCAGAAAAATCTTCATGTCCTGGTGTGTCCAAAAGATTTATCACCCGATTGCCATACGGAAACTGCATTACCGACGACGTAACGGAAATTCCGCGTTCCTTCTCCATCTCCATCCAGTCTGACGTAGCATGCCGATCACTTTTTCGGCCTTTTACAGTTCCAGCCAGCTGAATGACATTTCCCAACAACAGCAATTTTTCGGTAATGGTGGTTTTACCGGCATCAGGGTGTGAGATAATGGCAAAGGTAAGGCGATCGGAGTGAAGCTGGCGCATTTTGTAATACAAGAATCGTAAAAGCTGAGAATTATAGCGTTGACGGCACGTCTTCGCACCCGTTTATAGCGTATAGGCTTTGTGCGAACCAAAAGATTTGTTACATATAAAGCACTCTAAAATAATATAGAGAAGTCCCCGTTTTTATGAAATAGCAACTTAAAGTTGGATAAAGCAATGAGATTCAAAGGCCAAACCACATACGACCATGACGGCAAGCCGCCCTGCTCAGGGGTGTTACTGTGCAATCTTGGCACACCCGATGCCCCTCAAAGCCGCGAACTCAGACGCTATTTGAGAGAGTTTTTAAGCGATCCGCGAGTAGTAGAATTGCCCCGAGTACTTTGGTGGTTCATACTCCATCTCATTATTTTACCTATTCGACCTAAGCGTTCAGCCAAATTATATCGCAGTGTATGGGGATCCGAGGGATCACCTCTTTTGGTGCACAGTAAACAACAAGCTGAAGGCGTCTCACAACGCTTAGCAAAACATTTCGGCAGACCCATACCAGTCGCCCTAGGTATGCGTTATGGGAACCCCTCTATCTCATCGGCAATCAAGCATCTGACGGACCAGAATGTGAGAAATATAGTTGTGCTGCCCCTCTATCCCCAATATAGTGGTGCAACCACTGGCTCGACCTTTGACGCAATTGCAGCCGAAATGAAGAACACTCGTTGGGTCCCTGAACTGCACTTCATCGGCGGATATCAGCAATCACCTCCCTACATCGATGCTCTTGCCAAGAGCATCAGAGCGCACCTAGATCAGCATGGTATGCCAGACAAACTTATATTCTCCTATCATGGTACGCCGCAAAAGTACCTTGAAAAAGGAGACCCTTATCATTGTCTATGTCACCAAACGACTCGACTAGTGCGCGAGCAAATGGGCCTATCAGAAAAAATTGTGATGACGACATTTCAATCTCGATTCGGGCGTGAGCCTTGGCTACAACCCTACACTGATAAGACACTTGAAGAACTGCCCGCAGAGGGTGTCCAACATATCGCCATTGTATGCCCCGGATTTGCCTCTGACTGTTTAGAGACCCTAGAGGAAATTGAAGTTGAGGCTAGAGAAATATTCACGATTGCTGGTGGAAGTAAATTTCATTATATCCCTGCGTTAAACGCACAACCTGAACATCTAGACGCGCTCACCAAGATAGTTAGCCGTCATATCGACTGAGATTTATACTATACCGAGAGCCGTTTCAACCAGTTTTGCAAAACGGGCGCACATGGCGCCGAAGCCTTAGTCGCGGCAAGATGATCAGCTCGGGTTTCTCCTTCGTTAATCAAAGCAATAGGTTTGTTTTGTTCCTCCGCCCAAAGGCAAAACCGATAACCTGAGTAAGTCATCAAAGAGGATCCGATAACAAGAAGACCTGACGCTGACTCCAACATTTCCCTAGCGACCTTTAATCGTTTGAGGGGGACAGAATCACCGAAAAAAACAACATCTGGCTTCAAGATTCCCTCACATTTTAGACAACATGGAACACTTAATCGTGTAAATTCGAGATTGTCTGCATCAGCATCCCCATCCGGAGCAATTTGTCCCGCTTGGTGAGCAAATTCTGGATTGCGCGACTCAAACCATGCTTGTAGCAAGCTGCGAGACTGGCTATCGCCGCAACTCAAACATTTGACTCTATCGATTCTTCCATGCAAATCAACGACATTTTTGCTGCCGGCTAGCTGATGTAAACCATCAACATTTTGTGTTATCAGACCGATCACCGCACCTTTGTTCTGAAGATCACGAATAGCGTAATGCGCGTGATTTGGTTTTGCTTGACTTATAAACCTCCAACCCACAACGTTTCTGGCCCAAAAACGTTGTCGACATGAAAGATTTTTAACAAACTCCTGATGCGTGACCGGTTGTTTCCTTTTCCAACGTCCAAACTTGTTTCTATATGTTGGAATACCCGATTCAGAGCTGATACCCGCGCCCGTCAGAACCAACCATCTCGATGATGCCATTAATAAATCAGTGATTTCTTCCAAAAGAATTCCCCCGGCGATAATAAGCAGTTAATGACACGAACGATACTCTTGCCCAAATTGACATCCATAACTTTGCGGCTAATAATCAGATTGTTGGGGTAGATTTTAAAACAACATGTTTACCATGTCTCCGAGTATAATGTTGGCCCTTTGGTCAAATAAATTTGGTTAATTGAGTTAATGGATATAAAAGCACATATGCAACATATAGGAAGCCTTGCTCAAGGGGCATCAAGAGCTCTTGCAAAGGCTTCTTTGGACGAGAAAAATTATGGTTTAGAGTGCATAGCTGTGCAGTTGGAAAATTGTCGAAGTTCTTTGCTTGATGCAAACGCCTTAGATCTTAAAACTGCCAAGAAGCAGAACCTTGATAGTGCACTACTCGATCGTCTCGAACTCAGCAACGAGAGAATTGATGGAATGCTCGAGGGACTCCAGCAAGTCATCAATCTAGACGATCCAATAGGATCTATGACTGAAATTGGCGAACGTCCCAGCGGAATCAGACTGAGCAAAATGCGCGTTCCATTGGGCGTTGTGGGTATCATTTACGAATCTCGCCCCAATGTTACTATTGATGCTGCGAGTCTGTGTCTTAAGGCAGGGAACGCGTGCATATTGAGGGGCGGCAGCGAGTCAATAAACTCAAATACAGCTATTGCCAGATGCATATATGACGGGCTTTCAGATGCCGGTCTTCCAAGAACTTCGGTGCAGGTTATCGATATTACTGATCGACAGATTGTAGGCGAGTTAATTACCCTGACCGACTATGTCGATGTCATCGTACCACGCGGAGGAAAGAGTCTCATCGCAAGAATAAGTGAGGAGGCGCGCGTTCCTATAATTAAACACCTTGATGGAAATTGTCATATATATATCGACTCGCATGCAGATCCAAAGATGGCTGTTGAACTAGCAATAAATTCAAAAACGCATCGATATGGTGTTTGTAACGCGATGGAATCACTCCTGGTTGCAGATAATATCTCGAATAGAATTCTTCCTGGTTTGTGTCAGGAACTAATTAAAAGAAATGTTGAGCTTCGAGGTTGTGATAAGACACTTGCTTTGGTGAGCGCGGCAAAAGCAGCTTGCGAATCCGATTGGTCAGAAGAATATTTGGCGCCAATTCTGTCCATAAAAGTGGTGCAGAATATTGATGAAGCGATCGAGCATATTAATCATTATGGCTCAAAACATACCGACTCTATTGTCACGCAAAATGCTGAAAATGCTAAACAGTTCATTGAAAACGTTGACTCAAGCTCGGTTATGGTAAATGCGTCAACTCGTTTCGCTGACGGCTTTGAGTATGGTCTAGGTGCAGAGGTTGGAATTTCAACGGACAAAATCCATGCCCGCGGGCCAGTGGGCCTTGAAGGTCTGACCAGCCAAAAATGGATCGTCCATGGTAATGGACAAATTCGACATTAATATGGCTGTTGCAATCTTTGGAGGTACCTTTGATCCAGTCCATTATGGGCACATCAAGGTTGCCAGCGACCTCGCTGACCATTTGGACGTAAACTCTGTCGCTCTGATGCCTTGTGGCAAGCCGACGCACAGGCCGCCGCCCGCAGCAACTCCTTCGCAACGTCTCGATATGCTTAAGTTGTCTATAGTGGGAAACCAGAAATTAACCGTTGAAGAGAGTGAGATTGATACCACCACGCCAAACTACACCATAAACAGCCTGCATAGGATTAGATCTCGAATTGGCGCAAAAGAAACGGTATTTTTGTGTATAGGGTCAGATACATTGAGTCAATTAGACTCCTGGCACCAATGGACCGACCTTACCAAATACTGTCATATCGTTGCCATTTCTCGGCCAGGTTTAAATAGAAAATATTCCTCATCTTTAACAAATTGGATTGCTAGTCGCAGATGCAGAGATGTTGCGAAATTAAAAGAAAACCCAGCGGGCTTCGTTTACCATTGTGAGCTAAGCTTTTTGGATATTTCATCCACTAAAATCAGGCAAAAGATAAAAACAAATGAAGCCCTGCAAAAGCTTTTACCCAGCAAAGTGATCAACTACATCCATATTAATCATTTGTATAAATAACGCAGTCAGATGTCAGAAAATCTCAAAAATATAATCATAAATGCCCTAGAAGATATCAAGGCGGTTGACGTAGTAACCATTACTGTAAGTTCACTTACTGATGTTATGGATACAATGATCATTGCGAGTGGAAATAGTCACCGACAAGTGAAGGCGCTCGCTAACAATGTACTGAGCGATGCCAAAAATGCCGGTTTTTTTCCCATTGGTGTAGAGGGTGAAGATAACAGAGAATGGATCTTGATAGATTTTGGCGACGTGGTAACAAACATAATGTTACCCGGCAGCCGCGAGTTCTATGATTTAGATCGCCTTTGGTCGCTCCGCCCCGAAAACACAAAAAGAATCGCGGGCGAAGAAATCGTTGATTATCAAAAGGCCGACCAATGAAATTGAAAATAATTGGCGTGGGCTCTCGTATGCCTGAGTGGGTATCTGGAGGCATCAAGGAATACCGACGCAGATTGCCTAAAACCTTGCTTCCACAATTGATCGAAATCCCGCTTGCCAACCGACAAAAACATCAAACCGCAATCTCTGCCAGAGAAAAAGAGGGTGAAGCCATATTAAAAAAGCTAGATCATCAAGATTATGTGGTTGCACTGGATATCTTGGGCCAATCCATGAAAACAGTGGAATTAGCGAATAAACTGCTCCGCTGGCAGGAAGAAGCTTTACATGTAGCACTACTTATTGGCGGTCCAGATGGCATGAGCGACTCTTGCTTGAGCCGAGCTGACCTGCGTTGGTCTCTATCTGATTTAACTCTTCCTCATGCTTTGGTGCGCGTATTAATTTTGGAGCAAATATATAGAGCATGGAGTATTAATACCAGACATCCCTACCATAGGTCGTGATGAGATGATTAACAATACTTTCGTTGATTTCGAAGCCTCTCGTAAGCTCTTTGTTAAACGAGTTGTGATCTCAGGTATCTTTGTACTAATCCTTCTATCTTTAATTATGGTTAGATATTATGACCTGCAAGTGACTCGCCACCAAGATTTTGTAACTCAGTCGGATAATAATCGAGTGCATGTCAGGCCTGTGAGTCCAACAAGAGGTCTAATTTATGATCGAAACGGCAAACTATTAGCTGATAATAGATCAACATATAACTTAACCATTGTTCGAGAGCGTTCTAAAGATTTAGATAAATTACTCGCAGATTTAGGCAGCCTGATCGACATCTCCGAAAATGATGTCAGCGAGTTCAAAAAACGGCTGAACCGACGGAAACCCTTTGCAAATACGGCTCTCAAATTCGATTTAACTGAGCAAGATCGTAGCATACTTGCTGTAAACAGCTTCCGATTAGAAGGGGCTGAAGTTTCAGCACACTTGACGCGCCACTATCCTACAGAAGCTATGTTCGCTCACGCAGTGGGTTACGTTGGCAGAATTAACGAGCAAGAAATGTCCATCATAGATCCCGTTAAATATAGCGGAACAGACTCTATCGGCAGAATAGGTATCGAAAAGGAATATGAAAATTATCTTCTAGGCCAAGTTGGCAGTGAACATGTAGAGACCAATGCGCGTGGGCGTGTTATGCGCTTGATGAGCAAAAAAGATCCTCAACCGGGCCAAAACTTGACGCTGCATCTCGATAGCAATCTTCAGCAGGTTGCCTATGATGCGCTAGAAAACTACCGAAGCGCACTCGTTGCAATCGATGTGAAATCGGGCGGAATTCTAGCAATGGTAAGCACGCCCAGTTACAACCCAAATGCCTTTGTATCAGGAATAGGAAAAAAACATTATGCCTCATTGATAAATTCTGCCGACAGGCCGCTCTTTAATCGGGCCTTGAGAGGTCAGTACCCACCAGGGTCAACAATAAAACCTATGCTCGGTCTAATTGCTCTGAATGAAGAAATCGTGACAGCCGAGCATACCATTTCTGATAGCGGTTACTTCTACTTAGATGGCGTTTCGAGACCTTGGAGAGATCACAACGCAAAAAAAGGAGGTCACGGCGCCGATGTCAATCTCGCGCGAGCAATCGTTGAATCATGCGATGTCTACTTTTATACCATGAGTACTGAGATGGATATTGATTTGCTTTCCTCGAATAGCAAATTATTTGGTTTTGGGGGAAAAACCAATATTGATATTCCAGGCGAACAAATAGGTATTATGCCCGACCGACACTGGAAGAAAAATGAATTGGGCGAGGCTTGGTTCGATGGAGACACCGTCAATGCAAGTATCGGACAAGGGTTTATGTTGGCAACGCCATTGCAACTAGCTGTTATGACCGCGCGCTTAGCATCGAATGGTAGAATAGTTACCCCCCGACTTGTAAAAGCGATTAATGGTGTAGGAATAGAGCCAAATAATGAAAATTCTAATCTTACTGATATCGATACTTTTCACTGGGACTACATCCACAAAGCAATGCAAGATGTAATCCATAGTCCTCAAGGGACTGCCAATAAGATTTCAGCAGGTTTAAATTATCGAATGGCCGGAAAAACAGGTACCGCTCAGGTTGTCAGTATAGATGCGGATGTTGAGTATGATAAAACTAAAATACAGGAAAGACAGTGGGATCATGCGCTTTTTATAGCCTTTGCGCCAGCGGATGACCCTGAAATTGCAGTCGCTTTAATCGTTGAAAATGGCGGTCACGGGAGCGTAATAGCTGCTCCAATAGTGCGACTAGTCATAGACGAATTTATGAAAACTTCGACAAATGAAAACTTAGTACTAAGGTGATTATTCATGCACGAAGGTGATTTTGTCCGCCGCATTCAATCACTCGGAGATCGCTCCGACGAAAAAAACTTGCTTGAACTTGACTATTTTTTGATAGCTATTCTACTTTCATTGTGCGCTATAGGTGTTCTGATAATCTACAGTGCTACTGGGCAAGATACATTTTTTGTGAAACGTCAGTTGCTGTTCATAGCAGTCGGATTCGGCCTCATGTGCATAATGGCTCATTTATCACCCAGGGTCTGGGATAGATGGGCGCCCTTTTTGTATGTCGTTGGGATAGTATCGCTAGGTATGGTTCTGGCTTTTGGCGTTGAAGCGAATGGCGCAAGGAGGTGGCTTAACCTCGGTTTTACGCGACTGCAGCCATCGGAACTAATGAAAGTTGTGGTACCGTTAATGATTTCATCTTACATCTCAAGGAACAGTATTCCTCCAACTTTCAAAACTATCCTCGTCTCGATCATGTTAATTCTTCTACCCGTATTGCTAGTTATTAATCAACCTGACCTCGGCACAGCGCTCCTCATATTCATATCGGGCTTGATTGTCTTGTTTCTGTCTGGCATAGGACGCAGTTACCTTATTAGTGGATTTATTCTTGCTCTGGCCGCTATACCAAGCCTCTGGCTATTTGTGATGCGAGACTACCAAAAGCAACGCGTCCTGACCATGTTCAACCCCGAGCAGGATAAATTAGGTGCAGGCTGGAATATAATTCAATCGACTACAGCAATTGGTTCAGGCGGTTGGTACGGTAAGGGCTGGATGAACGGAACACAATCTCAACTTAACTTTCTACCTGAGAGCCATACAGATTTTATTATTGCAGTGTTAGCAGAAGAATTTGGCTTGGTGGGTGTAATGGTTCTAAACTGCCTCTACCTGATTCTTGTAGGCCATTGTATCTCCATAAGCATGAAATCCGAATCAATGTTTGGAAGACTTCTGGCGGCAAGCATAGGATTCACTTTCTTTGTTTTTGTATTGGTTAATCTCGCTATGGTCTCTGGAGTTCTGCCAGTTGTTGGAGCCCCTTTGCCTTTTATCAGCTATGGTGGCACTGCCATTGTGACCTTATTCGCAGGTTTTGGTATTCTAATGTCTCTCTCTAATGAATCTAAAACTAATAGGAGCAGTAATTGAAAAAGTTAATCAGTTCGCTATTGATTCCAGTTTGGGTTTTTAGCTCATTAGCTCGAGCAGATTATTCTGAGCACCCAAGCGCGGCGGAATTCATTGATTCCATGGTAAAGACTCATCAATTTTCTCGAATCGAGTTGACCGAGTGGCTGTCCAGTGCAAAAAAAATAGATTCAATTATCGCCGCTATGTCGCGCCCTGCCGAAAAAGTAAAACCATGGCATGAGTATAGAAAACACTTTATATCAGATCAGCGAATATCTTGGGGGGTAGACTTCTGGAACGAGCATAACGTCGTATTACAAAAAGCACAGCAAACCTTAGGTGTGGACTCCGCTATTGTGGTTAGCATTATCGGTGTCGAGACGAACTATGGCAGAAATGTCGGGAACTATCGAGTCATAGACGCTTTAAGCACATTGGCTTTTGACTTTTATAGGGATATTGAGCCAAGAGAAAAGCGACGATTATTTTTTACAGGGGAATTAGAGAATCTAATACTTATTGGTCGCACCCAAAAAGTGGATCCTACGTCTTTAATGGGCTCATATGCCGGTGCAATGGGATGGGGTCAGTTCATGCCGAGCAGTTACCGCAATTATGCTATAGATTTTGATCAAGACGGGTATGCCGATATATGGAAAAATCCCAATGATGTTATAGGAAGCGTGGCCAACTATCTGGCGCAGCATGGATGGGCCGCGCAAAAGCCCATTGCCATTCGAGCCTCACGAGAAGAGCCAACAAGTGAAATGATAAAAAGCTCTTCGAGAGCACATTATAATGTTGAGAAGGGGGATACACTGTATTCAATCGCCAAAAAGTTTGGTACCGATCATTATAATTTGCAAAAAGTAAATGACCTAAAAAATCCAAACGAGCTTTTTGTGGGGCAAGATTTGACAATTTCCTCTGAGCTGAAAATTAATGCATTGACTCGTCCATCAAAAACTATTGCTGAACTGAAGGAAGCAGGTTTCGACACACTAGAGCCAGCTCCGAGCGATATCAAAGCATTCCCAATGAAATTGGATGCTGGAAATAAGGATGAATATTGGATGGGCTTTAATAACTTCTACGTTATCAGCAGATATAATCCTCGAATCAAATATGCAATGGCGGTATATCAATTGAGTGAACTCATCCAAAATGAATACTGTGCAATCAAAAATAAATGTTGAATTTATCTTATTGATAGTTTGCGTCGTTCTAATTCAGGGCTGTAGCCAAATCAAACAAGTAGAAGGCGTGAAGGATGGCCCCGGTCGGGAACTTGATGTAAGCTCTATACCAGATGCGATTCCAAGAATAGAACCCGTAACGGTAGCCGGGAATAAGAATCCATATACAGTCTTTGGCAAGACATATCACCTGCTCCCCTCCGCTGAAAAATATCGCCAGGTTGGAATAGCCTCTTGGTATGGAACAAAATTCCACGGTAATCCGACTTCAAATGGAGAAATATATGATATGTATGCCATGACGGGTGCACACAAGACACTCCCAATCCCGTCATATGTTCGTGTAACTAATCTAGAGAACAATCGATCTATTGTGATTAGGATTAACGATCGAGGACCGTTCCATAGAGATCGCATCATCGATCTATCCTATGTGGGTGCATTAAAATTGGGCTTTGCCGATCAAGGTACTGCTCGAGTCGAAGTCCAGGCTTTAAGGCCAGAAACAAAGCCAAATGGCCAACTAGTGGAGCTTGATACACAAATTCAACCTCAATCAGAGGCTCGAGGAAAAATTTTGGATCTACGTGAACTCCCTCGAGGAGGCGTATTTCTTCAGATAGGTGCTTTTATAGAACGATCGGGTGCCGAAATTCTTAAAGAAAAAATCCAACCACTCACTTCCCTATCTATTGAAGTCCTCCAACATAAAAATTTATTTAAGGTAAAGATTGGCCCCATAAGAAACAGTGATCGCCTCACAATGCTACAAAAAAAGGTTAACGAAAAATTCGGCATAGCCTCCTTTATTCTTTGGCCTTGATATATAAGACATCTGACTTGTCAAAGTACCAGATGTGATAAGATACAGATCGAAACTCGAATTATGGAAAGAGAATACCATGCATAGAAAAAGTCTTGTCCGCCAAACTTTATTCCTGCTTTTTATCATCATGGGCACAAACATAGCGGCTCAAAATCCAGTGCCAAAAGCCCCCGATTTGGATGGAAAAGCTTGGATACTAATTGATGCGACCACTGGTTTTGTTATCGCCGAAAATAACGCAGATGAACCATTGCCGCCGGCTAGTTTGGCAAAAATGATGACTACATACATAGCAGTAAAACAAATTAAGCAAGGCATATTAAGGGATTATGATGAGGTTCTTGTTAGCGACAACGCATGGGAAAAAGGCGGTGCCAAAACCGACGGATCAACTATGTTTCTGAGTCCAAGAACAACCGTGCCAGTGATTGACTTGATGCGCGGCATCATTATTCAGTCAGGCAACGACGCAGCCATTGCTCTAGCCGAGCACATAAGTGGGAGCGAGGACGCATTCAGTAATCTAATGAACGACACCGCGGCTGATCTCGGCATGGACAACACTTTTTATTACAATTCCACAGGTCTGCCCATCGAAGGGATGTTGTCCTCAGCGCGAGACCAGGTTAGGCTGATAAGAGCAATCATCGAGCTCGACCCTGAGTATTATGCGTTATACTCCGAAAAATATTTCCAGCACAATGATATTAACCAACCGAACCGTAACCGGCTACTCTGGAGGGATAGTAGTGTTGATGGGCTCAAAACAGGTTATACCAAAGCGGCAGGGTATTGTTTAGCAGCATCTGCAAAACGAAAGGACATGCGATTAATATCCGTCCTTCTGGGCTCAACAAGTGCTGAGTCTAGAGCAAGGCAAACTCAGAAACTCTTATCTTATGGTTTCAGACATTTTGATACGAAAAAAATATACGCTCAAGGAGATGTTCTTAAAGAAAATGCAAAAGTCTGGTTTGGTTCAGATGATTTCCTTAATCTCACTATCGCGCAAGATATTGTCCTAACCCTCCCTCGTAGATCCGAAAAAAATTTAGTTGCTAATATTATAGTTGATCAACAACTAGAGGCCCCAATCATTGCGGGCGAAGAATTGGGCCGACTGCAGGTATCTCTTGCAGAAAACACACTAGTCGATGTTCCATTAGTTGCCGACAAAGACGTATCAGAATCTGATCTTTTTTCTAGATTTTATGATTGGGTTGTACTGTTTTTTACCAACTTGATGGCATAGCACCAATATTTTGAAAACTAGACGATCAAATGAGCTAACTTAATTAACACTAGGCAAAAGATGCGCGAGACTCCTCCCCTACTAGAATTTCCATGTTCATATCCGATTAAAATATTGGGTGAAAAGAACCCTGATCTTCGCGAGCAGATAGTTTCAGTAATTAAAAAACATTCATCAACTTTCGATGACCAGTTAACCAAGATCCGCCAAAGCCGGAAAGGACGCTGGCAATCTATCACAATAGTTTTACACGCAACCGGTGAGCATCAGATTAAAGCCATTTATGACGATCTGAGCCATAACCCTCTAGTTCGTATGGTGCTATAATGTGACTAAATCTAGCAGACTAGTCATTCGACAACTAGGAGAAATTAGTTATTCAGACACCCTGAAGGCGATGCAGACATTTACGGAATACCGAAACTCAGATACCGACGACGAAATCTGGCTTCTTCAGCATCCGCCAGTATTTACAATGGGTCGCACTGGAAAAGATGAGCATATACTTGTTAAAACCAATATCCCTGTTATTCAAACTGATCGAGGTGGTGACATCACATACCATGGGCCAGGACAAATTATCGCTTATGTATTAATAGATCTTAGACGACGACAACAAGGAGTGCGGCAATTTGTGAACGCTTTGGAGGATGTGGTAATAAAAACCTTATCACATTGGGAGCTTGCGGCGAAAAGAGTCAAAAATGGGCCTGGTGTTTATGTGGGAGACGCTAAAATAGCCTCTATAGGACTCAGAGTTCAAAAGGGCTGCAGCTACCATGGCATCAGTCTCAATGTAAGCATGGATTTATCCCCTTGGAGTCTCGTTAAGCCTTGCGGGCTGGATATACCCATGACCCAACTCTCTGACCTGATTGATTCAAAAATAAAAAAAGATGATGTTATCAAAATTTTTACCAACCATTTATGTAACACGCTAAGCTATGCAAAGAAAAGTGCTGTCACCACTCCTTTTTCTGTGGCAGACTAAATCGTTATTAAACAACGCGTTGATCCCATGCCTCAAGAACTCATAGTCCCACCAAAAAGATCCAATCGGCCCAAGCCAGGCGTGAAGCTGCGCAGTGCTGACAAGGTAGAGCACATCCCAGTAAGGGTAATCCCCACAAAACATTTTGAACGCAAGCCTGCGTGGCTAAGAACTAGTCTATCAATTTCACCTGAACGCAAACGAGTTAAGGATTTATTGCGCGCAAACAGTATGGCAACTGTATGTGAAGAAGCCAATTGCCCTAATTTAAACGAGTGTTTTAGTAATGGTACCGCTACATTTATGATAATGGGTGAGATCTGCACTAGACGATGCCCATTTTGCGATGTTGGCCATGGACGACCCAATCCCTTAGATGAGAATGAACCTGGCAATCTAGCTCGTGCAATCTCTGCTATGGGGCTTAAATACGTAGTAATTACCTCTGTTGATCGCGACGACTTGCGTGATGGGGGTGCCCAACATTTCGCTAAGTGCATAGAAGAAGCGAAAAGGCTTGATCCAAAGCTCAAAGTTGAAATACTGGTGCCAGACTTTCGGGGTAGAAAAGAACCGGCACTTAAATTCTTAAGCGAAACTCCACCAGATGTATTTAATCACAATATCGAAACCGTGCCTCGCCTTTACAGGCAAGTCCGCCCTGGAGCAAATTACAATTGGTCGCTGAATCTCATGAATGACTTTGCATTGATGAATCCTCGCGTACCTACTAAATCAGGGCTGATGGTGGGCTTGGGTGAAACTAAGGATGAGGTCTTTAGAACGCTGGATGATTTGCGAGAACACAATGTAGCAATGCTTACTATCGGGCAGTATCTGCAGCCATCCGCGAACCACCTTCCCGTAGATAGATTTGTTCACCCAGACGAGTTCTCTGAATATTCAGAGTACGCATTTAATATTGGTTTCTCACAAGCCGCCTGTGGCCCCTTGGTTCGCTCAAGTTATCACGCAGACAAACAAGCAAACGGAGCGCAAATTACTTGAGCTGCACCGAAGCTTAACCATCGCAAACATGTTGCCGCCCATTTTTAAAAGACGTGAATAATTCTATGTCTCAATCCAAACTTCTCTAAGCGGCTCACCAAAATCATCGTAGATGATCTTTTTGCGAGGGGTAGATCTCGGGAGCACCGATGGCGGATTTCTTAAATTTGCCTTTCGCTCGTCTATTGCCAAAATCACTTCGTTTAGATCATTCTGATTAGATAACCCAAGACCCACGAATTCGGCTTTTTTGCGCGGTATATCAGCCCTTTCGGCGCTTTCTCCCGCCCGATACTTCTTAATTTCACCGCCTCGAGAAAGATACTCTTCCGTCTTTCGAAGAATATCCTGTCGAAGGATTCGTTTGCTGCCTACCAAAAGCACCTCAGTTCAATCAACTCAGCTATAAGTCTAACAAAATTGGTTTGTTGCTGGAATTTCATTAAAAACACGTATTTTCTTTACTAGGAAGAGGACCTAAAAAAAATGGGTAGTCTTGCTCGGATGATGCTTGGAAGAAGCAACATAGCTGGAGTTAATAACAGCGTCATGACCGTAGACAAAGTCAAACCATTTACTATCGCACTCGCCAGAGGTTGCCACCAAGAAGCAACTGAGCCTCCGTATTCCCAAGACCGATTTACAATATCAACACTCAGTCCATTTGCCAATGGAAGCAGACCAACAATAGTAGTAACAGTGGTAAGCAAAACGGGGCGAAAACGTGACTTAGCTGCCCTGAAAACTGCCTCCTGAGGACTTACATCATTTTCTCTTTTGCGTATAAAATTAAAAGTGTCGATCAGCACAATATTATTATTCACCACAATTCCCGCTAAAGCTACTATCCCAACCCCAGTTAAGACGGTACTAAAAACCGCCTGACTGACCACGAGACCCATGAGCACACCGGCAGTCGAGATAACAACGGCAAACAGTATCAAGAATGCCTGATAGAAACTATTGAACTGGGCAACCATCATTATCATCATTAACCCCAATGCCATTGTGAATGCCGTAGATAGAAAGGCTGCAGACTTAGCTTGTTCTTCATTAGCCCCACGAATTTTTACCTGGACATCTGGATGAAACTTCATACCCGCCAGCCAGGACTCAATTTGCCCGGTCTGCTCATCTGCAAGATACCCATCTTCGGTATAACCCATGACGAGAACCGCTTCCTCCATATCGATGCGCTGAACTATATCCATTTTAGGTTTTGCAATACGATGCGTGAAATCACTGATAGGGACTGATCCAGCTTTTGAGTTAATTACAAGAGCTTCTAGGGCCGACAATTTACGCTCGTCTTCAGGAAAGCGAAGACGAATTTCAATCTCTTCATCAACATCATCAGGACGAAACTTTCCTATCATCAGTCCGTCAGTTACCAGCTGAACCGCCTGCCCAACATTTGCAACATTAACTCCTTGCATCGATGCTTTTGATCGGTCGACATCCATTTCCCACTGTACACCAGAAATTGGTAGTGTATCCTCCAACCCTCGAATGCCCTCCACATTGTTCCGAATCCAATTCTTAATCATGATTGCCGTATCATGCAGGGCTACTCGATTGGTCGATGATATCTGTATCTGTATGTCCTTCCCTGTAGGGGGGCCACTATCAAGATTTTGCGCTGAAACTATGAGACCGGGCATGTCTGAAGTGACTTGCCTGACCTTGGCAAAAACCTCCGTACTGCTTAGGCCGCGCTGAGAGGTAGGCACTAGTTCTACAAAAAAATTACTTATCTGATCGCGACTTGAATCTCTTTGCAATCCCATGTCCTGGCTTGATGAGTATAGCTGGCGAATTTCTTTGATACCGCTCTCCCTGACGCGATCCTCAACTGCTGACGTCATCATGCGTTTCTGCTCGACCGAATAGTTGCCCTGAGCTCGAACTGTCATTACCCCGAATTGATTTTCAATGTTAGAAAAGAAAACCACCCCAGCTCCGAACTTTGAGTAAGCAACAAAAATTACAACGATGAGAAGACTGGCCATAGAAATCGCAGACAGAGGCTTTCTTATAACCAAATTTAACAAACTGACGTAAATATTCTGCAAAGGGATAAAAAGTGCTTGAGACGACATCTCGGAGTCAAAATATTCCGTTTCAGCATTCTTCAAAGCCGCCTTTTTACCTAAAATAACACCCAATGTGGGGGCAAAGATCAGGGCATACAGAAGCGACCAAGCCAGCACTGCAAAAACCGTAGTGGGAAGATATGACATAAACTGTCCAGCAACCCCGGGCCAAAATAAGAGAGGCAGAAAAGCTGCCAAGGTCGTACCTATCGATGCTGAAACGGGAAGCGCCATCCTGGCTACTGCTCTGCGGTATGCTTCCCTAGAGGAGGAGCCAGCTGCAATCTGGGTGTTAGCAAATTCCACAATGACAATTGCACCATCGATTAGCATCCCGAGAGAAAGTAGCAAACCAAACATGATCATGAAGTTATAAGTGTAGCCAAGAATTGAAATAATTATGATCGAACCAAGCACACAGAATGGTATTCCCAGACTGACCAAGAATCCGGCCTTAATTCCCAAAGTGGCGACTACCAAAATCAAAACCAAACTCATCGCAGTTAAGATGTTACCGGATAACTCATCCACCATGGATTTTGCATGAAAGGAATTATCAAAGATAAAATCGATAGCTATCTCTTTTGAAAAATTCTTACTCTCGAGTTCGACTAACTCTCTAACCGTCTCCACCATCTCAATAGAATTAGTACCAGTGCGCCTTGAAACATATATTGACATCGCTTTTTGCCCATTTAATGAGCTGAAACTGCTTGCGTCCTTAAACGTACGACGAATTGATGCAATATCTCCAAGAGTCACAACACCATTAGCGGTGCTTCTTATGGGCAATAACTTAATATCTGACGCTGTTTCAATTAGCGCTGGCACAACAATGTTGAAACGACCTGCACCGGACTCCATATCGCCTGCAGGAACTAACAAATTATTTCTTGCAACAAGGTTTAGCACCTCATCCATTGTTATGCGGTAATGTTGCAAACGTCTAGGATCAAGAACAACCTCAACGACCTCTTCCCTGTCGCCATAAATTTTAGCCTCCATGACCGAAGGAATTTTTTCGATTTGCTCCTGAAGATAGTTTGACATGCGAGTAAGCTCTCTCTCTGAGACTAACTCACCTGACAAAGCTACCACCACATCGGGCTCACCAACAGCAGCGAGTTGATCAACCACAGGTTCTTCAGTATCAGCAGGGAAGTCTGCACTGGCCCTATCAACTGCCTCGCGCAAATCAGAAATAGAACTTTTGACTTCTTGTTCGGCATCGAATTCAACTACAATATATACCGCGCTCTGACGTGCGGTAGACACCACCTCTTTGAGCCCTTCGAGCGTTTTGAGTTCCTTTTCAATGGGCCTTGCAAGCAGCCGGATTCCGTCGTCAGGAGAGATGCCATGATGAATAACACGGACCATGGCCACCGGCACATCCACTGCCGGTTCCGTCTCAACAGGCAAGTTGACACGAGATACAAATCCTGCGAATAAAACTAGCGCCATGATAGAGAGAGTAACGCGAGGATTATCGATGAGAGTATATATAATGCTCAAGAGTCAAATCTTCACTATTATCTTAACTTTTTTGCGGGTTCTGCAAAGACAGGGCTCACTTTTTCTCCGGCAGTAACATAATTCTGACCCATGGTTATTAGAGCCGTACGTTCCGGCAAGCCTTGGACCCAAATACCATTATCGTCCACGCCCAGTTGTTCTACGATCATGTTTTGTACTTGGCTTCCGTTAGACAGAATCTTTACCATCATGTCACCATTGTCATCCAGCAACAGCACCGACGCTGGGATTAAATGTGCTCTTACAGCTCTGGTCTCCGCGGCCAATGTCCCTGCAATCCCAGCCCGTAAAATACCACTGCTATTTTTAATTTGCGCCTCGACTCTATAAGTCTGAGTGATTGGATCCGTGGTAGAAGCTAGGTAAGTGATTAAAGCGCTGTCTATGGTGCCCTCGCTGTGGATGAAGTCCGCCCGCTGACCCAATCTCAATTTGGTTATATCCGCGGCTGCCACCTGTCCAATAATTAGCATCGGGTCCAGCTCTACAATAGTCGCGCAGATCTGCCCAACTTGGGCATAGTCACCAATTTCGAGAGGCCGATCTTCAATAACGCCAGAAAAGGGTGCCAGCATACGTAATTTTTTTACTCGGTATTCTGTCTTTTGTTGGTGGGCTTTAGCCGCTTCAAGATTTGCTAGAGACCTGGCAATGGCCAATTCAGACTGAACACCTTTCTGTTTTAGGCTAAGGGCACCAGTATATTCCAGTTCGGCGCGCGCCACAGCGGCTCGAGCACTGGCATTCGCGGCAAGACGATCCTGAGGATCTAACTCACAAATTGTTTCACCAGTGACAACTAGGCCGCCTCGCTTAACAGGCAAGGACAAAACTTGTCCAGACAACTCAGCTCTGATGTCAACTTCTCGATTGGCTTTGGTCTTCGCTTGTACTGAAATCAATGGCTGATAGAACTGCTCAACCAACCATGTGACCTCAACTTGAGTTAATTGAGCACCTTCGGTTTCGCTAGGGGGCAGGTCTGAATCGTCAGGCCACCAGATAGCACTTGATAGCCATAAAAATATGACTACAGCCAATATCATCGATATCCGAATATTCCGATTCAAGAAGATGACCCAGTCAAATCTTTTAACCCCAAAACGGTCTTAATCTCAGTGAGGGCTCTTGGAGAAATCAAATACTTAGTAATGGAGCTATTACTAGGCTCACAATGGCCATAACATTTATGAGGATATTCATAGCCGGACCCGAAGTATCTTTGAATGGATCCCCAACAGTATCTCCGACCACCACAGCGGCATGCGTGTCAGAGCCCTTACCCCCAAGATGTCCTTTCTCAACATACTTCTTTGCATTATCCCAGGCCCCTCCAGCATTGGCCATCATGAGCGCTAAGCTCACACAGCCGAGCAATCCGCCCGCCAACATACCACCAAGCGCTTCAGCGCCCAAACCTAGGCCAACGATTACTGGCATAGAAACTGCTATGACACCGGGCAACATCATCTTTTTGAGTGCTGCTTCCGTAGCTATTTCTACGCACCGTTCCGAATCGGGATCTGCCTTCCCCTCCATCAGCCCCGTAATCTCTCGAAATTGCCTTCTTATTTCGTTGATCATTTCAAATGCTGCATCGCCAACTGCAGTCATGGTGATCGAAGCTATCAGAAAAGGAATGCACGCGCCGATAAACATTCCTACCAAAACTACGGGTTGCGTAAGTGCCAGCGAGAACTCTGGATTTCTGAGCGATACAACTGCAGAATACGCTGAAATAATTGCAAGAGCAGCCAACGCGGCTGCACCGATTGCAAACCCTTTACCAATAGCTGCAGTCGTGTTGCCTAACTCATCGAGTGAGTCAGTGATCTCTCTCACTTCCTCCCCCATGCCTGCCATCTCAGCAATGCCTCCAGCGTTGTCAGCTACAGGGCCATAAGCATCTATGGCCATTGTAATGCCTACCGTTGCCAACATTCCGACGGCGGCTATACCAACACCATATACGCCGGACAAGCCTGTAGATACGAAAATAACGGTAGCTAACACAACGATTGGGACGACCACGGATTGCATACCAACAGCTAATCCAGAAATCATCACAGTAGCAGATCCAGTCTCCCCAGACTCTGCAATTTTTTGGATTGGTGCTCCTCCGGTGTAATACTCCGTGACTAAGCCAATTAAGACGCCACCGGCGGCACCGCAAATCACACACCACCATACGTCCATCGAAACGCCAGGAAGTGCTTCGATCAAAAAATAGGCCATTCCGATAAAAATTATTGGCGCTAATAATGTCCCGGATCTGAGAGCACTTGCGGGAGCACTATTTGATTGCATCCTTACAATAAAAATTCCAACAATAGAAGCTATTAAACCAACAGATGCTAATGCAAGAGGTAACAACATCATATCCTTTGAATTCAATGTGTAAGCTATGGCTATTGAGGCAATCATTGATCCGCAGTAAGACTCAAAAATATCTGATCCCATGCCAGCAACATCCCCTACATTATCACCGACATTGTCAGCTATTACCCCCGGATTACGAGGATCGTCTTCAGGTATGCCTGCTTCTATTTTCCCTACCAAATCTGCGCCGACATCAGCACTCTTAGTAAAGATCCCTCCACCTACTCGAGAGAACAAAGCCACAACAGAGGCTCCCATACCAAATCCCTCCAGAGCATGCACATCTGACTCACTGAAAAAATAGTACAATGATCCTAGTCCAATTAGGCCTAAGGAAGCTACACATAAACCCATCACCGAACCGCCATAGAAAGATACCGACAATGCTGCTGATGCCCCTTCTGTTTGCGCTGCGGTTGCAGTCCTCACATTAGCTTTCGTCGCCGCATACATGCCTATAAAACCCGCTAGTGAAGAGCAAGCAGCGCCAACAATCACCGCTGTCGCAGATTCTATAGACAAGAAGAAACCTACAAGAACTACCAAAACTGCCACAAAAACCAGTAAGTATTTGTACTCGGTTTTCATAAAAGCTAACGCACCGGTATGAATCTGGTCACCAATCTTCTTGACGTCAGCCACGCCATCAGGATACCTCATAACGAGGCGATAAATTGCAAAGGCGGCGATCATGCCTAAGGCGCCCAAAAGTGGCGGAAGTAGTAAGATGTCCATAGAAATTCCTATTAAGAAAGAGATTGTGATTTCTGCGCGATACTATAACAAAAAAGGAGACTTGATCCCAAGTCATTCTATGCTAGGCAGCAACTTTTCAGTTAACTTAAACTTGTCACGCCCAAACTGCTGACTAACGTTTTATATTTGATAATAGGTCTCTCACTTAAGGAAACTAATTGGGTCTGCAGGTTTACCGTTCTGTCTAATCTCGAAATAAAGCACCCCGGAGTGGCCTAGCTTGGATATAATTTGCATCTTCTTGACTATCTGTCCTTCGGCAACCAGAATTTGGTCATTCTGCGCATAAGCGCTAAGCAGAGAATTGGTATGCTTAACTATTATCAACTTGCCATAGCCTTGAAACCCTTCTCCTGCATAAACCACCTCTCCAGAATACATCGGTCGGACGGCAGATCTACTTACACCCTGAATCCTTATACCTTTTTTCAATTTTTCAAGATCAAATTGGTCAATAATTTTTCCTCTCACAGGCCATTGCCAATTTAGAGATTTGGAGTCTTTGTCAGGAATCTCGACAAATGGCCTCGCCTCACCACCATTCAATACATCTTTGTCACCGACAGCGCCAGGGTCTTTTGACTCATCAATTCCTTTCCCTTTTACAATGGTCTGGAATTCCACGTTTTTTTCTTTTCTAGGCTGCACCTTTTCTGAATTTTTGTCCGAATATGACAAAATTTTTAAAGCTTGACCGGCCCTAATTTGAGAATTGGTGCCAAGTTTATTTATCCGAGCTAGATATGCAACATCCAAGTCATAACGCCAAGCAATTGAATAGAGGGTTTCCCCTTGCTGAACAATATGAGTCGTGACTGATGCGATGGCGGGTATTTCTAGACTTGAAACAGGCGCCTTTTGTGATACACATCCCACTAGAAAAATAGTCAAAAAAAAGGTAGGAAATTGGAGTGGCATCACATTTTATCAATCTATCGTTTTTTTAGAGCTGCTCCCCGCATGATTGAGCAGCGCGACGAGGACAATGCCCACAGAAGCACATATTAGGCAATATAGAACTTGAGGTTCGGATTGTGCAACCACAGCATATTGATCAGGCCATAAATTGACAGAATGTCCAATTGCTCCACTCTCATGATTGTTAACTGTGGGCTGTTTCCACGGCCAAATAGCGTCAAGGCTTCCGATTAAAAAGCCACACATGGTAATCACAACTGTCGTTTCATGGGCTTTTAGTTTCACAAGAAATCGAGAAAAAGCCATCAATCCAATCAGACCACCAACCCCGAAAGTCGACAATATATCCAAATGTAGTTCATTCAATGCCCCAATAATGGTGGGATATAGCCCCAATAAAACCAAAATCAAAGTGCCGGAAATCCCCGGAATGATCATTGCACAAAAAGTCACCCAGCCCGAAAAAAATAATCCCAGATAACCAAATTCCACTAGAACTAGCGGCGCACGCGTAAGACCTAACGCAGCAAGAAAACCCAGACAAAAAAGTAGCCATTGGTACCATATCGAAGGTCTATTTTTTCTAAAAAGTGTTACGAATGATCCAATAATAAGGCCGAAAAAAAACGACCATAAAAACATCTGATATGAAGAAATCAAAAAGTTAATTGCCTTAGCTAAAACCAAAACACTCGTGAGCATGCCGGCTATCAAGGTAAGCATAAAATCGCCGTTTATCTGTCTCCAAGCTACAGTGAACCCATCTTGTTTAAAACTCCTCAGAGTGGCGCGGCCAACAGATCTAATGGTAAAAATTATTTCCCAGTAGATTCCCATCACCAGCGCCATTGTTCCTCCCGAAACGCCTGGAACCATGTCGGCAGCGCCCATGGCAATGCCTTTGAGGTACAAAATTACCGAGAAGCGTTTCATCCAAAATTTCCCCTTGCAGGCGAGCTAGCGCGCCAAACCACCCAAGAGTGGAACAAACTTAACTTTAGCAATTATTTCTTCTTCAAATTCTTCTGTATCGCCTTGCCTCCTCAGCACTCGCAAATCTTGATGCGCGCCATCACCGATCGGGATTACCAAAGATCCGTTTGCCGCAAGTTGTTTGAGCAACTCTACCGGAATTACCTTTGAGGCCGCAGTCGCAATAATTCCATCATATGGCGCATGCTTTTCAAGACCAAAGTTCCCATCCGAATACTCGGCCACCACGCTTGCCATTCCAAGTGTCCTAAAACGAGTCTTGGCCAAATCTAATAGCGGTCGAATCCGCTCCACGGTAAAAACCTGATCCACCAACTGCGCTAAGATTACAGTCTGATAACCCGATCCAGTCCCAATTTCTAAGACTTTCTTGGGTGTTCCATTTGCTAAAAGTAGCTGTGTCATGAGTGCCACAACATATGGCTGCGACAAAGTTTGCGAGAACCCGATAGGCAAGGCAGTATCTTCATACGCTCTGTGCGATAGCGCTTCGTCCAAAAAGATATGGCGAGGAGTAATCCTGATGGTTTCTAGCACTGATTGATTAGTAATGCCTTGATCAGCCAATCGCTGAATAAGGCGCTCTCGGGTTCGCTGAGAGGTCATTCCTACCCCTGCCAGATCGATTGATTGCACTTGTAGACCTCAAATTCGAAAATATCGGTAAAAGTAGTGAGTTGGTATAAGCCATCCACGAAAGTCAATATATCACAGGGCTCATGATCAGGGGCGATTTAATTGGGCTATCTCTCGCAACACAGTTGTCGCATAGCAACCCTTCGGAAGTTCAAATTTGATTGTTAGATTTTTTTTGTAAAGGTGCTCATATGAGAGCGCGCTTGGCACAACAATAAGTTGTCGTCGTTCCTGAGTTAAACCAGAGTGTTCCAGCGCGTAACACCATTCTGACCAATTCGCTAGAAGTCTTGCTTCTTTCAACAGTATACAAGGATCTGCTCTGGTCCTCCCGCGACCCCACAATGGACCGGTTTGCAAAAAGGGGAACTCCTCTCCGTCCAGATGGTCCTCAATATGCTTACCCAAAATCAAGTTAAATAACCAAGATCGAGCCGCCGACAGGTAGAATCCAGTGCCCTGACGATTACCTTTTAGACGGCCACTTTTTACTAGTTTTGCTGCGGTAAACAAATTACCTGCGTTAATCCCAAAACGTTGCTCCCCGAAATAATTTGGCACTCCCACCGAACCTATTTCATTCAAACGTCTTTCAAAAACTTTTCTATCAAAAGTTATTTCGCGAAGTGTGATATTGAAAGCATTTCCTTTATGATCTCCGCGACGAAGTTTTTTTGAATGGCGATCAATCTTGAGTACATCAAACGCCTGATGTCTCAATTGATCTTTTCCAATTTGTCGTTTCGGTGAACAGAGACTGAACCATTGTGTGGTTTCCGCTAATCGATCTTTTAGTCCGCAATAACCAATGTCGCAGATACCTATGCCTGCTAGATCAGCCAAGATTTTAGCTACCCAGCGAGTATTTTGGTTACGTTTACAAATCTCTACAAGATAATGTTCCCCAGTTCCGGTTGGTTTAAAACCCAAAATCTCTCTTACCTGAAAATCGGTCAGATGAGCGCGCATCAATGCACTCCCAATCGTCTCATTCATTTTGGGCAAACTGCAGAAGTCAAATCTCGCATCCATATTCATATGCCTACTGAGAATTTTGATCGGAAAATTGTTTAGGAACTAATAGAACCACCGAGTGACACCCAATGCCTTCTTCGCGTCCAATAAAACCAAGCCTTTCAGCTGTCGTTGCCTTTATGTTGATTTTGTCCAAATTCGCAGATAGATCCGTTGAGAGACATTCTCGCATGGAGAGAATATGTGGCGCCACTATCGGGCTTTCCGCAATGACAGTGACATCCACATTACCTAAAACATAGTTATTAGAGATCATCATATCCGCAGCATATCTCAGAAACATGCGACTATTAAGATCCTTGTTAGAGGAATCTGTATCAGGGAAATGGCTGCCAATGTCACCTAGACAAAGTGCTCCGAAGATGGCATCTACAAGAGAATGAATAACGACGTCGCCATCCGAATGTGCGATCAAACAGTGTGTATGTGGAATCTTTACCCCACCCAGAACAACATGAGAACCGGGGCCAAACGCATGTATATCAAAACCATGGCCTATCCGCATTCTAACCGTTCCTGAGAATTAATTATCGCTTCGGCCAATGCCAGATCTTCTGGGTGCGTAATTTTTATATTATCACTACGACCATCAGTGAATAACACGGGTCGCCCAAACCACTCGAGGGCAGAGGCTTCATCAGGCGGAGAAAATGAATGTTCAGATGCTGCAATTAACGCACTGTGTAATTCACCGAAACGGAAAATCTGAGGGGTCTGGGCCAATCTCAGACAATCTCGGTTCTCTGTGCGTAATACTATACCATCTGAGCTGACCATTTTCACGGTATCCGTAACTACAGTGGATAGTATTCCACCAACTGAATGTTCTCTGACGCTCTCAATGAGTTTTATTATCGATCCGATGGTGACACAGGGCCTCACAATATCGTGAACCAATATCCAATCCATATCATCGGCGACAAACGATAGTGTTTTAAGCCCATTCAAAACCGAGTTAGCCCTGTTATCACCGCCCTTTATGAGTTCAACATGGGGTTCTTTGCATGCATCTACATCACTCCAGCCCGGATCACTAGGGTTACACGGAATAATTAGGCGTTCGATCGACGGTAATTTAAGTAGCCTAGTCAAACAGTGTTGAGCTACCGATGCTCCACTAAGTCGACAGAATTGCTTAGCGATCCTATCAGAGAAACGAACTCCTCTTCCTGCAGCAGGAACGATCACCCACAGACGTGACGAATTCAAGAAGCTATTCCCCCTACAATAAAACTAGCGTTCATTTATAGGTTCCTGATCCTCCATATCAGAAACAAAAAAGAAAGTTTCGCCCTTCCCTATCATTCCAAGTTCTTCTCTCGCTTTTTCTTCAACCGATTTACGGCCTTTTTTCAAGCCTATAATCTCCCGGGCAATTTGATTATTACGTTTTTGAAGCTTTTCATTCTCAATTTTCTTAATATTTAATTGCTCTTCAATTTGAGCCTTTTTGGCTAGGCCGCTGTCTCCAAACCACAATTGCCATTGCAAAACAATGAGCAACAATACTAAAAATGTTAAAAGTGACTTTCTCATTAAAGCCATCTCGAGCAGATTTCTTTATCCGCTCCAACCTCCTTTCTAGCGAAATTCACCCAGTCCCAAGTACGGCGCTTGCTCGACACCCAACTCAGCTTCTATTCGTAATAGACGATTGTACTTTGCAACTCGATCTGAGCGGCATAGCGATCCAGTCTTAATCTGACCAGCAGCAGTGCCCACTGCTAAATCGGCTATTGTGGTATCTTCCGTCTCTCCAGAGCGATGAGATACTACTACGTTATATCCCGCCCTTTTGGCAATTGAGATTGCATCCAATGTTTCTGTAAGTGTTCCAATCTGATTTAACTTGACAAGGATAGCATTGGCTACTCCTCGGTCAATAGCATACCTAAGGATCCGCGGATTTGTAACAAAAAGGTCATCTCCAACCAACTGAATATGTCCGCCAAGTTTTTCAGTATGGTACTCCCACCCTTGCCAATCAGACTCATCCAACCCGTCCTCTATTGAAATAATTGGATACTCATCAACCAATGCCGCAAGATAATCCGTAAATCCGGCCGAGTTGAGAACTTTATCCTCGCCGCTCAACCGATATTTTCCGTCCCGATAAAACTCGGATGCAGCGCAATCAAGCGCCAAAGTCACATCTGAACCCAACTGGTAATGCGTTGACTCAACTGCTTTTGTAATGATTTTCACTGCCTGAGCATTCGATGCTAGGTCTGGAGCAAAACCTCCTTCGTCACCCACCGACGTACTCAGACCTCGTGTCTTTAGCGTCTTCTTCAATGCATGAAATACTTCGACACCCACTTGAACCGCTTCAGCAAAACTAGTTGCTGAAACCGGCTGAATCATAAATTCTTGGATGTCAATATTGTTGTCAGCGTGTTCACCTCCATTCAAAATATTCATCATAGGTACCGGCATAGTAAAATTATTTTTGTTGCCACCGAGTTCGGCTATGTGGGCATATAATGGCAACTCCTTAGCCGCGGCTGCGGCTTTAGACACAGCTAATGATACGGCCAGTATCGCATTCGCACCGAATTTAGCTTTGTTTTCGGTGCCATCCGCCTTTATCATTATCGAATCAACTAAAGTCTGGTCAGTTGCATCAACGCCCATCAATAAATCTTTTATCTCACCATTAATATTACTTATTGCGGTTAGTACACCTTTTCCCGAGTATCGAAGGGGATCTTCATCTCTCAATTCCAAAGCTTCACGGGAACCTGTTGAAGCGCCAGAGGGTGAAAGAGCAATGCCTGAAGAGCCACACGAAAGAAACACCTCAGCTCTCACTGTTGGATTCCCTCTAGAATCGAGCATTTCGTAAGCTTCGATATTTACGATATCTGACATGATGTCCTCTATCCTTTCAAATTGAATAACACCCACCTACCGGCTGACACAATAAAGGATAATTAATAATTAATTACCAAAGTTGAAAACGATTTTGTCAGCTCGTCTAAGGCTTTCATTTGCGCTAAAAATGGCTCTAACTTGTCAAGAGGCAAAGCACTGGGGCCATCACACTTGGCTTTGTCGGGATCGGGATGTCCTTCTAAAAAAAGCCCAGCTATACCTACAGCCAAACCGGCTCTGGCTAGCTCAACAACTTGTTGGCGACGCCCGCCGGAGTGCTCAGAAAGTGGGTCTCTCCGCTGAAGGGAATGAGTAACATCAAAAATCAACGGTAAACCTCCGCTCACTTCCCTCATAACGGAAAATCCTAGCATATCAACAACCAAATTATCATACCCATGACAAGTCCCCCGTTCGCATAACAGCAACCGATCGCTGCCGAAGGCTCTGAATTTTTCTACAATATTAATCATTTGATCTGGACTTAGAAACTGAGGCTTTTTAATATTAACAGTAGATCCTGACTCCGCCATGGCTCGGACTAAATCAGTTTGCCTCGCCAAAAACGCAGGCAACTGGAGAACATCGCATACCTCTGAGGCAGGCTTGATTTGATTAATTTCATGAATATCAGTTAGCAGAGGACAACCAAAAGTCTGTTTAATCTCGCGAAGCACCATTAATCCTTGGTCCAAACCGGGCCCTCGATATGAAGCATGAGATGAGCGATTAGCTTTATCAAATGACGCTTTGAAAACAAACGGGATTTGCAGCTTTTCTGTCACTTTAATAAAAGATTCTGCTACTTGCATAGCCGTATCACGCGACTCAATAACATTTATGCCCCCAAAAAGGACAAAGGGCAAGTCATTCCCCACTTGTAGTTTATCGATATTTATTGTGTTATTGCTAGACATGGTCATATTTCACGACGCTCGCTGAAAGCTTTGGCTGCCTTAATGAAATCGGAAAACAACGGGTGTCCGTCCCTAGGTGTAGAAGTGAATTCAGGGTGGAATTGACTTGCAAAAAACCAAGGATGTTCAGGTAACTCGATTGTTTCAACCAGGGTTCTATCTTCAGATAGCCCGCCGATTACTAACCCAGCCTCCTGAAGTTGAGGCAAATAATTGTTGTTGATTTCATAACGATGTCTGTGTCGTTCTTTGATAGTATCTGAACCATAAATAGTTCTTGCTTTAGTGCCGGGAAGAAGATGACAGATCTGTGATCCCAATCGCATAGTGCCTCCCAAATCAGAATCAGAATCACGCTGCTCAATACGACCGTCAGAAGTCAACCACTCTGATATCAAACCAACCACCGAATACTTGGTTTCAGGGTCAAATTCTGAACTATTTGCACCTTCTAGATTGCACATATTTCTCGCATACTCTATGACGGCAATTTGCATACCCAAACATATCCCCAAGTAGGGTATTAAGGACTCTCTTGCCGTCTTGGCTGCAAATATCTTGCCTTCCGAGCCTCTTGTCCCGAAGCCTCCTGGCACCAGAATAGCATCTATCCCATCTAACAATGTTTGATCTGATTCTAGATCTTCTGAGTCAATATATTTAATCTTAACCTTGGTTTTATTTTGAATTCCCGCGTGAACCAGCGCTTCAGTAATCGATTTATATGCGTCAAGCAAATCCATATATTTCCCAACCATTGCAACAGATATCTCATCCTCTGATTCAAGTTGATTCTCGACCACCCAATCCCATTCGCTCAAGTTAGCTACAGAAAAAGGCAGCTTGAATCTCCCTAGAACATACTGATCTAGCCCTCTTTCATGAAGCATACGCGGCACAAGATAAATTGTAGGTGCATCCATCAATGGTATCACTGCACGCTCTTCTACATTTGTAAATAAGGCAATCTTTCGCCTCTGCGATTCCTCAATCTCCACCTCTGATCGGCAAAGCAACATGTCGGGCTGCAGTCCGATTGAGCGCATTTCCTTCACGGAATGCTGGGTAGGTTTGGTTTTCGTTTCACCAGCAGACGCAATATAGGGGACCAAAGTCAAATGAATAAGTAGAACTCTCTCGGAGCCAAGCTCCCCTTTTAGCTGTCTGACTGCTTCCAAGAAGGGTTGAGATTCAATGTCTCCCACAGTGCCTCCAATTTCAACTACCGCAACATCAGCATCTCCCGCCCCAAGATGAATTCTTCGCTTTATTTCGTCGGTCAAATGCGGAATCACCTGAACTGTGCCCCCAAGGTAATCTCCACGACGTTCTTTCCGCAAGATCGTCTCATAGATCTGACCACTCGTGAAATTATTGTTTTGCGTCATCTTACAGCGTAGAAATCTCTCATAATGTCCAAGATCTAGATCAGTCTCTGCTCCGTCCTCTGTTACAAAAACCTCCCCATGTTGAAAGGGACTCATAGTGCCGGGATCAACATTAAGGTATGGATCCAATTTCAATATAGTGACAGCGAGCCCGCGAGCCTCCAACAGCGCCCCCAATGAAGCAGAAGCGATTCCTTTGCCAAGGGACGAAACAACACCGCCAGTCACGAAAATAAAATGCGTCATAGAGATCCTAATATAAAATTCAAGCGCATAGAGAGGACAACGAAATATGTGACGTCGCAATAAAATGATTGCACCATTTCGTCCGAGTCAAGATGGGGAAATAGCGTAACAGAATCACCTTGCCTTATCTACAACGAGTTAACCTGCCAATGGATTTTCAAACCCTTCTCTCCTTTCTCAGTCTCCCAACCCTCGCATATCCATAAATCACCAACAGCAACCAGTTCATTATGCAAGAAAAATAGTGGTATGGAACTCCTCCACCAAGGCTCCAAAGCATATTCCTGAAAAAGCTTTTTAAGGGTTTGCGAATGCCTCCTTCCCGTTGGCCGGCATCGCTCACCTCCGACTCTAAATCTAATTTCGAGCGATGTTACTTCTCCTAGTCTTATTCCCTGAGAATCAATCGATTCTGCTACTACTGAGCCACCGCCCGGCAGAATTAGCATTTTTTTGTGCTCCCAATTTATACAATTTTTGGGACACACGGGGTTCCGTTTGCCAACTCTCAGCAAATAAACGCGGTTACGATATCTGCGAAACACGCACCTGTCAGCCTTCACTTCGGGTGAGGCGTCTGAACGCGCGTTCAGCAGAACACCAAATACTTCATCAATGACTCTTGTCGAAGGTAATGACAACTTCAATTCACCAGGCAACTGGCGGATAATATTTTTTTGCCTGATGGCTTCCAGTATAGACATCCTTTTCGCACAAAACGAAATACCTGCCCTCTCATTCCGGAAGTCAAGCTTAGCCAAGTCATTTAAAAAAATAGATTTCGCAAGTAATTTATCGTTCCTGCTTTGATTTGCAGTTACGGCAATTCGATTCTGATGACCAGCCCATCTTTCAGCAATAGGCGGCAATATCCTGTGTCGCAGATAATTACGATCAAAACTCGTATCCAAGTTGCTCTCATCTTCAATCCAATTTAACCGATGACGTGTTGCATAACTTTTTATTTGCGCCTTTGTGAGGCCTAAAAGTGGCCTCAAGAGCGTTCCAAGTCCTAAATCACGCATAACCGGTATGCCAGACATACCAGTGCTTCCAGATCCTCTCAATAAATTATAGAGTACAGTTTCCGCTTGATCATCTGCATGATGAGCCAACAAGAGAATATCGTCTTCAGCGAGCGTTTTTTCAAAAACACTATAACGAGCGTCACGCGCAAGCGCTTCTGTGTTGATGCGCGCCTGACAAGAGACACGGTGCGCCTCAAAGTTAACTAATAACTCATCACTTTGTCGTTCTGCGTGCTGCTCCCACACATCAGCATCACATGAAAGCCCATGGTTCACATGCAAAGCAGTTATGCGTCCGGGTTTTACATATTTGCAGGTAAGGTGCAACAGAACAGTTGAGTCCAATCCTCCACTATACCCGATGAAAATCCGAGCCGATCGGTCGAAAAGATGCTCGTAATCTTTAAAGATATTTTCAACTTCAATTTCGATTGGCACACCCATAGTTTTAGATATCTAAACCAACATCATACCCTAAGTAGACCATAGTTCGTCTCTCCAAAAAAGGCGCAGATACAAGCGAGTGTCTAGACGATAAGACCCCATTTTAGAGGAGTGTTCAAATGCTATCTGATACGCTAAGAATCCGTAAGACATCCATTCACAGCAGGATACTGGAAAACACCCTATTAGATTTCCTACCATACCAAAAAAATAATGTCATAATGTTCATGGCGACAAAAAATCTGCCTTGCAAGCGAACGCTGCTAAGCAACGCTTTTTGGATGCACAGGGCCTGCTTTCTTGAGCTGAATAAGAATTTGAAGTGACCTATATCGAATGGTCCATTCTCTGCATGCCCAATGTTAAAAAAATTTAAAGAAGAATTAATATTGCTAGATATAGTTCTCTATCAACCCGAGATACCCCCAAACACGGGAAACATTATCCGCTTGTGTGCCAATACCGGCTTTCATCTGCATATTATCGAACCGATGGGTTTTGATTTAGACCATAAGAAGCTTCGCAGAGCCAGTCTTGATTACAGAGAGTTTCAAGGAATTAGAACATATAAAAACTGGACCCAATACCGTGCAAGCAATAATAGTGTATGCTACGCATTCAGTACGAAGGGCACATGCCACTATTCAACTATCCGATTCAATGCGGGCGATCAGTTATTATTCGGCTCAGAGACGAGGGGTTTACCCACCAAGATCCGTGAGGAAATTGGTTCTAAATTTCTATTTAAGATCCCTATGATATCAGGCAGTCGAAGCTTGAATCTAAGTAATGCTGCAGCTATCGTGGCATATGAAGCTTGGCGGCAACTCGAGTTTGCAAATAGTCAAAAATCCTAGGATATGGGCGTTTATGCGATGACCGCTTTTGGGTTTTGACTGGTTAGCACTGGAATCAATTTAATATGAAAACAGAAATTGGTTTATTTTATGGCAGTACCACCTGCTACACTGAAATCGTTGCAGAAAAAATCTGTGAGACCATAAACCATATGCTTGGACCTCAAACTGTTCGGCTTCATAACCTCGCCTTTGACTCGGTTTTGCTTATGACCAATTACAATTATCTGATTATGGGAATCCCAACATGGGATTATGGGGAGCTTCAAGAGGACTGGGAGACGCAGTGGGATGCATTAGGTACTATTAATCTCAGAAGCAAATCCATCGCTCTTTTCGGTTTGGGCGATCAAATAGGATATCCGGAATGGTTTCAAGACGCTTTGGGATATTTATGGCACAGAGTTGTGCATCTTGGAGCAACTACTGTTGGTGAATGGCCAAACACTGGCTATGACTTCATTGAATCAAAGGCTCTAAATGGAGAAAAAAACGTTTTTGTTGGACTCGCTCTTGATGAGGAAAATCAATTTGAAATCATTGACGACCTTATTTTTCGTTGGTCGACACAAATTGTCACTGAATTTGGCTTGTCGCCTTGAATCATCAAGTTGCCGTGGGAAAAGCCTTCGTCAAATTAATAGCCTGATATAAGATTTATAACCACGCATGTGCCAAAAAAAAAATTATCCAAAACAACCACCTCTCAGGCCGTTGGGAGAAGTTAAGTAGAACTCAAGCTATTTTTACTGTGGGCGAGACAGAATTTAATTTCGGTGAAAACTTTTTTAGTTTCGTTGAACTTTGCAAGAAAAAAGTCAGCTCTGGCCCACGCTTACATTACTTGGCTGGCATGCAAAGCCCGACGCCAAAAGATTATCTAGAAAAATTGATCGATATGAATAATTTGTCAACTGATTCTGCTAAATATTTAATGCATCACTTTCCTCAAAGTGTCGAGGGTTTGCATGTATTATCTGTTTTAGATGATCAAGTCAGACTTAGCCCTCTGATAGGTAACTCCCAAAAATTATTCAGGGGGCTGGGAAAATACATCGATCCGAATATACGACGCAACAAAAAACCGACGGTCGACGCTTGGTTCATCAAAGAATCTCAAACCTCCAATAGTCAAATGTGGTCAACTCTAGCTCGACCCTCTTCAACTGGGACCAGCTTCTTAATCGTGACCGAGATGCCCAATACCACACAAAAACGCCCCGCAGAAGCAGGGTTCGATTCTGAAATTAAGGTAAAAACAGGGCCTAAATTGTCAACTGTTAGTGGCAACTACGCGGCAACCGGCGAAACTAAGCCTATCGTTAATAGAGTTCTCAACTGGCAAATCGACAAAGCCTGGGAAAAAAAAACAGCAAGCAATGAAGTAACTGTTTTGGGCGCGGGTATAGCCGGTTGCACAACTGCCTATGCCCTTGTAAAGCGGGGTTATAGGGTGAATTTGATCGATCGGCATGCACTACCAGCATGTGAAGCATCTGGTCATCATCACTCAGTACTTTACCCAAAACTATCATTTGAAAATGATCCAATTCCAAGAATAAATCTTCATGCAATTCTCTATGCAAGCAAGTATTACCAGTCGTTTTGGAACGACAAGGTTGGAAAAAAATGTGGAATCTTATTACTGCCCCGGAGCAATGTCGAAGAAAAACAATATAGAGCAATTTCCGAACACACAACAAACTATGAAGAGTTCGTGAGATTTGTGGCATCGAAAGATCTCGAAGCTATTTCAGGCATTCGACTGACTTCAAATAGCGGATTATTTTTCCCTAATCTGGGTTGGCTGCCCTCTGTTGAGGTCTGTCGAAAATTAATTACTCAATCCGGTATACACATCGTTCAGAGCGATATTGAAAAGATAATTTATAATGAAAAACAGGAATCATGGACTCTACTTGATAGAAAGGGCTCCAACATAAAAGAAAGCCCAATTGTTGTGCTAGCTTGCGCATATGGATGCCGACAGTTTGAACAAACCAAATATCTTCCTCTTAAAAAAGTCCGCGGTCAGATATCTTATTTGCCTGTCACAGGCACGAGTAAAAAGTTAAAAACTATTGTCTGCGGGCACGGATATTTGTCTCCAGCCGACAAGACTGTCCATTGTTGCGGCGCAACATACGACAAAGATATCATTGATGAATCAATTAGGATAAAAGATCATGAAAGAAATCTTTATACTATCTCTAGAACCGATACTGAGTTGGGGAAAATTTTCTTGGCCACGTCAGCTAAAAGTCTTTCCGGATGGGCGCAATTTCGCTGCACCACGCCAGACTATTTGCCAGTAGTGGGGCAAGTTCCGGACGTTAAGCGCATGGTTGAGGATTTCCGTGTCCTTCGGAGCAATGCTCGAGCTTCGGTTAACGCAAAAGGTTCTTATCTTAAAAATCTGTATATAAACTGTGGATTAGGCTCAAGAGGCCTCAGTTACGCGCCACTAACAGCCGAAATTCTTGCTAGTGAAATCGCTAACGAGTTCCCTCCTATGGAAACAGACTTAAGGCTTGCAATGCACCCAGCTCGATTTATCATTAGGGACCTAAAGAAGCGACGATTATGACCCGGATCCACTAACACTGAATTAAGCCTGACGCTGCCGCTAGGCTTCGACGAAGAAGTTTAGCACTAGACGCATGATCACCCATTGCTGCCTTGGCTTCAGCTAATTCAAATAGCACCTCGGGATTCGGACTCAAGCTCATGGCTTTTTCCAGGTAATCACATGCTTGCACGAACTTCTGTGAACGAGCGCAAACTCTCCCTAAAGCTAATAGCAAGGTTTTGTCGTCGGGAAATCTAGACAAAAACTTCTCCAGCGATTCTCGATTCGCCTCGCTTAATGGATGATTCAACCTACCGAGGCTCTCAACAAAATCGTGATGCCATTGCTCATTCAGATGCCTGAGTAGCATTTTTTGCGCTTCATCACCAAGACCTACACGGTCAAGAGCTCTTGCATAACTCGAGACAAGCTCAGGAGAAGATCTGAGATCTTTAGGCACATCTAGCCAGAAATTTCTGAGCTCTTTTTCATCCCATTCAATCGACGACGTGGATTGACACACAACTTTAGAAAGTAGACCAATATAGACTTCCATTTCAATAGATCTAATCTTTGCCTTCGAAATATTCTTGGATGAACGCAACAACTTTACATTGCCCATCGCGGCACCCCAATCGCACTCGCGAACATATGCTTTGACTAGCTCCGGTAAAATTAAGTTTTTGTCTCTATCAGATGAATATAGCTGCTGAAAAATGGTTAGTGCTTCTCGCGTTTGACCTGCACTATTCAATAAATCAGCTAAAACGTAGTCTGCCTCCATAGAGAAAGATGGATATTCAACTTTTGTGCTTTGCAGAATTTCTATTGCTTTTTCTAAATTGCCTCCGAAGGCCGAAGCCCGGGCGGCAAGTTGCAAATTAATCTCCGGATTAGAGGATTCTTTTGCACTTTTAAGCAAGTTTTCTGCTGCCAAATCCCAATGTCCAAAGCAATAAGCCTGGAGCCCTTTTTTACTCAGGTAGAGACTTTTCCTATTGACCCAATTCTTCCGCCAAGACAAAAATTTAAGCGGGTTTCTCAGCGGAATCGTCAACCACCACAAGAGATATAAAATAATAATAGACAATCCATATAATATCACCGCCATCCACAAAGTCATTTCCAACACAATCTGATCGAAGCTAACCAGAACATATCCTGAATTTCCCGAGAGAAAGAATACAGACACAGCACCCAGTAGCAGCGAAAACATCAAACTGATTAGAAGTCTTCTCATTTGGGCAACTCTGCTAATTCTGGCCGCCGCAGCAATTTGACAGCTCGTTTAACAGCTGCTGACGAACCTTCAATATTTACCGGCGCACGGAGGATATTCATTTCCGACAGCTGTCGCAGGGCATCAGAAAGTTCCGACGCTTCTTTATTAGAATCAAAATGCCTATCGAGATGGTTCCCTGCCTCTATCAAACTGATGCTAAATATATTTTGCTGCCCATATAAAAGCCCAGCCTGAGCATGCCTGATTAAAGAAAACAAAGCCTGTTGGGACGTAATCAGTTGCTCCATGCTCAAAAGAGGTTCAAGATCCTTATCTCGATGAGAAACAATAATCAAACCAGAAAATTTTTGGACGATCTGATTCCATACGTCCCTCGCCCTTAAATTTTGGTCTGATGCTTTGGATTCATTTAGAGTTTCGGCAGTTGAAAATTCATCATTGGACATCAGATTTTGGGCAGGGAGAGACTCAAGCCTTGCAATATCACCCGCCAGACTTGATAGCTTGGAGTAAATTCCTTCTACATCAACTTCCTTCAAAAGGCTCAATGCTGTCATATCGCGATCAAGGGCTTCTCTAGTTGGCAGAAATCGATCATCGTCTAGCTCTATAAAAAGCGTGTCGATTCTTTTTAAAATGGAGAGTGTCTTTTCGGGCTTACTGTCTATAAATGATTGAAGCTCAGCTAAGCTCAAGAGATTTGAAGCCTGCCATATTAAACCATCATGGTTGCTATACACCCCTAGTTTAGCCAAATTTTCGATATTCAAATCCAGCAAAGTCTGCAACCGCGTTAGTTCGGCATTGATATTTTCAAAATTTACTGCATGGGCTGCAATCTTACTATCGAGCAGTGACTCCATATTGGTAAAACTCTGGTTGGATTCTTTTGCTGAGGTCAATCTAGTTTCTATTTCAGATAGCGCTCGTTGAACAGAACTCAGTTCAAACGCCAAATACCATCCCAGTCCACCCAATGAGGCCAGAATTGAAAAAACCATAACGAACTTTAAGCGCGATATCGCCTTAAATTTTTGAGTTCGATCTGGAGGCTGAATCACGGAATTTTTCTCTGTCTCCGCTTTGTCCATATTCCGCTCCTCATCATGACTATGCCCGATAGCGTGAAATATTTTAAGTTAACTCATTTTTTTACAATGCGTCTTTAGTCGACTTAAGCATTGCTGCAGGTAAAGCACTCTCTGCCACCACTACTCGCTCGTACCCCAACCCTCTCGCGATACCGGCCACTCGGGCACTTGGCACAATGACACATATGCGATCGACCGATGTCTCCGGCGGTTTCCCCATGGCCTCGAGCAACTGGCCGCTATGCGCAACCAAACAATCTACCAAAGGAAGTTGAGAACGCGCCAGTGCTAGCTTTGTCTTGTCTATGAATCGCTGGTACAGCTCGCAAACACTTACCAATGCGCCCCGCTCCTTTAACTCGATTGTTAAATCTTCTCTTCCGCCCTTTCCTCTGAAAATCGCCACTTTTTTATCCGTCAAAGGTTTTAATTGCGGCATCGAAAGAAGACCTTCGGTTGTCAACATTGTTTTTGGAGATGCAACATTGCTCACATATTTGCTCAACAACTGCCCCGTATTCTGACCCACACATAGGTATTGCACACCCTGAGGTAATGTCGGCCATGTATGCTGGAGAGAACTAACGCCGAATTTTACCGCATTACCACTAATAAATATCGCGAAGTGATAATGCTCGAAATTTTCTATTACATCTTGAACCAGCTTGGAAGCAGGCAGCGGTTTAATCGACATAATCGGAATTGATTGGAAGTCCAAGTTGGCATCATATAGAAGCTTTAGAAACTCATCCTCAATGCGTTTGGCCCGCACCACAAGAATTTTTGGGCGCTTTTGACAATTAGAACTTGGATCTCCCTTCAACGTCATTCCTCATGATCAGCCAAAATATCTCTTGCTCCGGCAGAAAGCATATTCTCTGCAAGCGCTTCGCCAACTCTTTCTGGTGTTTCCATGGATCCCGAGAGCTGGTCGGACAAAACTTTCTTACCATCAGAACTGCCGACCAATGCTCGAAGGTGTATGGTTTTGTTTTTAGCATCATGCTGAGCGAAGGCCGCCATCGGACTGCGACAGCCGCCGTCCAAGACCCTAACCAAAGCGCGTTCAGCAGCAACACAACTACTACTATTGCTATGGTGTAAGGCCTGCAAAAAGCTCTCAATAACTGGGTCATCCGCACGAGATTCAATAGCAACGGCTCCTTGCCCGGCTGCTGGTAATATGATCTTGGAAGAAATTCGATGACTTACACGATGATTCATTTCAAGCCGCTCTAAGCCCGCGCTGGCCAGTATCAATGCATCATAATCACCCTCATCTAATTTTGTTAAACGCGTATTAACATTGCCTCTGAGATCCCGAACGACCAACGAGGGATAAGCGGCCAATATCTGGCACTTCCTTCTAAGACTGGAAGTTCCAATGATTGATCCAGGGGGTAGGTCATTTAGCGACGCAAATGAATTTGAAACTAAAGCATCGGAGGGATCGGCGCGTTTACAGATGGCTCCCAATCTTAACCCGTCAGGTAATATCATTGGCATGTCTTTCAACGAATGCACAGCGATATCAGCACGTAAATCTAGAAGAGCAACCTCCAACTCTTTCACAAAGAGCCTTTTTCCCCCTATTTTCCGCAACGACGTGTCTACTGTGTTATCGCCTCTCGTGCTAAGTGGCACAAGCTGAACTTGCAGGTTCGAATGATAATGTAAAAGTTGGCCACGAACATATTCTGCCTGCCAAAGAGCCAAGGGGCTCTTTCTCGTGGCAATTCGTATGGTTGTAGTCACAATATCAGGCTCTCGGTAATTTGAAGACTGCTATTATTTCGCATTCACATAATATTGCCAGCAGTAAGGAGCAAAAATCTTTCAACGCCACACGAAAAATCTAAAAATACCACCACATTATTATATAAAGTTTTAATAATATAGATCAGGATACAATCTCAATGATTTAAATAGTGGCTATAGTTATTGGTGGGCAGCGCAATTCGCTATAATAAGCAGGAACTCAAAAAAAAGAGAAAAATTAGCAATGACTAACTGCTCTGAAAAAGATACCGAGGTTACTAAAGAAAAGAAACTCAACCAAAGCTGGAGTGGAAGGTTTAATCAACCCTTGGACGAATTTATTTCAAGCTTCGCGGCGTCGGTTCAATTTGACAAACGTCTCTACAAAGAAGATATCTCTGGGTCAATCGCGCATGCAGAGATGCTCGCCCAAGTTGAAATTTTAACCGAAATAGAGTGCAGTCTCATAGTAGACGGTTTGAAAAGTATTGAGGAGGATATCGAAAAAGGCACCTTCGTTTGGAGCAACGAACTAGAAGACGTGCACATGAACATCGAATCTGCACTGGTCAATAAAGTCGGTACTGTCGGGAAAAAACTGCACACGGGACGCTCTCGAAACGACCAAGTAGCCACTGATATTAAACTTTGGTTGCGAGATTCGGTCGATCAACTAAGTGATCTTACCGAACAACTTCAGGTTGAGATCATCCATATGGCAAAAAATCACGCAGCCACTATCATGCCCGGCTTCACTCACCTCCAAACTGCCCAACCAGTTACGCTTGGTCATCACTTGCTGGCATGGAACGAAATGTTGGAGCGGGACTTTGGTCGCTTTTCGGATTGCAGATCGCGGCTGAATGAATGCCCCCTTGGCGCGGCAGCTCTGGCAGGAACAACTTTTCCAATTGATCGCCATCTGACGGCTTCTAAGTTATCTTTCTCAAAACCAACCGAAAATTCTATGGATTCGGTTAGCGATAGAGACTTTGCGATAGAATTCTGTGCGGCAGCAAGCATTTTGATGTCTCACTTATCTAGAGTGTGTGAGGAACTCATACTCTGGAATTCATCTCAATTTAATTTTATACAATTGCCTGATCGTTTTGCGATGGGCTCGTCTATCATGCCTCAAAAGAAAAATCCCGATGTACCCGAGTTAATCCGCGGAAAAACTGGCAGAGTGACAGGTAACTTGATATCACAGCTGATGCTCATGAAATCCCAACCACTCGCCTATAACAAAGATAACCAAGAAGATAAGGAACCACTTTTTGATACTGCAGATGCTCTGAGAGATTGCCTGAAAGCTCTCATTAAATTACTCCCAAACATCGAGGTTAAAAAGGAAGCAATGTACCGAGCCGCAAAGGAGGGCTTCTCAACCGCGACTGATCTTGCAGATTACCTTGTTCGCAAGAACATACCATTTCGAGAGGCGCACGAAATTGTGGGCAAATCAGTTGCATATGGTTTGGAGAGTGGGCTCGAACTCTCTCAAATGCCTCTTGTAAAGTTGCAAGAATTTTCCCCACGAATAACAGAAGACGTCTATAAAGTGCTGTCGGTCGAGGGCTCAGTTGCCTCCCGGTCACACCTTGGCGGTACAGCACCAATAACTGTAAAAGCGGCTGCCGATCGAGCAGAAGATCGTCTAAAGACCCGCTAAAGTTTGAAATCAACAAACTCGCCCGCCTGCAACTTAACCGCTTGCTGCAGTCGGTTATCCAACGTCTCGTCTGTCTTTGTGTCCCGCCAAATTGAATCTTTCAGAACAAAATGAAAGCCTCCAGACCTTGCTGCTAGCCAGATTTCTCTGGAAGCAGTCTGACGAGAAAGAATAATTTGACTGCCGTTACTTTCTACAGTGAGCGTGAGTATTCCATTACTATTTTCACAATCTATGTCTAACGCTGAATCTTCTATCGAGTCTTCAATCTGAAGCATCAATTCATCAACGCAGAGATTGTATTCATTTTCGTTCACTTTATATTCCTATTCGAAAAGCTGGAGTATAATCGCTTGGGGAAAAGACAGACCATCGATATACTTCACACGGCGTCAACGGTACTCGCTATGCTAGCAAAATTATCTTTCCAACTACTATTGTTACTAACGATTCTATTATTAAATGGTTGTGGAAACAAAGGCGCCTTGTATCTACCTGAAGAAACCGCTGAGCGTTTTTACTTAAGAGAGAATGAAGGCACTCAATGAGTTCAATACTATATAGAAAAAATAACCTGCTATGGGTGGAACAAGTTTCCCTGCAACAAGTAGCTGAAAATTTCGAAACTCCTTTCTATATATACAGTATGGACGCAATAAAAAATAATTTTAATACTTATAAAGCCGCGTTATCAGGCCAGAAACATTTAATTTGTTATTCCGTTAAAGCCAATTCGAATATTGCTGTACTCCAAACATTGGCGCGATTAGGTTCTGGCTTTGACATCGTATCATTAGGAGAGCTTGAGCGAGTGCTGATGGCTGGGGGCGATCCAAAAAAAATAGTTTTCTCCGGCGTAGGTAAAAGTCCTAGAGAAATGCAGCGAGCGTTGGAGGTAGGCATTTATTGCTTTAACATCGAGTCTGAGTCGGAATTAAACCTCCTAAATAAAATTTCAGCCGATATGAGGATGGCCGCTCCCATTTCAATCAGAGTGAATCCCGATATTGACGTTAAAACCCATCCATACATAGCAACAGGCCTCAAAGAGAGCAAATTCGGCATAGCTGCCTTTAGAGCAGAGGAAATTTATCTAAAAGCGTCCAAAATGGAACATGTTCGAATCATTGGGATTGACTGTCACATAGGATCACAATTGACAGAAATTACACCGTTTGAAAATGCATTGAATTGTCTTATAGCATTAATAAAAGATCTCAAAAAACATGGAATCATGCTAGAGCATATCGATTTAGGAGGCGGTCTAGGCGTCCGATATCGAGACGAAACCCCTCCATCGATAAAGACATTTACGCAAAAACTTTCTCAGTTAGTGAAAGAACGTAAGGAAATACTTATCTTCGAACCTGGTAGATCAATAATTGCAAATGCAGGTTTTTTAGTCACTCGTGTACAATTTTTGAAATGTAATGGTTCAAAACGTTTTGCCATTTGCGATGCAGCAATGAACGACATGCTTCGTCCTTCACTATACGGTTCATTTATGGATATTCAGCCAATTTATTTAAGGCAGAATGAGCCAACTCACTTTTACGATATAGTTGGTCCAATATGCGAGACGGGCGACTTCCTAGGTTACGGGCGTGAATTATCAATTCTCCAGGGCGATCTCTTATGTGTATGCGATGCGGGTGCATATAGCTTCTCTATGAGTTCAAATTACAATAGCCGGCCGCGTGCGCCCGAGCTGATGATTTCAGGCAAAGATGTACATGTCATTAGACAACGAGAAACTATTAAAGACATTGTTCGTGGTGAACATCTGATTTCAAAAATGGAACAATAATGGAAGTAAAGTTTTGCAAAATGCATGGCTTAGGTAACGACTTCGTGGTCCTCGAAGCACTGCGACAGCAGGTACGAGTAACACCATCATTAATTCGCAAGATCGCTGACCGCCATCGTGGAATTGGTTGTGATCAACTTTTGCTTATAGAACCGCCATCCCAGCAAGATTTGGACTTTGACTTTCGTTACTTTAATTCAAATGGCAATGAAGTTGAACAATGTGGAAATGGCATCCGATGCATGGCTCGTTTTTTATACGACGAAAAGCTAATAGGCAAATCCAGCCTGAGAGTGAGAACAATGAAGGGTATTCTTGATATACTAATCAATCAAGATAAGTCCATTACGGTAAACATGGGAATTCCTCAACTGAACCCCGCAGATATTCCGTTCTGTGCTTCTGAGCAAGCAATATCATATTCAATTGATTTACAGGGTGTGGAATATGAAATATCTGCTCTCTCCCTAGGCAATCCTCATGCAGTGGTGCATGTTGAAGACATAAACAACACAGATGTGCAAGGTATTGGGTCGAGGTTAGAGAACCATCCGCGCTTTACAAACAAGACTAATGTTGGTTTCATGCAAGTTGACAACCGGCAGAACATCAGCATACGTGTATTTGAGCGAGGTGTCGGTGAGACTTTGGCATGCGGCACGGGTGCTTGCGCAGCAGCAGTCTCGGGGATTCAGAGAAAAATTCTGGACACACCGGTGCTTGTGAGCATGCGCGGTGGTAAGCTCTCTGTAGATTGGTCCGGAGAGGGTAAGACATTAAAAATGACCGGTCCAGCGGTCAAAGTATTTAGCGGACACATGAAAATATGAAGCAAAAAGCAGAAGTGCAAACTAAAAAAATGTTCAGCGACTTTTTGAGGGACAACCCAACCTTCCTTTATGACAACCCCGATATCCTTGAAAATCTTTATCTGCCGCACTCAACCGGTTCTGCGATATCATTGGTAGAGCGACAAGTAAGTCTTTTGAGAGAGCGCAATAGTGAGCTAAGATCACGACTAAATATCCTTAACAGCAAAGCTGAGGAAAATGAGCTATTGCTAGCAAAAACGCAATCATTAATTCTGAAGCTTTTAGACGCAAATTCATTATCAAAGTTGGCCAAAAACCTGCTCACGGGGCTTCAAGATGACTTCTCAATAGAATTTTGCTCTCTAATACTCTTTGGGGAGAAGCAAAAAATCTCTGGAGCGCGATTTGTTAATTACGACCAAGCTGAAAAAGAGATAGCATCGATTTTGAAGACCGGAATTCTCTGCGGCGCAGTGCGCGACAACGAGCTTAAATTTTTATTCGGCAAAGAGGGTCCGTCTGTGGGGTCAATCGCCGCGATTGTAATCAAACTGGACACGCCGCTTGCGGTTCTATCCATAGGACACAGAGACGCAAATTTCTACACCCCGGCAACTGGGACGATGTTTCTCAGCTATCTCGGTAACGTTCTGAACCGTTTGTTGGGGTCATTCATTGCATTGAAAGAAGCGTCCAACTGAGTCGCGAAAATCCCACATCACAGCTCTTCGCTAATTTTTAGAGAATATGCGTATTACACGGTTTGTTGAATCTGCTTGAGTTGGTCAATAGTAAATTAGACCTTACCTCACTGACCAGAATTTTTTTTCAGGAAAGATCGGTTTTTAAGCGGCTGGTTTGTTCCCCTTTTTATCCCGCTTCCGTCTGAAAAGGGTAAGGTCAATTTTTCGCCTCTGAAGATCAACCCGTGACACTATCGCCTTAATCCTCTGTCCTAGTTTAAAGACTTTTCCACTCCGTTCTCCAATTAGCCTTTGAAGTTTGTCCTCGTAATAATAATAATCATTTGGCAAAGCTTTGACATGGATAAGCCCTTCGACAAAAAGTTCGTCCATTAAAATAAAAAGCCCGAAGCTTTGAACACCCACTACCACCCCCTCTACTTCTTTTCCTATTTTATCTAAAAGGAATTCGCATTTCAGCCAGCTTGCTACGTCTCTTGCAGCTTCTTCAGCCCGTCTTTCGGTAAATGAAAGAATATTTCCTAGGTCTTCTAGAGATGATGGCTTACGGAATTGTTCACCTTTTTCCATGGCAAAATCAGAGCCTTTGTAAACTTCCATTGACACTCTGAGGGCATCCTTTACGGCCCGATGAACGAGTAAATCAGAATAACGTCTTATTGGAGAAGTGAAGTGGACATATACTGAATAATTCAGGCCAAAATGACCCTCGTTATTAGGTTGATAGCAAGCTCGGCTCATCGATCTCAGAAGCACCAATTGAATTAGCGAAGCATCCTCCCTATCTTTGCAAGCAACCAAAACGTTTTGATAATCAGAGGGCTGAGGAGTGTCCCCACCTGCGAGACTCAGTCCAACACTACCCAAAAATTCTCTCAAAGAGCTCAGTCGTTCCTCACTAGGACCCTTATGAACGCGGTATAACACAGGGATATTTCTATTCTGAAGAAATTCAGCAGCACAATAATTTGCACAAAGCATACTCTCTTCGATTATTTCATGTGCTCGCAATCGGACTACTGGCCGTATTTTTTCGATTCTGCCCTGGCTATCCAAAAACATTTCAGTCTCTTGGGATTCAAAATTCAGAGCGCCACGTTCTTTTCGCCTGTGCAGAAGCAAATCGCATAATGTATTTAATGAGTCTAATTGAGTTGCCAATTCTGGAGGAATCAGACTCTCAGTGCGCATGTCGATAGGATTTTCCAATATTTCGCTTACCTCAGAATATGTCATTCGCGCATAAGAATTCATGATCGCTTCATAGAATTCATACCGAACTATTTGTCCAGAATCATCCAAATGAATCTCACAAGCGAAACAAAAGCGATCTTTGCCGGGCAATAGAGAACAAAGATTATTAGATAAGACTTCCGGCAACATTGGGATAACAGTGTTGTGAAAATATACAGAATTCCCTCGTTGTGACGCTAGCGTATCTATAGAAGAGCCAGTTTTTACAAAGTATGAAACATCCGCTATCGCAACTATTAGCCGCCAACCACCTTGAGGCTTTGGTGAACAGTAAACGGCGTCATCAAAGTCTCGAGCCTTATCTCCATCAATAGTAATCAAAGGAGTACCACGAAGGTCGATGCGATTTTCGAAATCTCTAAAATCCTCTGTGATAAGTTTTATCTCTTCGCACACAGCATCAGTCCAAACATCCGGAATGCCATGGTTATGAATAGCGATTTCTGCCTGAATATCAGCAGTCATGTATTCTCCTATGACCTTAACGATTCGGCCAGAAGCTGGCTTCTTCTTGGAGGGATATTGCAGAATATCAACTATTACCACTTGACCATCTTTTATATCATCGGCATTTTCGGACGACACGCGAACCACTTGGTGCTCTCGAGCATCGTCCACTCGAACAAGGCCTCCCGCAACATCCTTAAAAAAGCGCCCCACCATTTTTTTTTGCGCGCGCTCTAACACGTCCTCTATATGCCCTTTTAGTCTACCCAAACGATCTCGACCGACTATTTGAACTGAGACTTTATCACCACTAAAAACCTCGGCCATCTCAGAACGAGATAAATGTATCTTTCGTGGGTGATCAGAAAATGAGCGAACAAATCCACTGCCGTCTGAAAGGCCTATTACTTTGCCTACTGTTAACTTTTCAATTACGGTCAAATGGGAACTCATTATTATCTCGCTATAAACTTGTTATCTGGATAATATCCTTCAAGATGCAAATTTAAATCTAAATCTGACACGCTCGGCAGGGTTTAAACATCATCACTTTGTTCCTAAATACGTGGTCTATGATCAACTTCAAAAAATAGTATGTTATAAGCAGGGTGTGAGAATGTTTCAGTCAATTCGCGGCACCGTGCTTGAGAGGGACCCTCACCGAAGCTTTCCCAATGATTTTAGCTAAGTCTTCACTCTGAACCCGACCAAAAACTAATGCCTTCCTTCATCATAGCGTTAATCTAATTTAATAAAGGAAAGTATCGAATGTGGTTTGATAAATTCATAACTACCCAAAATCTTGATCAAAGTGGGTAATCTTGGCATCTTGTTAAATCAAAAATTAGACCTTGATTTATGACGAAAACTGAAGACACAAACCCGTTTTAAACCATTTAAAACGGGGTATTTCTGACCAACAGTTAGATCTGATAAGACATTAAAAATTTACTGAGCCAATTTTTCCTTAATTCTGGCCGACCGACCTGACCGCTCTCGAAGATAGTAGAGTTTTGCCTGTCGAACAGCACCTCGCCTCTTAATTTCAATGCTTTCAAGCAATGGGCTGTATGTTTGAAAGGTACGTTCCACTCCAACGCCGTTAGAAATCTTGCGGACTGTAAAAGCTGAATTCAGACCTCTATTTCGCTTGCCTAGAACAATGCCTTCAAAAGCTTGCAAACGCTCTCTGGAACCCTCTTTTACTTTTACCCGGACGATAACCTGATCCCCAGGACTAAAATCGGGAATAGTTTTGGTCATCTGCTCCTGCTCAAGTTCAGCTATCAACGGTATCTTATTACTCATTGAATACTCCTAAATAAAATCAATTTGAGACAATTATTTTTCTCGATTTAACAACACTTTAAGTTCGAAATCTTCATCCATAGCGTCTAAAAGTTTCGTTTGTTCCAAGTTAAGCACCATAGCGTCTAACAACTCAGGTCGTCTATCTCTGGTTCGTTTTAAAGAGCATTTCAAACGCCACAGCCTGATTTGCTCATGATTCCCAGACAAGAGAACTGTCGGCACCATTTCGCCAGCAACCGAATCGGGACGAGTATATTGAGGGTGACCCAAAAGGCCTTGGCTAAACGACCCCACTTCTGCGGACTGGGCATGACCCAACGCCCCAGGAATATTGCGTATTAAAGCATCCAACACAACCATAGCAGGCAACTCTCCGCCGCTTACGACATAGTCACCAATCGACCATTCCTCATCCACCTCCCGCTCAATAAATCTCTCATCCACCCCCTCGTAACGCCCAGCAACTAAAATAAATCCTTCACAACTTGAAAAACTTTTTAAGTGTTTCTGTTTCAACACTTTGCCCTGCGGAGACATGTAGACCACCCTATGGTCAGTCGATCCCATCCAACCCTTGGCATCTGCCAAAGCCCTGCTAAGCGGTTCCGCCATCATGACCATACCCGGGCCGCCCCCATAGGGACGGGAATCGACGCATTGATGAGGATCATCAGCATAGTTTCTTGGGTTATAGAAACGAAGTTCGATCAGTCCATTGTCAAACGCTCGACCACTAACCCCATACTTTGAAAGAGCATCGAACATCTCTGGAAATAATGAAATCACTGCAACCTTCAAGTCAAAAAATCCCCACTAATTTTAAAAATCTGGGTCCCAATTAACCTCGATAACTTGCTTTTGGAGATCAACCGAAAACACGTAGTCCCTTATGTAGGGGATAAGCCGCTCTTTTCTGTCAATGCTCTCTTCACCTCCACTGACAACTAACACGTCATTCGCACCAGTCGCCATTATTTTTGAAACATGCCCTAAGTTTAGAGCTCCTCCCTGATAATCACTAATCACGTTTAGCCCAATCAGCTCACACCAATAAAAACTATCACCTGGTAGTTTCGGTAATATCGCGAAGTCCACCAAAATATTCTTCTTGCACCAGTCTTTTGCCTTGTCTCTATCTGTTACTCCTTCTAAGCGAACAATAAGTCCATTGCTTTGCCATTTCCAATCGACTAGGAGTAATTCTTTGAAGATTCCTTTGCTTTCTACCCACCAGGGTTTATACGTTAGTATATTTTCCTTCACCTCCGTATATGACCAAACCTTAATCCAGCCATTAACACCATGAACGGAAGCCAGGCGCCCCACAACCACTTTGTGTTGAAAATTACAGCTGTTTGACCCCACCATGTCAGGCGCCCGCCACGCTTATGCCGCGTTCTTTTTCGCTTCCTTGAGCAATCCGAGAACCCGCGCACTAACTTGAGCACCTTGGTCACGCCAATATGAAATCCTTTCGAGATCTACCCTAAGCCTTTCTTCAGCACCCCTCGCAAGAGGATTAAAAAAGCCTACACGTTCAATGAAGCGCTTGTTCCTCGCTTTACGAGAATCAGCTACTGTAATGTGATAGAAAGGTCGCTTTTTGACGCCGCCTCGGGCTAATCGTATTGTTACCATAAACGGAAATCCTTAATTTTACACGGAGGTTTTCTAAACCTCTATCAATATGTGCATCCTCGTTAAACGTTTAGTTTGTGAAATGGCGCACTATCATACGCGAAAAGATATGTGAACTAAACATCTTTAGAGTAATACGATTTTAATATAGGGTTAAAACTCATTTTTACTGGTTCTGTTCATGCCCCCACCACTAAAATTTGCGAGTTACCCCCGAGGAATATGGGTTTTTAAATCCTGAGCCACCAGTAAGCCCTCGCATCATGTTTTGCATTCCCTTTCCTTTCATCTTTTTCATCATTTTGCTCATTTGCTTATGCTGCTTTATTAATCTGTTCAGATCCTGGATGGTTGTTCCTGATCCCGCAGTGATTCTACGCTTCCGAGAACCGTTCAAAATTTCGGGATTACGTCGCTCTTGCCTCGTCATCGAGTCAATAATGACCTCCATTCGACTAAATTCACTAGAAACATTGGGGTCTGATGCCATTTGATTAATATTATTCATGCCGGGTATTTTATCAATCAAACCGCCTACACCACCCATTTGTTGCATTTGTTGAATTTGCTCTCGCAAATCATCCAGATCAAAGCCAGATCCACGCGCAACTTTTCCTGCTAGTTTTTTAGCCTTTTCTTTATCGATCTTGCGCTCAATATCTTCAATAAGGGAGAGCATGTCCCCCATACCCAGTATCCGCGAAACCAACCGTTCCGGATGAAAGGGTTCAAGGGAATCGATCTTCTCACCGACTCCAATAAACTTGATAGGCTTTCCTGTAATCTGTCGGACGGAAAGCGCAGCTCCCCCTCGGGTATCACCGTCAAGTTTTGTTAAAATAATACCAGTTAGATCTATTCGTTCATCGAAAGACTTTGCAATATTCAATGCATCTTGCCCAACCATTGAATCGATAACGAATAGCGTTTCAGTCGGCTTGGCAATATCGTAAATGGAGTTCAATTCTGACATCATTTCATGATCAATATGCAAGCGTCCAGCGGTGTCGATAATCAGAACGTCAGCGAGATTTTTTTTAGCGGCAGCAATTGCCGATGCAATAGTTTCAGTGGGCTTATCCAAAGTGTTAGTGGGGAAACAGTCCACACCCACTTCGGAAGCCAAAATTTCTAGCTGCTTAATAGCAGCCGCCCTGTTTCTATCAACAGAAACCATCATGACTTTTTTACGATGCCGCTCTTTCAAATAATGGGCTAATTTAGCAGAGGATGTAGTCTTTCCGGAACCCTGCATTCCGGTCATTAAGATGACTGCAGGGGGTTGAACCGATAGTTCTAAGCTTTGATTCTCTTCACCCATCACTGAAGTTAATTCTGCTTCAACAATTTTCAGAAATTGTTGTCCTGGGTTAAGGCTACTTCTTACCTCGTGGCCAAGCGCTCTTTCTTTAACATGCGATAGAAAGT
>MDTD01127407.1_pt1 | contig 55654 bp, 48 predicted proteins | sample 811221 | NCBI WGS metagenome assembly MDTD01 (sample SAMN05326646, study PRJNA326480) | marine metagenome | isolation source: seawater | place: Pacific Ocean: South West | collected 2011 | reverse complement strand
TGATGATTTCTTCTTTGAATGAGGTTAGGATGTTGTTGTGCCAATCAACAAATAAATAAAGTAGGAGCAAGCGATTCAATGAAAAAATACTCTATTCTTGATCTATGCCCGGTATGTGAGGGGAATAGCGTAGGTGAAGCGTTTGAGAATTGCGTCGATCTTGCAAAGAATGTAGAACAGTTTGGATATACTAGGATTTGGTTGGCTGAACATCATAATATGGCCGGCATAGCCAGTGCAGCTACTTCTGTAGTCATTGGTCAGGTTGCGAATGCTACACAGTCAATACGCGTTGGTGCTGGAGGTGTTATGCTATCCAATCATTCGCCCCTAATAATAGCTGAACAATTTGGTACCCTGGAATCGCTTTTTCCTGGTAGAGTTGACTTGGGAGTAGGTAGAGCGCCAGGTAGCGATGGTTTAACCGCAAGAGCTATTAGGAGGGGGATGAACCAACCACCAGATAACTTTCTAAGTGATCTAGGGGAATTATTGACGTTTCTTGCCCCACCACAATCAAACCAACGGGTGCAAGCTTTCCCTGGCGTTGGTACGAATGTGCCAGTTTGGATCCTTGGGTCCAGTTTGTTTGGAGCACAGGTAGCGGCGTCAATGGGTTTGCCTTATGCTTTCGCGTCTCATTTTGCCCCCGAATTACTAGTCGAGGCGTTAACTGTTTATCGACAAAATTTTTGTCCTTCCGAAACATTGTCTGAACCTTATGTGATTGCGGGTTTGAATTTCTTTGCAGCAGAATCTGATGAGAAAGCGAAGAAACTATTTACCTCTTTGCAGATTCAGTTCGCTAATCTTTTTCGTGGTGCCCCCGGGAAGTTACAGCCGCCTTTAGATAACATACATGACTATGTTTCATCGTCAGAAATAGCTGCTTTGGAGAACGCTTTAAAATATTCTGCTGTTGGTTCCTATGAGACAGTGCTGAGCAAAACGAGAGAATTTTTAAATATAACTTCCGCAGACGAACTAATCTTAACAGCGCAAATATTTGATCATCGAGCACGTTTAGAATCTTTTGAGATAGGATCGGCAGTATGTACCGAACTTGTGGAAGAATATTCTAAAGCGGCTGCCTGAGTATTTTTTCGTACTGATAGCATCAGAAGCTCTTTAAAGCTAATTATTTGGTCTATGCGGTCAGTATTTTAATAGTTTCGACTACCTGTCCGGAGGCGCCTTTTCCCAAGTTGTCGAGCTGAGCAATGATTACAGCATTATTTTGCTTCGAGTCAATTAAAACGTATATCCTTAAAGCACTTGTCCCATTCAAACTTTCTGGATTAATTTCTTTATGGGGAGAGTCCTCTCTAACTTCAACTACTTCAATGTGATTTCGGTTTTCATAGTGTTTTTTATAACACTCTATCAGGTCTTTACCTGAAGGTTTGGAAGGAATTGCTTTTAAAGGGATAGGGATTCGAACTAGCATACCTCGATAAAAATTCCCAACACAGGGAAGGAAGATAGGGGGACTATCCAAATTCCCCCATTTTGTTATTTCGGGTAAATGCTTATGCTCTAAGTTTAACGCATAGTCGTAAGCATTTAGATTAGCAGATCTATCAGCGAATCTCTTAATTAAGGATTTTCCGCCTCCTGAATATCCGGACAATCCGCTTATGGTGATAGGCCAATTTGACGGGAGTATATTCTTTTCTATCAAAGGGTATAGAATCGCTACCGCACCAATTGCATAACACCCGGGGTTACTTATGAAACGGCTGGTCCTGATATTTTCCTCATGACCTGCTTTATATTCAGGGAAGCCATAGATCCAGCCATCACTCACGCGATGGCGGGTGGAAGCGTCGATGATCTTGGTGTCCGAGTTATCTATCAATGAAACCGCTTCTTCGGCAGCTTTATCTGGGAGGCAAAGGATAGCAATATCAGCATTATTTAGTAAAACCTTTCTAGCCTCCGGGTCTTTCCTTAGGCTTGATTTTATTTGTAATAATTCAATATTTGCTAGTCTTTTTAAGCGATCTGAAATTTCGAGTCCAGTGGTTCCCTCTTCTCCGTCCACAAATATCTTTGTACTGCTTGTCATCTTAATTATATTTCTCTCGCGGTTTTTTCAGCCTCGAAAATGATTGCCTCTAGCTTTCTCGGAGCAACAACATCTCCAATTCGTTTCATGGAAGAAAATTCTGGGGAGTGTTCTATGTAGAATTTTTCATTTGGAAATCTGCTTATGGCTAAAACTACTGAGTCTACATTTCCAATCTGCCGAGAATCTCCGCCCCATATATCGTATATGTGAACAATATCATTTTCTATTTTTTCTATAAAATTAAGGGCTATAAAATTTACGCCAGCCTTCTTCAATCGTGGCATGACGTGCGGCATATCTAAAGTCCTTTGGGTTTCTGCACCTATAAATGGCTTAGGAGAAATTAGGTTCACATTTACACCATGTTTGGATAAAATTTCGGCTAGACCAAGTGGCAAATAATCACCTGTTTCATCGACAATGACTATTTTCTTCCCCAAAGCTTCAGGGTTTCGGTCTACGGTTAAAATCGCGGAGGATATATCCAAAACATTAGTGTTCCCTTGTTTTGGAATGCCGTCTCTCTCAGGCCTATAAGGGCTATAACCCCTCGTGCTCCAATAGGAACCTGTGGCTATTACTATCAGATCGTCGGAGAGCAAGTTTATATCAGGAACCCACTCAGTAAAAATCTCTACTTTATTTTTTTCGATTCTGCTAACGAGGTTGTCTATTCCTGTCTGCCATGCTGTGCGAGTAGGCAATAATTTAAGTATATTCAAATGTCCACCCAACTTTTCTTCAGTTTCAAATAGTCGAACCTTGTGTCCTGCCTCGGCCGCAGTTCCAGAGAATCTTAGACCTGCTGGACCACCCCCTATTACAGATATTGCTTTACGATTCTTGGCCTCAACTTTTGAAATGGTTCCTGAACCAAATTTTTCTTCTCGTCCCATAGCTGGATTTTGAAAACAGGTTACTTCTCTGTCCTCAATTAATCTTTTCACACAAACATTAGCACCAATGCACTTAGTGATTTCAGACTGTTTCCCATTTAAGCTTTTGGAGACTAAAAATGGATCCGCCATATGAGCTCTAGTCATAGCGACGACATCAGCATGGCCATCTGCTAATACTTTTTCAGCGTGGCCTAAATCAAGAAACTTCCCGACAACAAAGACCTTTTCGTTCTCCCTGACAATTTTTTTTACTCTTGCTGCACTCGAAGCTAAAAAGCCCTCAGTTACTGTTCCCATTGGTGCTACTGCAATATGTAGATTATGATAACCTCCACCAGAAATATCATAGAAGTCAAAGAGTTTAGATTCGGAGAAAATTCGAATTTGTTTTTCGCTTTGGTCGCCCGTGATTCCAGCATCCCCTAGGTATTCGTCAAACGACAAACGTAATCCTAATGGAAAATCTCTTCCTACAGCTTTCCGAATAGCAGAACTTATCTCCAGAATAATGCGACATCGATTCTCTATGCTGCCTCCATATTCATCTTTCCTTTTATTAAATGCCGGACTCAAAAATTCTCCAAGTAGCTGGCTATGTGCTGCGTGGATCTCGATTCCGTCCAGGCCAGATTCCCTGACATTTAGGGCTGAACGGGCAAAATGATCTACTAGGTCATTTATATCTTTCTTTTCCATAGCGACCGGCATTTCTCCGCTAATCGCAGAAGGAATACGAGAAGCTGCCCACAAAGGGCGCCAATCATCAAAATATTGAGTTCCATTTCCTTGAGCACCACAGCAAAAAAGCTGAACGAATTGTTTACAACCATGTTCGTGTACAACCTCTGCGAGTCTCTCGTACCAAGGCACTGACTTCTTGTTCCAAGCCTCACAGCCTGAGGAGTAGTTCTTGCCCGACGGATGGGCCGCCTGCTGTTCTAATACCATTAGTGCCACCCCACCTTTGGCTCTTTCTCGATAGTAGTCAATGTGTCTCTGACTGAGCGTTCCATTATTACCATAAAGTTGAGTATGGCCAGTTACCATTATTCGATGTTTTATCTCGACTTCACCGATAGTTAATGGTTCTAAAATATGTTTATAACTAGTGGGCAGATGCTCTCTCATAACAATTTCTGTATCCTATTGGCAGAGTTATTTTTTTCTACGAAAATCCTTTAAGAGATCTCGATTATAAATTTTGCCCAAGGGATGGACGTCACTAGGCATATGATATGACGAGAACTCAGATTAGTCTAAATTGATTTAAGAGGTTATGTTTATTTATGAAGTCTAAACGCTTCATTTTCATCGCAATCAGCTCTTTTTTGTTAGGTTTGTCCCTGATTTTTGTGTGGAGGCACAGCTTATTACATCCGAGCACTGAGGATGCTTATGTGCAGGCTAACATCGTGCAAATAACATCCCGTGTCACAGGTCCGATACAGAAGATTCATGTTAGAGAGAATGAATTCGTGAAAGCTGGAGCACCCCTTTTCGATATAGAGCCCTCTGTGTTTGAAGCAAATGTGATGGCTGCGAAGGCGGGATATGAGATGGCGGTTCAAATGATGGGCGCTAGGGGAGCATCGGTTGGAGTGGCATTATCTAAGTTGGAGGAACGGGAAGTTATTTTAGTGAAAGCTAAGAGACATTTGAGCCGTACGGAGTCATTGTTTGAAGAAGGTTTGGTAGCTAATGCAGTGTACGAGAATGCTCAGGCGCGTCATGCCGAGGCGAGTGCTGGTGTGTCGAGCGCGCGTGCGGACTTAAAGCGAGCAGAGAGTGAATTTGGAAAAGATGGAAACTATAATGCCAGATTGCAGCAGGCTGCGGCTCTACTACGCCTTGCTAAATTAGAATTATCTTTCACGAAAATAGTATCTCCTAGCGATGGTTGGGTTTCGAATAAAAATCTACGAGAGGGGGCGATGGTAATTGCTGAGAAGCCTCAGTTTTCTATTGTAGAGAGTGAGAATTGGTGGGTCGAGGCCAATTTTAAAGAAACCGATGTGACCCATATCAAAGTGGGCAATTCCGCCACAATAAAAATAGATATGTATCCTAATGTAACCTTACTGGGGGAGGTGGAAAGTCTAGGTGCAGGGTCAGGTGCTGTTTTCTCCTTGTTGCCTCCCGAAAATGCTACTGGAAATTGGGTAAAAATCACTCAAAGATTTCCTGTCCGCATAAAAATAGTCGATTGGGTAGGAACGAACTCTAAGGATAAACCGCTGAGGGTGGGGTCGAGTGCAACCGTTACCGTAGTTGTAAAACCGTGAAGATAGATAGCGCTCTTGGGGAGCGAGATATTCAGCCGAGTTGGCCATTAGTGCTAGGGGTGATGTTAATGGTTTTGTTGGAAGCCCTCGATACCACGGTTGTAAATGTGGCTTTGCCACACATGAAAGGTAGTTTTGCTGCCACCTCCGATCAGATAACTTGGATGATTACCGCCTATTTAGTTTCGACAGCAATAGTAATGCCTTTAACTGGCTATCTGGTAAAAAAATTTGGTCAGCGGGAGGTATTGAATTTTGGAGTTCTGGGTTTCATTTTTGCTTCTTTTGCCTGTGGGCTCTCCACCAGTTTGGAAGAGATGGTTGTTTTTCGATTTCTTCAAGGGGGGTTAGGTGCTGTTGTAGTCCCAATTTCGCAGTCGATAATGTTTAGGGCTTTTCCTGAAGAGAAAAGGAGCCAAGCGATGTCTTTCTGGGGGATTGCTTTGATGGTTGGCCCTTTGGTTGGGCCTGTTACGGGTGGATGGATAACAGAAAATTGGAGTTGGCCATGGATTTTTTTTATCAACATTCCACTAGGATTGATAGCGCTTCTGTTGATATCAGGTAAATTAGAGCCAAACGTTGATAAAAAAAATGTCAGCACTGACTGGTTTGGGCTAATTATGCTATCTGTAACTCTAGGCGCTTTACAGATGGTTTTAGACCAAGGGCATACTAGAGATTGGTTTGATTCTGCCTTTATCTGGTTCTTGTGTTGGCTGACTGCCACTGGATTTGCCTTATTTATCCTCCATGCTTTGCAGACAAGGGAAAGTATTGTTGATATTAGGCTATTCGGAGATAAAAATTTTTTAGTAGGTAATTTGTTGATGGCAGGCTACGGAATGGCTATGTATTCCACAATAGTCCTGCTTCCATTGCAGGTGCAAGAGGTTTTGGGATATCCACCAGATACAGCAGGTTGGATTTTAACGCCTAGAGGGGCCGTGAGTGCAGTTTTAATGATCGTAGTTGGAACTTACTTGGCACCTAGAGTGGATGGCAGATTGTTGATGGTTTCGGGTCTTATACTTTCCTTTTTTTCTTCTTGCTTGATGGCTAGATTCCCTTTGATGCTGGATATGTGGGGTTTTATTTTCCCTGGAATCATTATGGGGATTGGGATGGCTCTTGTCTGGTCTCAGTTGTCTGTTGCTACTTTTCAGACGGTTTCCACTAGCAAATCATCTGAAGCCGCGGGTCTTTTTAACGTGATGCGAGTCATGGGGGGATCCGTCGGAATCGCTATTACCAGTACTTTGTTGGTGAGACGAGAGCAAGTGCACTGGAATCATTTAGGTCAACACATACGTCTTTCTAATCCAGAGCTTTCCCAGTGGTTTGATCATGTGGGAATGGACGTCACGGAAGCCAATACATATGCGAGACTTGTGGAAGAATTGACAAGGCACATCCAATTAGCCGCCTTTAACGATGTCTTCTATTTTATTTCCTTCATTTTTTTTGTAATGATTCCGTTACCCTTTCTCTTGACCCCTACTAGAGACTGAAACTTAAGACGTTCTTAACGAGCAACAAAGCCGCCATCGACTACCATAGAGTGCCCCGTGACGTAAGAGGCTCCGTCAGAGCAAAGCCATACGACAGCGCTAGCCATTTCTTCAGGTTGTGCAACCCTCCCAATAGGCTCTAATTTAGCGGTTGCTTCTAGCCAACCTGGTCGTTGGTTGTCAGCTGTTTTGGTCATATTAGTTTCTACAACTCCTGGGCAGATAGCATTAATACGAATATTTTTTTTTGCGTATTCTAAGGCTGCGTTTTTCGTTAGTCCAATGACGCCATGTTTGGATGCTGTGTAGGCTGGAGCATATCCCATCCCAACTAATCCAGCTACAGACGCAGTATTAACGATGTTTCCTCCGCCATTTTTTAACATGATTTGAATCTCGTGTTTCATGCAGAGCCAGACGCCAGTCAGATTAACACTTATAACTTTAGTCCATTCCGCCAGATCGCATTCGTCAGTTTTTATAAAATTTCCCCCAACACCGGCATTATTAAACGCTAGATCTAGTCGGCCAAATTTTGACTGAATCCTATCGACCATATCCATAATGCTATCCTCATCACTTACATCTGTAGGTAAAGAAAATGCTTTACCGCCTTCTCTTGTTATGGTCTCACTAACAGCCTCACATTTGTCTTTCTCTAGATCGGAGATGATTAAAGAGGCTCCTTCTTTTGCCATTTCTATAGCAGTAGCCTTGCCAATCCCAGAGGCAGCTCCAGTGACTAATGAGATTTTTCCGTCTAATAGTTTTTTTGCCATTTTTTATCTCCCAAAAGATTATTTAAACTCGGGCTTTTCCCACCAAGGGAAAAAGGGTGGTAAATTCGAACTGACGTTATCAATAAATTCCGCTGGTCTTTTTTCTAAAAACGATCTTACACCTTCTCTCGCGTCTTCGGATTGACCTAAGTGATAGACTCCCCTAGAGTCTATCTTATGAGCTTCCATGGGGTGGCTGGCGCCTAACATTTTCCACATCATCTGCCGCGTGAGGGCTATGGAGGTGGCCGAAGATTGTTGGGTCAGCTCAAGCGCTAATTTCTTCGCTCTAACCAACAGTTGCTCATTTGAGGTGATTTCGGAAATTAATTTATATTTTAACGCCTCCTTTGAGGGAATCAGATTTCCGCCATAACTCCATTCCAAAGCTTTGGAGATACCAACTATTCTGGGTAAGAACCAACTAGAGCATGCCTCTGGTACAATCCCTCTTTTGGCAAATACAAAACCAAATTTAGCATGCTCTGAGGCGATTCTAATATCCATTGGCAGTAACATGGTTGAGCCCACTCCCACAGCTGCGCCATTGATAGCACCAATTACTGGTTTCAGGCATTCGAATAGTCTAAGCGTCAAAACCCCTCCACCGTCTCGATTTAGCCCATCTGGACGGTCTTTGCGTTTGTTGGCATCGAATGAATCAGCACCCATCGAAAGGTCAGCGCCTGCACAATAGCCTTTGCCTTCGCCCGTGAAAATTATTGCTTTCACTGCATCGTCGGCATCTGCTTTATCCAAAGCATCAAGCAATTCTTGGAGCATAAGTCTAGTAAAAGCGTTCAATTTTTTTGGCCTATTAAGCGTAATAGTAAGTATAGAATCCGATATTTCATATTTTATTTCTTGGTAGGACATGCCACTTCCTCCTGCGAAATGGGGTTTAAATTTGGAGGTGGTATTTTACCCCAATGGTGGAATAAATTGTAAAATTGCGATGAATCCTTACAATGTTGAGGGGCGTGGACTGTGCTCCGAACGTTTTCAGATTTACTATTAAATCAACGCAGCATCTTTCCCGCTCAGGTAGTGATTTTTTTACGGTAGGATTATGAAAGAGAGGCTTAAAAAGACGGGTCTAGAATCTATTCCCAAGGATTGGTTTTGGGATGGAATGACTATTGCCATTGGGGAGCCGGCACCTATGGCCTTAGTTAGACAAATCATTGCCGCTAATCTCAAAAATATAACGGTCATTGCCAGCGGTTATACGCTCGATATTTTGATCGCTAGCGGATGCGTAAAGAAAATCGTATCTTATCTTGCGGCTGGGGGGGTGGGGGTCCCAGTCGCTCCGAGTTTTCGAAAGGCTGCGGAATCGGGAGAGATAGAAGTGTGGGAATGTGAGGAGGGGATTCTCACCGCCGGTCTAGAGGCTGCAGGAAAGGGGTTACCGTTTATGCCTTGTAGAGGCGGCGTCGGGACCTCGCTGCCGGAGATTAATGAGGATCTAAAAATTTTTCAGGATCCCTTCAAAGGCGAAACCTTACTAGCGGTTCCGGCAATTCGACCTAATTTAACCTTAATTCATGCCGCAGTTTCGGATGTCTATGGGAACGTTCAACATTGCCAAGGACCTGGTTGGCTTGATCTATTTCTTTGCCGAGCTGCCGATAGAACAATCGTACAGGTTGAGTCAATAATTTCAAATGAACAGGTGAGGGCTAATCCTTGGGCGACTACGCTTGCTGATGTTGATGCTGTAATGTGTTTTAAGTGGGGGGCGCATCCTTTGTACAGCAGAGGTGAATATATTCAAGACAGCACCTTCATCAATGAATATTTTGCAATTGGCACCGAGGCTTACAAAACTGGAGATAAGGAGGCATTGGAAAAATTTTTATCCACTTATTATAGAAATCCGCGTTCCCACGCTGACTATTTGGAAGTGATAGGTCTGGAACGATTGCTGGGTTTACGGGAGTATTAATTAGAGCGTAGGATTATGCAGATCACTTATAGTCGACAAGAAATGATGGCGGTATTTCTAGCGAGGGATCTTCGGGACGGAGAGCACTTGCAAGTAGGCTATGCTCTACCTGTAGCAGAGGCAGCGACCCGACTGGCGCACATCATGCATGGACCAAATATGGATTTAATTTTTTTGGGAGCACGAATGAATGTTCACAATTTAGACTATATTCCTATGCCAGAATTCGGATGGGATAACCGAATTGTGCGTTGGGCGGAGTCTTACAGTGATAGGGGGCATCGTTTTGATAGGCTAAAAGATTGGGGTAAACGTGTCTTTTTTATTGGGGGCTTACAGGTAGATAGATTCGGAAATACAAATTTAATTGGGATCGGTGAAAGTTTTAAGAAACTAGAATTTAGAGGGCCTGGTTCGGTAGGTACCCCAACCCTAACCACACATGTGGGTAGATACTACATAATTTTGAACCACCATTCGAAACGTGTTTTGGTAGAAAAATGCGATTACACGAGCACAGTAGGATGGGGTAATGGTGATCCTAAAGCTAGAGAAAAGTTAGGATTGCCAGGAGGTGGTCCTAAATATTGTATTACCCCTCTTTGTACTATGGATTTCGATGAGGAAAATAAGTCCATGCGCTTGTTCACTTTACATCCTGGAGTAGAAATGGCTGAGGTGATAGAAAATACTGGGTTTAAGGTGATCATTCCCAATAACTGGAACTATACTGAGGAGCCGTCAGAGGAAGAACTAGACATTCTTCGAAGTCGAGTAGATAAAGCTGGAATTTTGAGAAAGGTTAAATAAAGTGGAATATGATTCATTGCCTTATGAATCAAGACGAGCACCTTTATTTGCAAAAAATATAGTAGCAACCTCCCAGCCTTTAGCAGCCCAGGCTGGTTTAAATATTTTGAAGATGGGAGGAAATGCTGTGGATGCTGCTATTGCTACAGCAATCACTCTAACTGTCGTTGAGCCTACCGGAAACGGTCTTGGTTCCGACGCTTTTGCAATTGTGTGGGATGGTAAGCAATTGCACGGAGTGAATGGTTCTGGGAAATCCCCCAAGGCTTGGAGTAGAAAATATTTCGAAAAATATGATGAGATGCCTCAATTTGGCTGGGATGCGGTCACCGTTCCTGGAGCAGTAAGTACTTGGGTAGCACTATCAGAAAAGTTCGGCAAACTTCCTTTTGAGAGACTTTTTGAAGAGGCAATAAGGTACGGTGAATCTGGTTTTCATGTTGGCTTTCGTACGGCTTATGACTGGAATCATGGTCCAGAATCGTGGTATTCAGGGTATGACGCCTTTAGGGATGAATTTTTGCCTGCTCCTAAGACTGGTGATTTGATTGTGAGGCCCGATATCTCTAGAACGCTCTCAGAAATTGCCGTCACCAAAGGAGAGTCTTTTTATCGGGGAAGTTTAGCCGAAAAAATTGAGAAGGCCGCAAAAATTGATGGTGGAGGACTGCGGTTGGAGGATCTGGAGAACCATGAGACGGAATTTGTAAAGTTGATCAGTCAAAATTTCCATGATGTATGTGTTCATGAAATACCTCCAAATGGCCAAGGAATAGCCGCACTAATAGCGCTCGGGATTCTAGAAAAGCGTCCGCTTGACGAGCTTGATAGTCTTGATTCGTTTCATGTGCAAATTGAAGCGATGAAGGTAGGTTTGTTTTTAGCAGATAGGTATGTCGCAGATCCGAAGCAGATGAAACTACGGCCTGCTGATTTATTAGACGGCGACCTTTTACGAGAATATGCCCGAAAGATTGATAAGAGCGCTTCAGCGACTCCCCCTATAGATCGGCTCAAAGGCGGTGATACGGTCTATTTATCTGCTTGTGATTCCTCTGGAGTCATGGTGTCATTTATTCAATCCAATTACTTTGGGTTTGGATCTGGGATAGTTGTTCCTGGGACAGGTATCGCATTGCAGAACCGAGGTTGGGGTTTTACCTTGGAAAGAGGACACCCTAATGAGGTGGGGCCTGCTAAAAAGCCATTCCATACCATTATACCTGGTTTTCTTACCAAGGGCAGTAGACCGTTTGGGAGTTTCGGGGTAATGGGTGGGCCGATGCAAGCACAAGGCCATTTTCAGATGACAAATCGTATTGTGAACTACCATCAAAATCCGCAGGCAGCTAGCGATGCACCCCGTTGGCAGATTCTATCGGATTTTAGTGTAGCCGTTGAGCCGGGTTTCCCTAGTAGTATTGCAGAAGGTCTTGCTGAAAGAGGGCACAAGGTCAAGTATATGACTAGCTACCATTCTTTTGGCGGTGCCCAAATTATTCTAAGTAATGATAATGGTTATGTAGCCGGTTCTGACCACCGCAAGGAAGGGGCTGCTGTCGGATTTTAGGCTTAGTTCTCTCCTTAATCAAAGATTTCTGTTACGTGTTCGGTGTCTAGGTATTCTTTAACTCTGAGAATTTTTTCTCCCTTTATCGTGAACAAGAAATGATATTCATTTTTATATATTTTGCCATTGGTGAGTTCTGCATATGAGTCTGCCTCCATCGAGACACGATTCTCTTCAGCAGTCATGGAACTTGGTGTCACTTTGATTCCATGTGGAGCTTGGCCGGAAACGCCTGATAAAAGATTCGAAAAATCCTGTTTATTATATTTTCCGGAAAGTGTCGTTTTTCCTGCTACCCACCAAGTCGCTGACTCATCTAGCATTGACAACGCTTCTACATATTTCTTTTTTGAAAAGTTTTTCCAAAATGCGTGGATTAGCTCCTTGTTTTTTTCTTTGTCCATATTATCACCGCCATTTGTTGAAAATTTCCCCACGGTACCATAAATATTATAATCTTACTCTGCTATATTGTTTCGGTTTAAAAATATAAAATGCATTTATCTAGTCGCGATTTTTGGAGAATCCATGAGGCCCATTGATTACTTTTTAAGAAGCGTAAAGAAGTCGCCTGCTACAGTTTTTCTTGATGATGGCGTGACTAAACATACTTATCTCGATGCGGAAAAAAGGATAATCCGGTTATCGAACAGTCTTCACGGTTCAGGTTTTATTGTTGGAGATTCTGTGGCGGTTTACTCGCCAAATAGCGCTGACGCTATGCTATGTATTTTTTCAGCAATATATGCGGGGGGAGCTTGGGTTCCCGTTAATATCCGAAATTCCGTATCCACGAATGCTCAGTATATGGCTTATGTCAAAACTAAATGGTTATTTTTTCATTCAAGTTTATTAGATCAGATTGGAGATGTCGTCTCTCAATTGTCTGACCTTGAAAGCGCTTTCTGTATTGATGGGCCAGTCGAAGGGTATGAATCTTTATCCGATTTTAGTCGCGATGCCTCGGAGGTTAGTGTGCTTGATTGGTCTGATCCTTCGAGTAGGCCAGACCATGTGTTCTCGAGATGGCCTACGGGAGGGACAACCGGTCCCTCAAAGGGTGTGGAAATGACTAATCAAAATATAATTACCATGGTTGAGCTAGGTATAAAACACTATGTAGATTCATTTGAAGGACTAGTCGTTCACTTGGCTGTCGCTCCGATAACTCATGCTGCGGGCCTGATGACCAGTATCTTCTCAGCAGTTGGCGGAACCACCATTATTCAAGAATCCTTTGAGCCTATCGAAGTGCTTAAGGCAATAGAAAAACACAGGGTGACGCACATTTTTTTCCCTCCCACCGCTTACTATGCTTTGTTAGATTCCGCTAAGTCGTCAACATTTGATTTATCTAGTTTAAAGCAAATACTCATAGCTGCTGCCCCTGTTTCGCCAGCAAAATTGAAAGAAGGGATAGAAGTGTTCGGACCGGTCGTTTGTCAATGCTATGGTCAGGCGGAGGCGCCAATGCTGATTTCGATGTTGAGTCCAACTGTTTTAGCAGACGCAGTCAAAGGCAAATATTCTGAACGTGTTTTGAGTTGTGGGGAAGTTACTAGTTGTACAGATGTTGCGATTTTAGATGATGATGGTCGAAGATTGCCGATTGGCGAGAAAGGAGAGATTTGCTGCAGAGGCCCTCTGGTAACGCCGGGCTATTTCGAAAAAGCCTCAGCGACCTCCGATGTTAGAAAGTATGGGTGGCATCATACTGGGGATATTGGATATCTCGACGAATATAATTTTCTTTACATAGTAGATCGAAAAAAGGACATGATAATAACTGGTGGATTTAATGTCTTTGCGACAGAAGTAGAAGCCCCTATATTAGAGATCGAGGAGGTTCTTGAATGTGCGGTAATTGGGGTTCCAGACGAACGCTGGGGCGAAAAAGTTACTGCTATAGTTGTTTTGAAAGTACCAGGCTCTATCTCGGAGGAAAATATAATAGAAGTGATAAAACCTAAACTGGGTAGTGTCAAAACCCCTAAAACAATTCAATTTTGGAATTCTATTCCTAAAACGGCGGTTGGGAAAACTGATAAGAAATTAATCAGAGAAGAATTTTGGAAAGATAATAATAGGTTAATAAACTAGGGTATTTTCGTTTAATTCAATCCGCCATCCGAAGATTCTAAGTTCGAATGGCGGATGGTTCGCTGGCTTAATGAGTTCCAATGAACTAGATGTCACTAATTCAGCTTTTTATTTGAAAAGTTTAGTCGTTCTGTACCATGTAAACATTATATTCAACGCGACCGGGCTTTAATCTACCTTGGGCGACGCATACGATATTATTTACCCATGAGTATCTGGCATCGCCAGTTTGCATTCTAGGCGTGGTGAAAAAGTACTGGTCACCGTAGTCAGTGCTGCCATCACCGCCAATGGCTTTAACCACCGCTTCGGTCATTTCCAGCTTTCCGGTGTACTCAACATAAATGAATGCTCCATCATGCGTTTCAAAGGTAGCTCTTACATCTAAATGTCCGTGTGTTTCAGATAAGGTGAGCCAATCTGCCGCTGCGGCATTTCTTATACGCCCTTTTAATTTGGGCCCTTCAAATTCCCCTCCATCAACCTCGACTATTAGACGGTTACCGAATGCTCCGCTTCCAACTTCGAGACTGCTGGATAGCACCGCATGATATGATAGTAGTAATTCTAATTTCACTTCTAAAGTCCTCCTTTTAAATGAATGCTAGTATTTACCATTTTTTATTATAGTCAGCATCAGCTCTCCACGCCCTTTGGCTCTTTTTGTCTCATGAATCCGAACATATAACCGGCTATTCTTCTCATCTGAATTTCTTCGGTTCCTTCTGTTATTCGGTATCTTCGATGGTGTCGATAAATGTGTTCGAAAGGTTTATGGCGAGAGTACCCTAAGCCGCCATGTACTTGCATGGCGCGGTCAGCTGCCTCGCAGCATAAACGATTTGCCCAATAGTTACACATTGAAACTTTATCAGAAACGGAAAAGGCGCCGTACTTATCCATCATCCATGCTGTTTTTTGTATCAAAGCGCGTAACATCTCACATTGTGTTTGCAATTCCACTAATGGAAATTGGATTCCTTGCTGTCGGGAGAGCGATTTCCCAAAAGGGCTTCTTTTTTTTGCATACTCTATGCTTTCCCAAATACAAAATTGAGCGGCACCGAGGCTTGATGCTGCTTGTCGGATTCTGTTTTCATTAAAAAAATGTTGTACTATTTGGAGGCCTTTCCCTTCAGTACCAAGTATCGAGGTTTCCGGTACTCGGACCTTTTCTAACGATACACGACCATGATCGGTCGGCATGTTAAAAGTCCATAGCAATTCTTCTAATTTAAATCCTGCTGAATCAGTAGGCACTAAAAAGGCAGTGATCCCATCGGCATCGCCAGCTTTTCCAGAGGTGCGAGCAAAGATTAAATCTGCCGGTGCTGAATGAATACCACTATTCCAAGTTTTTTCTCCTTGTATTATCCAGCCATTGCTAGTCTTATGCGCAACAGTTTCCATATGGGTGGCATCGGATCCATGCTTCGGTTCAGTTATCCCAAAAGCGAACATCGCGTCACCCGCAGCTAACTTTTCTACCCACGTAGCTTTTTGCTCTTCACTGCCATAATTCAGCATCAAAAGAAGGGCTATATTATTCGCGACAATTGAATGTTCATTTTGAAGATCACAGTGTAGACCTAAACCTTTACTAGCAAGGTGCTCCCTGATAATAGCCATACCTAAATTAGTGCCGTCATGTCCACCGTGTTCCCGAGGAAAGGCATAACGGTAGTGACCTGCTTCATCCGCTATTCTTCTAGTTTTGGCGAGTAATGCTTCCCATTCTTTCGAAGGTCTTCCTCCTAGTTCCCAGTCGGTTCGACTGTATTCTCTTCGGTGATCAAAAAAACGAACATTATCATCCTGTTCCTCTAAGGGCTTTATCTTTTCGACTATAAAGATATCCAGTTCTGAGAGGTAGGTGGATAGCTCTATCGGTATGTCGAAGTTCATTCTATATCCTTTAGAATTTCTCTAGAGATAATCACTCGTTGAATTTCGCTGGTTCCCTCATAAATAGTAGTAACACGCGCATCTCTGGCATATTTTTCTAGAGGGTAGTCCTTGGTGTATCCAGCGCCTCCCATTAGCTGTAGGGACGTGTAACATGCCCGATTAGCCCATTCACTTGCATACAGTTTGGCCATTGAGGCTTGTTTCATATACGTCTTTTGATTTTCTTTTAACCAGGCTGCTTGCAACGTTAGTAGGCGAGAGGCCTCCATTTCAGTATAAGCGTCTGCAATCATAAATTGGGGACCTTGAAATTCGGAAATAGTTTGCCCGAACTGTCTTCTATCGGTAATGTATCGGGAAGCTTCTTCAAGTGCCGCGCTTCCTATACCCAAAGCGAGTGAGGCAATGCCGATCCTACCCCCAGTCAATTCTCCAACCGCTATTTTAAATCCCTCATTTAGCTTTCCTAAAAGAGCAGATTTGGGAACCAAGCAATCTGTGAAATGGACTGCGTTGGTGCTGGAAGCAATTTGTCCCATCTTAAGCTCTCCAGCTCCAATTGAAACTCCAGGGTTGTCACTCTCGACAATAAAGCAAGATATCCCTTTACCAGGTTTTGCGTCAGGGTCTGTAACCGCCCATACTACGAAAAGACCGGCATACTCTGCGTTTGATATCCACATTTTTGAACCATTTAACTTCCAGCCTTCACCAGTCTCTTCGGCGCGTGTTTTGAGGCGTGATGGATCAGAACCGGCTTCGGATTCAGATAAACAAAATGCTCCGCACGTATATTCACCAGAGCATATGCGAGGTATATACGTTTCTTTTTGTTCACGACTTCCAATGATCTGTATAACTTCTGCAACTAGATTATTTACGGACATTGCTACCCCAGTGGAAGCACATGCTTTACTAATTTCGGTCAATGCAACGCTAAATGCGATCACTCCTGCTTCCGCGCCCCCATAAGCTGAGTCAACATTCAACCCCATAAAGCCCAGAGAAGAGAGTCCTTGTAGTTGTTCTAAATAGATCTTGCGATTTTCAGGCCTTTCTAGCCCGGCAGCTATGGGACAAAGTTTTTTTACCGCAAATTTCTTTGCGCTTTCTTGGATCAGTATTTGTTCTTCGTTGAGCTCAAAGTGCATTTTTTATACCTATCATTTATCAAACAAGAGTCTAACATGACTAATACGTGTTTTAATAAATAGTGATTATGAAAGATGCAAGATGTACCAAACATAGATTAAGATGTTTAAAAAAGAGTTTTTTATGCGACGTCTGAAATGTGATTTAGAGCTAAGACAGAACATTAATCAGCAACTATCTGATTTTGAGGCGCAAGAGTTAACCCTTCCTGAGGGCGGTGTGCCTGCAGCAGTGGCTCTCATAGTTACGGATCTAGGGCACGGGGCTAAACTAAGTGGCATGCCGCATTACGATAATTGGATGGAAGACGCAGCTTTAGTTCTCACGAGGCGTTCCTCGAAATTGAAAAAGCATGCTGGGCAGTGGGCTTTCCCAGGTGGCCGGATTGATGGAGCAGAGACACCTGAGGAGACTGCTATTAGAGAGACACACGAGGAGATAGGCCTGTCACTTCCCGAAAGTGCCCTTATAGGACGGCTTGACGACTTCGTTACTCGCTCAGGGTTTTTGATAACACCCGTTTTATTTTGGGCCGGTCCGCAAGATTCTTTTGAAATCAACCCTGATGAGGTTGAGTCAATTCATCGAATTCCTATCGGTGAGTTCTTGAGGGAGGATGCGCCGATGTTGGATGATACTGAAGGGGAGGGTGCGCCCGTGCTTAGAATGCCTGTGGGGGATGATTGGATTGCTGCGCCAACTGCTGCAATCATTTATCAATTTAGAGAGGTTTGTATTTTAGGCCGTCCAACGCGGGTAGCCCACTTCGACCAGCCGAAATTTGCTTGGAAGTAGGATATACCAACTTTTAATTGGTCGAACCGCCGGAAGAGCTAATTGATACTGTGGGTTGTAGCGCTAAGTTCGCACTCTGCTCCAATAGGTAGGTCCCATTGACGGAAAAGGAACCTGGTACATTTCCATGGAATGAGCCACCTAAAGCTCTAGCTAATTGACCTACAAGAATTTGGTCAGTGCGTCCGCTTAAATTGCAACCCCCAGCGCAGTTATTGCCAGCGTTATCTGAAATCCTAGCGCTCGTGACGCCACCGGCTAAATTGAAAGCGGTTAGCCCTCCTGCACTTCCAAAAGAACCGGTTCCGCTACCGGTAAGTTGAAAGGAACCCCCATTACCTCCGTCTGGAAAGACTCCTTGTAGGTTCGTGTTTACAGCTCTGGTTCCAAAATCTATCGTTACTTGTGCCTGTGTCAAAGCGCCGACGACTTCGGGTTGTACAACACCATTGCTAATGAACGTCGCCGTCGGGTGTGTGCCTCCGCGGATTGCGTTATATGTGGCTGTTCCGGAGGTGGGTATCTCAGCTACTGGGGTTGGGTTTTTAAAGGTAATCAGATGCGCGGAACCGACTTTCCCAATGAGGTTGTCTTGACTAAGCGTATAACCGGCTCCGAATCGTGCCCAATTCACTCCTAGTTCTGTATTTGACCATCCTGGGACAGTGTTAGCTGTTCTTGGATCGATGGTAGAAGGACCGGTGGAATCAATAGTCACGGAAGCCGTATCTCGGCTAAATGCGCAATTGTTATTACATCTATCTCCTGGTTCATTTGTGACGAAGGAGTTAACAATATTGCCGCCTAGTTTAGCTTGAGTGTTAGATCCAGTAACCTTGAAAATATAGGCATCGCTATCAAGTGAGGTAGAGGAGGTTCTCATGGCATGAGAGATTCCAACAAAACTGCCGATTTCGGCATTCCTCAGGTTGCTGACGCCTGTGTTAGTTATGCCGAAAGTTGCAGCGCCAATTATGGGGTTGGAAGTGTGTATACCATAGTTTAAGCCTATAGCCTGAGGGGTTCCAGTATCGCTTCCAGAAAAGAATCCAGCAAAGTCAGCGTGGTGAGGACTGCCAAAAGAATTTATCGCGATACCATTGGGTCCAACGATGGAGTCATTAGCGAAAACTAGATCCCCAAACAGCTGGTGCGTAATAGACGCGTGGGATAAAGTTGCTTCAAGACTTCCATAGCCAATACTGAAATCGAAAAGAATTTGTCCACTGGTGAGTCCTAGTCCGATATCTGTAGAGAGCGGTGATGTAGATCGCGTTGTTCCATTTAGGTCATATCGCGCCAATGTGTTAGAGGTAGGGGTAACACCAATTCCGGTAACTATGTGCTCCGCTTGAAAACCCACTAATTCCCTCAATTGGCTTCTTCGTATCGTTCCGCTTGATGAGGCATCTATATCCAACACAAAACCATTTTGCCAACGCCCAAAAGAGAGGAATCCGTCTGGAGTAATACCATCTAGAATGAACTCAGCTGGGTTCGACGCTAGTTGGGAAATCGTATTGGTATCTATTGCATTTAGGGCATTTAAACCAGCCTCAGACAGCTCGGAATCTGAAGCGCTCATATTTATCAAGCCTAAACGCACTGCCTCAAAATCTGCTATGAAAAAACCCATGAATTCTTGACCAAAAAAAACGTCTCTTGCCAGCGCTCCAGCTGGCGCGTTATCTCTAAAGAAAATGGCAGCATTATTTATAGCAAAGACAGTTGGTATTTCTTGATCTTCAGAAAAGCTTCCAAAATTGAGCACTGCAGATTGTGTTCCAGATACCCCGACTTTTTGTCTGTTCAAAAATTTGATTTCAGAGTTTCCTAAGGAACTTGCATCTGATGTCAATACCGTAAACTGCCCATCAGCGTTAGTTTGTTCACCCTGAGCGAAAGCACCTACTCCTAGTTCAGAGTCAGAATCTGTGGAATCTCCGATTGTTATCTCTAGGACAGTTGGCTCATCCGGAGCCCCCACATCCATTCCTTCTCCCTGGACAATTGCTTCGAAAAAGGCTTCTTCTCCCCCTTCATCTTCCCTGTTGGCTACGAAGCTATTTTCTTCCTCAGTGCTTGGAGTAATTGAAAGCCCCTCTTCTTCGTTATCGGATTCAGTGAGGGTTGTTCCCTCTTCGCCCTCACCCTCGGCTAGGAGAGTAACTTCTTCTTCCCCATCGGAGTCGGTCTGTCCTTCTCCGCCTTCACCCTCTTCGGTTTGTCCTTCTCCATCGTTTTCCTCTCCGCCTTCACTTTCCTCGCTCTGCTCTTCTTCTTGCTCTTCTTCTTGTTCTTCCTCTTCCTCTTCTTCCTCTTGCTCTTCTTGATTCTCACTCGCTGTATCTTGGCGTTGACCGAAACCGGGTATCTCAGCACATGTACTTCCGTTGCAGCTATAGGCTTGTCCGGGCTCAACAGGTCCACTAAAAGCCCCAGATGTGAGATTCCATACGCCTCCATATCCAGCGAGCTGCGTTCCGCCAGCTTCAGTATGCGTACATTTTCCAGAGGTTCCCCGAATGCCTATGCTAGCCACGGGAGTGGTTAATTGGAAATTTTCTTTGTTAGAACGACCTATCAATCCAGTAACCAGGCGTATACTACCCTCTACTAGGTAAAAAAAACTTTTTTCAGAGCCGTCTACTGTCCCCTCAAAGTTATAATCTTCGAGGCGATACTGTGTATTTGGTTGGAGCGCGACAAAGCCTCCATCGGTAAAACGAATTTGCGTTCTTCCGTTGATCGTTCTAATAGATTCTCCAGACTCTATCACGTCTCCTCTCACCAAGGGGCGGATTACGCCATCAGCGCTTGTAGCTTCAACTTGACCATATGAATACACAATTTTGCCAGCGATAGCATGAACTTTACTCACCGCGCCAAGTGAGACAATAAAGGAGAGTATTAATAATCCTTTAGCTATCGAGTTCATCTAATCTACCTCGGTAAAATATTCATTACTAGAAGTCATAACGAGCAGTTATCATTACTTCTAAGCGGTCATAGTCATTCGTTAAAATATTCGAGTCATTGTCGTTATAAACAACGGTCGGGCTAATACTCAATTGGTTATTATATTGGAACCTATAACCTAGAGATAAATCAAAAAAAGAGTCATGCCTACGTACCAGAAAAATGGGGTCTCCCGTCTCATATAAACTTCGTTGATAAGTAAATGCGCCGAAAGCTGTTTGACGGTCTGATAATTGGTAACTGATCCCAATCCTGCCGCCAAATAAGTTTTTCCCAAAATGATCTGCTCCCGTATCTGCACGCTCGTCCTCTATCCCACCAAAAATGCCCCCAAAAATAATCGGGGTTCCCTTGATATCCGTGAAGGCGTGCCCATAATTTAAGCCTAAAAGACCGCGATTTACATCTCGAATACTTTGCTTTGGATTACGGATAGCAGAAAATTGAAAATAAGCGGAGATTTGATCTTTTTCGGTGGCCGCGAATTGCCATTCAGTTGAGATGCCAGCTGTTTTTCGGTCCGCCCTTGCCAAGCCACCTGCGTCTAGTCTCATCATACTTGCGTCGGCTGCAATACTGAAATTGTGCCTTTCCCGTTCTAGTCTGAAGCCTGCTCTGCCCGATGCAGTATGAGAGGTGAAGTCGTTTTGATGGGTTGTGTGTCTGTCTCCAAGCTGCGCACTACCGAAGGTACTTAGCCCAAAATCGTTATTGAGTGGTTTTGATAAACTCAATCCCAAGGAACCACTCAAAATAGGGCTATTTTGCGTTCCTCCCAAGGCAAAGGGTATGCCAGGGGCGATAGGTATCGTCATCGATTTTTCGTCCGTTGCCCCGTTTATATTGGTGTCGTAACCCATAGCGAGAGCGACCCACGGTCTCACGGTGAGTCTAGTGCGGTCGTGGAATAATTCAATTCCAGACAAGTAGCGATCGATAGTTTGCCGAGCTTCTGGAGGAATATCCTCTAATTCTCTCGCTCTTTGAAACTCCTTCTTGGCATCGTCGGTCTCGCCTAGAGAGAGATAAGCCTTCGCAAGCTCCGCTCTCGCGGGTCCGTGTTCCGGAAAAGCATCAACGACCCTTTCGAGGGCAAATATAGCCTCCACGGTTCTTCCGGTATCTTGTGCAGCGAGAGCAAAAACATAGTCAAAAGCTGCTTCTCCTTCGAGACTGGCTTGGTAAGGTTTCAACAGATCATAGGCTTCTTCTGCCTTACCAGAATCGATGAGTGTTTGGGCTTTTTCCAGAGGGTTCGTAGCTTCCTGACCAAATAAGAGTTCTGGTAATAAAAGAAAGATGAGCAGTAGAAAGAATCTAGCTGTCTTAGTAAAAATTTTCGATTTTGAGTTATTCAAATTTTTCAAGAATTGTCCTTAAGGTTCATTTTTACAATTCTCGCATAGAAAACTTTCTTTATCCAATTGTCGCAGCCTCATGTGAAAAGAAGTTTTCAAGTTCCCTGGAAATCGGGTTTTCTTTTTTCAGCAAAAGCTGTGACACCCTCTTTAAAGTCAGCTCGTTTGGCGCAGTCTGCAAACATTTCCGCTTCCATCTGTAATTGGGACTCAAACTGCGCTTCTAGTGAGTTGTACAATAAACGTTTAGTATTCCCGTACACATGAGTTGGACCATTCGCGAGTCTGTGAGCTAGCTTTTTGGTCTCTTCTTCTAACTCACCAGGCGTGGTAACAAAATTTATCATTCCCATCGCTTCAGCTTGTTCGGCAGTGTAGCGATCGCCTAGTAATGCAATTTCCATTGCTTTTTTTACCCCGACTGCCCTGGGAAGGTGAAAAGTTCCAGAGCCATCTGGGGAAGTTCCAATATGACAATAAGCTAGGGTGAAGAAAGCGTCTGAATCCGCAATTACAAGATCGGCTGCCAAAGCTAAGCTTACGCCTGCTCCTGCAGCTGCCCCTTCAACGCTGGCTATCACGGGTTTGGCCATCCGGCGCATCGCAAACATTATAGGATGTAAATCGTGTATCCTATTCAAAAAATAATTCTTCGTGTCTTTTGGATTCTGATCGAGCGTGTCTTTCATTGACTTGACGTCTCCGCCAGCCATGAAATGGCCTCCAGCACCCTTTAGCACTACACACCGCACAGTCTCATCATTTTCCGCATCCATTAAGCTATCGCGTAATAACGAGCGCATTTCTAAGCTGAGAGCGTTTCTAGCATCTGGCCTATTAAAAAGTAGTGTTGTTATCGCTTCATTTTTTTGGACTATGAGATCTGCCATTTCTTATTCCTGTATTAATTCTGTCTCTGTTTAAATTTAAGATTTCTATCCTGTTTTCTTTTGAGGCATTATATTGCACATTGCGTTAATCTTTAATTATATAAGCATCATTAACAATACAGTGAGAATCAAAAATGCTCAAACGATATGAGAAATATAAAGAACTTGTTCTAGACAGTCCGGGAGAGGGGATTTTGCGCATTACTCTGGACAAACCAGAGAGTCTGAATTCTTTGGATAAAAATGGTCATAGAGAGCTGACTTACATCTGGAGAGACATAGATGAAGATGAGAATGTAAGTGTGGTGATATTAACGGGAAGAGGACGAGCATTTTCCGCCGGCGGTGATTTCGGAATGATAGAAGACATGATCAATGATCATAAAGACAGAGCGCGTGCTTGGAAGGAAGCTCGAGACCTGGTTTACAACATCATCAATTGTTCGAAACCGATTGTGTCTGCAATTAACGGGGTCGCGGTTGGAGCTGGTTTAGTTGCAGGTTTATTGGCTGATATTTCGATCGCGGGTAAGTCAGCAAAAATAGTAGATGGGCATACGAGGTTGGGTGTTGCTGCTGGTGACTCGGCCGTAATAAATTGGCCGCTACTCTGTGGCATGGCGAAAGCTAAGTATCATTTGTTGCTTTGTGAGCCCATGGATGGAGAAGAGGCGGAAAGAATTGGAATGGTCTCCCTCTGTGTTGAGGACAATGAGCTTCAAGCGAAAGCAGAGCAGGTGGCGTCCCGTCTAAGGGATAGTGCTCCGGCAGCGGTTAGGTGGACGAAGTACGCTTTAAACAATTGGTACCGCATGGCAGGACCGAGTTTCGATGCCTCTACTGCGTTAGAAATGTTAGGTTTTACTACACCAGAAGCGGAAGAGGGGTTGCGGTCTCACCTAGAAAAGCGCAAACCCAAGTTTGACCTTGATTCTCCTGTTTGAGTTTGTGGTGGTAATTAAATCGTCGTATTGTCACTTATTTGTGGGGCTGCTCGTTAAGCCAAGCACTGAAAATATTTTCTAGCGATTTTACGAAGGACTTTGGCTGGTCCAGCATTATGTGGTGGGCAGCTTCTGGAATTTCAACTACGAATGAATTTTTCGGAATTAAGGTACGCACATACTCAGCAGTTTCTTTGTTTACTAAAGCGCTCTTTTCTCCATACAGGAAGGCAATCTTAGATTTAGCGTTTTGGAGGTGCGTGTGGAAAGGCTCTTCCCATCTGTTGCCCCCCATAGCACCGACATCAAATTTCCAAGTCCATCCTTTGTCTGTTTTTTTTATGGAGTGGCGCGCGATGAACTCAAGGATATAGTCATTTTTGCATTCTTGTGGTGGTAGTAGCTTAAATCTTTCTAGCGCGATCTCGAAAGAAGGATAATATCGCTCAATCTTTAGAGCTCGGCGTGGGCTTTTGGTTAGATCTGTGTCAGGCCTGTATAAAGGTGAATCAACTATCACAGTGCCAGCAACCTTTTCGCCGTAGTCCGCTGCGAAACGCATGCTCATATATCCCCCAAAAGAATGTCCTACGAGAAACCGTGGCTTGTTTTCAGAAAAGCAACTATCCAGTACTGATAAAATTTCATCGCTTCTGATCGAAGCTGAATACTTGGTTCGCCTACCGCTATCGCCCATTCCAGAAAGGTCAAGTGCCGCAACATTGTAATCGGTAAGCAGAGGGGCAATAAATCTCCACCAGTTGGCATGAGCGCCTCCTCCATGGACGAGAAGGATTCCTGCTTTGGTTTTTTCTGTACTTGGCTTATTCCAGTGTAAAAAATGAATATCACATCCTAGAACAGATATAATTCGAGACTCAAAAAGAGTATTCACCGACTTGAGAAACCAGTCTGGAGCGTCTTTTTTAATGGTAAGTTCTTTTGCCGACCAATCTATTTCAGAGGTTGAGGACATTGCCGTTTCTTCATCTTGGACTTTATTCATTAGGAAAAATGTTTCTTGCAGGCATTAGACAAGAAAGCTACTCAGCTGGTCATTCCTGCTTTTTTTTGTAACTTGTTACCTTTTTAGTCTAGCATGTTATCTTATCGCATAGATGTTAGAGGTAAACTGTATGTCTGTCTTGGATTACAAGGTGTCTGATCATATTGGTGTTGTTACTCTTAATCGACCAGAAGCAAAAAATGCAATCAACCCGGAATTGGCCGTGAAATTAGCGGATTTATGGGAATCGATTAGGGACGACGACTCAATTCGAGTTGTAGTTTTAACTGGCATTGGAGACGTGTTTTGCGCCGGTGCTGATCTTGGTCAACTGATTCCACTCATGTCAGGTGGGCGCGAGGCCGAGAATGAATGGGACGAACGTGTTCTGGCGGATAGCGGTATCCTAGAACGGACGCTCTTGCGTAGCTTCGATGTTGAGAAGCCTGTGATCGCTGCTATTAATGGGCATGGTATAGCCGGAGGAATGGAGATTTTGCAAGGTACGGATATAAGGGTAAGCAGTACCGTGGCGAAATTTGGGGTGCAAGAGGTGAAGTGGGCAATCTTCCCAGCCGGTGGTTCTAGCGTTCGCCTACCACGTCAGATGCCTTATTGTAAAGCAATGGAATTACTGCTGACAGGAGATTTAATAAATGCCGAACAAGCGTTGCAGCTTGGTTTTGTCAATTATGTTGAGAAAAACTTTTTTGACAAAGCGATGGATATAGCTCACAAGATAGCCTCGAATGGACCCGTAGCGGTAAAGGCTATCAGGCAATCTGCAAGAGCTTGTTTGGGAGTACCTGAACTTGAGGCCCTTAAAATTGAAACAGAAATATCAAGACCCGTTTTTGCTACGGAGGATGCTAAAGAGGGACCGAGAGCTTTTATGGAAAAGCGACAGCCAGTCTACAAAGGAAAATAATAAGCTAAGTTAACCCGTAGAAGCGAATAGCGTTTTCACCGAGCACTTTTTGTTGGGATTCTGTGCTAGTTCCCGACAAATTAGCTTTAATTTCCTCCAGTACTCCGTAGCTTGCATCCACATGGGGGTAGTCTGAAGCCCATACAAAGTAGTCGTCTCCCATGTGATTGACGATAGCCCCTGTTAGCGTCTCATCTGGGTCTGCTGATACTATGCATTGCCTGTAGAAGTAGTCACTCGGTTTTTGCTTTAGGAGAGTTGTGCTCTTGACGACTTCGAATTTGTGGTCCATCCGGTCGAGCCACGCTGAAATCCAATTAGCGCCCGATTCTAATACTGCTACTTTGAGCTTGGGAAATCTCTCCAGTATTCCCAAGGATAGAAGCTCAGTGAAGGCTGCCATTACATCGATTGCCAAGAACGAAAAATCAAATAGTCCGAATCGATAAGCGTTTTCAGAGGAGGGGTCAAAGTAATGGTGGCTTCTCTCGTCCCGTACTACCACATGAAAGCTTATTGGGAGATTTAAGTCTTGTGCTGTTTCCCAAACAGGATCAAAGTCTGGATGATCAAAATGCCGCATAGCACGAGGCTTTAAATCTGGTGAGATAAAGATTCCCTTACAGCCTTCATTAGCGGCTCGCTTCATTTCTTTCACTGCCAAAAGAGGATCCAATAATGAAATGTGGGCGATCGGGACGAGTCTTTTCCTGTCATAACTACAAAAGTCTACTAGCCAACGGTTATATGCCCGAGTGTATGCCGCTGCTAGTTCAGCATCTTGTACTTTTCCTTCCCAGCAGATTCCAACAGTGGGATAAAGCAGTGAGATGTCAATCCCTTCTTTTTCCATCACTTTTAGGCGCTCGTCCGGTAAATAAGAACCGGTTGGGCAACCGTCTTCGTAAGTTAGGGTTTTATTTCCGCGCAGGAGAATCTCAGGATCGTGATCAATTCCTCCGAGTAAAGCTGTTCTGTTTCTAACCACTTCCAAAGGTTTGCCATCGATCAAAATTACCTCTCCCGAGTCTTCTGTAACGAATTCGATAGGTCGTTTTTTGAATTTGTCTTCTAAGTATTCTTTCCAAGTATTCCTTGGTTCAAGGACGTGTCCATCAACATCGACAGTTGGTGTTAATTTTGTAATGTTTTCCATTATCTTGCTCTTTTAAAAGGTTCTGGCAATTATTTCTTTCATCACTTCGCTCGACCCACCAGCGATTCTAGAGACTCGTTGCCCTGCCCACGCTCTAGCGATAGGAAATTCCCACATGTAGCCATAGCCCCCAAAAAGTTGCAGGCAATCATCCAAAATTGAGCACATAGTTTCCGTGCTTTGTAATTTTGCCATTGCTGCATCGTCCGCTGAAAGTTGATTTGCCATGTGTAGTTCTATACATCTATCAACAAATGTCCTGGTCAGAGTAGCTTGTGTCTTGATTTCTGCTAGCTTAAAACGGGTGTTTTGGAAACTGAAGATAGTTTTACCAAAGGCTTTCCTTTCTTTTGTGTATACCACCGTTTGATCTAAGGCAGTTTCGATGGTGCTTGCTGCTCTTATTGCAACTATTAAACGTTCCTGTGCTAACTCGTCAATCAAGTAAGAAAATCCTTTGTTTTCCTCTCCAAGGAGACGGTCTACGGGAATCTTTACGTCCTCGAGAAATAGTTCAGACGTATCCTGAGCTTTCCATCCTACTTTTTCTAAGTTTCGGCCTCTAGTGAATCCTCCATCGCCTCGCTCAACCAAAATTAGGCTAATACCTTTGGCACCGGCTTCTTTGTCGGTTTTACAAGCCGTCACTACAAGGTCAGCTAGCTGGCCATTAGAGATGAAGGTTTTTTGTCCGTTAATCGTATATTCGTCACCAGCTCTGACTGCGGAGGTTTGTATGCTAGCAAGGTCACTTCCTGCTCCTGGTTCGCTCATGGCTACCGCCCCGATGATTTCCCCACTACACATTCTTGGAAGAAGTCGATTTTTTTGCTCTTCTGTGCCGTAGTTCAAAATATATGGGGCAACGATACCGGAGTGCAGGTGAAATGCTGGGCCACTTGCTTCTTTCTTAGCTAATTCTTCTATAACAATTGCTGTATGAAGGAAATCCCCGCCGGGACCTCCGTATTTCTCAGGAATGAAAGAGCAAAGTAGTCCATTTTCTCCGGCAGCCAACCAGAGTTCCCTGGAGACTATGCCGTCTTTTTCCCATTGGGCATGATATGGCTCAATCTCTTTTGCTACGAATTTTTTAACGCTCTCTCGGAAGATCTCATGTTCTTCGGAATAAACAGTTCTAGGAATCATTTTTTGTTGCTCTGGAGTTTGAATCTTAATCTCAATTTTTATCATGTTTCCAGGTTCTGAGCTAGAATTGCTCGTTTTTATTCCATAATGTCTGCTAGTTTAATCTAGAATAGGTTAAACTTAATTCAACAAAACCGTAAAACAACTGAATCACCTAACCGGCTGTATGGGGGTAACTATGAAATTTGGTAAATATGGCGTATTCGCCTTCACTGATCCATTAGACCAGAGAGGATTATCTGAACTTTGTAAACGTTCTGAGGAAATGGGTTACTCCACCTTGTGGTATCCCGAGGCTTTTAATTATGAAACTTTTGCCTTAGGAGGTTACCTACTAAGCCAAAGTAATAAATTGATTATCGCAAGTGGTATTGCCAATATTTATGCTCGAGACCCAGCGGCGTCAGTCATGGGTTGTAATAGTCTGAACGCGCTTTATGATGGGCGATTTGTCTTAGGGCTGGGCGTATCACATGCGCCCCTGGTTTCCGACGTTAGAGGTCACGAATACGCTAAACCGGTCGCTACAATGCGGAAATATCTAGAGGGTATGGATTCGGCCTGGGAAGCGTTTGGTGGCGCACCCCAAGAGAAACAATTGGTGTTGGCTGCTTTGGGTCCCAATATGTCCAAGTTGTCGGCTGAGAAAACTTTAGGTACTTTTCCCTATAACATTACCCCAGATCAAGTAAAACTTTCTCGTGATGCTATGGGACCTCAAGGGTTGATTTTTTGCGAGCAAAAAGTGTGTGTCACCGATGATCCCAAAAAAGCACGTGAGGTAGCAAGGGCGGCATTAAGTCCTTATATGCCGTTGCCAAACTATTATAAGAATTGGTTTCGACTCGGATTCGACGAGAGTGACCTGGAAGACGGTGGTAGCGATCGACTCATGGACGCGATGGTCCTGTGGGGTGATGCTGGGACGGTCAAAGCTAAATTAAATCAATACCTTGAAAATGGTGCTGATCAGGTTGTGATTCAGGCTTTGAGGGCAGATGGACAACCGAGTCCAGATTATGAAGCCCTAGCCTCTCTAATCGGATAGTCAGCTCTTCCTAGGCAATATAAATCGATTAGAAAAGGGATGTAAACTGCATGTTCAGCTACGTAGATGAGAAAGTCCGGATTTTCCTAGAGGAGGAGGGAAAGCTAAAAACTGTTGACGAAGACGGGATTCTTATTTCGGATAGTCAAAAGGATCCCTATTTATCTATCCTGGGTCCTGTGCCAATTCCGAAAACTTTTCCCGATGGAGAAGAGATAGTACTGGATTGGTATTGCTTTGTTCGAAGAACAGAGTTATCGGTAGTTGTAAAGGCAGGTCTCGAAGTAGATTCGGGAAATGGTGAGGCGTTTCGACGTTTGGTTGGTAGTGCTATGACAGTTAACTCTATTTTTGCTATGCCAGGTTTTCATAAAGCAATAAACCCACTCGTAAGATTGCATTCATGTTGTTTAACAGGCGATATTTTCGGCTCTATGAGGTGCGATTGTGGGCCCCAGCTCGCCAAAGCTTTTGAGGACATAAGAGAAAGTGGTTCGGGTGGGGTCGTCTATATGAGTGGGCATGAAGGTCGCGGTATTGGGTTATGGGCAAAGGCGGCAACGTATTTACTTCAGGATACTGGGCAAGATACCTATCAAGCGAATAGAAGTTTGGGTTTGCCGGAGGATTCCCGTGATTTCAGTGATGCGGCAGTGGTTCTTAAATACTTATTGCCCTCAAATGAAATTCAGTTATTATCAAATAATCCCGAGAAGATTCGTCAGTTGGAAGCGGGGGGTATATCGGTTTTGAATAATCGATCGGTTGAAGCCGGGTTGAATAAATACAATAGACGTTACCTGCAATCTAAACGTGACAAGGGCCACCTTTTTAAAGGTTCTCTGGACGAGTGAGGCAGCCTTTAAAAGGATTTAAATTTAGAGTGGAGCTGGATTAACCAATTAAAAAATCGAGTAAAAAAAAGGGGTTTCCCATGTTCAAACAAAATATAAAAACGAGCATCTTTGTTACTGTCCTAGTTCTATGTTCTTTTGTCTGGTCTTCCGCAATTGCAAAAGACTCCATCAAACTATACCAAGTATCAAGCGGAGTTTTAAAGTTTGACAAAGGCTGGCTCACTGCCATGAGGGATGTCGGCAAGATATTAGAATTTCCGGTGGCTATGTACATCATAGACCACCCTAGAGGATTGCTACTCTACGATACCGGAATGAACGCTGCTGTTTCTGATGGTAAGTGCGAGAGCTATTGGGGGAAGGGCTTGTGTTCGGCCTTCATGCCGATACAAAGGAGAGATCAAGTCATCGATAAATGGCTCGAAAAGTTTGGATATTCTGTAGATGATGTAAAATATGTGGTGACCTCTCACATGCATCTTGACCACGCAGGAAATATGGAAATGTTCCCTAAGGCAGTGCATGTTTTACAGAAAGCAGAATTAAAAGCAGCATGGTGGCCAGAGAAGTTTCAACGAGCAGCATTTGTGTTAAAGGATTATGATAATGCGCGGGATTTCAATTACCTTCAATTGGATGGTGACTTCGACCTATTCGGAGATGGTAGTGTGGTGGTTTTAGATACCAAAGGTCATACACAGGGGCACCAATCCTTAATGGTGAAGCTAAAAAACACGGGGACATTGTTTCTTGCTGGCGATGCAGTTTATACCCCTGAGAATGAGGCCGGTGTTATTCCTGGTATAACCTGGAATACTTATGAGTCTATGAAGTCCATAGACAGGCTAAAGATGTTGCGCGATTCGCACCAAGGTTCCATTTGGTATTCCCACGGAATTGATCAATATGCCGAACATAAACACGATACCTATTACGATTAATCAAGATTTCTTGGGCTGAGAGGCCTTTGGTTTGGAAGATGCATGTTTGATGATGTAGAACCGGTAGTTAGATTAAACGGTATTTGGAAGAGTTTCGGGAAAAAAAACGTATTAAAAAACCTGAATCTGACGGTAAGAGAAAAAGAAGTTGTGGGACTACTTGGACCTAACGGTGCTGGAAAAACCACTTTAATGAGAATAATTGCTCGGTATCTTCTGCCCGATGCCGGAACTCTTAATTTCCGGAAAGATCAATTTTTGACTGAACGTTCTCATAATGTAGTCGGTTATTTACCCGAGAAAGCTCCCCTTTTTGATTCCTTTACAGTAGAAAGATACGTTCGGTTAGTAGCAGTGCTGAAGGCTGTGCCTCAGGATTTAGTGTCTGAGAAGGTGGGTGAGGTACTAAACGCTTTTGATTTGCGACATGTCAGCAGAAATGTTATCTCCAAACTATCAAAAGGCTATAGACAGCGCGTCGGTCTCGCTCAGGCGTTCTTAGGAGATTCGGCCCTCCTGATTTTAGATGAACCCATGAGTGGCCTAGACCCTTTTCAGTTAGCCGATGTTCGTGACATGATTTTGGAAGCGGCTAATAAGAGGGCTATTCTGTTTTCTACTCACGTAGTGCAAGAAATAGAGATGCTTTGTAATCGGTCGGTATTCTTAAAAGATGGCGTTTTATTAGAAGTTAGTGGTGAAGCTGATGATATTGCTTTGATTGAAGTGTGTGTCGGTGTCCCGGACATAGATCATCTAAAGTCGCTGATCAATACGGTATCAGGAGAATGTATTGTGGAGAGCAAGAGTATAGGTGGGGGTAAATATAAGCTAAGGTTACAAATTTCATCGGCCCAAAAACCTGAGATGTCTAAGCTCTTGGCCAATAACGGCGAATTAATGAGTTTTCGAGAAGCCAACTTAGACCTCGAAGCACGTTTAACCTCTCTTCGAGGAAAGGCCCCATAGATGCGAAACTTTATTGCTTTGTATTTCAGGGAGCTTGAGAACTATTTTGTTACACCGATAGGATACGCGATTCTAGGCTCTTTTTGGCTGGCCAATGGTTTCTTTTTTAGTTTTAATACCTTGTTCATTTCGGCCGTAGACATGGTAAATGCTTTTCATAATATGAGCATTTTATTGCTGCTCATGGTCCCATTGATGACCATGAGGTCTTTTCCTGAGGAATACAAGCAAGGTACTTACGAACTTCTGGTGTCTTTGGGTGTTAGAAGTTGGGTAATGGTGATTTCCAAGTTTTGTGCGCTCTTGACTCTACTTTTTTTTATGTTTTTAGGAAGTGCAGTATCTGTACTCGTTTTAGTCACTTTCTCAGAACCGGATTTAGGCCCAATAGTAGGTGGTTATTTCGGTGTTACCTCGCTTGGTGCTGTTTTTATAGCAATAGGTTTATTAATTTCGGTTTTTTCCTCGAACCAGATAGTGGCTGCCGTATTGACTTGGATCGCACTATTAGCGTTGTGGTTTTTAGATTACTCCACAGCTCTTGCGAATTCGAAATTTCTTTCGGAGGTAATTATCCACCTATCGCTCTCTGTTGCTTACCTAGATCTCATAAGAGGCGTGATTGACCTAAGTGTTATGACTTACTTTTTTAGCTTAATTGGTTTTTGTCTGCTAGCAGCCTCGACTGTGTTGGAATTAAGAAAATGAGACTTATATGCGAGTAACAAAAGTAAGGCGGGTTGGAGGTCTGCTCCTAGCATTCTTCATATGTGTTTTGATTAATTTATTAGCTCTGGATATTTCCTACAGATTTGATCTTACTACTGAAGAGATATACAGCCTTTCTAGCAAAGCTAGTCAAGTACTGGAAGCAATCGATCAACCTGTCCACATTGTTTTTGCCTATGATGTGAGGAGTCGCGCTCAAAGAGACTCGGTTCGGACGCTCAGAAATATTGCAAAAAAATCCAATTTTGTTTCGATTGAATTGTTTGATCCTGTGCTCGAACCAGCCTTAGCAGAGGCAAATGGTATTAGGTTTTCAGGAAGTGGATTATTTAGGAGTGACGATCGTCAAGTTCTTTTTGATGATCCAACGGAGGTGGGTTTTATCAATGCTTTAGTGCGTGTAACAAGCCCAAATCTCGGGCTTCTATGCTTCAGTGATGGGCATCTTGAAAGTAATCCGTATAGTCTACATAGTCATGATCACTCTGAAGCAGCAATGACTGGACACAATCACTCAACTGGCGGTCGACCAATCTCTCTTCATGAAAGGCATGGTATGGGTATCGCCAGAGAGTCTTTGGAGCACCTCGGGTTCACTATAGAGCAGCGTGTTTTGTTGAAAGACAAAGATAGCCTAGAAGGGTGTTCGGCGCTTATAATAGCATCTCCACTGACGCCATTCGAATCTCGAGAGATAAAAAATTTAAAGAAATATATCGAGAAGGCCGGTAGGGTCTTATTTTTGCTTGAACCGGATGCGAATGCTGGATTAGAAGAACTTTTACGTGAGTTCGACATAGAGTATTCCGGTACAAGAATTAAGGATCCCGAAAAACATTTTTGGGCAGACGTTTTTACGCCGGCGGTGAGCAATTATCCAAGGCACCGAGTTACACGGAATCTGCCTCTTACTTTTTTCCCGGGTGTTGGAGAACTTAGGCCTAGTGGCAGTTCCTTGGACCGTAATCTGAGAACAGAGGTTATCTTGGCCACTAGTTACAGCAGCGTACTAGACGATAAGCCAGAGGACGCAAAATCTCGCGCTATAGGAATAATAACAAAAGATTTAGATAGTGGTAGCGTTTTGCTAGTACTGGGGGACGGAGATTTTGCTACCAACTCTTATTTTGATCAACTGGGGAACGGTGCGTTGTTTCTTAATTTGGTGTCTGAACTATCGCAATCGCATGGCGCAATTGACCTACTTCCAAGGCAGTATAAAGAGGGGAGGTTATCTCTTAGTAGCGGTCAATTGAACATTGTTTTTCTTACTAACATCTTGATGGGACCTTTTCTTTTGCTGGCTGTTGGTTTTTTCATTTGGAAAAAAAGGAAGTGAGGACCGTAAAGCAATCCTTCATTTTGCTGGTGATAGTAGTTTTGACTATATCTTGTAGTGAAGAGCACGGTCATGAGCACCATAACGGGGTGTCAAAACTTCTATGGAAGGATATTCCGTGCGAATCCTTTACCTCTATACATTTTCTCAGAAAGGGAAAGATCGGAGATGGCGGCAATACTTGGGAAGTGAATTCGATTGATGAAATAAAAAAGAAAATGGGCACGCTTTGTAATGCAGTTGTGGAAAGACAATTTTTTGTCGGATGCGGGAGACTAGAGGAGTTTGGTTTCAGGAGTTCGAGTTCGTATCTCAAGATGTTGGGTATAGATCATAGGGTAAAATTGTACTTCGGTAGGAAAACTCCTGATCAGTTTGGGCAATATGTTTTTCTGGTCGTTAAGGGAACCGATTTGAAATCAAAGCATGAATTCTTTAATTTAGATGAAACATGCGCTGGTGCCCCATCCCCTCTTAACGAAGAGATCAAAGTTCTAGTTATCCCTGCGTATCATCATCGAGGCCTTGCAGAAAGATAAGAGGATTGGCTAACCTCCTTCGATAGCTGGTATAAAGCGTACTTTGCTGTTTTGTTCCACTTCTTCTAAAAACCAATCCTGAAGAATAGACGAGTCTATCGCTACTGCTAGTCCTGTATTGAGTGCTTCTTTTATCCCGGGGAAATCGTTATCTAGGCTAATAAGGATATCTTGAAGATCGCTGGCGTCAACTTCATGGGTTGTTACTCCTTCAGTAAATTTGCGAGCCACCTCAATCGGAATTTCAACTTTAGCCATACTAAAATCAGCTTATCATCCAGCATCAATTTTTTGCAGGATTTTGGCGGGCGACATCGGAAGGCTCGTCATACGTTTTCCAATAGCGTTAGAGACAGCGTTTGCGACGGCACCTAATGGAGGAACTATTGGAGTTTCTCCCACACCCCTTACACCAAACGGATGCCCAGCGTTTGGAACCTCGACCAATACGGTATCAATCATGGGCAAGTCGGATGCAACTGGTACGCGATAGTCAAGGAAACCTGTGTTTAGTAGATTGCCCTCTTTACTGTACACATATTCTTCGTTTAAGGCCCAACCGATTCCTTGGGCTGCTCCACCTTGTAGTTGACCCTCTACATAACTGGGGTGAATGGCGGTTCCAACGTCTTGAATTGCGGTGTATCTCAGGACGGTAACGCGTCCTGTTTCAGGGTCTACCTCTACATCACAAATATGAGTGCCAAAGCCCGGGCCAGCTCCCTTAGTAACGTTTATGTTTGCTTTGCCACTTATTGCGCCCCCAGTTTTTCCCGCAATCTGAGCAATATCTGTGACAGACATAGGCTTTATCTCATCATTCTCTATGCAAATTGCAGAGCCATTCTCCCAATCTACTTGGTCGAAATCTACTTTCCAGACCTTGGCGGCTCGACGTTTCATGTCTTTGATTGCATCCTCTGCGGCATCTATAACAGCTTTCCCGGTAGCGAAAGTTACTCGACTACCACCAGTTAGGTCTGAATAGGGTACCGATTCGGTATCGGCAACCAGCGGTTTTATTCTAGATACATCCACTCCTAGCACTTCTGCTGCCATCAATGCCATAGACGCTCGTGACCCACCTATGTCTGGGCTACCCGTGGCTACTATGACAGTGCCATCTTCGTTGATCATTACTTCTGCACTAGAGGTCCCTCCTATATTGAACCAGAACCCTGAAGCTACCCCTCGGCCTTGATTTTCACCTAACGGTGTATTGTAGTGCTTGGTTTTTTGAGCAGCCTGAAGACAATCCTCGTTTCCAATCCGATCGAACTCGACACCGTAGACCGCCTTAGTTCCCTCTTTCGCTGAATTCTTTCTTCTCAGTGTTAGTGGATCGATTCCTAGTTTGTGAGCTAGCTCATCCATCGCGGACTCAACAGCATAAGCTGCAACTGGAGCGCCTGGCGCCCTGTAGGCGGCTGCTTTAGGTCTATTGACCACGACATCCCACCCTAGACAGGCAACATCTTTTAAATCGTAGGGGGCAAACCCAGTCATACAACCAAGGGCTACTGGTGAGCCAGGAAACGCTCCCGCCTCGTATTTAAGCTCCAAGGTGCCGGCCACTAGTGTTCCATCTTTCTTTGCACCGATCTTAACATGGGCTGTGCCTCCAGAGGTTGGTCCGGTTGCGCGCATAACCTCGGTTCTACTCATTGTCATTTTAACGGGGCGGCCGGATTTTTTTGCCAGCATTAGCGCCAAAGGTTCTAAGTAAATTGTAGTTTTACCGCCAAAACCTCCTCCAATCTCTGCAGGTATTACTTTTATTTTGGAGGTGTTCATGCCACATAGACGTGCGGTGTAGGCGCGAATCATGAATGCCCCTTGGCTGGAAGCCCAGATGCTTACAGAGCCGTCCTGCGCAAAGTTAGCAGCGCAAGCATGAGGTTCGATATAGCCCTGATGAACAGTCTCAGTGGAATAGTCACCTTCGACTATGAAATCCGCTGACTGCATAGCGACTTCCGGATCGCCTAGCTTTAGTTCTGTGCGTTTGGCAATGTTGGAGGCCTTTTTAGGAGTCGGATCAACTCCTTCGGTAAATAAATCGTCATGAAGAAGGGGGGCTTTCTCTTTCATAGCATCCGCAGCGGTCATAACTGGTTTTAGAATTTTGTATTCTACGTCTATTAATTTTGCCGCTTTGTCAGCAATGGCTTGGGTAGTTGCAGCCACTGCCGCTATCGCATGACCGTCGTATAGTACTTTGTCGCGTGCGATAACGTTTCTGGACATATCATAAAAACTCAGTGGTGCTACTCCAGGAAGTTTGTCTGAAGGTTTCAGAGTCGGGAAATCTTTGCCTGAAATTACAGCTTTTACTCCTTTTAGTTTGAGGGCCTTGTCGAAGTTTATCTTCTTAATTTTGGCATGGGCATGGGGGCTCCTAACAACGCTGCCATATATCATGCCATTCAGACTAATATCAGCCCCGAAGTTGGCTCTTCCTGTAACCTTGTCAACACCGTCTGGTCTAACAGGCCTAGTTCCTACGTATTTATAACCGTTGGAGGTTCCACTGTCATTGTGTCCATTACCATTATGTCCGTTACCATTTTGCAAAGTCATATCTTTTAACCTCTCATTTCTTCAGCAGCTTTTAACACAGCTTTGATTATTTTGTCATAACCAGTACAACGACATAGGTTCCCAGCTAGCCAATACCTTGCTTCTTCTTCCGTGGGATTTGGGTTTTTCTCCAGCAGGTTTTTCGCAGCGACGATAAATCCGGGAGTACAAATTCCACACTGAAGGGCTGCCTCCTCAAGGAAGTGTCGTTGAACCGGGTGTAACTCTTCAGATTCACCAATCCCTTCTATGGTTTCAATTTTTCTCCCCTCCGCCTCAACGCCCAACATTAAGCATGCGCAAATGAGGCGACCATCGACAGTGACGCTGCAGGCTCCACAATCACCAGTTGAGCACCCTTCTTTTGTACCAGTTAAACCTATTTCGTCTCTCAAACAATCCAGTAAGGTTTGATCCGCCCTACATAACACTTCAACGGGATCTCCGTTGACTGTCATTGTTACGTGTTGTTTACTCATCTGCCGCTCCTTACTCGCTCTGCTGCTATTTTGGTTGCCCTTGTTGCTAGCACTCCAGCTACCTTTGTCCGATATTCAACGGTGCCCCTCATGTCGTCTATCGGATTACACGCTGCACGACAAGCGCTCGCCATTTTTTCCAGTGTGTCCGGGTCTAGTTTGGAGCCTACGAGAATTAAACCCGCTTCTTCTACCAGAACTGGCTTGGGCGCGACCGCTCCTAAAGCCACTCGCGCTTTTGTACAAATCCCTTGGTTATCAAGTGTCAGACTCACGCCGGCCCCGACTACTGCTATATCCATTTCTGTTCGAGGTATTAATCTTAAATAGGCCTCCGACGATTTCTTAGGCTTTTCTGGTAATAGGAAGCTGATTATGAATTCGCCTTTCTTTAATGAAGTTTTGCCTGGTCCGGTAACGATGTCTTCTACTTTTGCGGTGCGACGCCCTTTGGGCCCCGCTATTTTACAAATTGCTCCAGCGGCTATCATTGCGGGCACACTGTCAGCAGCTGGCGAACCATTGCAGAGATTTCCTCCGAGCGAGGCCCTTCCTTGTATTTGAGTGGAGCCAATCAATTCCAAAGCCTCGACTACGCCAGGCCATTTTTTCTTGACTGACTTATGTTCTCCGAGTCTGGCTCCAGACACAGCAGCTCCTACCCGGTACCCGTTTTTTTCTTTTTTTATTTCTGTTAACTCTGGGATATTTTTCACATCGACAATAAATCCAGGTTCGATTCTACCTGATCGCATTTGAACCAAAAGATCTGTCCCACCGGCAAGAATTCTACCTTTTCCCTTAGCTCCTCCGAGTATTTTTATTGCCTGATTGACGGTTTCAGGTGCCGCAAATTGTAATTCTGCCACTGGACCTCCTAAATGTATTTAATTTCCTGTATTCCGCTTTGGAATACGAACATTCAATGTACCCTGATCTTACTGTTACTTTAGCGAAGACGCCGATAGTGGACAAGAACAATTTTATGTTTGCTTGGTCAAACCGCCAAAAATTTCTAATTTGGGAGCCCTAAAACCATTTTCGAAATAATGTTTCTCTGAATCTCATTGGAACCGCCGTAAATTGTTGCAGGCCTGGCATTGTAAAATTGACTTAGGACGTCAATTTTGGCGTCAGCAAAATTCACGGGTCCTACGACGCCTCCCTTTTCGCAAGAAACCTCAATCAGCAGTTCTGAGAGTTTAGCAAAGGTTTCAGTAGCCCATATTTTTAGAACCGATACTTCGGGCCCTAATGTTTCACCTCTCCTCACAATATCTGCAAATTTTTGGAAATTCGATTCTAAATCCACCACATCTAGTTTTAGAGCTGTAAACCGATCATTAAAACCTTGATCACTTACTAGATTTAATTTTAGCGCTACATCCTCCAAGCGTTTGACAACGAACTGGGATTGTCGGGGACTTCCCAGAAAAATCCGCTCAAAGCTTAGTAATGCTTTCGCAATGCCCCAGCCTTTATTCATTCCTCCAACCATACAATCGGCTGGGACTCTCACAGAGTTCAGGAAGACTTCACAGAATTCCTCGTGGCCTGCAATGTTACGAATTGGTCTTATTGTGATTCCAGGTTGATTAAGGTCAATCAGGAAAAAAGTGATTCCTTCCTGTGCCTTCCCCTCGGTAGAGGTTCTTGCTAGGCAGAACATATGAGTAGCGTCTTGCGCCAGGGTTGTCCAAGTTTTTTGACCGTTGATTATGAATTCGTCACCATCAGGTTCAGCTCGAGTGCTTAAACTAGCCAAATCGGAGCCTGAGTTTGGTTCAGAATATCCTTGGCACCAGATGTGTTCCCCAGAGAGGATTTTGGGTAGATAAGTCTCTCTCTGTTCTTCAGTGCCATGTTGTATTAGAAGCGGGCCCACCATCACGATTCCCATATCAGGGGCTCTTCCTATACCCCATCTTTCTTGTTCATCTATATAAATCATCTGTTGACTCGGAGTTAGGCCCATACCACCAAATTCGGCAGGCCAAGCAGGAGCTATCCAACCGATCTCAGAAAGACGTTTGTACCAATTCTCAATTTGTTTCCATCTCAGGCGTTTTGATGAGTATCTTAAATCCTCTGGGTACTCGCTTTCCAAGAAGCTTCTCGATATTTCTCTAAATTCATCATCGGACATTGAGGCCCAACCAGCATCAGGAGGGCTTAACCAACCTTTCTTTACCGTTGAATTAGAATTTAAACATTTCGATGCGCTCTTTTGGGTTGAATGAAGCATGTTCCAGAGCGAACCGATTTTTCGTTTGAGCATCGCGCTGTTACCAAATCGAGCAACCAAAACGAGCGCTCGATTTAAATACAAGCCGACATCACATTCTTCTGTATACCCCATTCCACCATGCAGTTGGACGGCTTGGCGGGATATGGCTATTGATGCTTCATTGCTTCGGTATTTGGCTCGAGTTACAGCTAAATTTTGTGTGATTTCACTATTAGACGAATCCAGAGTTTTTGCCGACTCTTCAGTTACGGCGTCCGTTAGTCCTTGCTGTATATACAGATCAACCGCTCTGTGTTGTAGAGCTTGAAAGGTACCGATTTGCTTACCAAACTGCTCGCGGGTCTTCAGGTAGTCTAGTGTTATTTCAAGAAGTCTCTCGGATAACCCATTGAGATAGGCTCCTGTGCACAATGAAGAGGCTCGGTAACTGTGTGAAATAGCATCTTCTGCTTCGGCACCGACCGCGATCAAACAGTTCTCAGGAAGGTGGAGTTCATTGAACCTTAGCTTGCCTGAAAAGGTTCCGTCAGCCATTGTCTCTAAATCTAAGGTTAAATTTGGAGCACCTTTTTCAATAAGAAAAAGCCCGGTTTCTTCCTCTATCTCTGCTGCTACGATAAAATTATCTGCAACGTCCGCCAAGGGGACGTGATTAACTAATCCATTAAGAAGAATTTGGTTATTCTGCTTTTCAACCTTTAAAGAACCATTTCCTTTTATGCGATGATTTTCTGCCACTGTATCAAAATGACTGACTATGATTTTTTCCCCTTCAAGCATTTGATTTATCCAAGGAATCGGGGTTTTTATCTTGGAGGCCAATGCAGAGGTTGCAATTCCACACTCGAGCATTGGTTCGGGAGCTACTACTCTACCCAATTGCTTGCATAAACTTGCTGCAGCCTCAAAACCTAAATTGAGTCCATTATCTTTCTCGTCAGCAAGAATAGCTGTCCAGCCAAGGCTACACATTTCTCTCCAAGATTCACGCGAAAAAGAAGACTGATTTCTATTTAGTTCTCGAATTCTACCGACAGGCAGCTCTTGGTTGCAGTATTCGCTCACGCTATCGATGAGCATACTGCGAGTTTCTTCTTTTTCATGCAGACCGACTTCAGTCATTGCGAAAAACTCTCCTTTAGATATCGTGCTAAGGTCTGATCATAAAACGAAAATAGGTTCGTTTATATTTTTATTTCCTATATTTTCATGATTAGATGATAATTTGATATAAAGCGGAGGAGTTAAATGGACGTTAAGTTACTAAAAATAGAGTATCCAATTAAACATGTCGCTGTGGTGAAACTTTCGAATCCTCCGGTGAACGCGCACAGTCAGCACCTTTTAAGCGAAACTAGTCTCGTATTTGATTGGTTAAGCGATAAAGACGAAGTTCGTGCTGTGGTACTGACCGGAGAGGGGAAATGCTTTTGTGCTGGTGCCGACATTAAGGAGAGGGTAGGCGCCAAGAAGCAACTTGGAGATCATTGGCAGAATAGTCGTAGGGCTCGAGAGGCCTATCATAGTATTTTGGAGTGCCAAAAGCCGGTAATTTGTGCGATAAATGGGCCAGCGTTAGGAGGAGGGTTAGCGTTGGCTGCCTCTTGCGATATTTTATTAACGGCAGAGAGCGGTTGTTTAGGGCTTCCTGAAATTAATGTGGGATTGCTTGGCGGAGGGAAACATGCCCAAAGGCTCTTTTCGCATTCCAAGCTTAGACGTATGATGCTCACAGGATACCGAGTTACTGGGCAAGAATTGTATAGATTAGGTATTGTCGAGGGCTGTTATAATGATGGTGAGTTGATGGATGAGGCCCTAAAGTTAGCAGTAGAGGTCGCGTCAAAAAGCCCGCTTGCAACCAAGTTGGCGAAGCACTCGCTGAATCAAATAGAACACATGACTCTTAGAGACGGGTATCGATTTGAACAAAGTATGACCGGAAAATTATCTGAAACTAATGATTCCCGGGAAGCTATGCAAGCCTTTGTGGAAAAGAGAGCCCCCCGATTTACAGGAACGTAGCGCTAGAACCTTAGGTGAAACCACAAGAAAATAAAAATGGGAAAGGGTTACTCCGAGATATTCCCTCAGTTGATAAGCTATGCCGCTCGGACATAGGTTCCCGGCTTATAAATCAGTATGGCCGGACCCTTTTTGTTGCTTCAGCTCGTGAATTTTTGGATAAATTAAAAAAAGACGTGGGAGGTCTTACGCAAAAGAAAATTGATGAGATTCTACCTAGCTTACAATCGATGATGAAATCCAAAGACTCTTCAAAAATATGTCGAGTTTTTAATCTTACCGGAACAGTGCTACATACCAACCTAGGTAGAGCGGTTTTACCCGAAGAGGCAATTAAGAAAGTTGCCGATGTGATGCGCGGTGCGACCAATTTGGAATATGATTTGGAGCAAGGCAAAAGAGGAGATCGGGATGAGCTAGTAGAGTCTTCGCTTGTTCGGCTTACAGGTGCTGAAGGTATCACAGTGGTCAATAACAATGCTGCAGCAGTTTTCCTGGCTTTAAGTACCTTTGGGTTCCGTAAGGAAGTGCTAGTTTCAAGGGGTGAATTAGTCGAAATAGGTGGTGAATTTCGAATACCGGATATTATGAAGCGCGCAGGAGCCAAGTTGGTTGAGGTTGGTACCACTAATCGTACTCACTTGTCCGATTTCCGTTCCGCAGTCACAAAAAGAACCGGTGCCATCATGAAAGTTCATACAAGCAACTACCAAATCGAAGGCTTTACGTCGGCCCCAGAGGAAGCGGACCTTTCGAAACTGGCAAGAGAGGTTGGGGTACCTTTTATAGTCGATTTGGGAAGCGGGACACTCATTGATTTAGAGAGATACGGGTTGCCTCGGGAAATCACCGTGAGTCAAACCCTAAAAAATGGCTCAGACATTGTGACTTTTAGTGGTGACAAGTTATTGGGTGGGCCTCAATGTGGAATATTGGCAGGTCGCCGAGGATTGATAAAAAAAGTAAAAAAGAATTCCTTAAAAAGAATGGTTAGGGTTGATAAAATGACCTTGGCGGCTCTTCATTCCACCTTGAAATTATACGAAAGCCCCGATAGTTTGTTAGACAAATTGCCTACCCTTAGGTTTTTGACACGTCCCCCCGAAGATGTTCATCGTTTGGTAAAAGAAATAGCACCAGTAATGAGTGGGGAGTTAGATGGCATAGCGCGAGTCCAGATTGTGGAATGTAAAAGTCAAATAGGAAGTGGTGCGCTTCCAATCGATTTGTTGCCGAGTTGGGGTGTTAGCGTTGTTCCTTTGATTCCTAGTGACATCCGGTTACAGGCACTAAATAAAAAGTTTCGTAAACTAGCCGTACCCATCATAGGACGAGTATCTAGCGGAAGGCTTATATTAGATTTTCGATGCTTAGATGAGCCGGATTTATTTTTGGAGCAAATCAGGTCGATTGGCGAGGCAACTGCATGATATATGCTACAGCGGGGCATGTTGACCATGGAAAAACGTCACTGATTAAATCTCTTACTTCGGTAGAGACCGATCGGTTGCCCGAAGAAAAGTTGAGAGGATTGAGTATAGAATTAGGTTTTGCTTATTCCGATCTTGCAGGTGGTGGGAGAGTGGGTTTTGTTGATGTTCCCGGCCATGAGCGTTTTATTCGGACAATGGTGTCGGGGGTAGGAAGTATAGATGCTGTTTTATTTGTTGTGGCCTTGGACGATGGCCCGATGCCTCAAACTCTAGAGCATTTGCATATTCTCGAGCTAATGGGAGTCACCAAAGGGTTCATAATCTATACCAAGTCAGATCGGGTGAGCGAGACTCGGAAAGCTGAAGTGCAGAAAAGGGTTCAAGAAGTGGTTTCTTTCTCTTTTTTGGCTAATTGCAGGGAGTTTTTTGTCTCTACTAAAACCGGTGAAGGAATGGAGGAGCTTAAAAGCTTCATTGACAGTAATAAAAGTCGTTCCAGGCCAAGTGCTGATGGGCTTTTCCGTTTGGCGGTTGACAGATCTTTCGCTTTAAAAGGAGTTGGTAAAGTTGTCACTGGGTCTATTTTTTCTGGAGAGGTAGAAGTGGAACAATTCGTGCGGCACTTGCCGTCCGGAGCGCGTTTGAGGGTTCGGAAGTTACATGCACAAGGACTGGAGTGTAGTTCAGCCTGCGTTGGTCAAAGATGCGCTGTGAATATTTCTGGTTCGGAGCTAGGTAAAATTGAAATAAAGCGCGGGGATTGGTTGGTGGACGAGTTCCAGAGCGGGACGAGTGAGCGTCTTCACGCCAATGTATTTTCTTTAAAGGGAGAGAACTTTAAGGATGGAATGCCAATCCATTTTCATCTAGGTGCCTCTGACACTACCGGGCGGCTTTTTTTGTGCGATAAAGATCAGTCCGCACGCGAGAGAACCGCTTTTCTTGTTCTCAAGAAGGATATTCATTCTGTTAAAGGAGATCGATTTGTGCTTAGGGATCAGGCCGCCGAAAAGACGATTGGCGGCGGTGTTGTGTGCGATCCCTCGCCCGCAAAAAATTTAACCCGGGTTCAACGTTTTAATTTAATAAAACAAATGCAAAGCGCTAATCACGATGAAGTGTTAAAAAACCTCCTAAACGACGGATGTTTAGGTCTCGATGCCGATCGATTCCGAAGGGTCTGTAATCTGACGGATTCGGCTTTAAAGGATATTTTAAGATCGACGCATGTTCTTGAGATAAAGTCTGACTCGACATCTTTTTTGGTGTCGAGCATTCGTTGGGAAGAAACTTTGAATAGTACCCTCAATCTAATCAAAAACTTCCACGATGCAAAACCTAATCTCCTCGGTATTACATTTGAACAAATTTATGAGTTTGATCCTAAACTAAGGAAGGCTATTGAACAAAAATTGATGGGCGAATTGTTAAAGGAATTAATTCGCCGAGATCTTCTCTCATTAATAGGAGGTCTATATAAGTTAAAAAAATTCTCCACAAAGGCCTCAGGGAATTTAGAAAGAAATTGGCCGCTTATATTTGAAATGCTTTCTAAACCGGTCGCTAACGTGCCAGTTGTGCGAGATCTGTCGGAGGCTCTTGGTATGTCAAAGGTTGAACTGGAGAAGTGTTTAAAGGAGGCGGTGGCCTTGAGAACTGTTATCAAAATTAGCGAGAAAAGATATTTTTTGCCGGAGGCAGTACAAGATCTTCGTGAGCAGTGCGTTTCCATCGCTGAAAAGTGCATTAACGGCCAATTTACGGTTAGAGATTTTAGAGATAAGAGCGGGATTGGACGGAACGCTGTAGTAGAAATTCTCGAATATTTTGATCGTGAGCGGTTCACGTTGCGTCAAGGGAATCACCGAGTACTGAGGAGGTAAGCAGTTTGCGTTATTTAAATGAAAATCTTGGAGGATTACTTTTAGAGGGTCAATATGACGCACGCTTTGGTAGTGTGGTCGAGGAATTCACACAGAATTTTATACGACGGCACGAAATGGGTGCCAGCTGTGTAGTAATGGTAGAAGGTGAGATTGTTTTAGATGTCTGGGGAGGGGTATGTCCGGGTTCAAAGGAGCCATGGCTGAGAGATACTGTTTGCACAGTATTCTCTTCAACGAAAGGCGCAACTGCTATTTGTGCTCATCTGCTTAAGGATAGGAATCTGTTAGATTTTGAGGCTCCTGTAAAAAAATACTGGCCAGAGTTTGCCAAGAACGGAAAAGAAACCGCCTTAGTTAAAATGGCGCTTGATCACAGCATTGGAGTGCCACACTATCGAGAACCCGTTCCTAAGGGAGGATTCTACGATTATGAATATATGGTGCGTCGCACGGAGGATGAGGATGCCTTTTGGGAACCCGGCACAAGGAATGGGTATCATGCAATAAGCATGGCTTGGATAGTTGGCGAGGTCGTTAACAGAGCGGGTTCCAAGAGGTTAGGCAAGCTGTTTAATGCGGAGGTTGCGGATTTCTTAGAGGCGGACTTCTCTATTGGTGATGCTGAGCGTACTACTGGTCGTGTATCGGCAGTCGCGTTGGCGGATGCCGAGGATGCTTGGCTTTCGAGTAAGTTCATGGAAGCCGCAGGAAAAAAAGACCTCTCGCCTACGAGCTTATTCATGAGAGACTTTGGGTTGTTGGAAGTAAACAAAACCATCTGTCATCAAGCTGAGGTGGGCTCTGCAAACGGTCTTAGTAACGCTAGAGGTTTAGCCACAATATACTCCCCTTTGGCTAATGGTGGTAAACATAAGGGTAGCCAATTTATTTCTAAATCTGCTGTAGCTGAAATGTCTACTCTATCCACCATTTCAGCTGAGGATCATACTCTTTTGGTTCCGACAAGATTTGGACCAGGCTTTATGCTGTCTACTGATAATCGAAAGCTTGAAAAATCGCCTAACTCAAGTGCGATCTTGGGCCGGCGAGCGTTCGGGCATGTTGGGGCTGGTGGATCTATTGGTTTTGCAGACCCAGATTGCAGGATGAGTTTTGGATATGTTATGAATAAGATGGGGGTCGGGCTCATGTTGAATCAGCGAGGGCAGAGCCTCGTGGATGCTGCCTATCAGTCGCTTGGGCTATCAACAACTGACTCGGGTTATTGGGAATAATTTGCCTCTCACCGCACGCTTAGCACCATTTTCTGATAGCATTGAAGGCGGAAGAGCATCGTCTCCCGGTGGGGCGCCCGGTCTTCAAAACCGGTGAAACGCGGTAGAACGTGTTTGGTGGGTTCGACTCCTACCTCTTCCGAAATCTGAACTGGAATAAGTTGTTAAAGATTGAAGTGAGCATTTAATCTGTATAAAACGTATTCTCGATGTGCTGGATGAATAGCTCATACTCCTCCTAGACATAGATATCTAAATACAAGAGAATTGCGTTCTAGAGAAGAGTGGAATCGTTCGTGCGCACATTTATCTCATTTCAACTATAAAAGAAGGAAAAAAATATGTTGTTCAAAAGTATTTTTGCCGGCATCTTGCTTGTTTTTGTATCCTCAATCTCAGCCAAAGAATGTAATCTCGATATTAGTGGAACAGACATGATGCAATTCGACAAGACGATTTTGGAACTAGATTCTGGATGCACGAGTGCTAATTTGACCCTGAAGCATACTGGGGCATTGGCAAAAAATATCATGGGTCACAACGTTGTCATCGTTGCGACAGAAAAATTCGATAGCGTGATAGCCTCTATCAGTATGGACGCTGGGCTAGACAATGGATACTTAGCTGAGAGTGAAGATGTACTAGCTAAGACTGCCATGATTGGTGGTGGAGAGGTATCCGAAATTGCGCTCGATCTGTCGAAGTTTGAAAAGGGTGCTAGCTACACTTTCTTTTGCAGCTTCCCAGGTCACTACGCGATCATGAAAGGGAAATTTGTCATCTGAAGATGGGTGGAAGGTGTCTGTAACTACGAGATTTCCTCCGAGCCCAACGGGCGACCTTCATATAGGCGGAGTTAGAACGGCGTTATTTAATTGGCTATTCGCCCGCTCCCAAGGCGGGCGTTTCATTTTGCGTATTGAAGATACCGACAAAAATCGTTCAACCGATGAGGCAATAGAGGGAATAATTAAGGGGTTGGACTGGCTAGGCTTGGATTTTGATGAAGGTCCCATCTTCCAAACTGAACGCTTAGACAGATACGCAGAAGTGATACAAAAGTTGTTGGAAGACGGCTCTGCGTATCGTTGTTATTGCACAAAAGAACGACTAGATGGGCTGCGGGAAGCTCAAATCGCAAAAAAAGAGAAGCCTCGTTACGATGGCTTGTGTAGAGACTTAGACCCAACAGTTATCAGAAATGAGCAGTTCGTGGTGCGCCTGAAAACGCCGAAGGAGGGGAAGGTTGGTGTAAGTGATATTGTTCAAGGAGATGTTGTCTACGATAACTCTGAACTCGATGATATGATAATAGCTCGTGGAGATGGCTCTCCGACATATCATCTCGCGGCAGTAGTAGATGATATCGATATGGGCATTACGCATGTTATCAGAGGTGATGATCACCTGAATAATACTCCCAGACAGATGCATATCTATAGGGCGCTGGGAGAACCCTATCCTCATTATGCGCACATACCTATGATTCATGGTCAGGATGGAAAAAAATTATCAAAACGCCACGGTGCTTTGAGTATTCTGGAGTACAAAAAAGAAGGTTTCTTGGCGGAAGCGGTTATCAACTATCTTTCGAGGTTGGGTTGGTCATGGGGTGACAAAGAAATATTTGATTTAGAGGAGCTCTTGGCGGCTTTTAACTTAAACGATGTCAATAAAGCAGCTGCTAAGTTTGATATCGAAAAATTGAATTGGGTTAACCATCAACACATGATGTCTTCAAGCTTGGATCGCTTGGTGACCCTGGTCAGGCCCTATCTGCATTCAGACCCTGTTACATGCGACTCTCGGTCAATGCGAGTTGTAGAATTACAGAGAGAGAGGGCCAAGAATTTAGTGGATCTAGCGAAATCGTCGGACTATTTTTTCGAGGCGCCACAGCAGTATGAACCGAAACACTCTAAGAAGTTTTTGACTGAGATGGCGAGGCCAATTCTTAAACAGTTACAGGACGAACTTGAGCTTTTGACAGATTGGCAGATCGCGTTGTTAGACGAAATAATAGCTAAAGTTTGTCGAGAACGTGATCTCGGGATGGGGAAGGTCGCCCAGCCCCTCAGAGTGGCTTTAACAGGTTCGACTTCTTCCCCTAGTATTGGCGAAACGATGTTTTTGATAGGTCAAAGAGAGGTGCTGAAGCGTCTGACTACAGCTATGAAGTTTATAGATACCACCCACAACGAAACTTAGAAACCATTTACTTATCGGTCGCCTAGCGTGTTATAATTATCTTAGCTAATCGCTCAATTAAGGTTTATACTCTATGGCCTTCGGGGCTATAGCTCAGCTGGGAGAGCGCTACAATGGCATTGTAGAGGTCGGCGGTTCGATCCCGCCTAGCTCCACCAAAAATATTTATGAAGGTAACGTCCCCTTCGTCTAGAGGCCTAGGACACCGCCCTTTCACGGCGGCAACAGGGGTTCGAATCCCCTAGGGGACGCCATCTATGTTAACTCGAGATTCTAAAGTTTCACGTCATAAAGGCGATCGATTAAGTGACGCGCCTTTAAAATTGTAAAATTCTACTTATAATTCAACCCTAAATCTTCGTTTATGGAGTCTCCGAAATATGGCTGAATATCGATTAGATACGATTGACGAATTGCCGCATAGTCCGACAACTGAAACTAACTTCAATGAAAGTGTATATGTAAACGGTTGGGATGCAGAAAGACAATACGGTGGATGGATGCGAATAGGAAATCGAGTGAATGAGGGCCATGCCGAGATGCAGCTGTGCTTCTATTTGCCAAATGGAATTATTGCCTGTCAATTTTTAAAGCCACCGATTTTTTCAAATGAAAAGTTTAAAGCGAATGGCTTAGAATACGAAGTTATAAAGCCCTTTAAGCATGTCTGCATGAACTACAATGGCCCGATGTTCATTGTCGATGACCCAGATAAACTAAGAGAACCGAAAAGGTTTTTCCGAGATTCGGAATCGGTTGAGGCAGATATTACCTTCGAGCTTTACGGCAATTCACCTGTATACGGGGGAGAACCTATCGATGAAAAACTTGAAACCATGTACGGTCGTGATTTTTCTTTAGGACATTTCTTTCAGCATACAATTACTCGAGGAGTATTGAAGATAGGGAAGGATCATTTGAATCTAGATGGTTATGGATGGCGTGATCATTCTTGGGGCCCGAGATACTGGACCAATATCTTTTGTTATAGACTTTTGATTGCTAATTTTGGGGCTGATCGGGGCTTCACACTATTAAAACTGATGCAAGAAAATGGTGAAATAAGAACCAGCGGAGTGTTGTTGGTCGATAATCAATACGAATCTATAAAAGATTTAGAAATCACCACTAATTGGAATAAAGAATTTGATCCACTTCAAATAACAGTCGAGGTAAGAACAGAGTTTCGAGAGGCCCAATTAAAAGGAAGGGTTCTCACACTTGCGCCTTTAAGAAATAGAAGAAAAGTGGGAGAAAGTTATTTAATTTCCCGTATCGCAGAAGGTCTAACGGAATGGACTTGGGAAGGGGAAAAAGGAATTGGGATTTCAGAGTATATAGAGCGTTTGAAAAACGGGAAACCGGTCGGCTATCCCAATTAGTAAGGTAAGACGCACTGAAAATGGTAGATGATTCTGCAGATTTAGGGGAAATATCGGGGTCGCTACAGAGATTGGCCGAAAAACATTTTGGCTCCTCTTGTATTGTTAAAAACCTCAAAAGACCACCTATGCTTGGGGGGGCAAACGAAACCTTTATTTTCGACGTTGAGCAGCGCTCAAAAATTCAGAGACTGGTTTTAAGGCGACAAACTTATTTTGAAAATAATTCGCCTTTCTTGGCTATGAGCCACCAATATACTATCTTACAAAAGGTATTTAGGAACAAGGTTGCGACGCCTGAACCCCTGTTTGAGCTGGAATCAACTGACTGTTTAGGAAAAGGGTTCGTTATGCGCTTTGTTGAGGGAGAAACGATACCTCGAAAAATCCTAGCCAATGAGTCTTTGGATGTAGCTAGAAGGAAACTAACTGAGCAATGTGGTAGAACATTGGCCCAAATTCACAGGCTTTCCACTGAGGAGTTTAACTTTTTAGGGGGTTCTGCCGATTCCAAGGATGCGCTCCAGGCCCAAATAGAGCGTTATGAAAAGTATGGAGGGCGTCAACCGGCCCTTGAGTTGGCAATAAGATGGCTTCAAAAAAACAGAAGAGAGTATCCCGTTAAGAGGTTGTTACACGGAGATTTTAGGTTGGGAAATATTGTAGTTGGCCATAAAGGTTTTAAATATTTGCTTGATTGGGATTGCTGTCATCTTGGTGATCCAATGGAGGAGTTGGCATGGTTATGCTTAAAATCGTGGCGCTTTGGAAAGGTGGAAAAAAAAGTAGGTGGTTTCGGTGATCGTGAGATCCTTTATAGATCTTATCTTGATAATGGGGGTTATGAAATCTCACAAGAGCGGATTAGATGGTGGAAGATATTTGGATATCTACGTTGGGCTGTCTTAAATATGATGCAGATTCATGGCCATATGAATTCGTCACGAAAATCACTACCGTTTGCCATTTGTGGAAGAAATATTTGTTTGATCGAATATGATCTTTTAATGGCCTTAAAAGGGGAGAAGTTTTAATGACTCAACATGACCAACCTGATTGCTTCGAGTTGATACGAACAGTCAACGATTTTCTGGAGAGCATCGAGGGGAAACTGCATGGGTCTGATAAGTATGGTTTGCAATGTGCAAAGCATGTGTTAAATATTATTGCTAGAGAAATTGAAGGGGCTCCTGATGGCTCTCTACAGACAGCTGATGATATTAAGAAACTTTGTCTGGGTATTCGTGAAGGAAAATATGATGATAATTGGCCAGAAACGCTTAGGCATATTTTGGATCATGTAGTTGAGAAGGTAAAAATATCGGATCCTAATCATCTCAGAGGGATATAGGTCATTGGTGGTTGCAAGAATTCTTGATGGGACGGGATATTGCACATTTGAATAGTTTGAGGGGGGTAATATGAAAATAGCTTACATGCCAGACACGCACTTCGGTTCCTACGATCAAGCGATAGAGCCAAAATCCAGCGAGGTAGCTGACGCTATGCAGCACTGCCTGGATGAAGCCGTGCTCGCTGAGAGGGTCGGTTTTGATGGAATCTGGGTTCCTGAGCGGCATCAAAGAAAAGAAACCTGGTGGCCCAATACCACTTCTTTATTGGCTGCACTAGCAACTTGCACGGATAAGGTACAAATCGCCTGTACCGTGATGCAGCCGACATTTCATCACCCAATACATTTAGCCGAGACTCTAGCTGCTGTAGACAATCTGTCTCGAGGGCGCTTGGTTTTTGGCGCAGGCGTTGGCTATCATGAAGATTACTTCAGGTGCTTCGGTGTTCCATTTGAAGAGAGAGGGGCACGTTTTGAGGAAGTGATGGACTGCATAATTGGTGCCTGGACCGAGGATGAATTTAATTTTCAAGGTAAATATTTTCAGTTTGAGGGGGTGAAATTAACGCCGAAGCCATTTCAAAGACCTCGGCCGCCGGTGTGGATCGGAGCGTTTGCACCAAAGGCTATGCGGCGTGCCTTAAAATATGAAGGTTGGTGTAATTGGTTCCCTCCCCACACCGAGGAATTAGCTCCTGCCGTGAAAAAAATGAGAGAGGAAGCAGAGGAAAACGGTAAAAAAGATTTTCAGATAACTCTCGGTTTTGAGGGGTGGTTAGGGGATGAGCCTGACTTACGTGAAAAGCACGGACACCGTTGGGTTCGCGAGTGGAGTTTTTACGCCAAAGAAGGTCTATCTCCAGGTGTTGATGGGGACACAATGCTAGAAGATATTGAAAATATGTTTTTATGTCTCGGAAATAAAAATAAGTGGATTGACAGAATGGGAGAAATGAAGGAGACAATAAATCCTGAATGGCTATGCATTAGAACACGTAACCCTGTTAATGAGGGTCACTATTATCCTTCACGCACAGAATCGTTAGAGGTTATAGAGCGCTTTGGAGAAATTCTTTCTGAGATAAGGTAGTCATAAATCTGGAATAGAGAAAGTGCTGTAAAAAAGAAAGAGAGGGTTTCAAAGAAGAGGATTGAAGATATACTAATCTAGTCTAGACTGTTTAAATCCTTTCCCTTAAATTCGGTATTCATTATTAAAGTTTGACTTAGTGAAGAAACTTTAGTCTCATGCTTTCCCCATTACCGCAATTTTTTTCGCAATGACCGGTGTAGGATCTGGTTTTAAAAAAATCACAGGAGCTTTTATGGCCATACTTTCTTTTATGAATCACACTATTTTCGATCAAGGGGCAAGTTCCAAAATAGGTAAGGTGCTTACCCAAATCGGAATATCAAGACCTTTGCTTTGTACGGATAAAGGCCTGGTGGAACTTGGCATGGTGGATGCACTAGCGAGCAATCTCGATTCTAAAGTTGCTCTTACGGTGTTTGATGGAACTCCAGAGAATCCTACTGAACTAGCTGTAGAAGAAGCTGCTAGTATGTACACAGAAGCCGCTTGCGATGGTGTAGTCGCTTTTGGTGGAGGCTCTTCCATGGATTTGGCCAAAGCTGTGGCACTAGCCGTTACTCACGAGGAGGATCTTATAAACTATACCGCTGGTCAGAAAGGTGCGGCGAAAATTGGACAGGTAGCTCCTCTTGTCGCGGTCCCGACGACTTCTGGAACGGGCAGTGAGATATCAACGGGTGCCGTTATCATTATGAAAAATGGAGATAAACTCATTCTGGCTAGTAGAGAGTTGATCCCGCGCGTAGCGATTTGTGATCCGTCTTTGACCCTAGGATTACCTCCTCTTTTAACGGCTGCTACTGGAATGGATGCGATGACTCATTGCATCGAGGCTTTGTTGTCACCTCAAATCAATCCCCCCGCAGAAGCGGTAGGGTGTGATGGAATAGTTCGGGGCATTCGAGATGGACACCTGGAACAAGCGGTTTTAGATGGTAGTAATGAGGAAGCGAGATGGCAAATGATGATGGCAGCCACAGAAGGTGCGATGGCATTTAGCAAGGGGTTAGGCGCTGTTCATTCGATGAGCCACGCTTGTGGAGCTGATCAAAGCCTGCGCCTTCATCACGGCACTCTTAATGCGGTTATTTTGCCCACTATCCTTGATTTTAATAGAGAACATGTTGGAGATAAGTATCAAAGATTGAATACCGCTTTGGGGATAGCTCAAAACGATGATTCAGCAGATTTCATCCGGAGTTTAAATAACAGAATAGGTCTGCCTGCTAATTTGTCAGAGATGGGTGTAAACACTGATTCTATTCCATCGCTCGCAGATCATGCAGTGAAGGATATATGTACTTACACTAATCCTCGCGCTTGTTCCCTAGAAGAATACGAAAAACTTTTTCAAATAGCACTTGGGTAACAAGAGAAAATAAATCCCGCCCCCGAAGTTTTTGGCTAGGCTTTTCTAATTTTCAATCCCTAAATAGTTATGTTATAACATAACTATTTAGGCTTACATTTATGCCTCACGAAGGACGTTTTATATAATGAATCAATTACCCGTCACGGTTTTGTCTGGCTTTCTGGGAGCAGGTAAAACTACAGTTCTTAGCCACATCCTAAATAACCGCCAAGGTAAAAAGGTAGCGGTTATTGTAAACGATATGAGTGAAATCAATATCGATTCCACAATTTTACAAAATGAAGTTTCCTTTAATCGAAGCGAAGAAAAACTCGTAGAGATGAGTAACGGGTGTATCTGTTGCACATTGCGAGAAGACCTTCTCGAGGAAGTAAGCGCCTTAGCGAAGGACGGTCGTTTCGACTATCTGGTGGTAGAATCCACGGGAATATCTGAGCCTCTTCCTGTTGCAGAAACTTTTACTTTTGCTGACGAAAATGGGGTTTCTCTATCAGACGTTGCAAATTTAGATACTATGGTAACTGTCGTTGATGCAGTGAATTTCTTGAAAGATTATCAGGAAGCAAAATCTTTGCAGGAATCAGGTGAGTCTTTGGGGGAAGATGATCTTCGTAACGTGGCAGATTTGCTCGTTGACCAAGTTGAATTTGCAGACGTAATTCTTGTGAGTAAAACAGACTTGGTAGAAAAATCTGAAATCTTAAGATTAGAAGCAATCCTAAAAACTCTCAATACGCGCGCTCGAATCATCCCAATAAGCAATGGCGAGGTGGATTTGGAGGAAACTCTTAACACTGGTTTGTTTGATTTTGAACGTGCCCAACAAGCACCTGGTTGGTTGAAAGAAATGCGAGGCGAGCACGTACCTGAAACTGAAGAATATGGTATCGGTAGTTTTTTATACAGTGGCAGGCGGCCTTTTCATCCCGAAAAGTTTTATCATTTTGTTCATGAAGAACTTGAAACATTTGGTAAGTTAATTCGCTCAAAAGGATATTTTTGGTTGGCAACTCGCCCAGAGTTTGCGGGTCAATGGAGCCAAGCAGGTGGAATAGCACACTATGGTTTTGGCGGAATGTTCTGGAAGTCTGTTCCCGAAAAAAACTGGCCTACTGATCCAGAGTACCTGGAGTCTATTAAAAGAAACTGGGTTGAGCCTTTTGGCGATATGCGACAGGAGTTGGTATTCATTGGTCAAGGTTTAGATCAGGCGAAAATGACTCGAGCTTTGGATAACTGTTTGCTGTCAGAAGAGGAATTGCTCAAGGGGAAAGGTTACTGGAAGAAGCTAGTGGATCCGTTTCCTTCTTGGGAGGAGGGGGCATGAAAACTGCTACAAGATCAGCGCAAATTGCTTCGTTTGAGGAATCCAATGGTGGGATGTCTTCAATTTTCGCGACTATTTATAAACCTGAGATAAATATTTCAATTTATCAGCGTAACCTTTCTAAGAGATTGATTGAAGAAGCAAGAGAGGTCTTGGAAGCTAAACCATCTCTACAGGAGTCCCAAGTAGTGACTCCAGAAAGCTCTGGGTCTATCGTGAGTGACCTTTTTGGGAGCGCGGTCACAGCACAAGTGCTTGTTCAAGATGTTTCCGAGTTAGTCGACATGTTTTGTGGTTTATTTGGTCTTGAGGAGGCTAGATTAAAAATATCAGCCATAGATCATGCGATGTGCCCGCGTTTTCACGTGGATTGGG
>MDTD01116440.1_pt1 | contig 55667 bp, 52 predicted proteins | sample 811221 | NCBI WGS metagenome assembly MDTD01 (sample SAMN05326646, study PRJNA326480) | marine metagenome | isolation source: seawater | place: Pacific Ocean: South West | collected 2011 | reverse complement strand
TGGGTTTATTTTTATTTTTATCAATTTCTTTTGGTCCGATTGGATAATAAAATTTTTTAAGAAATTTCAATTGTAATTTAAAATTTTTTATTGAAACATTTAAGTTATTATCTTTGTGAAAATCAGAGGGATTATTTGAAACATCATGATATAATAAAACTAGATTATCATTCCTTATGAATTTTTTAAAAAAAAAGTCTATAGTTAGAATTGTGAGCGTAGTTTTAATAACTTTTTTAAATAATTTTTTCATTTTAAAAGTCTTATATTTTTATATGCCATGTAAAACATCTTATAGTTTTTTTTCATGAATTTAGAATCATATAAAAATCCTTTATTCGAAGATTTTGATCTTATTATTGAAAGATTTTTATATAATTTTTTTTCTAATAACTGTTTAGTTGCTATCTTTGTCATTTTTAAACCTATAGAATAAAAATTATCTTTAGAGTTTATTTTAACCTTTTTTCTAAAAATTATATTACCCTGATCAATAACATTGCTAATTTTATGAATAGTAACTCCTAACTTTTGATAATCTGCTTTTGATAATGCTGAAACTATTCCTTCACCACGATAATTTGGTGAATAACCCCAATGTAAATTAATAAAATTAGCATTTATTTTTTTAAATTTTTTCATATTTAGAATAGATGTCCCAAAGACAATGATATTTTTATATTTTTTTGAAATGATAAAATTAATAATTTCACTTGAGTTGATTGATTTTGTTTTTTTTAAAAAAATACCCTTATTTAAATACACTTTTTCTTGTCCGAATATTTTGTTATTTAAAGATTTTTTATTACCATAAAATTTATCAAACATTAAAATTTGATAGATTTTATAAAACAAATTTTTGAAATTTAGAAAAATAGTTATATTTTTTATTATCTTACTGATAGTTATTTTTTCAGATAATTTTATAGATGATCCTTCCTCTAAAATTACAGTATCTATAATATTATTTTGAAATAATTTATTAGCTAAATAATTTTGAAAATCTGAAGATTTTGTCAGTAAAATTATTTTCCTTTTCATATACTAAAGTTTTGAAAATTTTCTAAAATTAACATTTTTTTAGTTTTTCAGTTAAATAAAATTACTGTTGCAAGTATAAACATTAGTTATTTTTTTTACATACAAAAATAACGTTATTTTCATTTTCAATAAATTTTTTATATTTTAAAAAATTTTGTAGCTTATAAAATCCAAAATAACAGATGTTATAGTCCCTTTTTTTATCAATTAGAAATTTATATTTCCTAACATCTCTCAAAATATATCCATTTTTTATTAGTGTTTGTAAATGTGGAAATTTTTCAAAATTATGAAAGATCAAAGTTTTGCTATTATTTAAAACATTGTTTATCAATTTTATTTCATCTTCTTTAAAAAAGTTTTTTTCGATTTCTGTTTTTTTTGTTAAAATATTATATTTGTAACTTTTATTATATAAATTTTGTAAATTAAAAAATTGATCCCATTCGTTTCTATGCAAAGTTTTAATTAAATTATTATTAAACTTGACATCTGAGCGTAAAACAAAAGGTCCATATGGGTTACTTCTTATTGAAGTAAGTGCATGATAACAGAATAATAATAAAATTGTCAAAATTGAAAGTTTTTTATATAATTCACTAATCATATTTTTTTCAATTGATATTATTTGTGCAAAAATAATAATACCTAAAACAGAAGTCCCTAAGAATACTCTCACTATTTGAATACCAGTGGCCCAAGCAATAAATAGAAATAGAAAAATAAGCGATGTTAATATTATTTCATTACTTTTTTTAAAATAAAATGGAGCTAAGAATGTAATTAATGTAACTGGACTAATCCAGCCACTACCTGCTTTATCAATTGGATGAATTAAATAGTCGTGTAAATGCAATAAATATTCTTTGGATAATCCAAGAGAAATATAAATTAAAACATAAATTTGATTAACTATTGGAAACTGAATTTGAATATTATAATTTTCTTTAGCATTACTTAAATACCAATTTGTGTTAAATTTAGAATTTTCTATCAAATCAGTCCACCAGCCACCAATAGGATGAAATGGATTATTAAATTCTAATATTTGTTTTATTACTTGTGGAAATACTGCAAAACAAATTAGAAGTATTGTAATAGAAATAATTTTTCTATTTTCATAAAATATTCTTCTATTTTTAATAAATAATAAAATACTTAATAAACTAATTATGAAAAATAGATAAATACCACTTAATCTTAATGCCAAGCTTATGCTTGCAAGGTACAAGGAAAGGTACAATAATAAAAAATTATTTTTTGAGTAATTCTCTTTTTTTCTTAATAAAATAATTGAAAAGTATAAAAAAAATATAATTGCTGCCGTCTCGTATACAAAAAGTAGAAAGTCTGTTTTCATCGAAAAAAAACCAACATAAGATAACTCTGGTATAAGACATAATAAAAGAGTGCTTAATTCAGAAATTTTTTTTGATCTAGTTAAAAAATTAATAAAATTGTAAAATTGAATTAATAATAAAAGGAAGAAAATAAACTTTATTAATCTTATTAAAAAAAAATTTTTATTTATAAAATAAAATAAGGAAGAATATATTTCTCCAATTCTTATAAATGTATTAAATCCTCGATCAAAAAATTTTTCTTCGATTATCCAACCTTCAGCAAATAATCTAGAGATATATCCATACTGGTATATTTCATCCTCATCATTCCAGTCTAAAAAAATTCTATTTAAGTAAAATAATAAAGTAATAGTGATTATTACAGTAAATATATTTCTTTGTATTTTTATTTTTTTTTTTTATAGTATTTAAGCTGAATATTTTTATTAATAATAACAAATATTTTTGTGTTAATAGTAACCCTAGCAATGAAATTGTAAACATTATTGTAAAAAAATAATAAAACTCTAAATTTAATAAGAAAATTGATATTCCAATTATAGCAATAAAACTATTGCCAATTAAAAATACAACAAATATTTCTGAAAAAATTTGTTTTTTTAGAACTGTTTTATTTAAATCTACTCCACTGGAAATAAGTATTTTATTAAAAAAAAGGTATACAAGTAATAAGAAGTTAAAATAAAAAAAAATAAAAGTAATATTTTTTATAATTAATTCTAATATTTGCATTTGCTTTCCTTAATTTTTAAAACCTTGCCTTTATAAAAATTTTTAAAATTCAAAAAATTTCTTGTGGCATTTTTTAATTCAATATCTTTAATATATTTATAATTAATACATTTCGGTATTTTTTTAATGTTATCGGTAACTATATAATTAATTTTATTTTCCAATATACTACTTATTAAATATTTTTCATTATTTCTAATACGAAATGTAAAGATATTTTTATTATAAAAAATACTATCTCGTCCTTGATCTAATAATAATATATTATCTTTTATATTTAAATTATTTATTTTTTTTGCATTTAAAAAAGTGTAAGAAAATTTTTCTAAAAAATTTTCAGTACTCTTAGAAAGGTGCGAAATTGAAAAAAATAAAAATAAAGCAGAAATTATTAAAATTAACAATAACTGAAATTTTAAAAAATATTGAATTACTTTATTAATTTTAAATTTTGAAAACCAAAATAATAACAGAATTGACTCTAAATAAAATCTCACTCCTATTTGTCCAGATAAATAAATCAAAAAAATTCCGGTGCATGAGACTATAAAATAATACTTAAATTTATTTAAAAAATTTTTGTACAAAATATAAAGAAAACCAAGGCCAGTAGCTGTTGAAATATAAGAGATTTTCCATGGAATAATAAATTGAAATAATTCAAATAAATTAAACCCTTCTGCTTTCCACCCCTGTTTTGATATCGTATTTAATAAGTTTTTATACTCAATATCCACATTTAAAAAATTGGATAAAAAAGGAGAAAGTGGATCACCAAACAGAAAATATTTATTTAATAAAACTGGAAATAATAAAATAAAAGACGCAATAAAAAGATATTTAAATAATATAAAATTTCTTAATTTAAAAATAATAAATATTACTAGTGGTATAGAGAGTAATACATAGCTCAATTTTCCAGATACATAGAATATTACTAAGAATGATAATGTTAGAATTGAGGGATTATTAATTTCTCTTTTGCTTTTATCATTGAAGTAGATGAAGATTACAAGATACAAAATTGCAAAAAATAATTGTAATTTTTGTGTATTTAGCAAAAATAATATTAATGGCATTGAAAAAAAGAGTAAAAGAAAGTTATTCTTTTTTAAATTTTTTATCGATGAAATTAAAAAAATACTTAATGAAACAAAATTTAATAAATTACCTAGATTAGAAGACTTGAATAAAATTGAGTTTATCAGCAATACCTCTGAATTAAAATATAAACTAAGTTCAGCATACTTTAATGGCTCATTTAAATTGATAAGATTACTTAAATAAGAAATTGGAAAATTTAAATGAATAGCTATACTATCTGCATCAGTAACAGGAAGAAATGCAATTATTAAGAAAATTAATAAAACTAACTTATATTCAGCGTTAATTTTATTAAGTTGAAATTTAATACTTATTTTACGAAAAAATATAATAAAACAAATAATTTTTAAAATATAATAAAAATAGAAAATAAAAATTTTACTCTTAATTAATATTAATAAATTGTAGATAACGCAGTCAATTAAAAATATTAAATAAAAACTTAATAAAAAAGAGTAATCAAAATTATTAAAAATTTTTTTTTTCGAAAGAAAATTATCTAAATTATTTGCTAATGATAAGTTTATCAAAATAAAAAAAATAGAATTAGCTATAGAAATAAATATTGAAACATCAAAAATTGAATTATACATTATTTTTTTATTCTATTACATTTTTCATATTCATAATTTTTGAAATTAAAATAATGGGTATTTGATCTAAACTTTGAACAATAATATTTAATATCTTTGTACATACCAGAGTCTGACATAATGAATTTAGAATAATTTTTTTTAGTATGATATTTAGAAAGATATTCATATCTTCTATTCTGCAGTATCTCTAAATTACCAGAAATACCAAATACCAAAGGCGCATCTTTTTCATTAAAAAAATATTTGTTTTTAGCGTTATAATCATACAAATATGTTTTTAAAAATTTAGAATAATTTACAAAATTTCCATTCTCTTTAAGAGTTTTTGGACCAATGAGTATACTATTTTCTAAAAATTTACTTTCTTTGTTTAAAATATCAAGGTCAGAAACTTTACTTGATAGGCTATTTATAAAAAATAAAGTGAAAATAATACTTAAAATATTTATTATTTTTTTTTCTATTAAATAGGAGGATATCTTATTAAAATTTACAATAAATAAATGAATAATTATTACTATTATAGGCATAAACCACCTCAATGGTATATTTGAATAATAACTCAATAGAACAAATAATAAAATTATCAAAAAAATTATTATATTTTTAAATATTCTATTTCTGATGAAAGGGAAAAGAAATATTGACAATAATAATATAATAAAAAAAATTATATTTAAATTAAGATTAATTAAACTTGATATTTCTGAGGGCTGTAAATGTATATATCCAAAGATAACTTTTAAATTTTGTAATAAAGCCATTGTGAACCATGGAGATATAGCTGAAAAAATCAATAATAATATTCCAGTTTTTTTAAAATACTCAATTTTTTTTGAATTAGGCGCTGCAATAAAATTAAATAATAAAAGATATTCTAGCCTTTCACTAACTGCTAAAGCTAAAAATACTACCGAGATGTAAGGTTTTTTACTTTTAAAACATAATGATAAGGAGGCAAAAATATAAGCTAAAAAATATGGTTTTCCCGAAAAGGTTATATCAGCAAGTAACGGTGATACAGCAACAAATATAAAATATTCAAAATAATTAGAACTTTTAGAAATTTTAAATAAATAAATTAAAAATAAAATATTTAATATATATAGTGATAATTTTATATTCGTAAGGTCTAAATAATTTTTATATAAAACGAAATCAAATAAAGAAAAAAAAGTATTTATATTTATATTTGATAAATTTTTTAAACAATTGATGAAATACTCAAAAAAAATTAAAATTGTGCCGAACCATGTTGATAAACCTGATGGTGCGTGAGAATAAGATGGTCTCAACCCTTCTGCCAAAAGAACTGAGTCAGATAGATAGCCAATTTCATCTCTATAATTTGCAAATACGTAATATAAAGATAAATAAAAAGATAAACATATAAGTATAAATAAAAATAACTTTAATAAATTGTCAAAATTAATTAAGCGTTTCATTTATTTCTTTGTTATTAATATTAAATAGTACAATCGCAATACCAAAAAAATAAAAAAAACCGTTAAATGATGAAAAAAAAGAACCGGTTATCTGTATAGGCCAAAAAAGTATAAAAAATGATATAAAATATTCAAGAGAATTACTATTATTATTTTTAATCGAATATAATAATTTAATTAAAATATAAAACATAAAAATTAAAAAAAATAATAAAACAAGAATTCCAAGTTCAGATGCTAATTCTAAATAAATATTATGTGGATGTGTAGAGCACCTAAATTCTTTCTTTCTACTATCAATCTTCTCATATTTATCATTGCTACAGATATGTCTAAATGTTTTTAAACCAGAGCCAATTATTTTATGATCTTTGGCAATTTCAATTGCAGTCAGATAATGAGCTCCCCACTGGGTATCTTTGATTTTTTTAAATACTGAAACATCTTTATCTAATGAGAATTGTATTGATGTTTTAACGATTACTTTATTATAAATACCTTCATGATTTTTTATAATGTAGAAACACGATAAAAATGAAAATATAATTAAAAAAAATTTATATTTATTATTATAAATATTTGTCAGCAGCAAATACAGAAAGAATGCTACTGTCATCATTACAATTGGGGTTCTTTGATTGGAAAGAATAACAAAAGCTAAACCAATTAATAAAAAAATTAACGTCGAAATTTTTTTATTTTTTAGAGAAATTATGAAAGGCAATGAAAAAAAGAATAATTTAGATATGACAGATCCAGCTATATACTCATCTTTAAAAATTCCACTTAGACCGAATCCATGGTTTGTGGATGATGGTGAACCAAATATTGATCCGTTATAATATTGATACATCATGCTAATCATAATTAAAAATAGAACGATAATTAAAATTTTTGATAAATTTGACTCAAATTCTTTATAGTTTTTCAACAGGTATATCAAACAAATACTAAAGCATGAAAATCTTAATATACTCAAAAATCTTTGAAGACTATCTTGTGGTAGATATGAATTTAAAATATTAATAATAAAAATTAAAAAAAAAGTTGTAATAAAAAAGATATTTTTTTTAAAAAAATTTTTTAGAATATTTTTTCTATAAGAATAAAAAAAAAAAACTAGCACGGTTATTGTGGTAAAAATATTCAGCATTAAAGGTCCCGCCAATATAGAAGCAACTGATAAATAAATTAATATATCTAAAAAAAAGAATTCTTTAGATTTACTGAGTAGATAATTTAATTTAATCATTTTTTTTTACATGCATTTATAATATTAATCTAATAAGTATGAAATTTTTTCCGTTAATAATAAGTCAAATTTTATGTTTAATTTGCCTCGCAAACTATAAAATAATTTCAAAAAAATTTAATTTATACGATAAATCAAATAATAGAAAAATACACAAAGGTAAAATTTCTAATATTGGTGGAATATCGATTTTTTTATCAATAATACTGGCAATGATTACAAATCAATTAATTAATAATAACCAATCACTAATTTTTATCGCAGTTACTATTTTCCTTCTTACAATGTTTACCTTATTAGGACTTATAGATGATAAAATAAATCTTAAACCAACCTCAAAAACTTTATATCTTGCAATAGTATTTATCTGCGTTGCTCCAATATATCAAAATTTTGTATTAACTACTTTAGAATTGTTAAGTATTCCAAGTAAACAAATAGACTTATCGAAAAGTTCAATATTTTTTACGTTTTTGTGTTTTTTTATTTTTTTTAATACAATAAATTTTTTAGACGGTGCAAATGGTTTACTTTCTAGCATAGCTTTATTTTGGATTTCAATTATTATTATTAGTAAATCTAATTTTGATTTAATAGAATTAACCTTTTTAGCAAGCCTGTTAATATTCATGTTTTTTAATTTAAAAAATAAAGTTTTTTTGGGAAACTCTGGATCTAATCTAATTGCAATTTTCTTAACTTTAATCACAATAAAAAATTATAATGAATATAATTTTTTAAAAAGTGATGAGATTTTCTTTTTATTTTTGTTCCCAGGATTGGATACAGTGCGAGTGACAATTCAGAGAATTTCAAAAGGTCAAAACCCACTCATGCCAGATAAAGATCATTTGCATCATCTAATGATGAAATATGTAGATAAAAATTTTATTTGGATACCTTATTTGTTGTTAACAATGCTTGTTTTTTTTATTTTTAAAATATCACTAAATATTTTTTTAAGTTTTACTCTAAGTTTAATTTTATACATTTCTATTTTCCTATTTTTAAAAAAGCATAAATCATGATAAATATTTTTTTTTCATGTTTCACAATAGCTTATTTCTCATTTTTAATAGGCAATATTAGTAAATTTTCCAAAAAAAATAATTCTAAAAGTATCTGCGAAGAAATTATATTTGGATTAATAATAGTTTCATTTTTGGCACTATTAGTTAACTTTTTCTTCCCACTAACATTAGAGATTAATTCTTTGATCTTTTGTATTGTAATTTTAATAGCAATTTTTAAAAAAATATTTTTTATTAATAAAGAAAAATTTATAACAATACTTTTCATATCGTTATTAAGTACACTATTTTTGTTATTGTCTGAGAGTTATCGACCTGACGCTGGATTATATCACTACCCATATATTAAAATTTTAAATGAAGAAAAAATTATTTTTGGACTTTCAAACTTGCATACGAGGTTTGGTCATATTTCAATATTGCAATATCAATCCGCCTTTTTTAATAATTTAATTATCGGTACTAATGGAATAGTAATACCTTTATCTATCATTGCCTCGACAACTATTGTTTTTATTTGTAAAGAAATTTTTTACTCTTTAAAAAAAAAAAATAATCAAATTCATATTTTTTTCTATTTCTTCATTTTGGTCTTTATTTCATTTAAAATGAACAGGTATAGCGAGTTTGGAAATGATGCTCCGGCACATTTTATGCTATTTTTTTTAATTATTGTTTTTATAAAAAATTTTAAAACTAAAGAAAAATTTGGTGACTTATGTCTTTTATCAATTTTTGTTCTATTAAATAAGATTACTTTAGTTACTGCTATTTTGCTTCCTTTTTTTCATCTTATTACAAATAAGTTAAAATTGTATCAGATTTTAAACTTTAGAAGTATTTTCAGTGTAATATTTTTACTTGCTTGGTTATTAAAGAATTTTTTTGTTTCTTCTTGCCTGGTTTATCCAATGAAAATTACATGTTTTGAAAATTTCAGTTGGTCAAATCCAGACAAAATCTACCAATACTCGGTAGGTATAGAAGCATTTGCAAAAGGATTACCAGATCAAAATGACGAAGATTACATGCAAAGTGAAGTTTTTTATAAAAATTTTAATTGGGTTAGTACATGGTTTAAAAATCATTTTAAGGAAAAGGTATTTAAAAACATGGGAATATACGTTGTAATTTTATTATTATGTTTTTTCTTTTTAAATATTAGATTTGGTAAAATTTATGAAACAAATATAAAATATGATAAATCTAATATTAGACCGTATTTCTGCATATTAGTTATAGCGACCATAGGAACATTTATATGGTTTCTTAAAGCGCCTGTTTTTAGATTTGGCTATTCTTACCTAACACTTTTAATCTCATCATCATTTTTAATTATTCTAGGGGTGGTACTAACCAAAAAAAAAATAGTTTTTAATTTGATTTCTTTTAAATTTTTAGTCGCATTATGTATTATTGGAATAATACTCAAGCAATTAGTAAGGATAGAAAATCGTTCAGTAAATGTATATTACAATTACCCGTGGGTAAAATTTTATAGTTCTGATAATAAAAATAATCCTACCTCAAATAAAGCTGTGAAATATAATAATATAATTATTTATAGAATTCCAAATTCAGGTGACCAGTTATGTTATTTAAGCAAATCAATTTGTGTACCGCCTCATGAAGTTGAAAAAAAATTAAATTTTAAAGTTATAAAAAGTTATAAATTTTTCATTTTAGACTAAATCAAACCTTAGATATAATCTTCAAAGTTTCATCGATAGTTTTTTTCCAAGTGTATTGATTTGATACCTGTCGTCCTTTTTTTATCAGTAAGTCTCTTTTACTTTTTGAATTCAATAACAGTCTAATACAATTACTTAATTCCTTTGAATTTCCTTGTTTAAAATAAATGGCAGCATTTTTGTTAATTTCCCTAAATGTTTTATATTCTGACAAAATAACAGGGCAATTTCTTTTCATACTCTCAAGTGAGGGAAAGCCAAAAGATTCCATAATAGAAGAATTAATACTGAAAAGAGATTTTTCATAAAACTTTGTTATAAGATTATTAGGTATATTATTAAAAAAAATTATATCTTTTTTTAATTTTTGTGTTTCAATAAAATTGATTATTTCTAAGTGGTAGTCTTTATCTAAAATTTGAGTAAGAAACAAAATTTTAGGTATCTTTATATTTTTTTTTTTTAAAAGAACAAATGCTTTAAGTATTGATATAATATTATGGTATCGCGTTATTGAAGAATTTATTAAAATATTTTCTTTATTCTTATTTAGAATTTTACTTTTTTTAATATGATCACAACCCAGATAAACATGATAAGTTTTTTTATTATTAATATTAATTTTTTTTTTAAGTTCTTTTTTCGAATTTTTTGAGCAAAAAATAATCTTGTTTGCTAAATAAACTGATTTTGTCATTAAAAATTTAATAAGAGCTTTTTTGATGAAATGATTTGGTGATAACTTAGGGTAATACCAAATCAGATTAGAATGAATTCCTAGAATTATTTTTTTTTTAAATAAAAAAAGTATTAATGGACAATAATTCATTGGACAAAAAATAATTTGCGACTTATTTAAAATCGTAAGAAATGGAAAAAAAAATTGGTCATAAATTATTTTAAACAAACCCTTAGAAAAAATAGTATTCACTGCAACAACCTCAATATTTCCTTGATGTTTATTTATTTTAGTCCTTTTCAAGTATGATCTGCTAATAAATATAATGATTTTTTTATAATTTTTTAATTGAGCTGAATGCTTTAGATTATTAAAAAAATTCGTACAATAAGTTTTGGATCCGCTTTCATTTGACGTTCCTATTAAATTAATTGCTAAATTCATCTTAAAAATATAAATAAACCAGATAATAGCTATTTTAAAGTATGAAATTTTTAGTTGCAGGAGCTGGTGGTTTTATTGGAGGTCATTTAGTAAATAGATTACTAAATCTTGGTTATGAGGTAATCGCTGTTGATAATAAAAAAATAGATAACTGGTATCAAATACATAAGCAATCTAAAAATTATGAGCTAGATTTATCACTTTTACCGAACTGTAAAAAAGTAACCAAAAACGTAGACGGTATTTTTAATTTAGCATGTAACATGGGTGGCATGGGTTTTATTGAAAATAATAAAGCATTATGTATGATCTCTGTGTTAATAAATACTCATTTATTGTTGGCAGCTAAAGAAAATAAAGTGGGAAAATATTTTTTCTCATCAAGCGCCTGTGCTTACAACGTAAATTTACAAAGCAATGAAGAGGTAATAGCGCTTAAAGAAAGCGATGCATATCCTGCAATGCCCGAAGATGGTTATGGATGGGAAAAATTGTTTAGTGAGAGGATGTGTAATCATTTTTATGAAGATTATGGTATTGATGTTAAAGTTGCCAGATATCATAATGTCTATGGTCCTAATGGAACTTATGACGGAGGGAGAGAGAAAGCGCCCGCCGCTCTTGCAAGAAAGGTTATTCTTTCAAAATTAAAAAATATTGATGAAATTGAAGTGTGGGGTGATGGAAATCAAAAAAGATCTTTCCTGTACATTGATGACTGTATTGATGCATCAATGAATTTATTTGACTCTTCATTAAGAGGACCTTTAAACATAGGTAGTGAAGAGATGGTAACTATAAATGAAATGATTAAAATTTTAGAAAATATTGCAAATAAAAAATTTAAAAAAAAATATTTGTTAGATAAGCCTAAAGGTGTTAAGGGAAGAAATAGTGATAATACATTAATCAAAAAAGAACTAAATTGGGAACCAAAATATTCTCTAAATGAGGGACTTAAAAAAACTTATAATTGGATTGAAAATCAAATTAAAAATAAATGAAAAATAATTATTTAAATTTATATTTTAATAAAGTTAATTCATCCCTCCACAGTATTGATGAAAAAGAATTTTCAAAGAGCGTAAACCTTATTAAAAAATTAAATAAAAAAAATAAAATAATTTTTGTTGGAAATGGTGGAAGTGCATCAATCGCAAATCATTGCTCTACAGATTTTAGCAAATTTTTGAGAAAAAGATCAATTACTTTTAATGAACCAAATTTAATAACATGCTACGCAAATGATTTTGGACATGAAAACTGGATGAAAGAAGCTTTGAAGACACATGCTGACTCTAAAGATTTACTTTTTTTAATAAGTAGTAGTGGACAATCAAAAAATATTTTAAATTGTGCAGATCAGGCAAAAAAGATGGGTTTAAAAATAATTACTTTTTCAGGCTTCAGTCGCTCGAATCCTCTGAGAAGAAAAGGAAATTTAAATTTTTGGTTAAATTGTAAAAATTATAATATAGTTGAAATGACACATCACATATGGATTTTATCTATATGCGATTATATCCTTTCCTCAAAATTTTAAATGGAAATTACAATTGGAATAAATGCAAATCATGCAGACTCTTCTATCTGTATATTCAATAAAAATAAATTAATATTTGCAATTGAGGAAGAGAGATTAAATAGAATTAAACACTGGGCTGGTGTTCCAATTGAGTCAATAAAAAAAGGTTTAGATTATTGTAACATTAAAACTAGTGATATTAAAAATGTTACACTAAATACAAATCCATTTTCAAACCTACATAAAAAAATTCCTTACTATTTAACAAATTTTCTTTTTTCTAAAAAATCAAAAGAAATTATTAAAAGACAAAAATTAAAATTTAATTTAAAAAAAGAGTTAATAAAACATCTAGGTTCGGATTTTAAGCCAAATATTTACTATATAGATCATCATCTAAGCCATATTTCCTCTGCATTTTACCCGTCAGGGTTTGATCAAGCTGCTGGATTAACTATCGATGGTTTCGGTGATTTTTGTAGTTTTACAATATCAGAATGTTCTAGGAAACATATTAAAATCATAGACAAAATATTTTTTCCTCACTCACTTGGATTATTTTATGAAGCTTTTACCCAACTTATTGGTTTTGAGAAGTATGGTGAAGAATACAAAATGATGGGTTTATCTTCTTACGGTAAACCAAAATATAAAGATAAAATTTTAGATAATTTTTTTACAAATAAAAATTATAAAAATTTAAACCTAAATTTTTTTAATCATCATAAAAGGAAGTTTTCTTATAATTTTTCAGGTGAACCTAAGCAAAACAAAATATTTAATGAAAATGCTTACAATATCCTATCTTTGAAAGATGGGCAACTATCAGAGATAGAAATAAAAGACTTGGCTTGTTCATGTCAATGCGTTTTTGAAATAATGTTGGAAAAAATAATAGATAAAATTATTAAATTAAATTTTTCTAAAAACATTGTTTATGCAGGTGGTTGTGCACTAAATTCTTTAGCAAATATGAGGATAATAAAAAATAAATATTTTGAAAAATTGTACATACCATATGCTCCAGGAGACGCAGGTGGCAGTATAGGATCAGCTTTACATTTTCTTTCAAAAAATTATAGTTCATTTGAAAATCTAAGCACTCCATATCTGGGTCCTGAATATTCTAATTCATATATTGAAAATTTGCTGAACGACTATAAGTCTAAAAATATAAAAATTGATTTTTACCCAAATACAGAAACGATTGATAACTTAATTGTCTCAGAGTTGATTAAGAAAAGTGTAATAGGCATTTTTAGAGGCAGGATGGAATTTGGACCTCGAGCCTTAGGCAACCGATCAATTATAGCGTCACCGTGTTTTTCAGATATGAAAGATATAATTAATTTAAAAATTAAAAAAAGAGAGAATTTTAGACCCTTTGCACCTTCAATATTGGATAATTGTAAAAACGATTGGTTCGAAACCGATTTTAAAAATTTCTATATGTCATCTGTTGAACAAATAAAAAAAGATAAGCAAAAAATTATTCCTGCTGTAACACATATAGATGGAACTGGTAGAGTACAATCAGTTAGCAAAGGTATAAATGAAAAATATTACAATTTAATAAATTCTTTTTATCAAAAGACTAATGTACCAGTAATTTTAAATACATCATTTAATGAGAATGAACCGATTGTTTTGAATCCTCGGCATGCTTTAGAATGTTTTTTAAGAACGGATATGGATTTATTAGTACTTGAAAATTACGTTATCCAGCGAAATTAAAACCTCAAAAATCTCAAAAAATACTCAAAAAAAACCCAAATATAAAATCTTATTATATTTCCGTTAGTGAACTTCAATAAGTACTTTCGAACACTGATTTCTTTACAAAAATCTTTTAATGTTATTTTTGCACTGTCTAATTCTGTAATCGCAATAGATTTGTTACAAATAACGTGTTTATATCCCCTTTTTTTTTGTTGAATAGAAAAAAAAATATCTTCACAATAAGCTTTGCCTTTAAAATTATAATTCAAAAACTTTTCCGATAACAGCGTTTTTGAAAACATAACACATCCACCTGGTATCCAATTACTTACGGAATATGTTTTACTAGAATGTTCTGTGCCATATGCCAATGTTAAGGATGTTATTCTTCCAGACTTATTTTTTCCAAATGGTGCAGCACAAATTAAAAATTTATATATATTTTTAAAAAAACCCTCCTTGCTTACATCGTTATATAAAAACTTATTATCTTTATTTTTATATTTTGGGCCTATTAAGTACTGTTTTCCTAATTTTTTTTTTAAATTATACATTGTTTTTAATGTATTTTTTTTTAAAAGCACATCATCATCTAACTGTAAAATAATTTCTGATTTACATTTTTTAAAACCCAAATTTCTTTGCCGTACTTGACCTTTAAGGCTAGAATGAATAAATTTTAAATTCCTAAACTTTCTATATCTATCTAAGGAGAATTTTTTGTAAAAAACACAGAATATATTTTTTGGTTTTAAGTTACCTTTATTTAACAAATCAATTGTATTATACAATTTTTTGCCATTATAAGTTGGTATTACTACATCAATACCCATTTTCATTTTTTTTAAGATTTTACTGAATTATATTTTGTTAAAATAAAATCATCATCTGTGCCAAGCATATGATGCACTTTGGCTGTTTTATCGTTAGACCATACTAAAACTTCAGGATCTTCAAAAAGGAAATCGCAATTTTTACAATAATCTATTTTGTCAAACTCTTCTTTCTCATGAGCATCCCTTAAAGTTTTATAAGGTACATCATTATAAATCTCCTCAAAACTTTGTTCATCCATATGACCTAAAATGCTTTTTTCTTCATTAGGTGGTCCTAATGTTTGACAACATGGTACAATTGCAGCTGATCTACCCTTTTTGCCACCAGCTCTAATTGTTATTTCAGGAGCGAAAGGTCGGCCACAAGATCTACGTTTGTCAGCAGAACGTGGATTGATATTTTTATAATTACCACTCCAATTATGCATTTTCCAAATATAGCCAATACTATTAACTTTATTGATTACATTTTTTTTATATAACTCAATTTCTTCATCTATTTTATTATTATCAGTAATTAAATGGTAAGTGCTGATCTGTGTATGGCTTTTGCTTTCTTTAACATAACCAATCATGTCGTTAAGGTTTTTTAAAATTAAATTAAAATTATCTATATTCATCCACTCCTTGTATTTTTCACTATTATATCCAATGACACTTACTCGAACGAAATCAATTCCAGCGTCAATAACATCTTTCATAAATTGACCATTAAGTCTTGCACCGTTACAATACATAAAACATTTAAGGTTTCTTTTTTTCACAGACTTGATGTACTCCGGTAAATCTTTTGCCATCGTTGGTTCTCCACTACCTTCAAGATTAATTTGTGGGTATCCATACTTAGGTACTATTTCATCAAGTATTCTGTTAAATTCTGTTAATTTCATTTTACGTGTGAAATTTGAACCTCTTCCTGGGTTGGATTGCGGGCACATTTGACAAGTATAATTACAGCCACCAAAAACTTCCATTACCACACGTTTTAATTTTAAGTCCATTTGAAATTAGAAATATTTTTTTAAAGTTTCACGTTGTATATTTGAAAAATAAACATCTGTAAAATGATTGTCACTATTTGAATAATGATCTTTTTCAATGACATTTTTTAATTCTTTCGTGTTTTTGACTGTTTTATAGCATTTTGGATATTCATAAAAAGGATTTATATTTATTTCATTTTTACAGTCATAATAAATAGGTAATAATCCGGATCTAGCTGCTTGAACTGCTAAACTTGATCCTCTAAATAGAAAGGAACCGCATTTGCTGAAATCTATACTTGGATCAATTTCTGTAGATATTTTTACTCTCGAAAGATCTGTAATCTCTTTTCGTAATAGACCTGCCGCATTTTGATATAAAATAGGATGAAATCTAAATATTATTTGAATATTTTGATCTATAAGTAAAGCTTCCTTTGCAAATTTTATAAAAATTAAATTTTCCTCGTGATAGCCCTCGGGAATAAATAAAATATTTCTTAAATTTAAATTATTCATATCCTTTTTTTTGAAATACCTATTACTTCCAATTATGTCGACAATAATTTTATCACTAGTTTTATTTTTTAAAAAAAAAGATTTACCAGCCTCACCTGCTGTTAAAATGATGTCTGGATTATTTTGATTAGCTAAATCTAAAAATGCTGTATTTTGATTTTTAAATAAAATCCCATGCTGAAAACCAATTTTTTTAATATTGCTACTTGTGTTAGAAATAGCAGAAAAAATCATCCGTTCGTAAGGATGCCCTTCAAAGGTAGTTATTACTTTTTTTGGTTTAATTTTTTTAATTAAATATTTTACATTATGATAAATTCGAATATTTTGAAAATGAGATTGCGAAAAATTGTTTGCAATAGCTAAAAAAATAATTTTACTTTCAAATCCTTTTGTCTTACAAAAAATATTTAAAAGATTAACTGTATTAAAAATTAAATAAAGAAATATTCTTAGCTCATTATAAAAACCTAAATTTTGGTTTACATAAAAATTTTTTTTATTGTTATAATGTGTAACTTTATAGATATTATAGCTCTCTCTATTTAAATTTTTCGTGATGTGGCTAAAATAAAAATCATTTTCTGGTATTATTTTTTCCTGATTTTTATTTAAAATATGTGATATAAAAAGATAGTCCTTTTGTTTGAAATGAAAATTTTTTTTTTTAAATGATATAAAAATAAATATTTTCAAAAAAGAATAAAAGAATAGCTTAATAAATATAAATATACATTTAAAATAAAAATTTTTTTTGAAAATAGGTTCATACTTTAAAAGCATCACTTTATGTTCTCTAAGAACATAGAAGATATCGTTAGATAAAAAAGAATTATCATATTTATAATTATCTAAAATTTTATTACAAGTTTTTACAAGTAGTTTATATTTTTCTAAATTCCAAGTCATAAATATTTATTATAAATTTAATAAATCAAATTTAATTTTATTATCTTTTTTCATCATATTGATTTGATAGTCCAAAGAAAATTTTTTTGCTATTTTTGGGAATATTTTTTTTATTAATGAATTAGATAAAACCATATTCTTTGGTCTTTTAACTACTGAATTGTAATCAATTTTATTTGATGAGATAAGTTTAGAAGATTTATTAAACTTATTAGCAATTTTTTTAGCAAATAAATATTTAGATATTTTTTTATCAGTACTGATATTAAAAATACCATTTAGGTTCTTTTTTTTTAAAAATTTTAAAATAAGGGTCGCTAAAAAACCAACATAAACAGGGTTAAAAAACACATCTTTCCAATAATATCGCTTATTATTTTTATTTAAGTCATTTAAAATATTGTCAGAAAATGATTTTCTGTATCTTGTACCCCACCCAAAAAAACTAGTTCTTAAAATCACATAACGATTTAAAGATTTAATGATAATATTTTCTGCCATAATTTTAGTATAGGAATAATAATTCCAAGCTTTCCTATCTGACTTTTCATCAAATTTTTTAGTTTTATTTTTAAATATATGGTCCGTTGAAATGTGAATTAACTTTATGTTTGTATGTTTTATAACCTTACAAATAGTTTCAACATTTTTCACATTCGGAATATATGCTTTTTTTTTATTTTTCTCGCAATTATCTATAGATGTCATTGCTGCAAAATTTAAAATGAATTCAATTTTTCTTTTCCTTAAAAAATTTTCTAAATTTTTGATATTGAATTTGAAATTAACAGTTTTAATATTATTAAATTTAATATTTCTTTTATTTTTAAAACCATAAATATTATGATTAATATTATTTTTAAGCAAAAAATTAGATCCAAGTAAACCTGTAGATCCAAAAATTAAAATATTACTCATTATTGAGATGCCCACTTTTGTAGTTCATCATTGTTAAATATATTGATATTGTGATTGAAAACATCGTATTTTTCTAAAAATTTAAGATTCTCTGATGGGTCATAATAAATTACATTTTTACCCATTTCTTTGGCAATTACTGCTGGAGAGGTAAATGGCATACATATAATTTTTTCAGACTCTGAAATTAACTCAAAAACAGATACCTCATCATAAAAATGATGCCTTTTTCTAAGATATTGTAAATAATTTTTATAACGTTGATCTGTATTATTATTTATTCTTTTGCTTTTAAATATTATTTGAAAATCATTTTTTAAATTTAATTTGCATATATCGTCATAAAATTTTTTTACAATTTCATATGAATAATAATGATAAGGTAAACCCAAAGTAGAAAAAAAAGTCGGATCAAACGGTGTTACATCGAAAACTGAAATAATATTTTTATTTTTAATGGTAATTTTCTGATTTATACTTTCATAAGGTATTGGTCCAGTAATTCTAGTTTTATAATTTTGAGATTTTATAAACATATCCAAAAATTTTTTTTGATAATTATTCCAAATAAAATATTCACCCCAATTTAAAAGTTCCCACCCATGTGTAACAAAGTTATCTATACTCTCTGCTTCAGATTCTTTTAAAACGATAGGTAAACTATTCGTAGAATAAAAAAAAACTACACAATTAATGTTTAATGACTCAAGATAGTAAGTCCAGATTGGTTTATAAATTGCTTCAGAATGATCAAAAAAAACTTCCTTAGGCAATAAGCTTTTATTTTTTAATATTTCTAATTTAATTATCTCATTTGATAAACAAATAACATCGTCATTTTTGAAAAATTTTAAAATGAAGAAAAAATAAAATTTTAACAATTTGATAAAAAAAACTAAACTTTCACATCTAAATATATTTTTTTTCGAAATTTTGTATTGCTCGTCTATGATTTTACTAGAGCCTCTATTAACAAATACTTGTTTTGTATCGCTATTAATTAAATTTAAAATCCATTTGAAGAAATTAAATTTGTTATTTTTAATACTATTATTTAGATTTAAATTATGAACGTATATAAAATCTTTTTTTTCTTCATTTTTATAAGGGAAGCTGAGTAGGACAGTTTTTAATGCTTTTATAATCATTTTAAGCTTCAAAATACTCAATGATAATGGATTAATACAAGATATCTTATAACCCTCGTTTTCTATTATTTCTGACCAGGCTTTTGGTAACGGATAAAACAATTTTTTTTTACTTTTTTGAGCTTCGATAATTTTTTTATTAAATTCATTATTTATTAATCTGCTGTAAAAAAATTGCTTAAATAGTAAATTTTGTTCAATATCTAAATTTTTATAGTTACTATCTAAAAAAATTTCAAATCTTTTGTTATGTTTAAATTTAGAATTAATTATTTTTTTTCTAATAGATATCAAAACTTGGTTTAATAAAATCATATGACTTTAACCATTTCGATGTACTTTTTATTTTTATGGACTATTTTAAAATTATTTTTCAAATACGATTTTACTGCTAAGATATTATTATCTTTTACTCTTAAAAAATATTTATTTATCTTAAACTCCCTTTTAAAAATTTTTTCTGATTTTTTAAAAATAATTTCACTTAAGCCAATATTTGTAAATTTGGTGTTTCCTATTAATATACCCATATATACTTTTCCTTTTATATTGCTTTCCTCAAATTTTATATTTCCAATATGTAATTTTCTTTTTGATATTATGGCTAAAAATAATGTTTTTTTATTTCCTCTTTTCAAATTAAGATAATAATTTTTCAAATTTTCAATTGATTTCTGTTGCTTTGCATTTTCAATAAATTTTACATTTCGAGATTTAAACCAACTCAAATAATTTTTATTTATATCAGAAATTTTTAAATCCCTAAGAGTAACTTCCATTTTTTTTACTTTGTATTAAATTTTCTAAAATCTGAATATCGTCCTTAATATATTTTTGATAAAAATCTTCATAACTTTTTATATTTCTATTCTTTAAATGAATTGATATTTTTTTTAAACAATCCTCCTCTGACTGAGCAATATGATTTTGGTCTAAATGATTAAATACAGTTTTAACATTTTGCAAAAAAGGCAAATAAATTAAAACTTTTTTTCTTGAAATTGCCTCCAGTAAAACACTCGTACCTAGCCCAACAATTAAATCAGATTGACTAATTGTGATACTTGAAAAAATTTGTCCATTATTAACTATGCAATTACTTTGATTTTTTACTTTATCTAAAAATGCTTTATCTAATGGACTTGTTCCCCTTGTATGTAAATTTAAAAAAATATTAAAAATATTTGAGAGAATAATATTTTCTAAAAATCTTAAAGTTCTATCTTTATCAATATAATATTTCCAATGTCCTAAAAATATAGAAATTACAGGTTTGGAGGTGTCAAAAAAATTTTTTTCTTTATAAATTTGATCTAATTTCTCAATCCAATTCCTATTAAATCTTGGAGATCCTATTGCTATAAGTTTATTCTCTTCAATACCCAATTGAATTAAGATTTTTTTTTGAAAATTAGTTTGGACAATGTAATTATCATATATATTTCGGTCTTTTTGAGTTTCAAGAAAATCTATTTTTTCTGTAAAAATATGATACCCATGAGGTATAGAAATAGCGCTAATGCCTAATAATTTAGCCTTTATTATATCTAGACATTCATATGCAGGCCTGTGATCATAAAAAATAATATCTATTTTATTTTTGATTAAAAAACTTGATTTTAATATTCTTTTAAAAAAATTATTAATCTTTATTTTTTTTTGTAAAAAGTTAAGTATTTTTATGCTAAAATTTAATTTTAGTAATGATAATTTAAGTTTATAAATTATTTTTGATTGATTTTTTGAATACAAAACTTCGACAACATTAGAAATAGTTTTGAGTCTTTTATCATTTTCTAATTTCGTATTCTCTAGTTTAATATAAATTTTATATTTTTTATTAAGTACAGTTATTAATGGTGAAAAGTGGTCAAGATCTTGATGATCTTTGATAAAAAATAAAAGACTTAACATTAAACTAAATGTTTTTATCTATCCATTCTTTCAATTCACTAACATTCATCCAATTTTTGTTTAAATCAGATCTATAAGTAAATCCTTTAGAAACAATTTTAGATTTACTTACTTTGTATTTTTTATAATTATCACTTACCTGGGGTAAAATTTTAAAATAATCTTTATATTCGTAAGTAAAAGGACTTTCTTCAACAGATATCATTTGTTCATGAATCTTTTCACCCGGTCTTATGCCTATAATTTTAACTTTTGGTTTTTTTGAAAAAGCTTTGATAATATCCCTAACTTTCATTGATGGAGCTTTGACAACATACATTTCACCACCATGCATTTCATCTAATGCCAACCATACTAATCTTACAGCTTGCTCTAAAGTCATCATAAATCTTGTCATGCGGGTATCAGTTAATGTAAAAACATTGGACAAACTTTGTTCTTTAAAAAATGGAATTATTGAACCTCTTGATCCCATAACATTTCCGTATCTTACAACAGAGAATTTTGTATTGTGATAACCACTATATGCGTTTGAAGCTGTGAAAAGTTTATCTGCAGCTAATTTTGTTGCACCATATAAATTTATTGGGTTAGATGCTTTATCAGTCGATAAAGCAACAATTTTAGAAATATTTCTATCGATAGCAACATCGATAAGGTTCATACATCCAAATATATTTGTTTTTACTGCTTCAAAAGGATTATATTCTGCTGTAGGCACAATTTTTGTAGCAGCAGCGTGAACTACTAAATCTATTCCATCTAAAGCTCTGTTTAATCTATCCTTGTCTCTAACATCACCTAAAAAAAATCTAACTCTTTTATCCTTTTGAAATTTCTTAGCCATTTCCCATTGTTTCATTTCATCTCTAGAAAAAATAACTAATTTTTTTGGACTTTGATATTTTAAGGTTAGTTCTGCAAATTTATGTCCAAAAGATCCTGTGCCACCTGTAATTAATATATTTTTATTATTTAAGGATTTTATTTTTTTAAATTTCATATTTTTTTATATTCTTTAATAAATGACAAAAATGAAAACAATATTTTCAAGTTAGATGAGAACAAATTTCCATATTTTGATTTTCCATTTCTTTTGTTTGTTTTAATTTTAATCTTTTCTACTTTTAATCTTTTTATTAAGCAATGTAATAATATTGACGTTCCAGAATAACAAAATGGAGATTTTAAATGATCAAGATTACCAATTTTACTCACATTGATTGCCTTAAGACCAGACAAAGGATCTTCTATATTTGAAATTTTTTTCGTGAAAAAAGCAAAGATGTGTTCGAGCAACCTTTGCTTTTTATGCCTCTCTCCAATGACTAGCGCGCTATTACTCTCTACAATTTTTGAAAAAATTTTTTCGACATCACTGACATTATGTTGATTATCTGCATCCATAGTTATTATATAATCAGACCCATAAATTATGGCTTTTTTAAATCCAAAATTTAAAGTTTCTTCATATCCTAACCTTTTTTCATTCTTAAAAACCTTGATTGGGTATTTTTTTAGTAATTCAAAAGAATTATCGCTGGAACAGTCGTCTATAACAATAATTTGATTGCAAACAGGTATTAATTTTTTGATTAAATTGGGTATTGTTTTTTCTTCATTATAATTAGGAATTACAATCGTTAGTTTTTTTTCACTATCTAACATATTTTTTTAATATTGTTTGACCCTTATTTATAAAATTTGATGCTCTTTTACCTATTAGTTTTTTTAATTCATTTGGTTGAAAACTATTTTTTGGCGCTGGTCTCAAAATCGTTAGATCAGAATTAGTGATTTTTTTATTTTTTGGAATATTTTTTTTTTGCATGTATTGATCTTCTCTGAATAATAACTGTATCTTTCTCATTTTTTTCAACCTCTTTAACTACTTTACCTAGACATCTCTCTAACTCTCGCGCTCTAAGTATCATTTCTTTCCAAGTTTTTTGATTCATTGAAAAATAATGATCAGGCCCTTCAAGATTATTATCTAAAGTATAATGTTTTTCTATTACCCTTGCTCCCATAGAAATTGCACCAAGTACAGATGCATGTCCAAATGTATGGTCACTTAATCCTAAAATAACTTTTGGAAACTGTTTTTTAAAATTTTTTAAGACGTTCAAATTAATAAAATCTAAATTATTATCATCTCCAGTATAATTTGTATTACATTGCATCAAAATAATTTTAGAATTTATTTTTAAAAGACGTTTTAATAATTTTTTAATTTCACTCATAGTTGAAGCTCCAGTTGCAATTAGCATTGGCTTTTTCTTTTTTGCAACATAACAAATATAATCTGACCAATTTAAGTCACCTGATCCAATCTTGTAAGCAGGAATAAATTTTTCTAAATAGTCAGCTAATTCATATGAGTAAGGTGTACTTAAAAAATCAATTTTAGCTTTTTCACAAGCTTCTTTTAGTTTTTCTGTCCAATCGATATTAATGCTTGCTTCTTTGTAAACTTCAAAAACACTCTTCTGCCACTTCTTTTGATGCGAAAGGTATTTGCTATTAAGTTCTCTAAATCCCCTGTCACTTACAATCGTTTCAGCTGCAAAATGTTGAAACTTGGCTGCATTTGCACCTGCTTCTGCACATGAATAAATTAAATCGATCGCTTTATTAATTTCGCCATCATGATTAGCGGCAATATCTGCAATAAAATAAGTGGGTTTATTTATACCAATAATACTTTTAGATATTTTAATATTTTTCATTAATTAAGCCTTTGAAAAAAGTTTATTCCAGAAATGTCCTGCTCTAATTGTATAAATAAATTTTCTTGTGTTTCATATTTTTTTATTTTTCTAAAAATAATGTTTAATTCTTTCAATATTTGATCAACAATTTTTTTATTATGTGCAACGGAAATATATACAGTATCAGAAAATATAATATTCTTTTTTAACATTTCTTGACTAATAAAATTTTTATAAATTATATGTTGGTACTTTCCAATTATACTAAAACTAATAATTGAAATAGAATCATTTAATTTAATTTTTATTCTATTTTTTAAAGATATTTGAAGTAACTTTTTTCTAAAATACTTACCCGTAGACTCAATAATTTTCCATGACTTTATTCGCTCCATTTCTTTAATGGTAGCTAATGCAGCAGTGGGTCCCACTCTTTCTGACCAATATGTGCTACTTGCAAACGTATTGTTTCCTTCTTTCATTATATTTGATTTACCTGCAAGAACTGTAATAGGGTATCCATTTCCTATCGCTTTACTAAACATGGCTAGATCTGGATAAATTCCAATCTTTTTATGATATCCACCTAACACATCTCTAAAACCAGATGAGCACTCATCAAAGATTAAAACGATATTATTTTTTGTACAATAATTTCTTATAAATTTTAAAAACTTTAAATTAGGAGCTTCATTTCTTTTAACTTCCATAATCACAGATGAAAAATTTTTTTTATTTATAATTTTTTTAAATTCCTTAATATTATTAAAATTAAAGATAAATGATTTTTTTTCTTTGTATCTGAGTATTCCTTTGGTTTTGACATTTTTAAATAAAAAATTATCTAAACCTTTTGACTTATAGTCTGCAGATAAGTACCAGTCATGCCAACCGTGATAACCACAAATCGCAACACATTGTTTTCCTGTAAAAGCCCTTGATAACCTTAAAGCTATAGCGTTTGTTTCAGCGCCCCCTCGACCAAAACGAACTGCACCAAACCAAGGGTGTAAATCGATAATTTTTTGAGCTAATAAAACATCCTCTCTAGAATTAAGTGTTGAACAAGAGCCATTCTTTATTGCTTTTGATATAGCATTATTTACCTTTTGATTTGCGTATCCTAAGACATTTGTACCTACACCCATAAAAGAAAAATCTAAATACCTTTTACCGTCTAAATCCCAAATGTAACATCCCTTAGCTTTATGAAAGTAGGCAGGACTTTTGCCTTTCAAAAAAAGGTCAGGATTTTTTGATAAAAGCATGCTTCCTGGTGGCATAATCTTCCTCGCAATTCTCCACATTTTTTGCCCAGTATTTAAATTTTCCGACTTATTAAAAAAACTAAATCTTTTACAAAATTTAGAAATATCTTCTAAAGTAAATTTTGTTCCCCCAAAAAATTTTAAAATTTTTTTGATCTGCTGAAGATCTTTTTCATAATCAATAGTTAATCTTAATTTTGAAAGATTTTCCTTATAATCATAGGTTTTTATATTGTGGTAATTTCTTTTTATATATGTTGTTACATGCTCTCTATCTTCTTTCAATTTTGCCAGTTTGTTTATTTTAGATAATAATTTATATGAAATAATTTCAATATCGTATCCATCAGGATAGGTTCTATTAATTTGATTTGTTAAATAATCTGTCTTTGATTTAATATAAAAATTGATATGCTCATCTAATACTTTACCATCAATTAACGGGCAATCTGATGTGATTCTTACTATATGTTTTGCTTTAAATTTTTTTGCTGCAAGATAATATCTTTTCAATACATCATTTTCAGGACCTAAAAAAAATTCGTATTGTTTAGATATTAAGTACCTTTTTAAATTTAAATTTTTTTGATTGTCAGGTATTGCAAATAATATCTTGTTAATCTTTTTTGATTTTCTCAATCTTAAGAATAAAACATCTAGTACATTTAAATTCCCATATAATCGTTTTAAGACTTTTCCAGGAAGTCTTGAGGATGTTTCTCTTGCCTGAATTATAACAATTATCTTACCGGCCATAAATAAGGATTCAAAAGTTTTAAATGATTTGTTTTAAAATCTTTAAATTTTTTATTTTTATTTTTTCGTTTTATCATTGAAAGAATTTCTTTAAGTTGATTTTTATTATCAGCACTTAATATAAATTGACCTCTGTGCTTTATACTTTTCAAAAAAATTATAGTATTCTCTAGTGGAGAAAGTTTGGATAAATTAATTACATTCCAATATTTTTCCATAATGTGATTACTTTTAGCATCTTTTAATTTATTATTTTTTTTTAATGATAGACCTTGCAAAAAGATTGATCTAAATTGTATTCTAATTTTATTCTTTTTAATTTTTAATAAAGTTTTTTTTTGTATAAATCTTTGGTCAAAAATATTAAGTGGTACTTGTATTACATCTGGGTTGCAGATTTGTATTATCATATTTAATTCTTTTACATTATATATTGAAAAACCGTAATTATTTATAATTTTTTTTTTTTTTAATTTTACAATATACGAAACTATTTTTTTTACATCTTTTATAAAAATTTGTTTTGGATCATGAAAGAGCAAAGTATTAATTTTATTACATCCTGATTTCTTTTTAAAAATCTTTAAATAATTGTTTATTTTTTTTTCGTAATTTTTTGTAGAAACTAAGGGTATTTTAGTATTAATTTTAAAATATTTTTTATAATTATTTTTTTTTAAATAATAATTTGATTTAGTATATGTAAATGCAGTATCTATTTCTTTTATATTTTCTGATTTAGCTATTTTTAATATCGTATTAATATCTGAAATTTTAATTTTGTTAGAAATTCCATAATTTTTATCAAAGTTAGCTACTCCAAGTATCAATCTCATAAATTTACTTCATCTAAATTGATAAATTGATCAAAAAGTGGCATATGTCTCATATCATGAGTGACAAATATAATAGTTTTATTTTGTTTTAAAGATTTTATAAAATTAATAATTTCCTTTTCAGTTTCCGTATCAACTGATGAAGTTGCCTCATCTAATATAATTATCTCAGGATTCTTTATTAAAGCTCTTGCTATTCCTATCCTTTGTATTTGGCCGCCGGATAGATTGATTCCGTCTTCCCCAACCTGAGTTTCTAAATTATTAGGTAAATCTAAAAAAAATTTTTCTAAATTCAAAATTTTTAAAATATCTTTAATTTTTTGTTCCGCATTGGGATACTCGTTAAACATTGTTATATTATTATAAATAGTATCGTCAAAAAGCTCTACTTTTTGCGGTACATAACCAATTTTATTTAAAACATCTGATGCATTTTCTTTAAGAGCTAAACCTTTGTAAGTTATCAATCCTTCAGATGGTTTTATTAAGCCACAAATTAAATTGAGTAATGTACTTTTGCCAGTTCCACTTTTTCCTAAAATACCAAATATTCCGTTTTTTTTAATTTCAAAATTTAAATTTCTAATACTCGTTTCGATATTTTGTTTTTTCGAAAAAAAAGAAAAATTCAAATTTTTTACTTCAATAATGCTTTGGTAATTTTTTTCCAATTCATCTGCCTCTAAAGTTGCGGATAAATTATTTTTGATGTTTTCGTCAAAACTATTAATACTATTTTTTTCGTATATTAACTGAATAATTTCTTTTACCATAGGATTCAAAAATATGAGGGAGTTGTTGTAACTAATTATTTTAGAACCTGTAGGAAACAATCTTAAAGATGCTACCGCGAACAAACTTATTATAGGTAAAAAATCTGTAATATTGATTTTGGTAAAATATAAATATAGAAAAACAATAGCAATTAAAATTGCCAAATATATTTCAACAATAAACCTAGACAACGAATTTAAAAATTGATTAGACGCTGATGCTCGAGAATATTTAGCAAAAAAATTGTTAAATTTATTTTCAAATTTTTCTTCACTCTTAAATAATTTAATATCTTTTATACAATTCATCGAAAAATGTATGTATTTGGAATACTTGGCAGTGTTTTCAGCCAAGATTTTACCCAATTGATCCAATTTCTTTTTAAAAATTATTTTCGACAAAAATATTAAGACTAAAATTGACATCATCCCATAAAATGTGGCTTGATAACTACCAACGAGTAGGATCAGAATAATTAGTGATAATATTAGTATTTCTTGAAATAAATTTACAGAATTGAAAACATATTGTTGAAATATTGATGGGTATGATGAAAGATTTCTTATCGTTTCCCCTGGTTTTAATTTGATATAATCTAAATAATCTAAAAAAATATACTTATTAAATAAATATTTAGCTACTTTATTTCTAATTTTTTCACAAAAAATACTAATCCTATAAAAAACATAAGAAAAAAAGATATTTTTTAATATGATTAGAAATACGAAAATAGCTATAAATAACAATATATTTTTGTTTATATCGTCATAGATAATAAAGTTCGGATTAAGATTTTCTTTATTAATTATCATGTTTGATAAAGGTAAAATTAATCCGATACTAAATGCCTCAAGAACCGATACCAGAAACATTAAAACTACACTTATGTGTATTTCTTTTTTTTCAACTTCAGAGAAATTTTTATAAATTTTAAAAAAACTTTTCATTTTTTTTTATGATTTTTTCTACTTCGCGAACATCCTCTTTAACATCGACAGACATAGAAATTCCAGATAATAAGATCATTTTTACTTTAAAATCATTTTCAATAAATCGTAAAATTTCAATATCCTCGTTACTTTCTAAATCGCCTTTTGTATTTGATCTAAAAACTTTATTTAAAATTTTTTTTGGGAATGAATAAATACAAATTTGTTTAAAAAGATTTCTTTTAATATTTTTAAAATTTGAAGGAATATTGTTTCTTGACATATATAATAGAAATTTATTTTTTGAAATTACAACTTTTGGAATATTTTTATTTTGATAATCCCTATTTTTAGTAATTTTTGAATATCCATTTACCACAACGTCTGGATTAGAAAGAGAATATTTGATAATTTTTTTTATATCGTATGGATTTACAATTGGTTCATCGCCCTGAACGTTAATATAATTTTTAGCATTAATTTTTTTTGAAAATTGATAAATTCTATCTGTACCGGTTTTGCATTTTTTGGAAGTAACAATAGTGTTATTAAAATTATTTCTACTTAAAAAACTTTTTAATTTTTGACTATCTGTACAAACAAAAATATTTTTTATATTAGTTGCTTTTTTACATTGATCTATAGTTCTTAGTATCATTTCTTTATTATTTATTTTTATTAAAGGCTTATTTTTTAATCTGGACGATTGAAGTCTTGCTGGAATAACAATTACAAATTTTTTCACAACTAAACCTTATATAAACTTTTAGTTAAAAAATTAATTTTTTTAACACGTTTTTTAATTTTTAAAAATTTACTTAGAAGCTGTTGTATTTCTTTTCTCTTTAAAATATTATTTTTATAACCTTCAAAACCTGCTAGGTAAATTTCTTTTACACCTTTTAAATCACAAATAGATAACGCATATGGCATTGATAGTTTTTTCGGTAAAAAAATTGAATTATTGTCAAATCTAAAATCTGTGTGGCTAAAAAAATTTGACTCAATATTTATAAATTTATTCTTTTTTAATTTTTTTAAAATATTTTTATCTATATTCCTAAATGGTAAAACTATTCTTGAGTTAATATTAAGATATTTTTTTAAATCAGCGTATATTCTAATATCATTACATGCAATTATATAATCAATTTTTTCGCTATCGATATTTGTATTTGGATTTAGACTAATAATTGATGGATTATAAAGAGAAATAAATTTTTTTATTTTTTTAATATTATTCTTAAAGTTATTTGTATTTGCAACAATAAGCACCTTATTTTTTAAAATAATTTGCGACATATTATGTTTACTATAATTTATTTTGATCCTTTTATTAAAATTGTCTAAAATATTTGGGTTATAAAAGTATGAATTTTTTATTCTTTTTAATACATTCTGGATATCTTTTGAGGCATATCTATCGTCAGACAACATTTCTTGTACAAACGTAGGATGAATATTATTCTTTGCGGAAAACTCATAATATTTATTTGTTCCCCATTTGTAAAAATGAAAGAATTTTTTAAAATTTTTTTTTATAAAGTTATTCAATTGTACTTTTCCATCTTGTAATTTTAGTGTTCTAAGCAGTTGTTCAGTTTTTGTATTCCCTGGACCTCTTCCCATGCCCAGAATTGTTGAATCTAGCCATTTATAGCCCAATTTCTTAGCATATATTGTGTTCTTAAGAGCTAGTTTTAAGTTATCATGAGCATGTATGCCTAGATCGCCACTCCAATTTTTTCTAATTATCTTCGTAATTTCTAATAATTTTTTAGATTTTAAATCACCTAAACTATCTGCAATATAAAACACGTGTGGATTTAAACCTTTAATTTTTTTTGTTATCTTATTTAAGTAAGTTTTATTACATCTTGAAATTTGCATGAGATTTAAGCCAACTAGGTAGTTATACGATTTAAGAATTTTGCCAATATCGATAGCATTTTTATACTCTGGAATGTGAAATGCTATTCTAACAAAATCTATAATTTTTTTATCTTTAAAATTAATTTCTAAACTTTTTTTGTCTATACTACCATTTTTTAAAATATAATCTGAAGCATTTATCATTACACCCAATTTTATGTTCTTATACTTCTTTAATTTAGATACAGTATGTTTTGTTGAATACCAAAATTTACCTTTATTTTTATTCTTAAAAAGAATACCCCTAAATCCTATTTCAACATATTGTATACTTGTTTTAGATATTGTTTTTAAATAATTGTTAGCTAGCGAAGTAGAAAAATTCCAATTATTATAATAACCACCGTCTCTAAATGTACAATCAAGTAGATTTAATTTCATTATTTTAAACAATCAATTTTTTTAGTATTAAAGTACATTGCATCAACCGCAAATCCTATTCCCGAAAATAAATCTTTATTTGCAAAATCAACACCTACAAGTCTAAAGCCATTTGGTATTAAATACTTTTCTAACTGATAAAAACTGAGGTATTTAGAATAATTATTATCAAATATAATCTCAGTAATTATTACTTTAATTTTATTTTTTTGAATTGTTTCAACCAGACCTTCTAAAACTTTTTCTTCATATCCTTGGGTGTCAATTTTAACAATATCTATTTCATCAATATGAGATTGGGAAACATAACTATCCAACTTAATAATTTTTACAGCTTCTTGATTAACGACATAATTATTTTGCGCCGTCTTATTTTGTTCACTTCTTATTTTTAGCCATTTTGTACCTGGCGTAATATTATTAAATGACGAAGTATCACTTTTTGCAGTAACATTTATTTTTTTTATTTCTTCTTTATCTCCAGCAGCTGAATTATTGAGAATGATATTTTTTTGATTTGAATATGTTGTTTTTAAATATTTAAATTCCGAAGATAAAGGTTCGAATGCATGGATTGTTGGATTTTTAAATATCTTACTAAATCGTTCAATTGACTGGCCTCTATTAGCGCCAATGTCTAGAATAACTGGGGCATCATTAATCTTTTTTTTTAAAATATCGTTAAAATGTTGATTTTTGTTATATTTTCTTTTTACTTCATAACCAAAAAAGTAAAAAAATTTTTGTAAAATATTTTTAATCATTAAATAATCTAAAATAAAATATTCTCATTATTTTGTAAAAATCTAGATGATATAACCCCCTTGATCTCATTACTATGAGCAGGCTCACCATAAATATCTTTTACTAAAGTCGGGTCATATTTTAAAAAAAATCTTTTTTGAAAATCTTTTTGTAAGACTGACAATTTATAATCATTTTTTAAATATTGTTCAAATTCTAATGTTGCATCCATAAGATCTTTTTCTGTGTTAGATATATATTCTAATTCGCTAAAAATATTGTTATTTTTTTTTTCAATATTAGATATTAACTTTAAGTCGTAATTTAAAAGCTCATTGATTTTTAAATATTGCCCCTCTCTATTTTTGGCTAATTTAAATAATGTCATATGTTTTTTTGAACTTAGCTGTATTTTGCTATAACTGGACATATTGGTATATAAAATTGGTTTTCTAAAACAAAATGGTACACTATCCCATCCTGATCCGGTTGATATTGTAAATTCACAAACATATCCAAAGAAAATATCTAAAATATCATCTTGATAATTTACAAATGGATAATCGATAAAATTTTTATCCTTTAAATTTACCTCATGGTTCATGAACTTTCCCATTCGAACAACTACGTAGTCTTTAGATAAAAGGTATTTAATTACTTCTATATAATCATTAACTTCAGCATCTCTTCTATCATGATAAGACATATCTTTATTTGGAAATATTCTTTTCAAATATTCAGAATCTCTAACGTTAATACAAACAATTTTTTTTGATAAATCAATATTTTGCTTTTGGAGGATTTTTTGCGCATGTTCAATCTCATCATCTTTAAATTTCAAAGTAGATGGATATTTGTCGAATAAGTTGTGTGTATCTCTCGTAGATGGCCTTAAGAGAAATAATTGTTTTTTTGCATTAAACTTAAAAAAATCCAAAAAAGTATTGATGCAATTGTAAATATGATGATTAACGAATAATAACTGCCTTGATACCAACTTACCTAAAAATTTATTTGGCTCTAACGCTTTATTATGAGACCAAAAATCTATTGATTTAATATTCATCTCTTTTTTTTTTGCCTCTAAAATTTCAACAGTTGTAATAAATGGTCCTATTCTATCTGATGGGAATTTACCTAATCTAATTTGAAAAAATAACGATAATGATTTAATTATTAAAAAAAATAAAAAACCAAATATTAATTTAATTAATTTTTTCATTTTTATTTTACTGAATATTTAATATTTTTTTTTACATTAATTTTAATTAGAATTATTAAAATAATCCTAAAAAAATATAAAATAACTAGCTCTAGTTGGAATATAGGATATAAAATTATTTTTATAAAAAAATTAAAAATTGATAATAAAAAATTTTTACTTTTGAATAATTGTTTTCTTACGAAATTAAAATTTATTAAATAACAATATTTATAACTCCATTTGTATTTATACATTGCGTTAAAATAATAATTTTTTAATGTATAATGGAACGACTCTTTGTAACAATTTTTTATATAGCTAAAAATACTTAAATAATGGAATCTTTTTAGAAATAATTTGGTACCATATTTTGTTGGTAAAAAGATGAGGAACCAAAATAAAAATTTCTCTATATAATTATTTTTTAAATTATTTTCATAATTATATTTTTTTAAAAAGGGTTGCAAAATACTATTGAGTAAAAAAATTTCATAAAAACTAAATTTGTTTTTATCCTCTAAATTACTTAACTTTTCCTTCTCATAAGAATAATTTTCTTTTGATCCTTTGTAAATTTTACTACCCCACCATTGCTTATTACTAAACATAGGTTTCGACATTTGATTTTCGTCATAATTAATTTTAATAAAATCACAAATTGATTTTATAGTTGTCGTTTGCTCTAATTTAAAATTTTCAAATTTTATAATTTTGCAGTTTAACAAATTTGAATAGTTGAAATTTTTAAAATTAATGTACATATCCATTAATCTGTTAATATATTGAAAGTTCTTTAAATTTTCATAATCAGATTTATCGTATCGTGACATACTTATATTTGATGTTGCATACTCACTTCTCCAGAAATTTTTAATTGGATCTCGTATGGTTAAAATTTTTTTTGTATTCTCATATAATGGAGACAATTTATTATTATAAATACCAAGACTATGCACATGATATAAAATATTTTCACAATTATTACCTACAGTTTTTTGATAAGACGTATGTATGGCTGTAATTAAATTTTTTAAATTAATTTCATTTGATTGGAAATATTCTACAAAGTATTTTTTAAATTTCTCTTTTGGGATTGCAATATACTCATCTTTATTTTTACCAAGTTTATCTGTGCCATTAAAGCCGGCTAAATTTCTACTATCGAATATAGATGCAAATTGAATATCCAATAAATCAAACAATTTTTCGCTATTAAGATTATATTTGATCTGCCATCTCTTATAAAGCTCCGGTAAATATAAAAGTGGGTATGCTGGTAAAGAAAATAGTTCTTTTGAATTACTTAAGTGAGCTTGAAGTAATTTTGATCCAGAACCAAAGGCGCACAATAGTATTATGAATTTTTTTTTCATGTTTAAATAATGCTCAATTAATGAAGTAAATTAAATATTTGATCTACTAATTGTAATTATAAAATTTTAAAATTTCTTTTGATATTAGAAAAATATCTTTTGCTGATAAAAATTCATTGATAGGTAATGTCAAAATGTTAGATACGTAATTTCTAGATTTTAAATACTCTTTGGTGCTTATTTTCTTAAATTTGCTTATATAAGCTTTTTGATCAAAGATTAATTTTGAGTAATGAATAGCTGTTGATATTTTTCTTTTTAATAAATATTTTTTAAGTTTATCTCTGTTTTTAGCTTTAATAATAAATGTATGAAATGTATTAAATTGGTACCTTTCTTCATAAGGAAGATTAATTTCTTTTACATTCTTAAGAAGTTTAAAATATAGATTTGCATTATGCCGTCTTTGAGCTATCACTTTCTTTAGTTTTTTTAAGCGTATATTTAAAATTCCAGCTTGGAAATTATCCATTCTTGAAACATATCCAAAATCTGTAATATCTTCTCTTTTCTTTATTCCGTGATTTCTTAACAACGTTATTTTTTTAGCAATTCGAGAGTTGTTTGTTACCAGATAGCCCGAATCTCCCATTGCATTTAAATTTTTTAATGGATGCGCTGAAAAACATCCGACTTCACCAAACGTTCCAACAAATTTGTTTTTAAATTTTGTACCAATTGCCTGTGCAGCATCTTCAATAACTGGTAATTGAAATTTTTTTGAAATTGATAAAATTTTATCCATCTGACATGGTTTTCCAGACAAATGAACTGGCATAATAGCTTTTGTTTTTGTGCTAATTTTTTTTTTTATATCATGAGGATCAATATTGCCATCATCACATATATCTGCAAATACTGGCGTCGCTCCAAGGTGAACTATTGCTGCGACGGAAGCAATAAAAGAGTTTGGAGCAGTTATTACCTCGTCCCCTTTTTTTATTCCTAAAAGATATAAACCCAATGTAAGTGCGTCTGTTCCACTATTCAATGCCACACAATGTTTTACTTTTATAAGTTTGCATATATTTTTTTCAAATTTATTAATTTCTTCTCCACCAACGAATTGTCCCTTCTTTGTAATACGATTAAGTAACAAAATAATATCTTTTTTTTGTGACTCGGCTTGTTTAATCAGATTTACGTAAGGAATAGATTTCATGAAAAAAGTATTTATTTTTTATATAATACTTTTAAAGCCTCTTTCATCCAGGGACCCATATCTTTGTAATGTGCCGTAGTAATAATATTATTATCAACCACAGCTGGCTTATCAGTATAGATGGCTCCTGCATTAATTAAATCATCTTTCATGCTGTAATAACCAGCTATTTTTCTATCTTTCACAACCTTCGCAGAAATCAAAAGTTGTGCTCCACTACAAATACATGCAATTGTTTTATTGGTGCTATTAAATTTTGAAATAAAATTGATAATTTTTTTTTCTTGTCTTACTTTTTCCATTGCCTTAACACCACCAGGTAATATTAAAATATCGTAATCTTCTGTTTTAATTTCGTCAATTTTTTTTACTTTCTGCTCTTTGTTTGGTGGCAGTGTCGTACCCAAAATTCCTTGTACAAACTTGCCCTCCAATAAACAAACATCAACTTCAATACCCTCTTCTAACAACCTATAGTAAGGATAAATAAATTCATGATCCTGAGCAAGATTACCAGATATTATTACGCCTTTTTTCATAACTATAGCATATTACTTTTTAATTCATTTCTTGGCAAGAATGGATACATATCTTCAAACGTTGTGGGAATAGATCTGCCATTTGCTGTTCTTTTGTTAATTGCTTTTGGCATTTGCTCTTGTTCATTATCTAAGATTAATTCACAAATTACTGGCTTATTAATTTTTAAAATTTTAGAAACAATATGCTTAATTTTTTTTGTTTCTGATATTTTAAAATATTTAATATTATGAGATTTTGATATTAATTCATAATTTGGAAATGATAAACCGCTGTCATTATCTGATCCCATTATTCTACTTTTAAATCCTAATTGTTGTGTTTGTTTAATAGTTAAATAACCTCCATTGTTATAGATAAAAATTTTTACAGGTATCTGATGGTGCAGAATAGTTGCTAGCTCTTGAATGTTCATCTGCAAACCGCCCTCGCCCGTTAAACAAACAATATTTTTCTTAATTTTACTCTCGTTGGATGCATAAAAAGCTCCTATCGCTGCAGGCAGCCCCCATCCCATTGGTGCGTGACCTGAATTTGTAAAAAGTCTTTGTCCTTTTTTTACTTTAAAAGCTTGATGAGTCCCCACAAAAGAAAGGCCCATATCTGTGACAACCACATCCTGTGGCCTTAGGATATCAGATAAAATGTCAACGAAATAATAAGAGTTGATTGTTTTCTTTTGTTTTTTGTACTTGTTTAAAACAATTGGATATTTCTTTCTAATTTTTTTACAATAATTAATCCAATTTTTTTCTAAACCTATTTTATGTGGCAATTCCTTATTTAATTTTTTTATGAAATAATTGGCATCTACATTAACTTTATGATCAATAGGAACTCTCGTATTTTTAAGCTCTCTAGCATCTATATCAACCATGACTCTTTTTGCCTTTCTAGCAAAATCTTTTGAATTATAGCCTGTAACCATAAATGGTAACCGTGATCCAATAGATATGTACAAGTCAGCATTCTGGATAATAAAATTTGAGCCTCTTTCTGCAAAAGCACCTGGCCTGCCAATATAACTTGGGTGTGAGGACTCAATTAAGTCGCTAGCATTCCATGTTAACGCAAATGGTATCTTGTATTTTGTTAAAAAAGTTCTTAAACTTTTTTCACAATTAGATATTCGCCCCCCATGGCCAATATGAATAACGGGTCTCTTTGATTTTACTATTAATTTGGCAATTTTTTTTATTTCAAGGTCTATTTTCTTTGATTTTTTTTTAATTTTAATTGGTTTAAATCTATTTAACTTTTTAACATCTATTTCTGCATTTTGAATATCTGCTGGAATATCAATCCATACCGGACCTGGTCTGCCTGTGATTGCGAGGTAATATGCTTTTTCTAAATGGTATAAAATTTCATTTGGGTTCTTAATTAAAACAGAATATTTTGTAAAGTCTTTAACCATATTAATAATGCCAATTTCTTGCACTCCAACCTGCCTTAAGCCTGTTTTCTTTATTGTTTGATTTAAATAAACCTGACCTGAAATAAATATTGTTGGAACAGAATCTATCCAGCAACATGCAACACCTGTTGTACAATTTGTACCGCCAGGGCCTGTAGTAACAATGGCTGCACCGGGTTTGTTTTTTAAACGTGAATAACTTTCTGCCGCAAATGCGACAGCTTGTTCATGATGACAAGAAATATATTTTAATTTTTTTGATTTATGTAATGCATCACATAAAAATATTGAGCCGCCACCGCTAACGGTAAATACATTTTTAATATTTTTTTTTGCTAGAAAATTAATTACAAAATCTGATAATCTCATTTATTTAAAATTTTAAACACCCAATGATTTTGCGGAAGAAAAATAATAATCACCTGTAAATTTTATGTGCTTGAAAAGTTTCTTCCACTCCTTTTGAAGTAGAATACTCGTTCCTATTAAAGTCCATTTATAAAATTTATTTCTTTCTTTATCATTTTCTCCAGATGCTAAAACTATGTAACTTTTTCTTGAAACTCTCTCGATTTCTTTAAGAGATTTTATTACATCACCTAAATTGTACATATACAAAGAGTTAAAGGCGATTACAAAATCAAAATATTTATTTTTAAAAGGTATTTTATAATATTCTGATTGAATAAGCTTACTTTGACACTTTACAGATTTCTTTAATGCATATTGATGATTTTCTATCCCATAAGTTTTTATACCTGGTAATAAAATATTCAAATCCTTTAAAAGAAAACCTTTTTTGCATCCAAGGTCTAATACTCGTGATTTGTTATTTAATTTGTAACGTTTAATAATTTTGGGTAGCATTTTTTGCCATCTTCCATCATATTTGAATCCACCATAACCATTAAGGCGATTACCGTCGTAGTAATCTTTACCAAGTTGCCAAGCTTTAATTTTATTTATAACCGTTCTTTCTTTTGCAACTTTACCTCTTACCTTTACAGGTTTTTTAAAATATCCAATATCAAAGTGTTTTCCCATTTCAGTCCTCTTTGCTTATTTTTAGAATAATTCTTCCCGCTTTACCAGATCTAAACAATTTGATAGCATCATTAACATCTTTTAGGTCAAATTCATCTGTTATAAATTTTTTATAATCAATGCCTTTGTTTTCGCTCAGCTTTATATATCTTGGTATCTCCTTGTCTGGAGTAGAGTCTCCACCATGTGAAACTTCAATCTTTTTATCAAATGCAAGAGGCAATGAATAAATTGAAATTTTATCATTTGGTACTCCAACAAAAATCGTTTTTCCGTCATTTGGTGTAATTTCGTACGCCTTTTCCATAAGTTTTGAATCGCCAGTGGTTTCAAAAACAATTTCAGGACCCTTTTCTCCAAATATTTCTTTAATTTTTTTTCTAACAGTATCACTGTTTTTATTTAAAATAGTATGTGTAACTCCAAATTTTTGAGATAACTTTAACTTGCTATCGTGAATATCAATTCCAACTATTGGATTTGCAGAAACTAAAGAGCAGGCTTCTGATATGCTCAAACCCATTCCACCTAAGCCGAATATCAAAACAGATTGCCCAATCTTAACTTTGGCATCATTATTTACCGCTCCAAAACCAGACGTGATTGCACAGCCGAATAAAGCTGCAGTTTTTAAATTAAAATTTTTTGGTATTACGGTTAATCTATTTTCGGAAACAACAGCGTATTCGTTAAATGTTGTTACCCAGCCAGCATTTACTTCCTTTTTATTCCAGTAATACTTGGGTGTTGGGCTTTGAATTCCTGAACTTTTCCTCCAGTGTAAAACAACATGATCATTTTTGTTTACAGTAGAGACACCTGGACCAATTTCTTCAATTATACCTGATCCCTCATGACCAAGTAAATGTGGTAAAAACTTATCTGGTCCTTTGACTGCATCAATTTCATTTATTTGTGCACCACAGATTCCACTATAACAAACTCTTACAAGAACTTGGCCAAATTCTAATTTTGATGGTATATCAATATCAGCTATAATTAATGGTTTAGAGCTCTCGTTTAAAATTGCTGCTTTCATTAATGCTTTCTACCTTTATAAAAATCTTTTACAGTTTTAACTACATACTTCATTTCTTTTTTACTTAAATGTTGATCACATGGAAAAGTAATAATTGTTTTTGTATGTTGATCTGTAACGGGAAAATCCCCTTTTTTATGTTTTAAAAATTTTAAACTCTCCTGTAAATACATTGGTTTTGGGTAGTGAACTTTTGCCTCTATACCTTTTCTTAAACAATATTTTAAAAGTTCGTCTCTGTATTTTGCAAATATAATATATAAATGGTATACAATTTTCTTTCCTTTAATCCTTGGTGGAATTCTTATCTCTTTAATTTTTGAAAATTCCCTATCGTAATAATTTGCATTTTTTATTCTTTGATTAGCAATTCTCTTTGCACTAGGTAGAAGCCAATTACCAACAACGGCTTGAAATGTATCTAATCTAGAATTATAACCGCAAATTTTTACAGTGTCCCTATCGATCAACCCATGGTTTCTTAATAATAATAGATTTTTGTAAAATTTTTTATTATTAGTAGTTATAATTCCTCCATCAGACCAAACATTTATATTTTTTAAAGGGTGCAAAGAAAATGCTCCGAAGTCACCCCAGCAACCTGCATTTTTATTATTTATACTTGCTAAAATAGACTGACAGGCGTCCTCAATAATTGGTAGATTATATTTTTTCGCAATTTTTAGTAATTTTGGCATATCTGTCATATAACCAGTAAAATGAACTGGAACTATTGCCCTTGTTTTTTTTGTGATTTTCTTCTCTAATTCTTCAGTATCCATACAAAAAGTATCATCACAATCTACAAAGATAGGTTTTGCTCCAATTTCTGTAATAGCACCAACAGTTGCGACAAACGTATTAGCAGCAGTTATAACTTCGTCTCCAAAACCAACACCAAGAGTTTTAAGTGATAATTTGATCGCATCTGTTCCAGAATTAACGCCAACTGCGTATTTAGTTCCTATTAATCTCGCAAAGCTTTTTTCAAATTTTGTTAATTCTTTTCCTAGGGTAAAATCCCCAGTAACAACAAATTTTTTTAAATCTGACCATAAATCATTACAATTTGAAAACTGTTGTTTTAAATAAGAATATCTTACTTTCATAATTTTTTTTCTACTTTTAAGATTGTCATAGGATTTTTTAGTTTAAAAGTTTTGGCTAAAATTCCTATCGTGTTAGTTTTTATAACTTCTCCATAGGAAATAACATTTTGACCTTTAGTGTCAACTAATGCGCCATCTAAAATTGCAGATGTGCTATCATCTTTGTAATTTAATAATTTTTTGATTTTAGTGATATTTTCAATTGTTATTACCGAGTTATTTAATTTATAAATTAATTTCTCATTTTTTTTAGGTTTTTTAAATTTTGTTAGATTTATCATAGTTTTAAATGATTTTTTTCCTTCATAGCCCTTTGAGGCTCTTCCATATTTATCATTTAATCTCACTAGATCTTCCTTGAGAAACGGTGCTTCAAATTCTAAAGCAATTAAACCTTTTTTTGATACAGATTTTAATGAATGAAATAAGCCTGGTCTAAAAACTAATCTTGAATTTGGACCAAATATTTTTGAATTTTTTTTATAAATACCTATCTGAACTTTTGCTTTTCCTTTCAAAATTATAAAACCTGTTTTCTTTTTGGGATGACAATGTAAAGAGGTCTGTTTTTTAAAATTAATATTTAAATAAGTTATAGCAATTTTATTTTTATCACTATAAATAACATACTCGTAACCCCACGGTTTTTTTACTATATTTTTTAAATAATCAACTTTGAGTGTTGCCAAAATAACCTACTTTAAATGTATATTTTTCATCGTTTTTATATTGAAATATTTTTTATCCTCTAAAGAATTAGGTAAAAGTTTTTTTTCAAATGCATTTCTTAAGTCAATTACTGCGTCTGATATTTTAAATCTAGCTCGAAATTCAATATTTTTTTAATTTTTTCAGATGATATATGATATGATCTATTATCATCAGTAGGAACTTTCTTTAAGTTTACATCTTCTCCAATGTTTTCTTTGACTAGATTTGCTAACTCGAAAACAGTTTTATTTTCAAACCCAACATTAAATATCTCATTATTAATTAATTTTGAGGGTGCTTTTATTAAACAAAGATAAGAATTAACCATATCTTCAATATGAATATTTGGTCGCGATTGCTCGCCACCAAAAATACTAATTTCACGCTTATGAAATGCAAAATTTGTTAAAATGTTTACAACCACGTCTAACCTTTGTCTAGGAGAGTAGCCGCAAACAGTTGCTGGTCTCAAGGTGGTAGTTACGAAATTTTCTGAAGAGTATTTTGATAATATTATCTCGCATTGAGCTTTGTATTTGGAATAATCCGTTAAGGGCTCTAATTTCATTTTTTCATGAACATTATTTTCAGATTTTAATCCATAAACTGAAGATGAGGATGCATAAATAAAACGTTTTACTTTTTTTTCTACACACAACTTAACAAGTGGCTCAAATGAGTCTAAATTTATTGATTTTCCTAACTCCGGATTAAGTTCAAAACTAGGATCATTAGAAATGCAAGCTAAATGAATGACAATATCTATATTATCTAAATTTTTTTTTAATAAATCTATATTTCTTATATCACCTTTAATCATAACTAAATTTTTATGTGGTTTTATTACGTCCTCGCCATAAATCATCAAATCCAAAACTTTAATGTTAAAACCTTGATTTAAAAGAGCCGAAGTAAGAACTGAACCAACATATCCAGCGCCACCTGTAATTAAAATATTCATAAAATTATTTTTTAATAAAAGACAAATAGCACTGTTCTCTTCCAAACAAAAACTTAAACTTTTTCATCTTTTGTACATCCTTGATTTTAATTTCGTCTTTTAATAATAGATTTCTGGCTTCTTCTAATGCTTTTCTTGTATTTTGCAGTTGTTTTTCATTAATATTTTTTATTATTTTTCTAAAAATAGGATCTAGAAATTTTTTATATTCTTTTTGTCCAAATCTCTCATATTTATTTGTAAATTTTGAAAACTCACAACATAATTTCTCAAGTTTTAAATTTTTTTTAATATCTCTTGTAAATCCCTCTATTCTAAAATCAATCAGGTTATGAATAATTTTAGAATATTCCTCTACAAAATTTTTGTTAAATTTTTTATTTTCACCGTGTAAAGATTTATACCATCTCCAATCATTTGAAAATTTTGGAACGGATTGATAAAAAATAAATTCTTTTCCAAGAATTTGGTCACACCATTGAGGAGTATTATGCGCAAGGCATATGTAAGGATTTAACAAAGTATCTTGTATCCAATGTTCTCTGGTCCTAGTCATATTTCCCATTGTTTTTAAATGTGGTGAAAAAGTTTTTGATAAAAGTTTTGTTTTCTCAATATTTTTAATTGAATATATTAACAGTCTATTTGATATCAATCGTCTCACATAAGTTGATAAAGCGCCACTTGGCGGGAAAAAACTAATGAATAGTAAACCACCTTTTTTCGTAAAACTTGAGATTTTACGTAACATTCTTCTATCATATTCTAAATACCCGCCTGGCCATCCTTCAGTTATTACAAGATCATACTTTTTATTCGAGTTATATTCTTCAATCTTTTTCTGAAATAGTTTCGGAGATGTATGATATAATTTATATTTATTAAAAATTTTTTTTATATCTTTGCAACCGTGAGGATTGGGTTCAACTAGGTCAAAAGTTTTTGGTCCCAATGACGAAGTAAACAAACTATTATGTCCAGATCCAGGTGCTACCTCTAAAATATCTGTATTTTTTAAAAATTTTGACGGTAAGCCAAGTAAGTAATATAAACTATTTCTAATATCAAAATGTCTTTTTAAATTTGATAAATTATAATGAACAGGCGAGATACCTTCTTTAATATAATAGTCTAATTCTACGGCCTTATCTAATTTTTTCATAAATATTATTTATTGATTTGTTTATACAGGTCGCTCCAAGAGTAATCATTCGAAAGATGTTCGGCATCATCAAAAGATTTTGCCTCTTTTTTGCAATGATCTAAAAACTCAGTTCCCTTTCCAGAAAGACCTTCTAAGGCAAAATGAAATTCGATATTTTTAAGATTTTCTTTCAATTTAATAAAATCTTCATCTTTTTTAGGTAATTGGTGAATTGAACAAAGTATGATAGTATCTATTTTCATGTCTTCCATAAGCCATTGGGTGGTAGCTAGAACATTTGATTTCATTGGCTCAGGAATTACTATTTCAACTGCTATTCCCGCTCTGTTTGCATAGTTGTTCATTATCATATTCTGTCCGTTGCTAGGAATTTTGAATGGACCAATATTAATGTCAGTGGTGATCGTGGCTACTGTCATTTTTAAAATTAATTAAAAGAAAAAAACTTTAAATAATCAGAATTTTTTTGAAGCAATGGTTTTTTATGACTCTGGAATCTTACATTACAAGCAATTCGCGCTAAATCTGATTGAAATTCAATATTTCCATGTAAAACGAAAGGGTTAAACAAAATAGCTTCTCCATATTTCATTTTTGCTGGTACTTGATCAGTCATTAAACCTAAAACCTTGGGACCATTTACAAGACCATCTTTCTCCTCATCAATCATTATTTTTGAAGAGCTTTTTTGATCAATGTAATAGACACCACCCTCATCCTCTAAATCATGTAACGGTGCCCACATAACAAAACTAAAAGGAGAAATGCCTGACATCAATTCATAATGCGCCCACTGTTTTGCCTGGCCTTTGCCAGGTAAATTAATTGTAGTATGTGCGCGTCGTTGAATAAAAAGATTATTTCCACAAAGTGATTGTATTGCAGCTGGGCAAGTTTTGATCATCATCTCCGATAAGTTTGTAAAACTTAACAATTTTATCATCGCTTTATTAATCTCAGCCTTACTTAAACTAGCAAGTTTTTTTCTTATACTTTGAATATTATTATCAACTTTTAAATAGAGATTTATTTTTTCAACAAAAGATTTTCTTAACTCATCCAAAACCTGCATATTTTCAATTTGAATGATCTGGTAACCTTTTCCAGTAACAAGTTCATCATATAAACTTCTATTTTTTAATTCAGCACTCATTTATATTTGTTATACACATGGGTTAGGGTCTGATAAATGAATATTATTAATTTCATCAATAATTTCAGAACCAAGTTTAGTATCTATACTCTTAAGATTTTCCTGTAAATGACTAATTGTAGTTGCTCCTATAAGAGCGCTAGCTACAAAGGGTCTACTTAAAACAAAACTATTAGCTAAAATGCTTGGTTGCAGTCCGTATTTTAGAGCAACTTCAACATATTTATTTATAGCACTTTCACCTCTCGATGTATGATGCCTAGAAAATCTTTTGGGCCAAAGAGTATATCTTGAATTACTCGGCTTCATGTTATTTAAATATTTTCCAGTTAATCGTCCACCTGCAAGAGGCGAGTAAGCTACTAATGGAAAATTTTCTCTCAGTGATATCTCAGAGTGAGAAATATCAAAAACCCTATTTATTAAATTATATCCATTTTGAACTGTTACAGGTCTCTTTAATTCATTTAATTTTGAAATTTCTAAATATTTTGCCAAACCCCACGGAGACTCATTACAAACGCCATAATGTCTAATTTTACCTTCTTTAATAAACTCATTTAAAGTATTTATTATTTCAAAAAAAGAAGTCCATTTTTCTTCATCAAAATCGTGAGAGTAATCAAGTTGACCAAATACTTGAACATTTCTTTCTGGCCAATGTAGTTGATATATATCTAAGTAATCCGTTTTTAAATTCATTAAACTTTGATCTAAAGCTAATTTGATGTTTTCTTTATCAAATTTTAAATTATTTCCACCTTCTCTTATCCATGAAAGTCCCGTTGCGCCAATACCTTTTGGGTGTCTAGAAGCAATTTTAGATGCAATAATAATTTTATCTCTATTATTATTTTCTTTATGCCATTCTCCTAAAATTTTTTCTGAAAGGCCACACGTTTCCTTTTTAGGATAAACTGGGTACATTTCTGCAGTATCAAAAAAATTAATTCCATTACTATATGCACAACTTAATATTTCTTTGGACTGCTGAATGGTATTTTGCTCTCCAAATGTCATAGTCCCTAGAGATATTTTACTTATTTTTAGATCTGTGCCTTTAATAACAGTGTATTTCATTTTACCATTTATGGTGAACATCCTGCTTTATATATTTCTCATATATCTCTCTAATTGATTTTTTATGATGATTAATATTTTTTAATTCTGATGCCATAGCATTAATATTTACTTGATTTGAATTTACCGCACCAGGAATAGCAACTGTTACTTCATCGAAAGATAATATCCACTTTAATGCAAATTGTGAAATTTTAATATTGTCCTCTGAAATTACTTTTTTTATTTCTTTTACTGCGGTAATCCCTTTATCTAAATTTACACCAGAAAAAGTGTCACCAATATTAAAGGCTGAGCCATCTATATTATAATTTCGATGATCATCTTTAGGAAAAATAGTATTTTTATTTATATTTCCAGCAAGCAATCCACTTGCAAGAGGTCCTCTGGCAATTATTGCAACATTATTATTTTTTGCTTCTTGAAAAAAATGATCTAACGGTTTTTGTCTAAATATATTAAAAACTAATTGTATACTCTTTACATTTGGAAATTTTATAGCACTATAAGCATCGTCTAAATTATGAACACTGACGCCATAATGTAAAATTTTTCCTTTTTGAACTATCTTTTCTAATAATTCATATGTTGCTGGATCTGAACATATTTCGTTTGGTGGACAATGTAATTGGAGTAAGTCAATGCATTCAATATTTAAGTTTTTTAAGGATCTATCAATAAATTCTTCCATATGAGCATGCTTGTAACCTTTTTGATAATCCGTACCTCTAGTCCTTCTACCAAGTTTTGTAGTAACATATATCCTATCATTACTTGATTTAATTAACTCGGATAATAACTTTTCACTTCTGCCATCACCGTACATGTCTGATGTATCAAAGAAATTAATACCTTTATCGATAGCCTCGAATAATAAATTTTTAGCGGCAGAATCACTCACGTCACCCCAACACCAGCCAATTTGCCAACAACCTAGGCCAATTTCCGAAACTTTCCACCCAGTATCAGAGAAGCTTCTATATTTCATTTTGACTTTTTTAATAATGTAGTTGGATATTAAATTTGATCTTGGATTTCTGCTTGTTTATTTTTAGCTTTTTTTATTAACTCAAGTCTATCTTTATACGATTTATTTGGTGGATCATATTTATCAAAAATGTTCATTATATTTTGTGTAAAATCTCTTCCAATATATGTAAGATAAATTCCATCATTTTTAACTTCTAAAAGTCCGTCTTTCTCCATATTTTTTAGATTATTTATTTCTTCAGAAAAATATTTTTTTACATCTATATCAAATTGCTCTTTGAAATTTTTAAAATCTAATTTGAAATAACTCCTAATTTGTTGTGTAGCATGCTGTCTTATCTTATCATCCAAATTAAGCTTCAAACCTCTGAAGGATGGAAGCAAATCTTTATCCAGAGCTTTTTTATATGATGGAATATCATAAAAATTTTGTGTGTAATAATCATTGCCAAGATTACTCATTGATGAACTTCCTACAGCAATAAAATTTACTTTTCCACCAGGTTGATGACCGGCAGCTCCGTAATGAGCCTCACCATCATTAAACGCTTTGGTCATAGGACTATCTGGAAGAGAGTAACACTCGAAACCCGTCCTAATATAACCAGCCTTGGTGAGTTCATCGTGAATTATATCTAATAATTCTTTCCTCTCAAAAAAATCAGGTAGAGGACCCTCAGCTAACATTTGGACTTGGTATTTGGCTACCCACGGCTTATAAGCCATTAACGAAAGTTGAACAAGTGTAGGTCTGAGATCTATGATACCTTTGCATGTTTCTCTCATTGTATCATTAGTTTGACCTGGCTGACCAATTAATAAATCAAAAGCTATTTCTTTATACATTGTTCTAACTTTTTTGGTTAAAATATTTTTAAATAATTGTGCTGGTTGGATTCTGTTTACCCTCCTTTGAACTTCATGACTTAAATCCTGCATTCCAAAAGAAATTCTATTAGCACCACAGACCTCATGGTTATAGATTAATCTTTTTTCATCGACTCTTCTTGGATCACTTTCAATAGTAAAAAACTCTACATTTGACCAATCGAATAGCCCTTTTAATTTATCAACCAAATCTTTTAGATCTTTTTCATTTAAAATTGTTGGAGATCCGCCGCCAAAAAAAACTGTCCCAACGTTCAGTTCAATATTATTTTCTTTCAAAAAATTAAATAAAAGATCTATTTCTTTGTGAAGATATACTAAGTAATCTTTTACTCTGTTATAGTCCTTGGTAATAAATTTACTACAAGTACAAAACCAACATAACTCTTCACAAAATGGTATATGAACATAAAAAAAAATTTTTTTGTCTTTATTATTTGGTAACCAACTTAAAAGTGCATCTTTATAATTTTGTCCGTTGAATTTAAAGTCCCAATGATCCTTGGTTGGATATTCTGCATAATTAAAAACTAAATCTTGATGATATTTTTTTACAAGATTTGCGTCTACTTTTTTGTAATTATTCATAAAAAAAACTTATATATTTAATATTTTAAAACTATCAAGCTACAATCAAAGAGCTTCATATAATATAGGATTTGCCTTCGCCTCCATCGATAGGAACCATGCAGCCTCCCATCATATCTGAGAAATTCGTACCCATTAACATCAATAAAGGCAAAATTTCTTTTACATTACCCATTTTCTTTCTTGGTAATCTTTTTTTAATAAAATTTGTATATGCTAATTTATTTTTATTTTTTAATCTTATCATCGCATTTTCAGGAGCTTCAAATCCACCGGGCATAACACCTGTTATAATAGCATTTTTTTTATACATTTCTCTACCCAGGCTTCTGACATAACCAGCTAAACTTGATTTTACAGTGTTGTAACCTACAGAGCCAGTTGCTTCATAGGACGATATAGAACCAATATGAATTATTCTAGTTATTTTTTTTTTATTTTTTTTTTTTAATAACAATTTTGTTTATTTCAGCAGCACCTGCAACATTTACTTTAAAAAGTTTTAAAAATTTTTGATTTTCAATCAACGGTTCCTTAAAACCATACCCACCACCAGCGACATGGTAAATTACATCTAAATGGTTAAATTTTTTGATTACAAAATCAATTGCCTTGTTTATTGATTGTAAATTTTCTAAATCTACATGATGCACTAAATGCTTACTGGAATTTTTCAATTTTTTTTTGATTTTATTCAAATTATCTACAGATCTGGATAGCATGGCAATACGAGCGTTACTTTTTGCCAACTCTATAGACAGACTTTTACCCAATCCTTTTGATGAACCAACCACCAAAATTTTTTTGTTACGTAGATCCAAATGATTTTTATAAAAATGCAAAGTATATTTATTTAAATTATACTAACGTGAATTTACACTTAAAGTTAAATCCTTCGCAGTAATTCGATTTTTTACGTGATTGCTATCATTTACAAACATGCCAATAAACCATCTTCCTTTATTACTGTTCCAAATAAGTTTCTCATTTGGGTCAACCTTATCGACTCCATGTATCACAGAGCCGTAAAATATTACTCCATCTCCAATATTAAGTTTTTTTTCTATATTAACTTTTTTGTTTTTTGAGGATTTGAAATAGAAACCACCTTTTTTGAAATCTTCTCCCATTTTACTCATTATCAAACCTGATACTACCCTCTGATTTTTTCTAGGGTCAACGTGATCTCTCAACTCTCCACCACCAGCTGGATACCTAACGATTTGCAAGCGATCTATTTGCCCGTCTGATGGAATGTTGTTTTCAAATGCTTTTTTTGGATTACCGGCCAAAAGTTTAATATATCTCCAGTGTTTGTAGACAGCATCTTTAAATTTTTTCTCTAGCTTGCTTTTTATATTCCAGTTATACAAAAAAAATGAATGTTTAATTGCATATAAACTGTATTTTTTAGTAATTTTTTTATCAATCATTCTGTGAAAATTTGGCGTTCCATCTAACATCTTATGGAAACTTGATTTTCTTTTCTTTTTATAATCTTTAGCTAGATCTAAGGTTAAATGTTTTAAATTTGAACTCGCACAACCTTTAACAATGTAGGCTTCTCTATTAACGTAAATATTTTTTATTAAATTTTTTAAAAATTTTTCTTTTTTATTATCGACCGCGTACTTAAGTTGCTCGAATTGAATAGTTTTAATTTTTCCTACATATACAGGAGCTGGATATTTTGCCTCTAGAGTTTTCCAGTACGTATCAATTTTTTTTGATAAATTCATTTTCAGTGTTTTAAAATATTTTCTAAAGTTTTCAACATTTGAATTTGATCTAATTTGATCTCATTTGCTAATGACCCAACTGATTGTGCAGCTGCTAAAGAACTTATAAGTAAAGACAGGTTAGTATTCATTTTTAACTGCAAGCATAAGGCAATTATAGCCAACATAGTATCCCCGGCACCAATTTTATCAATTACCTTTTTGGCATAAGCTTCTGAGGTGAAGAATTTATTTAGCTTCTTATTATATAATATTGAGCCCGAACTACCTTTGGTAACAACAAGATTTTCTACACTTCTATCTTTTGAAAGTTTTTTAATAAGATCATTTAGTTGTCCAGTTTTATCACGAAGCTCATGACGTATTTCTCTCTCGTTTATAATCAACGTATTAAACTTTTCATAATTTTTCATTGTGTGGTAGCCAACATTAAATGCATTTACTTGAGCATTTAGAGCTAAAAATTTTGCTTCTTTACAAATTATTTTTGCACTTTTCCTTGAAATTAATCCATGACCATAATCTGAGACAATAACTAAATCATATTTTTTTATTTCTTTATTAAGTTTATTATTAAATTTTTTTTCATCAGAAGGTTCTAGAATATCATCGTTAATATCATATACTCCAAAAATTTTATTTTTACTTATAGCATCTATAAATCTTCTTTTTAAAATTGTTGGAGAATTTTTTTTTGTCATCAAGTTCATTGTAATCTTCTTGGATAAATTTTTTTTTATATAACTATTATATGATCTTGTGTCACCGGTCATTGATATAACTGAAACATTATTACTAAATTGAGATAAGTTATTAGCAATAGACAAAATTCCACCAAGATAAATTTTCTTTTCTAATTCTTTTAAAACTAGTATCGGCTCTTTACCAGATTTACCAATTGCTTCACAAAATATATATTCATCTAATATAGTTTCTCCAATTACTAGTATTTTCAATTTTTTTAATTCTTGGAACTTTCTTTTAATTTCTGTGAAATTTGTATGTTTTAATATTTCTTTAACAATTTTTTTATGACTTTTAGAATAAAAATCAGTTGCTGTATTAATAGTTCTACTTGAACTAAATGTTAATTCATGAGTATAAAAGACTTTTCCCTTATTTTTTTTTAAAACTGCTAATTCATTTTTAATTTGACCTGAAATATCATCTTTAGAATTTTTATAATCTTTACCTTTGCAATAAATATTTGGCTTAATAATTGATAACGGTTTTATTGCAGTAGCATTTTCATTAATAGAAACATAATCAACGCACTGAATTGATGATAGTGCCTCTGCTCTTAATTCTTGATTAAAAACAGGCTTTCCAGGACCCTTATTTACATATTTATCAGCCGTGATTGTTACAATTAATTTATCACCTAATTCCTTGGCTTTTTTTAAATGCTTGATATGTCCTACATGTAACAAATCAAAAACACCATGACATAATATAATTTTATTTTTATTTTTTTTTAATTTTTTTATGATCGGTGATAAATCGTTTAGTTTAATAATTTTTTTCATGTTACTTCAAATATTTAAACCATGTCTTAGTTGCGTTATTAATTTTTTTTGGCGTCCAAACTGGAGCTTTTTTCCAATATTTTATATCTAAAAGCAATTGATTTACACCTTCTTTAATACTAACTTTAGGTTTCCATTTTAAAAGACGTTTAATTTTAGATATATCAGCGAAAGTACAATTGGGTTCACCTGGCCGTTTTTTAATAAAAATTTTTTTTCCTCCTAGTAGTTGAACAATTTTATTAACACTCACTGTTTTTCCACTTCCAACATTAAATATTTCACATTTAATTTTAGATTTACTAGCTGCAACAAATGCATCAACAACATCTGTAACATATGTAAAATCTCTTTTTTGGTTTCCATTCCCAACAATTGTGAAAGGTTTATTTTTTAATTTTTGTGCCAAAAAAACACCGAACATAGCTCCATAGGTGCCAGAGGTTCTTGATCTAGTACCATAAACATTAAATAATCTTAACGATACACAAGGAATTTTATAAATCTTTGACCAATGCATTACAATATCCTCGCCTAATTTTTTTGTTAATGCGTATGGGTATTGAGGTGATAAAAGTTCATTTTCTGATGTTGGATATTTTTTTGGAATACCATAACAAGATGATGATGCAGCATAAACAATTTTTTTGATCTTTTTGTCTTTACATGCCTCTAACAAATTCAATGTTCCTTTTACATTAGCTTCAAAATATTTTTGAGGAAATTTGATACTCGGTACTATATCAGCTACGGCAGCTAGATGAAAAATACAACAATTTTTTGTAATTGTTTTTTGCCATTTACCTTTTTTTGAAATATCAGCTTTTATAAATTTTATTTGTGTTTTAAATTTTTTAATATTTTCAAATCTTCCAGTGCTCAAGTTATCGATTACAATGACCTTCTTATTTTTTTTTAATAATTTCTCTATTAGATGACTTCCTATAAAACCTGCTCCTCCAGTGACGATATACTTAATCATTTAATTTTTGGCATAGCTCCGCACTTAACAGCCATGTTTTTTTACACAGATGATGCATAATTTTTTTATATATTTTGATATAATACTTTGCACTTATCAGATATCTTAATTACACATTTATCAATTAAGACACTAATATATTTTTTTTCTTTAGATATTACATCAAAAATAAAATTTGAAAACGGACCATCAATAAAGACCCCGGATTTAATAATTCTGTCCTTAAAAAAACTACTTTTTAAAAAACCTTTAGAGTCTTCATGAAACTTGCATAATTTTATAAAACTTGAGATTTCTTTCTGATGATTGCTGAAGTCAGGTAAAATATAATCTAATCCCTTGAAATATTTGATATTTGATTTTACTGAAGAATTAAATTTTTCATAATAGAAAAATAGATAATTGCCCAATATATTTTTATTTTTTTTTTGATGTAATATTTTTGGATAATATATTCTTATATTTGATATATTTTTTTTAAGTTCTGAAATAAATAAACTTGACTGATTATAATTAGTTTTAGCTATTATCCACATCTGAAATCTCTTTTTTTAACTCATCGTATTCTCTCATTTTTCGCGTCATAAATGATTTGGTCATCTCAATTTTTTGACTAAGTCCTTGTGGTGTAATCACGTATAAATAAGATGACTTTTTTTTACTTTTCTTAAAATTTTTAATTTTAACGAAACCCTTTTTTACTAATTGTTTAATTAAATAATTTAATTTTCCTAAGCTGATGTTTAGATTGTCCGCAATTTCCCTCTGATTAAATTTTTCATTGTTATGATTATGAACATATCTTAATACACTTAAGTGTTCTTCATCAAATTGATTGGTTGCTTTTTTGTTCATATATTGAACAATATATTCGAAATGTGTTCAAATTATGAACATTAATGGTATTATTTTTTTTCATTTTAGAGTATTTAGTCATCTCATAAATAATGAAACCTAAATTAGAAGTTTTTTGCACTATTGGTCCTCGATCTTTGAATAAATCATTCTTAAAATTTACAAAAAAAAAGGTGGATTTAGTTAGAATTAACCTTTCTCATGTAAAGCCTGAGAATCTACAGGCGTACATTAATCGTTTAAAAAGAAACACAAATGTAGACATTTGTATAGATACAGAGGGTGCACAAATTAGAACTAAAATAAAAAAAGTAAAAAAAATTAAAAAAAATTCAATTTTAATTTTTTACAAAAAAGATTTTCCATATCTATATCCTAATGATGTTTTTGACAAACTAAGGAATAAAGATGTTTTATCGATCGGTTTTGATCAGCTTAAAGTAGAAGTTATATTTAAAAGTAAACGTTTAATTAAATGTAAAGTATTAAATTCAGGTTTATTAGAAAATAATAAAGGTGTTGTTGTCACTAATAGAGATATAAAATTAAGTTACCTTACTGAAAATGATTTTAAATCAATTGAAATATCAAAAAAGAATAAAATAAAAACTTTTGCTTTATCTTTTACCAATAAAAAAAAGGATGTATTAGAATTTGTACGACTACTACCTAAATGTAGAAGAATTTACAAAATTGAAAGCAAACAAGCCCTAAAAAATTTTAATGAAATTCTTAAATGTGGCGACGAGTTCTTAATTGATCGCGGTGATTTATCTAAAGAAACATCTTTATTTAAAATTCCGATTAATCAGAGAAATATTATATCAAAGGTCAAAAAAGCAAAGAAAAAAGTTTATGTGGCAACAAATTTTCTAGAGTCAATGATTGATAAACCTTATCCTACCAGAGCAGAAATTAATGATATTTATACAAGTCTCGAAATGGGAGCTGATGGATTAGTACTAGCAGCGGAAACTGCGATTGGGAGTTACCCAATTGCATGTATTGAATATTTAAAAAAAATTATTAACGAATATAAAAAATCTTTAAATAAAGTTAAATAATTTTATGGTAGATATTTATTTTATCTCTATTTACCTTATAATTTTTTTAATAACATTTATTCAATCTATTGCTGGTGTTGGTGTGTTAGTAATTGGTACTCCAATAATGCTAATTTTTAATTTTGAGATAGTTGAAATCATGTATTTTCTTTTACCTTTATCAATGCTTACAAGTTTAATTAATTTGTATTTTGTAAAATTTGTATTTAAAGAAAAAGTAATTTTTGAAAAAAAAATTATTAAACATTTTTTTTTAATCACTTTCATAGGTCTTGTTTTTGGATTGTTAGTTTTAAAAAATTATTCGAAACTAATTAATTTTAATATAGTAGTTTCATGCATAATATTTATTTCTGTATTAATTAAGATTAATTATTCTCAGGTTAACACTATAAATTTAAATATAAGAAAATTTTTTTTGTTCGTTATTGGCATTGTGCACGGTCTTACAAACTCAGGTGGAACATTACTAACATTGCTAATGTTTAATAGTAAAAAAAATGTTAGAGGTGCTATACATTTTTTTTATTTTTTTTTAGCTTTTGTTCAATTGCTAATTCTACAATTAATTACAAAAAACTATAAAGTATTAGATATTAATTGGTATCTAATAATTATTTTTGTTTTAACATCAGTAATATTAGGAAATTATTTTTTTAAGAAATTTAAAAGTAAAGTAAGTTATTTAGTTTATTTTTTAGCTTTATTTTCAAGTATTGTTTTAATTTTAAAAAGTTTAGTGTAAAATTTTTTCAGTGCATAAATCAAGCCAATTGGGTTATTAGTACTGGTCAGCTACACACATTACTGTGCTTCCACATCCAGCCTATCAACGTGGTAGTCTACCACGACCCTAAAGGAAGAACTTGTTTTGAGGCGAGTTTCCCGCTTAG
>MDTD01151022.1_pt1 | contig 55743 bp, 48 predicted proteins | sample 811221 | NCBI WGS metagenome assembly MDTD01 (sample SAMN05326646, study PRJNA326480) | marine metagenome | isolation source: seawater | place: Pacific Ocean: South West | collected 2011 | reverse complement strand
TCCGAAATTGCTGCCGCTTCCGGCGCTCCGCCTCCCGTGCCCGACCTCCAACCGGACCTTTTCGCCAGGCCGGAGCCTTAACCGGACAGCAGTGCTTCTGTATACAAGCCGCTTAGCCCCCGCCGAGCCCCTTCCACATGAGAATGTCCGGTTCTCCGGGGCCGTTGGCGTCGGGGATGACCCCCACGATGCGATACCCGTGGCTCGCGTAGAACCGCCAGGGGTGTGGCGGCCGACCGGGTATCGAGGCGATCACCGCGATGGCATCTCCCACCGGAGTCGTGGAAAAGTCCACGGCGGACAGTGATGTGGAGCCCGTCTGATCGTCGCTTCCCAGCAGGATGCCGGTCGCCCCGCGCTGCCGGGCGCGGTGCTCCAGATCGGTCAGGAGACGGCCGCCCAGTCCCCGCCCCTGGGCGTCGGGGTGAACCACCAGCGGGTGGAGTTCCCAGGTGACGGTACCGTACATCGGACGGAGGCCGCCCCACGCCACCACCCGGCCGTTCAGGACGAGGGCACGGCACAGACGGGGCGGCTGCAGGCAGTCCGACACCTCCTTCTCCGCCGCCGCGACGGATGGCCAGGTTCTGTTTCCGAGGGCGCGGAACGCCTCGTACAACACCTCCGCTGCCTGCCGGCGGCCGTCGGCGTCGGTTTCGTCAAGGTCCACGATCGACGCCGCGTCGCTCATGGGTCGATCCTCACGGGTTTCTCCGCTCACGACTGTTTTCCCCGCAAATGGCTCATCACCGGTCGACTCGGTCACCGCGGTCGGCGCAGCCGGCACCGGCGGGGAGATGAATGTCCAGGACGTGACTTCCGAGGCGGACGAGCATGGTGACCGAGAGCCCCGTCCCCACGCCGATCGGTGCCGTCGCGCCCAGACGCTCCGCGGCCACCACCGCGACCGCTCCGAGGAAACTGGCGACGGCGTAGATCTCCCGCCGAAGCACCGCCGGGACCACCCCGGCGAGCAGATCGCGGATCATGCCGCCGCCGGTGGCGGTGATCACACCCGCGAACACCGCGAGGGTCGCCGGTGCGGTCGTTCCGGCACCGCCGATCGTGGCCTCGGCGATCATCACGCCGGAGACGGTAAAGGCCGCCAGGCCGATCGCGTCGGCGATGAGCAGCGTTCGCGCGAGGGGCAGAACGCGATGAATCCACGGCGAGCGCGACAGCGCGTCCACCCCGGGGATCGCGACGAGCAGGGCCGGCGCAGCGGCAAGGAGAATCAGCCGTGGCGACACGAGATTGGCCGGCGGGACGATTCCCAGAACCAGGTCGCGGATGACCCCGCCGCCGAGGGCGGTCACCAGCGCGAGCACGAATGTTCCGTACAGGTCCAGGCAGCGGCGGCGCGCAACCAGTACACCGGAGAGTCCGAAGGCTACGATTCCGATCGACTCGAGCATGGAACGAGGGTGCCCGGAAGGGCGCTGCGTGGCAAGCGCTGCACCGCCGCGCGCTCCCCGCGCTGCGTCCCCGCCGTGACCGCTTACTCGTCCGAGGTCTCTGCGGTGACCACGCGGTTGCGTCCGAACTGCTTGGCCCGGTACAGCGCCTCGTCGGCGCGCCCCACAAAGCGTTCGGCGGATTCCGCCTCCCGAAGCGCCGCCACCCCGAAGCTGGTGGTCACGTGACCGACGGTCTCGAACGGCGTCGTGCCGATGACCGCCCGCAGTTTCTCGGCAAGGTGCGCGCCATCGGCGGCGGTGCTGCCCGCCGAGATCACCATGAACTCCTCGCCGCCCCAGCGGCCGACGACGTCCGCCGCCCGGGTATGCGACGTGATTCGCGCCGCGAAATCCACCAGAACGGCGTCGCCGGCGGGGTGCCCGAAACTGTCGTTGATGTCCTTGAAGCGGTCGATGTCGGCGATCATTACTGTCAACGGCGTTCCGTAGCGCGTCGCCTGCGCCACTTCCGTGTTCAGCACCTCCTGCAGGTGCCGCCGGTTCGCCAGTCCGGTGAGCGAGTCCGTCACCGACTGGGCCCGGAGTTCGCCTACGGCGTCGTCGTAGGCACGGGAAAACCGTCGAACGATCCAGAAGACAGCCAGAAACTGCAGGGGCACCTGCACCAGGCGATCCACGAACTGGGACTCGGCGGCGTAGGTCATGACGAGCTCCGGAACGCGGTGCTCGACAATCAGCAGTGCAAGGTACACCGCCGTGAGGAGCGCACTCATCACCACCCGCGGCACTCCCTTGAACAGGTAGGTCACCGTGACCAGGATGATGAACGCGTAGCCCATACCGTTGTTGGCGCTCCCGCCGGACTGGACAAACGCAAAGGGAAAGAACACCAGGATGAGGAAAAGATAGAACGCGCCGGTACCGCGACGGCGGCGCGGCAACCGCACGTCCACACGGTACGCCACCGCCGCGACGACCACCAGGAGCCCCCACTTGAGACTGACCCGGGCCGGGAAGCCGGCAACGGCGTTCCCGACGATGCTCACGATCGAAAGACCGATCGCGGCGAGGAGAATCGTCCGGTAGAGGCGGCGTTCGAGATATTCCGGGTCCCGGGTGGATGTCATGGTCCCCGAAATATACCGCGTCGCGACGTCGAGAGCGACCGTCGCCGGCGGGTGGTGCGCGTTACGACGCCGTCACCCGAACGGCCAGTATGTCCTCATGGGAACGGGTGACCGCGTCGGTGACCGCCCCGTCCGGGACCGGCTCCACCTGAATCGTGGCCAGCGCCCCCTCGTCGCCGTTGAACAGCGCGTTGTGCATGCTGCGAACGTTGATGCCGGCGCGCTCCAGCTCCGTCAGGGCGTGTGCCAGCACACCGACGCGGTTGCGGTGCCGGATCTCGAGCGTCGCCACCGTGTGCCCCGCGGGGACCCGTTCCGAGGCATCGTCCATATTCACCAGGGAGGGCACCGGCGTACCCTCCACAAAGGCTCGAACCCGCTCCACGGTGGCCTCGGCAACGGCCTGCTGCGCCTGTTCCGTGGAGGCACCGATGTGGTGCGTGCCGTAGATGCCGGGATCCGAAAACAGCGCCGTGTCCACCTCACCGCTCCCGCCGGCGGGTTCGCCGGCGAAGACATCCAGGGCAACGCGCAGTCCACGGTCGCGGACCGCCGCACGCATGGCGCTGTCGTCCACAACCTCCGCCCGAGCGGTGTTGATGAACAGTGCCCCCTCGGGGAGGGCGTCGAAAAAGGCGGCGTCCAGGAGTCCGCGGGTCTCAGCCGCCGCGGCAACGTGCACACTGACCGCGTCACTGTCCCGCGCCAGATCCACGACGTCGGCCTTTCGGACAACACCGAGTTCGGCCGCCCGTCGATCGTCCAGGGAGCGGCTCCACGCCACCACGTGCATACCGAGGGCCTGTGCCCGCCGGATCACCGCCCGGCCGATGGAACCGGTACCGACCACGCCGAGAGTCCGCCCCGCGAGGCCGCGGGCCCGACTGTAGCCCTTCTTGTCCCAGCGACCGGCGCGGAGATCGACCACGTTGTCCGGAATGCGACGGTCGAGGGCGATGAGGAGTCCGATTGCGAGCTCGGCCACCGCCGCCGCGTTGGTGCCCGGGCAGTTTGCCACGCGCACGGCGTGGGCGGATGCGGCATCGAGGTCGATCGTGTTGACACCGGCGCCGGCCCGGATCACCAGTTCCAGCCGCGTCGCGGATTCGATCGCCGTCGCCGTGACCTTGGTGGATCGCACCACGAGGACGGATGCGCCGGTCTCGCGCAGGAGCGCCGGCAGATCGTCGGCGGTGGCGCCGGGTTCAAAATGGACGCTGCATCCGAGTTCGGCGATCGCGGTTCGTGACGATTCCGGAAGCGCATCGGCAACGAGAACGTGAATCATGGGACACCTCCGATTTCAGCCTACCTCCCGTCCGCGCAACCGTCAACGCCCTGTTTTCGCTTTCGCGCATATTTCGTTTTTCATAATGCGCATACGCGCGATGCTACGCCCCATCGCGGCATCCGCCCTGCGGGTGTTATACTCGTCCCGTGGACGAAAAGCCGATCGATATCGATGCCCTCGATGAACGCATCATCGCCGCCCTGGGAGCCGACGGGCGCGCCTCCTTCAAGGAGGTTGCCCGCGAACTGGGCGTGTCGGACGGTACCGTACGGTCGCGCGTGGCGCGGCTGCTGGATGCGGGCCTGATCCGTGTTGCGGCGCTCCGCAACCCCTTTGCGCAGTCCCGGGGCCTCAACGCGCTGGTGGGCATGAAGCTGGAAAAGCGGACGCACCGCCAGACGATGGAACAGATCGCCGCGCTGCCGGGCGTGCTGAGCGTGGCCAACGTGGCGGGCAACTACGACCTCATTGTGGAGGTGTACCTTCCCTCCCGCGACGCCCTCAACACGTTCCTCTTCGAGGAACTGGCGGCGGTGGACGGCATCCAGTCAACCGAGACGTTCGTCCTCCTCGACGCGATCAACAAATGGGTCCCGGCGGACCCGGAGGGGCGATAGCGGCGCCCCGGCGCGTATCGGCCACCGGCGCGTATCGACTACCGGCGCGTATCGGTCCCCGCTCTCGACGACCCTCGGCGACGTTATCGGTAGAAGGAGGTGGCCGGCTCGTTCCCCGGAAACGCACGAATGTCGCCGCTGATCCCTCCGTCCTGCCAGTCACTCGGCGTCATGCCGGTCTTTTTCTTGAACAGTCGCGAAAAGTAGTACTGGTTTTCGAAGTTCATCCGGGCGGAGACTTCCTTCACCGTGACGCCGGGCTGCCGCAACAGTTCCCTGGCGCGATGGATGCGCAGCTGGAGGTAGTACTGATAGGGCGTGAGTCCCGTGTACTGGCGGAAGATGCTCAGCAGCCGCGTGTAGCCCACTCCCACCCGCCGTGCGATTTCCTCAACGGTCACGCCCTCGTCCACGTGTTCCTGCATGATCGCGCGTGCCGCCTCCACAATCGTGCGGTCACCGGCGTTGGTGCGCGACGCGGTCTCGATCGCGTGAACATGGGCCAGAAGCTGGAGGACCAGCGCGCCGAGTCGGATCTGAAAGCCCGGGGTCTGCTGACGACAGAGCCCCACGATCTGCTCGTAGTCGGCGATGATCTCGTGATTGAGGCCGATCTGATGAATCGCGCGGCTCGGCGAGAACAGGCCGCAGTTCCACAAACGCCTCGCGTGTTCGCCGGAAAACCCCACCCAGTACTCGTGCCACCCCGTCTCCGGACGGGGCCGGTACGCGTGACGCACGCCGGGAAAAAGGATAAACATGTCGCCGGCTTCGACGTCCACGCGGCCGGTGGCGTCGGAATCGAACCATCCGCTCCCGGAGGTCAGATACACGACCTGGAACTCCTGCAGGACCCGACCGCTGACCACTGTGGCGGCGTGGGACGCGGGATGTGCCTCCGGTGTAGGGGGATAGGTGCCATACGGTGCGACGCGGGTATAGCCGGCGTCGTTGCACCAGATTTCCCAACGCACCGCCTCGGGGTTCACCGGCAAATACCGTGAAAAACTGCTCTGGTACACCGCCATACAAAAAAAAGTATATCACAGCCACGGTTTTGTACATTCCGCGTTTCTGAAAACCGGGTGTAGCGTGGTTTCATGAAGTCGCAACAACCGTTGACGTTGGGGATGTTCGGCATCGGCCTCGACACCTACTGGCCGCAGTTCGCCGGCCTGAAAGAGCGTCTGGAGGGCTATCAGAAACAGATCGCCGCGATCATCGAATCCTTCGGCGACGTTGACCTTGTCGACGCCGGGCTGGTGGACAACCCCGAGCGTTCGCGGTCGGTTGGTTCCCTCTTCCGACAGAAACAGGTCGACGCCGTTTTTTTGTATATCTCCACCTACGCGCTGTCCTCCACGGTGCTCCCGGTGGCGCAGGCGACCGGTGTACCGATCATCGTGCTCAACATCCAGCCCGTATCACGCATCGACTACGAGTCGTTCAACGCCCTCGGGGACCGGGGGACAATGACCGGTGAATGGCTGGCCCACTGCCAGGCGTGCTGTGTGCCGGAGATCGCAAGTGTGTTCCGCCGCGCCGGCATCGACTACCACCTGGTGACCGGCTACCTCGGGGAACCGGAGACGGAACAGGCGATCGGCGATTGGGTCAGCGCCGCCCGCGTCGCCCGCACGATGCGCATGAACCGCCTGGGCGTCATGGGCCACTACTACGCCGGCATGCTGGACGTCTACACCGACATCACCCGGCAGGTCGCGGCCTTCGGCGGCCACGTGGACCTCATCGAGATCGACGAGCTTGCCGAACTCCGAGCGGGGGTTACCGAACCGGAAGTGGAAGAAAAAACCGCCGAGTTCCGTCGCGAGTTCGAAGTGTCGTCCGAATGTGACCCCGAGGAGATCACCCGTGCGGCGGCCACCTCGGTGGCACTGGATAAACTGGTGGCAACGCACCAGATCGGGTCGCTGGCGTACTACTACGAGGGCACATCGGGTTCCACCCATGAGAACATCGTGACCTCCGTGATCGCCGGGAACACCCTGCTCACGGGACGGAACGTGCCGGTGGCCGGGGAGTGCGAGATCAAGAACGCCCAGGCGATGAAGATCATGGACAGTTTCGGCGCCGGCGGATCGTTCTCGGAACTCTACGCGATGGACTTTGACGACGACATCGTGCTGCTGGGACACGACGGACCGGCACACTTCGCGATCGCCGAAGGCAAGGTGGGCCTGGTACCACTCCCGGTGTACCACGGCAAGCCGGGGAAGGGACTGTCGATCCAGATGACGGTGAAGCACGGGCCGGTGACACTCCTTTCGGTCTGCGAGGGGCCGGAGGGGGTCTACATGATCGTCGCCGAGGGCGAAAGCGTCCCTGGACCGGTCCTGCACATCGGAAACACCAACAGCCGGTACCGGTTCTCGCTGTCGGCGCGGGAATTCGTTGAGCGCTGGGCGTCTCTCGGACCCTCGCACCACTGCGCGATCGGCGTGGGGCACGTCGCCGGGAAGATTGAGAAATTCGGAAAGCTCACCGGGATACCGGTGGAAAGGGTGTGCTGACATGATCCGAACCGGATTTGCCATGCAACTGAAACCGGGCGTCCGCGACGAGTACAAGCGGCGCCACGACGAGATATGGCCGGAGCTGGTGCGCCTGCTGGAAGAGGTCGGGGTACGGGACTACGTGATTTACCTGGATCCGCGCACCGACACGCTCTACGCGAGCCAGAAGCTCACCGAACACAACAGCTCCGACAGACTGCCGGACACCGACGTGATGCGTCGGTGGTGGGACCATATGGCCGACCTGATGGAGACGAATCCGGACGGGTCGCCGGTGGTGTATCCGCTGGACGAAATGTTCTACATGGACTGACGGGGAGTCGGCGACGTGAGTGAAGCACCGATTCTGGAACTGAACGGCATTTCCAAGTTCTTCCCCGGCGTTCGGGCACTGGAGGACGTCAAGTTCGACCTCCGCCCAGGCGAAATCCATGGTCTCATGGGGGAGAACGGCGCCGGGAAGTCAACGTTTATCAAGATCATCACCGGGGTCCATTCGCCGGACGCCGGCGAGATTCGCATCGACGGAAACGCCGTAACCTTTCGCAACCCGATGGAGGCGCAGCGCCTCGGCGTCGCGGCGATCTATCAGCACGTGACCTCCTACCCTGATCTGACGGTGGCCGAGAACATCTTCATGGGCCACGAAAAGACAACCTCCGTGGTTCGACGGATCAACTGGCGGGAGATGCACGAAGAGGCCCAGGTGTTCCTGGACCAGCTGGGCGCCAATTTCACCTCCCGGGACCGGATGGGTTCCCTGTCGGTGGCGCGCCAGCAGATTGTGGAGATCGCCAAGGCGCTCTCCACCAACGCCCGCATCATCATCATGGATGAACCCACGGCGGCGCTGACCCAACACGAGAGTGAGGAACTGTACCGCATCACGGAAGGGCTCCGTGAGAGCGGCGTCTCCGTGATCTTCATTTCTCACCGTATGGAAGACATCTGGCGGCTGGCGGACCGGGTCACGGTGTTCCGAGACGGTCACTACATCGGCACCTGGGGCGCCGACGAGATCGACCAGGAGCGGCTTATCGTTGCCATGGTCGGTCGCGAGATCTCGCAGATGTACCCCAAACGGTCGGTCACGATCGGCGACGAGCTCCTGAGCGTCGAACACCTGACGCGGATCGGGTTTTTTCGGGATGTCTCGTTCAACGTGCGCGCCGGCGAGATCGTTGCTCTCACCGGGCTGGTGGGCGCCGGACGAACCGAGGTCTGCGAGTCGATCTACGGGGTGTACCCCGCCGATTCGGGCACCGTACGTCTCAACGGCGAGGAGATCTCGCCACGCTCCCCGATGGAGGCACTGGAACTGGGCATCGGGCACCTGCCCGAGGACCGGCAACTGCAGGGTCTAATCCTGGAGTGGGAGATCGGCCGGAACATTACCCTGCCGTCGCTGAGCCACTACTCCAACAACGGCTGGCTCGACGAGGCGCAGGAGACCGAGGTGGCAGCGCGGCTGGCGGAAAAACTGACGGTGAAGGCGCCATCGGTGTTCACGCTCGCCTCCGCCCTCTCCGGCGGGAATCAGCAGAAGGTGGTTGTGGCGAAGCTCCTCAGCCGGTCCCTCAAACTGATCATCCTGGACGAACCAACCAAAGGTGTGGACGTCGCCGCCAAGGCCGCGATCTGCGAGATCATCGGGGACCTCGCGGAACAGGGCTACGGGATCATCCTCGTCTCCTCGGAGATGCCGGAGGTTCTCGGGATGAGTGACCGCATCGTGGTGATGAAGGAAGGACACGTGACCGCGCACCTCGTCACCTCCGAAACCTCGCAGGAGGAAATTCTCAACGCAGCCATGGTCGTGAAAACACCCGCAACAGCGACCCCGGAAGGTGGGGCCGAATGAATATCAAGAAACGCCTCGTATTCACCGAAAGCCTCCGCGAGCTGGGGCTTCTCTTGTTCATCATCGTGCTCTCGGTGGCGGTGCAGTTCCGCAACCCGGCGTTCCTGACCCTGAACAACATCAACTCGCTGCTCACGAACACGGCGATCCTGGCGATTCTGGCGATCGGCATGATGCTGGTTCTGGTAACCCGCGGCATCGACCTCTCGATCGGGTCGATCATGGCGTTCACCGGCATGGTCACGGCGATTACCGTGGCGCGCGTGCCGGGAATCTCCCCGGCGCTGGCGATCCTGGAGGGCACCGCTATCGGGGTCGTCCTGGGCATGATCACCGGCGTCCTGGTGGCACGCTTCGACGTACTCCCCGTTATCGCCACCCTCGGTATGATGAACGTCGTCCGCGGTCTGACATACGTGGTCAGCGGCGGGCGCTGGATCAGCTCCTACCAGATGTCCACGGAGTTCAAGGCGATCGCCACGGGACGGACGCTCGGAGTGAACAACCTGATCGTGATCGCGGTGGTGACCTATCTGGTCTTCACCTACTTCATCAACCACACCCGGACCGGTCGCCGCATCTACGCCGTGGGATCCAACCCGGCGGCGGCAGAAGTCTCCGGTATTCCCAAGCGGCGGCTGATCTTCCTCGTGTACGCGATCATGGGAGGCCTGTCGGGTCTCGCCGGCGTACTGTGGGTGGCGAAGTTCGCATCCGCACAGGGCAACACCGCGATCGGCTACGAGCTGCAGGTGATCGCCGCGTGTATTCTCGGCGGTGTGAGCATCACCGGCGGCGTCGGCAAGCTCTCGGGACTGCTGCTGGGAACGATCATGCTGGGAATCCTGGCCAATGCGCTCCCGCTGATCAACGTCTCGCCGTTCTGGCAGATGGGCATTCAGGGAGTCGTCGTGCTGGCGGCGGTTCTGACCAACGTGATGGTGCGGCGCAACACCGAACGCACCGCACTCCGCCGGCGGGCGATATAGCTGAGGAAACGATATGAGCAACGAGATACGGATTCGAACCGAACGCGAACGCAACTGGCGGGAGTTCTTCTTTCAGTGGGAGTGGATCCTCGTGGGAGTGCTGCTCCTGGTGGTGATCATCAACTCATCGATTTCGCCGTACTTCCTGAACTTCAACACGTTCATCCGGACGCCGGCAACGTTCCTGGACAAGGGCTTCATCGTCCTGCCGATGATGTTCGTCCTGATCCTGGCAAAGATCGATATTTCGGTGGGCTCCACGGTGGCCCTGTCGGCGGTGATCATGGCGGTGAGCTACAACGCCGGGCTGCCGATGCCGCTGGCGATGCTGTTGTGCCTCGTCGTCGCCGGCCTGGGGGGCGCGATCAACGGATGGCTGCTGATCAAGTTCAAGGAGCTCTCCTTCGTGATCGTGACGCTCTCCACGATGATCATCTACCGCGGTATCGCCTACATCATCCTCGGAGACCAGGCCTCCGGCGGTTTTCCGGACTGGTTCTCCTTTCTGGGATGGGGCGAGATCTTCGGGGTCCCCTTTATCCTGATCTGTTTTGTGCTTGTCGCGATAGCCTTCGGGCTGCTGTTGCACCGCACGACCTTCGGGCGGTCGGTCTTCGGCATGGGACGCAACGCCACCGCGTGCCGCTACTCCGGCGTCAACACCGACCGCGTGGTGTGGATCGTGTTCATGCTGAACGGTCTGATGGCGGGGGTAACCGCGCTGTTCCTGACCAGCCGCATGGGCAGCACCCGACCGAACGTCGCGATGGGGTACGAACTGGAGGTCATCGCCATGGTGGCGCTGGGTGGTGTGAGCACCAACGGCGGCATCGGTCGCGTGGGAGGGCCGCTGCTGGCGGTCTTCATCATCGGATTCCTCAGCTACGGGATGGGCCTGGCAAACCTTCAGGCGCCGATCGTGCTGGTGGTCATCGGTACCCTGCTGATCGTCTCGGTACTGGTGCATCGAATCCGGTTTCAGAGCAAGAAGAAAAACTCGGCTGTGTAGCGTTGCTATGAAGGTCGAGAGAGAAAAACAGGAGGTCTCACAATGAGAAGAGTAGTTGTGTCACTACTTATCGTGGTGCTGGCGATTGCACCGGTTGCGGTACTGTTCGCGAGCGGCGCCAGCGAGGAACCGGGCGTGCAGCGACACGCATTCGTGTTCAAGAACACCGGAAATCCCTACGGCGAAAAGCAGATGGAAGGTTTCCAGGAAGGCATCGAGGAACAGGGTGGCGAGGCGATCCTGCGGGCCCCCGACCAGCCGACCGCTGAAGCTCAGATCCAGATCATCGAGCAGCTGATCGCCCAGCAGGTTGCATCGATCAGCATCACCGGTAACGACTACGACGCCCTGGAACCGGTTCTGACCCGGGCGATGGACTCAGGAATCTCCGTGCTGTCGGCTGACTCCGCGGTGAATCCCAACAGCCGGCTGACTCACATCAACCAGGCTGACTCCGAAATGATCGGCCGCACGCTGATCCAGGCTGCGTACGACATGGCGGACGGCGCCGGGGACATCGCGATTCTGTCGGCGACCAGCCAGGCGTCGAACCAGAACCTGTGGATCGAGTGGATGCAGACCGAGCTGGACGAGAATCCGGACAAGTACGCCGATCTCAACCTGGTCCGTATCGCGTACGGCGACGACCTGCGTGACAAGTCGGTCAGCGAGACCGAGGCCCTGCTGCAGAGCTTCCCGGACCTCGAAGTGATCATCGCACCCACCACCGTTGGTATCGCCGCGGCGGGTCGTGTCATCACCGACCGTGGCCTGATCGGCGACGTGTACGTGACGGGTCTCGGACTTCCCTCGGAAATGGCCGAATACATCGAGAACGGGGCCTGCCCCTACATGTTCCTCTGGAACCCGATCGACGTCGGCTACCTCACCGCCTACGCCGCCGTTGCCGCGGTAAACGGTGACATCACCGGTGCTGCCGGAGAGACCTTCTCCGCCGGTCGGCTTGGCGATTTCGAGATCGTGGAAGCCAGCGACGGTGGCACGGAAGTGCTCCTCGGCGCTCCCTTCCGCTTCGATCCGAGCAACATCGACGAGTGGAAAGACGTCTATTGATCCGGAACGCCGGATGAGTTGACAGGGGCCACCCGATCCGTCGGGTGGCCCTTTTTCGTGTCGGACGCGTTGTGGTGACCGGTGCGTGGCGGCGGGTCAGTCCCCGATCCACTCAACGCGGTAGAGATCCAGACGGCGGTCCTTGTAGTTCGTCACCGACCCCTCGTGCCGAAGCGTCTTGAGTTTGTCCAAATCCAGGTCCACAAGGAGCGTCATCTCGGTGTTAGGGGTACTCTCGGCCATGATCGCGTCGTGGGGGAACGAGAAGTCCGACGGGGAAAATACCGCCGACTGGCTGTACTGGATGTCGACGTTGTCCACCCGCGGCAGGTTGCCGACGCTGCCGGTGATCGCCACGTAGCACTCGTTCTCGATCGCCCGGGCCTGGGCGGTGCGGCGGACCCGGAGGTACCCGTTTTTCGTGTCGGTCCAGAACGGAACGAAGAGGATCTCCAGCCCCCGCTCGCCCATGACGCGCGCGAGCTCCGGAAACTCCACGTCGTAGCAGATCAGAATGCCGATCTTCCCGGCGTCGGTATCGAACACACGCAGCCCCGTGCCGCCCTGCATCACCCAGCTCGCACGCTCCTGCGGGGTGATGTGGAGCTTGTACTGCGCCTCCACCTTACCGTCGCGATGAAACAGGTAGGCGACGTTGTACATCGCCTCGCGCCCGTTTTCGTCCACGTCCAGTTCCGGCATGCTGCCCCCGACGATGTTCACGTTGTAGGTCACGGCGAACTGCGACAACGCCTCCCGCAGCTGGGTCGTATAGGTTGCCAGATGACGAACGGCGGCGACGCTTGTCTCCTGGTCGCCGAGGCCCATGAGGGCGGCGTTGAAGAACTCGGGGAACACACAGAAATCGCTCTGGTAGTCGGCGATCGCGTCCACGAAGAACTCGACCTGTTCGAGGAGCATCTCCACCGATTCCACGCGTCGCATCTGCCATTGCACCATGCCCACGCGGACGTGGCGCTTGGGAGCGTTCACCAGCGCGGGCTGGTTGCGCCGGTAGAAGATGTTGGCCCACTCGAGAAGGGTTGCGTTGCCGTGGGATTTGAGGTCGTCGGGGTTGTAGTCCTCCAGGACCCGCTTGACCTGGAAATCGTTGGCCAGCTGAAACGCCAGAATCGGATCGTAGAGCTCCTGACGCTTGACCTTTTCGATGTACTCCTGCGGGCTCATCTCCGCCGCATGGCTGTGATACCGGGGAATCCGTCCACCGGCGAGAATCGCCCTGAAGTTCTCTTCACGGCACAGTTCTTTGCGGGCGTCGTACAGGCGTCGTCCCAGGCGGTATCCGCGGTACTCCGGATCCACGAACACGTCCAGTCCGTACATCGCGTCGCCGTGGGGGTTGTACAGCACGGAGTCACTCCCCTCCAGGAGCTCCTCGTAGGTGTGGGCGGTGGAAAAGCGCTGGTAGTCCACCCGCACGGTCAGCGCCACGGCAACGATCCGATCGTTGTCCTCGATGCCGAACTGCGCCTGCGGAAAGCGCTGTATCAGCGACGCGATCACCTGCTTGGGCCAGGCGCCGTCCAGGTCGGGGTAGACCACGTCCATGAGACGCTTGATCTGGGGGTAGTCATCGATCCGCAGGTTGCGCAGCTGCAGCCGGTGCAGGTCGTATTCGCTCTGTGTGTGCATGGGATGTCCTTTCTGTGCGGCGGACGTCGACCCGGTGGTCGCTCCGCCACGTGCTGGGCCGCACCCCGGCGATCGCAAAGAACACCCGGGAGAAATGGTACTGGTCACTGAATCCGTATTCGCGGCCGATCTCTTTCATCGACCGGTCGGTATGCACCAGTTCCCATTTTGCGGCGTTAATCTTCAATGACAGATAGTAGCGGTACGGGGACACCCCCGCCCGCTGACTGAAGAGGCGGTGCAACGTCGACCGACTGCATCCGACCTGTTCGGCGAGGTCCGCGGTTTCCACGTGGGTACGCAGGTGTTCGAGCATGATTTCCCGCGCCCGCTCGAAGCGCTGATCGGCCTGGCGGTCGATCTCGCCGGCGGAGAGGGCCCCGGCGATCTGTGCAAGCATCTGCTGCAGGATCCCGGCAAGTTCGATCTGCTCGTGCGGTGTCGGCTGTACCGAGAGTCGCAGCCCGCGGGTGAAGGACCGCAGCAAATCCTCCTGCGCCGCCGGACCAAGGGCCACCACCCGGCTGCGCCCGAGCCCCAGCGTCCGCCATATCTCGTCCACAGCGGTGCCGGAAAAGCCGATCCAGAACTCCTGCCAGCCGGTCGCGCGGTCCGGCGCGTAGCGATGCCAGTCCCCCGGCCGCAGCAGAAACACGGACCCCGACGCGACCTCCTCGCGCCGGCCGTCGGAGTGCTCGAACCAGCCGCGCCCGTCGGACACAAAGACGATCTGATACTCCCCGAGCCGACGACCGCCTGCCGCCACGGTGCGATACTGGCGTGGATGCTGCTCCGGCATGAGGGGATACCCGTGCCCCGGAGGCGTTCGCGCAGCACCGGCGTCGAGGCAGTGGAGCGGCAGACGGGCCACCTCGGCGCTCGGGAGAAAGTACTGGACGTGGTTCCCGACGGGTACGGTCACGTGCACAAAACGTACATCTATTCGATACCTTTGTCCATCGCCCGGCCCCGCGGCGCGTGCTACTATATCGCTACCATCCCAAGGTTTACCGATCGGTTTCCCGATTCGACAGGAGGTCACGATGGCACAATCAAACATCGAACGGCGCTACCAGGACGCCCGCGATCAGTACGGCGAATTGGGGGTCGATACCGACGCCGCCCTGAACCGGCTTGAGCAGATCGCCGTGAGCATCAACTGCTGGCAGGCGGACGACGTGGGCGGACTGGAAGGCGTCGGCGAAATCACCGGCGGCGGCATCATGGCAACGGGGTCGTTTCCCGGCAAGGCACGCACCGGCGACGAGATCCGTCAGGACTTCGAGTTCGCCTCCCGCCTGATCCCGGGGACGCACCGGTTCAATCTGCATGCGATGTACCTCGAGGCCGACGGCGTCTCTGTGGATCGTGACCAGATCGAAGTATCCCATTTCCAGAACTGGATCGACTGGGCCAACCACCTCGGGGTGCCCCTGGACTTTAACCCGACGTTTTTCTCGCACCCCAAGGCCGACGACGGGTTCACCCTCGCCAGCCGCGACAAGGGCGTTCGCGACTTCTGGATCGAGCACGGCCGACGGTGCCGCGAGATCAGCGCCGCCATGGGACGCGCCCAGGGCGGTACGTGTACCGACAACTTCTGGATGCCCGACGGGTGGAAGGACCTGCCCGCCGATCGCCTGGCGCACCGCGAACTGCTGATCGAATCCCTGGACCGCATCTTCGAAACCCCGTACGCACCGGAGGAAACCCTGGATGCCGTGGAGAGCAAACTGTTCGGTATTTCCTCCGAGAGCTACGTGGTGGGAAGCCATGAGTTCTATATCGCCTACGCCATGAGCCGCAAGCTCATGCTGACGATGGACGCCGGGCACTACCACCCCACCGAGGTGATCAGCGAGAAGATCAGTGCCCTGTTGCCGTTTTTCCCGAAACTCATGCTCCACGTGTCGCGACCGGTTCGCTGGGACAGCGATCATGTGGTACTCTTCGACGCCGAGACCACGGCGATCATGCGGGAGATCGCCCGCGCCGACGCCTGGAACCGGGTATTCCTGGCGGTCGACTTCTTCGACGCCAGCATCAACCGGATCAGCGCGTGGGTGATCGGACTCCGTGCCTCACTGAAATCGGCGCTGTACGCACTCCTCGAACCACGACAGCAGATCGTGGACGCGGAGCTCTCGGGACGCCTGGGCGATCGACTGGCACTCCAGGAGGAGGCCAAGACGCTGCCCTTCGGCGCCGTGTGGGACATGTACTGCGCCCGACACGAGGTACCGGTTGGTCGCCAGTGGCTTGACCAGGTTCAGACTTACGAACACGAGGTGCTTCGGTCGCGGTCGTAGCCGACGACGAAGCCCGCCAGCGAGGAGACGCATGAGCACAGCGGTAGACGAAATCGTCGCGATTTCGCGGCGATACGGAGCAGGATACGACTGGGTCATCGCCGGAGGTGGAAACACCTCCGTCAAGGACGGCGACACGATGTGGGTCAAGGCCTCGGGCACGATGCTGTCCACGATTACGGCGGAGCAGTTCGTCGCCATGGACCGCAGCCGGCTGAACGAGATATGGGATCATACCTACCCCGCCGAACAGGATGCCCGGGAGGCCGCGGCGCTGGCGGATCTCATGGCGGCCCGGGTTGATCAGTCCGGTACGCTGCGTCCCAGCGTCGAGACGCTGATGCACGCGCTCTTTCCCCAGCGTCTCGTGGTCCACACACACCCCACGATCCTCAACGGCGTGACCTGCGCCCGCGACGGGGAAGCGGCAACGGCGCGCCTGCTCAACGGTGAGGCGCTGTGGATTCCGACGATCGATCCGGGCTACACCCTGGCGAAGGACATGCGGGACCGCGTCGAGGCGTGGCGGTCGAACCACGACGGTGCGACGCCGGCGATCGTCGTGATGCAGAACCACGGCCTGGTAGTCGCCGCCGAGACCGCCGAGGAAATCGACGCGATCCACGGGCGAATCCGTGACGCCGTTCTGGCGGAAGTCCGGCGGCACCCGGAATCGGAGCCGGAAGAACGCGACAGCAACCGGCAGCAGGAACTGGCCGAGGCGGTCGCCCGGGCCCTGGCAGACATGAGCGCCGCCCACGGCAGCGCCCTCGAACGACCGGTCACGACCGCGTTCTCCAGCCCGGAACTCCTGCGTCGTGCCGCATCGGCCGAAGCGCTCGAGCCGGTCTCCTCCGCGTTCAGCCCCGACCATATCGTGTACAGCGGGCACCGACCCTGCTGGGTCGACGCGCCGGACCACATCAACTCACCGAAGGCGCTGCAGGCCGAGGTACTCCATGCCGTCCACGACTACTGGCACGACGAGGGCGCTCCGCCGAAGATCGTCGTGATTCGCGGCCGGTGCGCGGTTGCCGTGACTCCCACGGAGCGCAAGACCGAGGTAGCGCGGCTGCTGTTCCGCAACGCCCTGGAAATCGCCGCCTACGCAGAGAGCTTCGGCGGGTCGCAGTTCATGCCGCAGGATCAGATCGAGTTTGTCCGCAACTGGGAAGTCGAGAAGTTCCGGGAGAAACAGAGCACCGGGTCGTAACCCCCGTAGGCGGCGGATCGCCGCCTACGATTTGCGGCGCAAGCGTCCGGCACGGACCTGGTTGCGCCCCTTGTCCTTGGCAACGTACACCGCGCGGTCGGCGGCCTTCAGCACCGCCGCCAGCGGCTGACTGCGGTCGGTACGGATCGCGAAACCGATACTGCAGGTAACCTGGATCCGCGTTTTTTTGTGACGCACCGGCGTTGCCTCGACCGCCCCTCGCACAGATTCCAACAGTTCCCGCATCTCGGCCTCGTCGGCGTGGGGCACGAAGGCGATCAGCTCCTCTCCGCCGTAGCGGGCGATACTCCCACGGGGCACCAGGTGCATGCGAATTCGCTGTGCGATCTCCTGCAGCACCGTGTCACCTGCGTCGTGGCCGTGGGTGTCGTTGACCTGCTTGAAATGGTCCAGGTCGATGAGCGCGATTCCGAGCGGCGGCCGCGTATCGAGCCGACTCTGCTCCGACAGCACCTGGTCGCACCAGCCGCGGTTGTAAATGCGCAGGAGCGGGTCGTAGGAGGCGCGGTTCTCGAGGCGCTGGAACCAGTGGTTGAGCGTCCCGATCGCCACCAGCACCGGCATCCACGCCAGGACCATCCCCTGCAGCAGCAGATCTCCCCGCGACGGAAGCCATCCCAGGGAGAGCAGCAGCACCGATCCGGCGTGAATTCCGCCGATGCCGAAGCTGTGGGCTTCGGTGAAGAGGGAGAGCAGGAGAACCGCCACTCCCACGGCACTGAACACCCAGAACGCCGTGGACTGCAGGTCCCGCAGTTGCAGCAGTTGCCGCGCCAGCAGATCCCGGGCCGCGGGAAGCAGGAGCCCCACCACAAACACACCGACCACCGCCGTCACGAGAATCGTCGTCAGGCGGACCGTGAGCCGATAACCCACATACTCCGGTGCCACCACCGTCAGCAGCAGCACCGCCAGAACCGCCGAGTACCCCAGGAAAAGCGCCGCCGCGTGAACCCCGCTTCCCGTGAGATCACTCACCAGAGGCAGACCGAAGAGCAGCACCACCGAGATCAGGGACACCACACCCACGCCGATGCTCAGGGCGTAGATCTTGAAGTTGTGCACCCGCGGGTAGGACGCACGGCCGAACCACGCCGTGACCAGTGAGCCGGTGAGCCCGATAAGCACCAGGATGCGATCGCGACCGGTCGGGTCGGCCTCACCAACGCCGGCGTTCCACATGCGCCAGATCGCCCACGCGGAGAGGAGACCGATCACCAGGGACGCGACGCCCCAGGATCCTCGGTCGCGGTGCGGTCGTCCGCTCATCGGCGCCACACGCGACGCACCTCGTCGGCGATGATTCCAAGGCCCGTCTGCACGTCTTCAGGGGACTGGCCGTAGTTGATACGCATGCACTGGCGGGAGTGATCCCAGGTGTCGAGGTCCGGATCGCCGAAAAAGAAATACTCCCCGGGCACGACGATCACGTTCCGTGCCTTCAGGCGGTCGTAGAGCTCACGGCTCGCCACCGGTAGATCCGGGAGCCAGAGCCACAGGAAGATGGAGCCCTCCGTTCGGTGCAGCGAAAAGGGCACATCGGCACCGAAGGCCTCGGCGAGCCAGCGGTGCGCGTCGTCCGCTTTTTTTCGATAGAAGGGCCGGATCACCGACTGTGAGACGTCCAGGAGCGTCCCGTCGCGCAACAGCGGTTCCACCAGCACCTGTCCTACGGTGGTGTTGGCGAGGCTGAGCACCGCGTTGGCGCGACTGAGGGTGGAGACGACCTCCCGCGACCCGATAATGATGCCGGTGCGGGTGCCGGGCAGACCGATCTTGGACAGACTCATCCCCAGGATGATGTTCTCGTTCCACATCGGTTGCGCGGGGCCGGAGACCACATCATCGAACACGATGTGCGGAAAGGGCATGCCGTAGGCGTTGTCGATGATGAGGGGCACCCCGTAGCGCCGCGCCAGTTCGTCCAGTCGGTGCATCTCACGGTCCGTGAGTACGTTTCCCGAGGGATTGGTCGGTCGCGACACGCAGATCGCCGCGATCGGCGCCGCCGCGCCGGTGCCCGCCTCTCGGAGCGTGTCCTCCACGGCGTCGAAATCGATGTGGTATTTGTGGGTGTGGTCGTCGATCCGTTCGACCGTGGGGCGACAGGCGACAAAGCAGTCCGGGTCCAGCCCCTGGTCGGCGTACCCGATGTACTCCGGCAGCAGCGGAAACAGAACCCGCCGCGGGGGACCGCCGTCGTCGGCCGGCCCGCTGAGCATGTTCAGAAGAATGAAGAAGGCAGTCTGGCTTCCGTTGGTGATCGCCACGTTCTCCGGTCCCAGTGACCACCCGAACTCACGGTTGAGCAGCGCGGTCAGTGCCTCGATGAACGCCGGCTGGCCCTGGGGGGTGTCGTAGTTGCCGAGCATGCGTTCAACGGCCCCGTCCTCGCCCAGGAGCTCCTGCAGGCGGCGGCGCCATACGGCCTCCACCTCGGGAATTCGGGCCGGGTTCCCACCACCGAGCATGTACTTTTTCTCGGTCCCGGCGAGCGCCCGCCCCATGTCGTCCATCAGGTCCATGATGCCGGTATCACCGCCGAGAGACCGTCCGAATCGCGAAAACTGCATGGAACGCGAGTATAGCGCAAAAGGCCGGCGCATTGAAACTGACGGGTGGACAGTGTAGCCTTCGCTCGTCATGGCACGCATCCGCACGTACAACAAGATCGCCCCGGAAGGGATTGCGATACTTGAGGACCGGGGGCACCAGGTGGGCCCCGAGATCGACGATCCCGACGGCATTCTGGTCCGGAGCGCCACGCTCCACGAGGTTGCCTTTGGAGACTCACTCCTGGCGATCGCCCGCGCCGGCGCCGGCGTCAACAACATCCCCCTCGACCGGTGTACCGAATCCGGCGTCGCCGTGTTCAACACGCCGGGCTCCAACGCCAACAGCGTGAAGGAGCTGGTGGTGGCCGGCCTGATGCTTTCCAGTCGCCGCATCGTCGAGGGCTACGACTGGGTTCAATCCCTCAGCGCCGGCGGGGCCGACGTGACCAAGGAAGTGGAATCCGGCAAGAGCGCCTTCGCGGGACCGGAGATCGCCGGCAAGAAACTCGGCGTCATCGGCCTGGGCAAGATCGGCGTCATGGTCGCCAATATCGGCGAGGCGCTGGAGATGGAGGTCATCGGTTACGACCCCTACCTCTCCGTGGAGAACGCGTGGGGGCTTTCGCGGTCTGTGCGTCGGGCTGAGACGCTCGACGCCCTCATCGCGGAGGTCGACTACGTGACGATCCATGCCCCGCTCAACGACGCAACCCGCGGCCTTGTCGGCGCCGACCTGCTGTCGAAGGCCAAACGGGGACTGCGAATTCTCAACTTCGCCCGCGGCGGGCTCGTCGATAACGCCGCGATTCTGGCGGCGATGGAGTCGGGGACGGTGTCCCGCTACGTGACCGATTTTCCGGAACCGGAGCTGCTCGGCAGGGACGGAGTGATCACCATTCCGCACCTGGGAGCGTCAACACCGGAGGCGGAGACCAACTCCGCAATCATGGCGGCGAGACAGCTCGCGGACTATCTCGAGCGCGGTACCGTGCGCAACGGCGTGAATCTCCCCGACTGCGCCATGGACGGCAACGGTGGTGACCGCATCGTCCTGGCAAACCGCAACGTCCCGAACATGGTGGGCCAGGTGACCACGATTCTGGCGGAGGCAGGACTCAACATCTCCGACATGCTCAACCGACACCGGGGAGACCTGGCCTACAACATCATCGATATCGACAGCGGCGTGGACCAGACGGTGATCGACCGGCTCACGGCGATCGACGGAATCGTTCGGGTTCGGGTGATACCCGGCAGGGGGCGATCGTGAGGGTCCGGCGGCATTCGATGGCACCGGCACCGATCCGTGCGGTCCTGGCGTTGCTGCTGGCGACTGTCGCGGCCGCCACGGCGGTCGCCCAGTCCTCGGCAGTCACGCAGTCCCCGGAGGCCGACCTCGCGCCGGGGCTGTACGCCCGGATCGAGACCAGCAGGACCGTGAACGGCCACTCGGACATCCTGGTGGAGCTGGAGTACGAAAAGACACCGCTGACGGTGATCAACTTTGTGGGGCTCGCAGAGGGCACGATCCGTCACAACCGCAACGACTCATCCCGCTTCTACGACGGTCTCACGTTTCACCGGGTGATCGACGATTTCATGATCCAGGGAGGCGACCCCAACGGAAACGGCACCGGCGGCCCCGGGTACCGGTTTCCCGACGAGTTTGACCCCACCCTGCGCCACGACCGGCCGGGAACGCTCTCCATGGCAAACTCCGGCCCCAACACAAACGGGAGCCAGTTCTTCATCACCCACGTGCCGACGCCGTGGCTCGACGACCACCACACCGTGTTTGGCCACGTGGTCCGCGGCCAGGACGTGGTCGACGCCGTGAGGCAGGGAGACCGGATTCGGCACGTTGAGATCATCCGTGTGGGAGAGGCTGCCCGGGAGTTCCGGACCGATCAGGAGGCGTTTGACCGTGCCCGCGAGCGAGCCGTGGCCGAGGCCCGGGACGCCGCGGAGCGGGCACAGCGGGAGCAGATCTCCCGGATCGAGGAACAGTTTCCGGATGCCGAGCGTGACGCCAACGGAATCTGGGTGCGGATCGACCGGCAGGGGGACGGCCCCCGTCCGCGGCAGGGCGCCCAGGTGACGGTACAGTATACCGGACGGTTCCTGGATGGACGTCAGTTCGACTCCAGCCGTAACCGGGGCCCGTTCCAGTTTGCGGTGGGCGCCGGACGGGTGATCCGGGGCTGGGATCTCACCGTGGCACAGATGCACGAAGGCGAAGTGCGCACCGTCGTCCTCCCTCCGGACCTGGCGTACGGCTCCCGTGGCGCAGGCGGTGTGATTCCCCCGAACGCGTACCTGGTGTTCGAGATCGAGCTCGTGGACGCGGGGCGGTAGAACCCGCGGCCCTACTCCAGTTCCTCGTACGCCTCGCGGAGGTCGCTGAGATAGCGACTCAGTTCGGTGCTGCGACTGCGGAGATCCTCGAGGGAGGTCTCCGCGGCACGGCTCCGGCTGCTGCGGGCGCGTACCACGTCGATTTTCAACTGTTTCAGCGCACCAACGGCGGTGTCGGTCCGCAGAGACAGCATCTCCCGCTCCGTCTTCAATTCCGAAAACGACTGCCGCTGACCGTCGATCTGCTCGATACTGCGCCGGTACTCCGCCGCCAGCCGGTCGTCGGTGCACGCCGCCAGCTGGTCCTCCAGCTGCCGGCGATTGTGCTCGAGCTCGCCGATCGGGATTCCGGCGATCAGCGCATCCACCTCCCGCAGCGCCGTCGCCAGCGCCTCGATCTGCGATACGTAGGTGTCCAGAACGCTGCGGAAATCACCACCCAGCGGCTGCTGCGCCTCCTTCATGCCCTTGAGTTCACGCAGGAGTTCCCCGCGAATCGCCCGAGCCTCCGCCGCGGGATCGCCCGTCGCGTCCCCGGAAGCGGACGATCCGCCGGCGCCGTTCCCGACCACCGACCCGATGCGTCCCACACGACCGCGCCACGCTCCCGAAAGCGCAAACCCGCTGGCGTCCAGCTGCTCGATGAGGTCCGATTCCTCCCGTGCAGCAGCGCGCCAGTGCGTGAGCGTGCCGATACCCATGAATCCGATCGGAATGAGCGCCCACGGAAACCCGGCGCCGGTAATCACGTTAATCGTGCCCAGCAGCAGCGCGGTCATTCCGGTGCTCGCCACGTGTGTGCGGAAGCGACGACGCACCTTCCACAGCTGCCGATGGAGCTGAAGCTGCCGGCGACTGGGTCGCTCGATCGACTCAACCTGCGCGAGTTCCGTCTCCCTCGCGCCCACCGATACGCGGTGGCTCATGTAGCCGATGCCCCACCCCAGCAGCGGGAACAGATACCACGGGAACCCGGCGCCGGTAAAAAACCAGATTCCCACGAGCATCGCGTTGACGCCGATGTAGCTGGTGGTGTGCCCCGCGAGGCCAGCGCGCTCGCCCTTCATACGACGACGGAACTCGTTTCGGTACGCCTCGGCCACTTCGGAGTCGGAGCGTCCCGGCTGCTTCAGGATGCGCTTGAGTCCGCGGACGATCCGACCGGCGGGGGACCGGTCCACGGACAGGTCATCATCATCGTCGCCCCATGAGGACGCGTGCCGATCGCGGGCGCGATCCCGGCGGCGGTCGTCGCGGTCGCGATCACGATCCTGATGGCGGTCGTCGCGGCGGCTGCGGTAGGCGTCGGCGTCGGCGTCGGCGTCGGCGGAATTCTCGGGGCGCGCGAGACCGGCGTGAACCACCGCGGCGATCTCCGCCGACGTGAGAAACGTGGGCATGTCCGGAAGCCGGTCGAGGGCGGTCGCCGGTGGCCGCGCGCCGCTCCGCCGAATTTCCGCGAGAACGGCGCGGCGAATGCGCTCCATGCGGTCATCCGCGCCGTCGCGGCCGCGACTGCCGGCATCGGTGCTGGTGCCGGCGTCGCCAGCCGTCCGGCCGGCGGCGTGTCTGACATCGGTTTCGGGTTCGCCGGCCATATCCGCCAGACGCAGCTCGTGGACGTGGACGTCTCGTCCGGCGGGCTCAAGATGAACCGGCCCGCGATCCGTCACGGCGATCTCACCGACGCGGGCGGAGATCTGACTGAACACCTCCGCAGATACCGCCATCGCGCCGGGTCGCGCAACCCGGGCGAGACCCGCCGCCACCGACACACCGTCACCGAGGGCGTCGTTCATCCGAAACACAACGTCCCCCACGTGGAGTCCCGCCCGCGCCCGGAGTCGGCTGTCGGAATCACCGCCGGGGACCGGCCCGATCGTTCCGATCTCCGGGAGGATCGCGGCGGCGCTCCGGACCGCGTCCGCGGTGCTGGGAAAATCCAGGAGCAGGGCGTCCCCGTCGGTCTTGATGACGGTGCCATGGTGTTCGCCGGCGATCCGAGTGACCCTCCCGTTGTACTCCGAGAGTACGTCGAGACTCGCGCGCTCGTCCGCCGCCATCATCGCGCGAAATCCGACGAGGTCAATGTACAGGACCGCCGCAAGGCGATAGTCGGTGTGCTCCATGGGTGTCATTCTTCCTACCTGTCCTGAGACCGTCAAGCGACAGGCAAACCCCGCTTCCACACAGCAGTGCATCCCCCGTAGACTGCGTCCGATCATGAGCAAGCGAACGAGTGTGTACGAGTGCAGTTCCTGCGGACACCAGGAACCGAAATGGCTGGGCCAGTGCCCGTCCTGCGGTCAGTGGAACACTCTGGAGGAGCGCGCCGTGCGGGGAGGGGCCCGGGGCGGCGGTGGAGGCTCGTCCCGGGGCGGGGGTTCCCGGCGCGGTGGCGGCGGAGACGCGACCGCGGCCGGACGCCGACGCAGCACGCCGCTGAACGCGGTATCCGCGGAGCACAGCGCCCGGATCTCCAGCGGCCTGGGCGAGCTCGACCGCGCCCTCGGCGGCGGACTCATGCCCGGATCCACCGTGCTGGTCGGCGGCGAGCCCGGAATTGGCAAGTCCACGCTGATGCTCCAGATGGCCGGCGGTGTCCGCGGATCGGGCGTGCTGTACGTCAGCGGAGAGGAAAGCGCCGCCCAGATCCGACAGCGGGCAGACCGTCTGGGCCTCACCGGCGACGGACACAGCGAGGGTGGCGAGGGAAGTGGGGGCCGCGGACGCGGCGACGGACTGTCCCTCCTGTGCGCCTCGGACCTCGAGGACATCCTCGACGAACTCGAGGTCGTGGCCCCGCGGATCGTGATCGTGGACAGCGTCCAGACGATGATCGCCGCCGACGCCGGAAGCGTGCCGGGGACGGTCAACCAGATCAAGTACGTGACGCACGAACTGACCGAGTGGGCACGTCGAACCAGAGCCTGCGTGCTGATGGTCGCCCACGTGACGAAGGAGGGACAGATCGCCGGCCCCAAGGTCGTCGAGCATATGGTCGACGCGGTGCTGCTCTTCGAACACTCAGGGAGCGACCTGCGCTTTCTACGGGCGACCAAAAACCGCTTCGGGGCCATTGAGGAGGTCGGCATCTTCACGATGGACCACCGTGGCCTGATCGAACTCAGCGATCCGGGACGCGTGTTTCTCGGCGGCGAACGCGGGGTACGCCCCGCCGGCGTGGTGGCCGCGCCGTGCTACGAGGGCAGTCGCGTCCTGGTGGTAGAGATCCAGGCGCTGACCGTGCCCGCCAAGGGGTCGGTGTCGCGCAGCTTTTCGGACCGCATCGATACGCGTCGTGTAACGCGGGTTGCAGCGGTGCTGGAGAAGCACGTCGGCGTGCGCTTTTCGGATCAGGACATCTACGTGAACGTCGCCGGCGGCATGCGCATCCAGGATGTGGCGATCGACCTGCCGCTGGCGCTGGCACTCTACTCGGCCCGCACGGGGCTCGGTGTGCCGGCGGGAACGCTTGCCACCGGAGAACTGTCGCTGGCGGGAGAGATTCGGCCGATCTCGCACCGGACGCAACGGGAGCGGGCGGCAAAGGAGATGGGCTTCACCCGCATCGTGGGTCCCGACGCCACGCCCACCGGCGATACCGGATCCCGCGGGCGTGCCACCGCCGCCGCGACCGACGAGGGGTGGCACGGTGTTCGCTCGCTGCCGGCGGCGATCACCGCGGTGTTCGGCGAGCGGAACCGACGGCCGGAGTAGCGCTCCGGACCGGCGATGCCGGGGCCGCCGGCGGTGTGCAACAGTCTACTGTATACACGCCCGGCGACCACCTCCGACTCAGTACACCAGTGCCGCCGATGCCACGGCGAGTCCGGCACCGGACGCGACCATCACCACCCGGTCACCCCGGCGAATCCGGCCCTCGCTGACGGCGGTGTTCAGCGCCATGGGGATGCAGGCGCTGCCGGTGTAGCCGTAGCGATCCATGACGAACGTCGACCGTTCCTCCGGCACGCCGAGAATACCCAGGACCTCCTGGATCACCGATCGGTTGATCTGCGTAAACAGGAAGTGGTCGACGTCGTCGACAGCGATCCCGGTCTTCTCGGTGAGACGACGGACCACATCGGGCCAGAGCTTCACGTTCCGGTCGCCGGGGAGCCGCTGCAGGAGCTGCAGGCCGTACTCTCCCGCCTCCAGTCGCTCCGTCGTCACCGGCGTGCGGGTTCCACCGGCGTAGACGCCCACGTAGTCCCACTGCGTGCCGTCCGCAAGGAGTTGCCCGCCCAGGTAGCGACTCTCGTCGTCGGAGGCGGCGGCTCCAGCGGCACTTTTCTCGACAACGACCGCGCCGGCGCCGTCGGCGAAAATCGAGTAGCCGAACACGTCGCCGGGTCGAAAGTACGCCGGCATGTTGTACACACCGATCACGCAGGCACGGTTGATCGCGGGGTCCGTGGCGACCAGGCGCGCCACGGCGTCGAGGGCGGCAACGAAACTCGAACAACTCGCACCGAGATCCCAGGTGCCGGTGTAGCGCTGACCACCCTGAATGCGCCCCTGAACCAGCATGCTGGTGGCGGGAGAGATGTACTCCGGCGTGTCGGTTCCCACGACAAAGAGGTCGATCTCCATCGGGTCCACGCCGGCGTCGTCGATCGCCCGCCGCGCCGCCCGCTCGGCAAAATCCGCCGTGGTCTCATCGATGCCGCGAAGGTGGGCGATGTGTCGCCGGTGAATCCCGAGCTTGCTCTCGATGCGCGCGGCGTCGAACTCGATACCGGCGAGTTCCTGCAGTTCCCGGTTGTCGATCGCTTCGCCGGGGGCGTAGAGCCCCGTTCCCAGAATGCGTATCACGCGTCGCTCCTTATCCCGTGTCCCAGCAGCCCGCCGAGGCGCGCCACCAGCCCGCGGACATCGGTCACGCGGGTACTGAAGAGAACCTCGATGCCGAGGTAGTGCGAGAGGCCCATGAGAAAGTTTGCCACCACCGGTCGATCCTCCTCCGGGTACATCGCCAGACCGCGACCGTGGACGTAGCCGCGCTCGAAGGCGTCGTAGTACTCCTTGACCGCGATCGGCACCACGAACTCCGCTTCCCGGACGATCGTGTAGTATTCCCGGTGGCGCCGGAAGTATCCGAGGAAGTTCCACATACCGGCGATCTCGCGATCCAGGTGGTTTCCGGTTGCCGGGGCCTGCGACGAGAGGTAGCGGCGCGTTCGACGCCCGATCTGGCGAACCACCTCCCCCAGGAACGCCTCCTTGCTCTCGAAGCGCTTGTAGAACGTCCCCACCGACAGCCCCGCCTCCCGCGTGATGTCCGCGACCTGCACCGCAAAGTAGCCATCCCGTCCGATGCAGCGGATGCCGGCGGCCACCAGCGCCTCGCCGCTGTCCTGGGGTTCGTACTCGTCCGGCGGAACCGGCGGCGGCTCTCCGACCAGAGAGATCGTTGCATCCTCGCCGAAGACTCCGTTCTCGAGGAGCTGCACCAGGCGGTCCAGAACGCCAGGACCGATCCGCAGGTCGTGGTACCGCGATCGCGTGGACAGAAAACGCAGCCCCGAGAGGAGAAAGAGGTACTCCGCCTCGTCCACCGGGCGCGCCAGAACGGTTTCGGCGCTGCGCATGTAGATCTCCCGCAGGCGCTGTTCGTACTCCGGGTGGCGATACTGGCCTTCCCGGAACATCGTCACCTGCCCCGCGTAGCGGTACGCCGCCCCGGACACCACCTCCACGAAGCGCATCAGGCGCGTCGCAGCGTCGTTCCCGTCGATGGCACGCAGGTCCGCGGCGAAACGCGAGAGAAAGTCGTCGAGGAGATACTGGAAGATCTCTTCCTTGTCGCGAAAGTGGCGGTAGAACGCTCCGTTGGAGACGCCGGCGGTGCGGCAGATCTGCGCCACCGACACCAGGTCGTAGTACTGCTGCGAGAAGAGTTCCAGCGCCGCTGTACTGATTCGGTGTCGTGCGTTCTTCGCCATGCGTCGACTCCGCGTCAGACCCGTTCCACCACCAGCGCGGTTCCCATGCCGCCGCCGATGCACAGACTCGCCAGCCCGTAGCGCAGACCGCGCCGGGCCATCTCGTGAAGCAGGGTCACGACGATCCGATTGCCGGAGGCCCCCACGGGATGCCCCAGGGCGATGGCGCCGCCGTTGACGTTGCAGCGTTCCATGAGCGCCTGGCGGTCGCTCCCGTGCTCGTTGGCCAGCTCGGTGAGCACGCCCAGGGACTGCGCCGCGAACGCCTCGTTGAGCTCGATGAGCTCGATCTGGTCCAGCGAAAGGCCGGCGTTCTTCAGCACTGAGCGAATCGCCGGCACCGGGCCAAGCCCCATGAAGGCCGGATCCACGCCGGCCTGGGCGTCGCTGACCAGCCGCGCCAGCGGTGTGAGCCCCAGGCGCTTCACCGCCTCCCCCGAAGCAAGCACCGTGGCGGAGGCACCGTCGTTGAGGCCGGAGGCGTTGCCGGCGGTGACGGTACCGTCCTTCTGGAACGCCGGGCGCAGCTTCGCCAGCGACTCCATGGTCGTCTCGCGGCGGGGATGCTCGTCGGTGACAAACTGTACGGTCTCGCGGCGCTGCCGGACCTCAACCGGTACGATCTCATCGGCAAAGCGGCCGGCGTCGATCGCCGCAGCCGCCCGCCGCTGACTCTCCAGGGCAAAGGCGTCCTGGTCCTCCCGGCCGAGGCGGTGCTTCGCGGCGATATTCTCCGCCGTTACGCCCATGTGGTAGTCGTTGAACACGTCGGTGAGGGCGTCGAGGATCATGTGGTCCCGCAGGCCCACGTCGCCCATCCGCGTTCCGAAGCGCATGGACGGCGGTGCCAGATACGGCGCCAGGGACATGTTTTCCATCCCCCCGGCGAGTACGACCTGCGAGGCGCCGAGACGGATCCGGTCGGCGCCCTGCATGATCGCCTTCATGCCGCTCCCGCAGAGCATGTTCACCGCGTAGGCCGGCGTCTCCACCGGAAGTCCCGCGTTGATCGCCACCTGCCGCGCCGGCCCCATACCCTGCCCGGCGCTGAGAATCACACCCATGACCACCTCGTTGATCTCCGTGGGCGCGATTCCGGCGGCCTCCATCGCACCGCCGGCGGCGATCGCCCCGAGCTCCGGCGCCGGTGTGTCCTTCAGGCTCCCTCCGTAGGCACCGATGGCGGTGCGTTTGGCTCCGCAGATGAATACCTCGTGCATGCGTTCCTCCGAATCCTCTTCCTTAACCTTACAGATATCCGAGCGTTTCTGCCGCCGCCGTGAGCGCCGCCCGATGATCCGGGTGAGCCACCGAAATGAGCGCCCGCGCCCGTTCGCCGGTGGTTCGACCCTGCAGGTGGACCGCGCCGTACTCGGTGACGATCCAGTCCACGTCCTGTCGCGGCACCGTGACGGCGCTGCCCTCCGCCAGCATCGGCGCGATCGTGGAGATCGTTCCCTTCTTGGCGGTCGACCGCAGGGCGATAATCCCCCGGCCGCCGCGGGACTTCTGGGCGCCACGGTGGGTGTCCAGCTGCCCGCCGGTGCCGGAGTACTGCACCGGTCCGATCGACTCGCTGCACACCTGGCCGGTGAGATCGACGCTCAGGGCGGTGTTGATGCTGATCATGGCGTCGTTCTGCGCGATCACGTACGGATCGTTGACGTAGCCGCCGCGCATCTCCTGCACCGCCGGGTTGTTGTCCAGCCAGCGGTACATCGCCGCCGTTCCCAGGGCGAAGGTGAAGACGAACTTCCCCGGCCAGAGCGTTTTCCGGCGGTTGGTGATCGCCCCGGACTCAAAGAGGTCGATCATGCTCTCGGTAAACATCTCCGTATGGACGCCGAGGTCCTTCTTGTCGCTCAAGAGCGCCGCCACGGCGTTGGGGATGCCGCCGATGCCGATCTGCAGCGTGGCACCGTCGCCGACCAGCGGCGCGATGTGCCGCGCGATCTCCTCCTCCACCGCCCCCGGCGGCAGAATCGGAATCTCCGGCAGCGCGATATCGTGTTCGACCACCGTGTCCACCTGCGAGATGTGGACGTTGGTGTCACCGTGAATCCAGGGGACGTTCCGGTTGACCTCGAGTACCACCACGTCGGCGGCCTCGATCGCCTCCATCTCGTAGACGTTGGACACGCCCAGGTTGAAGTATCCGGAGTCTGTCTGCAGCGGCGTGGCGGGTCCCCAGTAGACGATCGTCGCCCCCTGCTCCTTCAGCGCCCGGATCCGGTGCGACCCCGCCTGGTGGAGGTTGTTGGGGATGAACTCAACCAGCTTGTAGCCGGCCTTGGCAGCGGCGCGGTTGGAGGGCCCGAAGAACCAGTTCTGGTTCATGAACGTTCCCTCGTACTGCGGGTCCTCGCAGAAGTCGTAGCTGTTGAGGTTAAGGCAGGAGAGCACCCGCAGATTCTCGAAGTGATCCGCGTGGTGGTGCACGTGGCCCATGAAGCCCTGCGACTCCATGGAGGCCATGCCCACGATCACGGCGGCGTTCGTCGGAAGCGAGCGGATCGCGTCATCCATCGTGGTGAGTTTCTGCCGATAGGTCTGCGTCCAGTCGGGCATCGGTGGACCTCCCTCAGAATACCAGGCCGCCGTCGACCCGCAGCACCTGGCAGGTTATGAACGACGCTGCGTCGCTCGCCAGGAAGGTAGCGGCGTTGGCGATGTCCTGCGCCTCCCCCATGCGTCCCAGGGGGGTCTTGGAAACCATCAGGTCCAGGACCTTCTGCGGCACCGTCTCGGTCATCGGCGTGCGAATGAAGCCCGGAGCCAGGGCGTTCACGCGCACCTGCGCGCCCTTGCGGGCAAACTCCTTGGCCCAGGTCTTGGTCATGGAGACCACCCCGCCTTTGGTGGCGGCGTAGTTCGTCTGACCGATATTTCCGTCCAGCGCCACCACGCTCGCCATGTTGATGATCGATCCGGAGCCCGCCTCCATCATCGCCGGCGCCACAGCCCGGGTCACGGCGAAAACGCCCTTGAGGTTTACGTTGACCACCGCGTCCCAGTCGTCGTCTCCCATCTTCTGGAGGAGTCCGTCGCGGGTGATGCCGGCGTTGTTCACCAGCACGTCGATGCGACCCTCCGCCGCCATGATCTGTTCCACCGCGCCACGGATGCTTTCACCGTCGGTGACGTTGAGATCGATGCCCTTCACCTGGCTGTAGCGACCGGTGACCTCATCGAAGCCGTCGAAGGCGAGATCTCCGGCGTAGACCGCCCTGGCGCCGGCGGCGGCGAACGACTCCACGATCGCGCGGCCGATGCCGCGGGCACCGCCGGTTACCAGACAGACTTTGTGTTCAAGGTTCATGCTCATACTCCTTTGTGTGGTGTTGGTCCCCAGCGGACGACCGCCGAGGCCCAGACGAAACCGATGCCGGCGCCCACCATTACGATGTGGTCGCCGTCGTTGATCTTTCCCGCTTTCAGCCCTTCCTCGAGAGAGATGATCTGGTCGTTCTGGCCCACGTGGCCCATGTGGTCGAGGTAGGTCGTCCGGTCTTCCGACAGCCCCAGTTCCTCGAGCACCGCCACGTGGGTGCTGCGCTTGAAGTGCAGAATCGCGAGGTAGTCGATGTCCGCGTCCGAGAGCCCCGCCCGGGAGAGGGCGTCGCGGATCACGTGGTAGAAGTTGGGCAGCGTGCGCTCCCCGAGTTTCCGCTTGAACGAATCCACGTCGCGAATCACGAAGTGCATGCGGTCGGCGTCCTCGGGCTTCGGCGGCCACTGCGCCGCGCCGCCGACCTCCACCACGCAGTCCTCAGCGAAGGATCCGTCGCCGCGAAACGAGGTCGCCAGGATCTCGTTGCGCCCCAGGTCACGACGCAGAACCACCGCGGCGCCGCCGGCGCCGAGGTCGAACATGAAGGAGGTCTCCTTCACGCCGTAGTCGATCATGTCGCCGTTGCGGTATCCGCTGGCCAGGACCACGGTGCGGTAGCGGTCGTTGCTCTCCATGAGCGACCGCGCCACCTCGAAACCCGCCATCATGGAACCGCACATCGCCTCCATGTCGAAGGACCATGCATTCACCGCGCCCAGTTCGTGGGCGATTTTCAGGCCCGCCAGCCAGTTGGGGTAATCCTTGTGCTGACCGCCGTTGTAGATCAGGATGTCGATCTCCGCCGGATCGATCCCGGCATCCTCGATCGCCCGCCGCGCCGCCGCCACTGCCATGGCGCTTGTCGTGTCCTCCGGTCCGGGAACCGGTTTGGACTGCACGCCGAACTTCTCGCGGATCACGTTCTCCGGGATGCCGGTCCGTTCCGCCAGTTCCGCGGCGTCCATCCGCGTCTCCGGCGTGTACGTTCCGTATCCCATGATGCCTACTGCCATCTCTGCTGCTCTCTTCCGTCTCTTTCGCCGTGGTGTTCGCCGCGTCCGGACCTACAGGCCCAGGTACGACCGCTCGACCTCCGGGTCGTTCGCCAGTTCATCCGCGGTGCCGCGGAGAACGATGCGTCCGTTCTCCAGCACGTAGCCGCGATCCACCGTACGCAGACTCTCCCGCACGTTCTGTTCGGTTACCAGGACCGCCACGTGCTCCTTCATCTCGCCGAGGATCGTGAACAGCTCGTGCACGATCGACGGCTGGAGCCCCAGGGACGGCTCGTCCAGGATCAGGAGCCGCGGGAGCGCCATGAGCGCCCGCCCCACGGCGAGCATGCGCTGTTGCCCGCCGCTCATGGTGCCGGCGAGCTGCTTCGTCCGTTCCCGCAGGATCGGGAAGTAGCCGAACACCGTTTCCAGCGTCTCCTCGCCGCGGTCTCGGGCGTGGGGAACCTGCTCGGCGCCGATACGCAGGTTTTCCAGCACCGTCATCCCGGGGAAGAGTTCGCGTTCCTGGGGCACCAGGGCGATACCCCCGTGGACGATCTCGTGGGTCGGGCGGTTGTGAATCCCGCGCCCCTCGAAGGTGATCGACCCGGCGGTGACCCGATTGATCCCCATGATCGCGTTAATCAGCGTCGTCTTTCCGGCGCCGTTGGGTCCAAAGAGTCCAACCGCCCCGCCGGCAACCTCCATGCTCAGATCCCGCAGCACCTGCAGGCGACCGTAGCCGCAGTCGACGTTCTCTACCGTCAGCATCACACGCTCCCTCCCAGATAGGCGCTCACCACCCGCGGGTCCTGCGAGACCTCCGAGTAGGGGCCCGCCGCGATGAGGCGACCGCCGTCCAGGACGACCACCCGTTCGGTGAGCTCCTTGATCACGCCCATGACGTGTTCGACCACACCGATGCCCAGGTTGCGGTGGGCGGCGATCTCCCGGACCATACGAATCACATCCAGCGTCTCGGTGCTGTTGAGTCCCGCCATGACCTCGTCCAGGAACAAAACCGACGGTTCCACCGCCAGCGCCTTGGCGATCTCCATCTTCTTGGTTTCCAGGATGTTGAGTTCCCCGGTGGACCGGTTCAGCCCGCCCAGCCCCAGGTCCCGGCAGAGCGCCGCCGCCGCCTCCCGTGCCGCCCGCAGCGACCGCCGCCCGGCAAACAGGAACCCGGTCATCACGTTCTCCACCAGCGTCAGGTCCTCCAGCGGGTGAATGAGCTGAAACGTCCGGCCGATACCCAGCGCCGCCCGCCTGTGGGCCGGTACCGCGGTGATATCCTCACCATCGAACACAACGCGCCCCGAGGTGGGGGCGTAGATGCCCGCCAGAAGGTTGATCAGCGTTGTCTTCCCGGCGCCGTTCGGTCCGATGATTCCGACGATTTCGCCCGGCGTCAGGGAGAAATCAACTCCGTCAACCGCGGTGAGGCCGCCGAAACGGATCGTCAACGCCTCAGTCTGCAGCCCCTTCATGCGGCGCCTCCTTTTTCGGATGCCGTGGTCGTCCGGCGGGACCGCTCGAGGTGTCCGCGCACGAGCCCCACGATGCCCCGCGGCATGAACAGGATCACCAGCACGATGATCACGCCGTACACCAGCAGGTGGCCGTAGGGGATGAACAGCTTCAGGTACTCACCGACAACGCCCAGGAGCACGGCGCCGACCACCGGACCCCAGGTACCGTACATGCCGCCCAGCAACGTCATCGCCAGCGGAATGAGCGTGTAGTTCACGTTGAAGCTCGACTCCGGCGTGACAAACCCGAAGAGCTGGGCGTAACTCGCGCCGACAGCACCCTGGATGCCACTGGTGATAGCGAACGCCGTGAGCAGGTAGGCGTAGATATTGACCCCGGCGGACGCCGCGACCGTTTCGTTGTCCCGAATCGCGGTGAGGGCGAAGTGAATGCGGCTGTGACGGAACCACTCCGACACGCCGATCACCACCGCCGCCAGCACCAGCATCATGAGGTAGGTGGCCACGGAGTTGCCGTCGAATGCGCTGCGCGGCAGGAGCATTCCGTTTGGCCCGCCGGTGAGGCTGCTCCAGTTGTGCATGACGATGCGGAAGATCTCCGCGAGCGCCAGCGTCACGATGGCGAAGTACATACCCCGCAGGCGAAGCACCACGGCGCCGATCAGCAGCGCCACCACGCCCACGACAACGGCAGCGAACACCAGCGTCAGGACCGGCGGCACACCGAGGTAGGTGGCGCCGATCGCGGCGGCGTAGCCACCGAGACCGAAGAAGCCGGCGATCCCGAAGGAGAGCTGCCCGGAACGGATCAGCATGTCCCAGCTAATCGCGAGCATCATGTAGGTCAGAACCGACCGCGCGATCGTCTGCGGATAGGGGCCCGCCACCAGGGGCAGGAACGCCAGCAGCGCCGCCAACGCCGCGAAGACCCACGGCGCCCGGCGTCGCGGTCGTTGCTCAATCGAACTCATGCGCGACCTCCCCGGAAGGAACGGATCATGATTGCCAGAATGATCAGGCCGAAGAACACCAGCGGCGACCATCCGCCGCCGTGGGGCACCGCCTGAATCGCCGCCTCCGACACGCCGAGGATGACGCTGGAGACAACGATCATCGGTAGATTCCCGATGCCGGCCATGGCGACGAGGGAAAACGACCGCATCGTGTACGAGCCACCGACGGTGGGAAAGATCGAGAACTTCGTCATGAAGAACGTTCCCACGATCCCCAGAAGAGCGGCGGAAATCGCAAAGACGATCGTGTAGGTGCGCTGCACGTCGATACCGACGATGCGGGCGCCGCGGGGATTCTGTCCCACCGCCGTTGCCGCCTGCCCCAGCCGCGTCTTTTTCAGAAAGAGATACAGCCCGGCGAGGCTCGCCGCCGCCAGGGCGACGAACACAAAGTCGTACACGCCGAAACTCACATCTCCCACGGTGGCGGAGGCGGACACGTAGTCCAGACTGATTTTTCGCGGCTGGGATGTGGCGATCATGTTGACCGCCTGTCCCAGAACCATGGCGATCCCGAAGGTGAGAATCAGCTGGTTGAGCTCGGGACCGTCCACGGTCCGGGAAATGGTCAGCCGGTACAGCACGATACCGACGATGAACATCACGATGGTCGTGGGAACGAGCGCAAGAAGCGGATCGATTCCCAGGGCGCGTGCCGCGGCGTAGCTGAGGTACGCGGCGACCATCATCATCTCACCGTGGGCCAGGTTCACGATGTGCACAATACCGAGCACCAGGGCCATCGGCAGCGCGATCGACGCGTACAGCCCCGCCCGCTGCAGGCCGTACACTACCGCCGTGGGGCGCCACAGGAAGAGCGCGACCACAGCGATCCCGGCGGCCACCGACAGGGCCACTTGAAGCCGTTTGAATCCAGTCATGTCTGTGTTGACTCCGGAAAACGGGGGCGGCGTCGCCGTCGCGGCGCCGGGGCCGCACTCGCAACCCCGCCGCCCCCTGGTTCAGGGTGCGTTATCGGTCCCAGGACGGGAACGGATACTCCGGCTCGGAGGTGGCAAACTCGAAGGGCCACAGCACCTGCTGTTCTCCCCCCTGCCACTGCAGGATCTTCTGCTGACGGATTCCCTGGTTGGAAATCACCCGCGACGGGGCGAAGGAGATCGTTTCGCCGAGGGCCGAGTCGTACTCGATGTTCTGCAGTTCGGCGATGATCGCGTCCTGATCCATGGACCCGGCAGCTTCCACCGCCTGCGCCAGAATCATGACGGCGGTGTAGCCCAGCGGAGCAAAGTACGTCGCCGGCTCCTCGTCGTAGGTCGACACGTAGCTCTGGTAGTAGTGCGCGCTGACGTCGCTGACGCTGTTGAGGGAAGGGGCCCACATCCCGTAGAGCGTCACGCCCTCTGCCAGGCCGGATTCGCCGAAGCTTGCGGGCCACCCTGGGGGCGCACCGACGAACAGCGGCGGCGCGAAATCGATCGCCCGCGCCTGCTCCATAATCGGCAGCGCGTCGGCATCGTAGCCGGCCCAGATAAACACGTCGGGATCGTACTCCTTGGCACGCTCGAGGACTGCGGTGTAGTCACCGCCGCCGGCGGCTGCGGACTGGAAGGACTCGCCACTGATCTCCATGTCGGAGAACAGCTGCTGCGTTGCCTCGAACGATGCGCTTCCGAAGGCACCTTCCTCGTACGCCAGGAACCAGCGGTCGATGGCGATGTCGGGATAGCGTTCCGCGATGGCGGTCCAACCTTCCACGTAGCTGGCGCCCTGGTTGTAGTCCCACGGATGCAGGTGAAAGTACCAGTCCTGGTCGGGACCGATCGCTTCCTCCGCCAGGTGACTCGCGGCGCCGGTCCACATGGTGATCTTGCGGTAGCGCTTGAGCGCCGGAATCTGTCCCAGATGCACGCCACTGGACATGCCCCCGATGAAGAAATCGACGTTCTCGATCGTCGCCAGGCGTTCGATCGCCGCGGCGCCCTTGTCGGGACTGAACTCGCTGTCGATGACCACGAGCTCAACGGGTCGCCCCAGGATTCCCCCGTTGGCGTTCAGTTCGTCCACGGCGAGTTGGGCGGATTTGCTGCCCTGTTCCCCGGTAATGTCGCCCAGGGGCCACACGCCACCCATGCGGATCGGCTCGGCGGCGCCCTCCTGGGCACCGTTGGCAAACGCCATTCCGGCCACCAGCACGAGGGCAACCGCGAGCAGTGTTCTTGATCTCATCGGTACCTCCTTTTGGTATGTGAAAGGTGAATCATCTCTCACTTTTTGATTGTGCGGCCGGTTTCCGGATCTGTCAAACGAATTCTTTGCCCGGAGAAATCAGGCGGGAAAGAGGAGCGGCAGTGCCACGAAGGTGCCGATCGCGCTTCCGATCGTCGAAAACAGAAAAACGAGGAGGATCCGCGTCAGGCGGTTCCGGTACACCCCGCGAATGCTGAGGATGTCGTCGTTCAGGTTCTCGAAGTCGCGCACCCGCGGTTTGCGCAGCAGCGCTTCAAGCAGTCCGCTCACGAACCCCACCCCGATCGTGGGATTCATCGAGGTGATCGGTGCCGCCGCAAAGGACGCCACGATCGTGACCGGGTGCGCCAGCGCCGCCAGGGCGCCGGCGGCGGAGAGCGTTCCGTTCACCAGAATCCATCGCAGGAGCGAATGGAGCCCCCCTTCCAGTCCGCCGCGGAAGAAGCCCCACAGAATCAGCCCGGCGACGACCGCGGGAATCACGAAGGGAACCGCCTTGCGTACCGGTCCCGGCGGCGGAATCACCTCCAGGTCCTTCTTGTTCACCAGCGGCGAGGTCTGCGCGTCGTCCACGTGGTGCCGGTGGAGGCGTTCCAGCCACCGGACTATGCCCGGCACGTGACCGGCACCGACCACCGCCAGGACGCGGGACCCCGGCGCTTCCCAGATGCTCTGGGCCAGGTACTGGTCCCGTTCGTCGATCAGGACCTCTTTCACCGACGGCAGGTAGTCCGCCAGTTCCTGAAGCATCGTCTCGAGCTCATTCTGCTCTTGGAGCTTTTTCAGGTCGTCCTCGGTGATCTTCTCGCGGGAGAACGCGCTTGCGAGCATGCTCGCCATGAGCTTGTTTTTCCCCCAGAACCCGGTTTTGGCCCAGGCGCGCCGGAGCGTCGCAGCGACCGGTCGGTCGCCAAAGGAGTAGCCGACTCCGGCGCGGCGGGCGGCGTGAACGGCGGCGATCATCTCGGCGCCGGGGGTTACACCGGTGCCGGCGCCCATGCGCCGCTGAAAACTGCTGAGCACCAGATTGCTGAGCAGCAGAAACGCCTGGCGACGCTTGATGATCTCAAAGATGTTGAGCTGGGACCAGTCACGTTTCTGCTGCACGGAGCGGAAGCGACCGTCATCGATTTCGATGCACACGTGCTCCACGCCGCCGCGGGCGATCGTGTCTTCCACGGCGGTCACGCTGTCGGCGGACACGTGGGCGGTTCCAAGGAGATAGAACGTTCGGTCACCGAGCTCCACGACGCGGATCCCGTGCTGCGACGGGTCGAAGGGTGCGGCGGCGTCGCCCTCCTCGGGAGAGATCTGTTCGGGAGTGTCACTCATTGGTCGGGGATTCCTCTCTGTCAAAGCCAAGGGCGGCGATGAATCGTTTTCGCAGCCCCTCGTCGCCGGGATACAAATCCCGCGGAATGGCGCCTCCACCCATGTGGATGTGGCCGCCGCCGGCGCCGATTCCTTCCAGCGCGTCGTGAATCACCACGTCGCAGGCGTGCTCCGGCGCCTCGCTGCGTACCGACAGGCGGTACTCGTCGCGCTCGCCGCTCACAACAACCACGAACCGAATTTCCCGCAGCTGAAGGAAAAAATCGGCCACCAGGGCCATCACCTCGGCGGTGTACTCACCCTGCAGTGCGATGAACGCGAAATTGCGGGCGATGACGCACGCGTCGATCGCCTGACGAAACGCCGCTAGGTCTCCAAGCGAGAGCGAGTTGCGCAGCAGGCGAGCCGCCAGCTGCCAGTCTCCCTGCCGGAAGAGGACGCCGAACGCCTCGAGGTCCACGTCGGCGACGCCGCGGGTCATGAACGCGGTATCCATCATGATGCCCATGAGCAGGGCGGTGGCAACGTTGTGGCCCAGGGCCACGCCGGCGGTTCGATAGTAGTCGTACAGAATGGTGGAGCACGCGCCGTACTCGTCGCGGATGTCGGCGTAGGCGCAGTCCGCCGGCGACGGCGGCGGGTGGTGATCGATGACCGCGACGACCTCACCGGGAACGCCGGTCATGTTGGAATTGCCGGCGAATCCGTCCACCACGATCAGCTGTGCGTCGTCGCCCAGGTCGAGTTCGCCGACCTGGTGAATGTCGATCTCCAGATGAGCGATCGCGTCGCGAAGCGACTCACTCTGAATCGTTCCACCGTAGCCGAGATACACCGTCCGTCCCTGGCGTTTCAGCAGCTCGGAGAGCGCGTATGCGGTGGCTACCGCGTCGTGGTCCGGGAAGTCGTGCGCCTGCACGACCACGGGCCGTTCCTTGTCGAGGTGTTCTGCGAGGGCCGCCAAACCGTACATCGCGCCGCTGCCCGCCCTATTCGGCGGGCATCATCCTTTCGTACCGCTGCCGGGCCAGTCGCGTCTCGATAAACCCGCGCAGATCACTGTCGCGGACCTCGAGGTACAGGGCGCGGGCACTGTTGGTCTGGCCCAGGGCTTCGTACTGCCCTGCAAGATAGAACCGCATGCGGGCCTGAAGCAAGCGGTCTTCCTCGTCTTCTATGCCTCTGAGGATCGAGCCGTCGTATCCGGGGCGCAGATAGAACCGCGCCATATCGTACCACAGTCCCGGCCGGGGGAAATCCGCGGCGGCTGCTTCCAGAAACGTGTCCGCGCGTTCGGTGTCGTCGGCCATCTTCCAGGAAAGTGCCGCCATCATCGCCATGCCGGGGTCCCGCGGATCGTTGGGGTTTCCGTCCTCCCACGCCGCCCGAAACTGCTCAGCCGCGGCGCCGAACCGCTCATCCTCGAAGTACAGCGTCCCCAGCGGCCGGTGGCCGGGGTGGTAGTCCGGCCGCAGTTCCAGCGCAGTCTCGTAGTCGGCGATCGCCGCATCACGCTCGCCTTCCTGATCCAGAGCGCGGGCGCGGTGGACGTAGGCAAGGAAGATCGACGGATCCTCTTCGATAACCGACGTGAAATCGTCGATGGCGCCGGTAAAGTTGCTGCGCTCCAGGCGGATCAGCCCCCGGTCGTAGCGGTGCCAGATAAAGTCCGGCTCCAGCTCGACCGCCTGATTCAGGTCGTCCTCGGCCGATTCCAGTTCGTACTGCATCGCCCAGGCACGACTGCGGTCGGCGTAGGCGAAACTGTACTCCGGCGCTTCCTCGATCGCCGTGGTCAGGATCTCGGCCGCCTGCTCCGGTTCGTCGGTCCGCAGTTTCACGTTCCCGAGACCGATGAGGGCCACGAGGTTTTCCGGGTCCACCTCCAGGCTCGCCGCGAACGCCGATTCCGCGGCGTCGTAGCGGCGGTTGCGAAGCTCGATCTCGCCGAGGGCCGCCTGGGCGGGGGCGTTCTCCGGATTGACCTCGAGCGACTGCTGTAGGAGTTCCCGTTCCCGGTCCTCGTCGCCGTCGCTGCCCTCGATGAGCGCCAGGAGATACAGGGCGTCTGCGTTTTGCGGATCGGCGTCCAGGACCTGGTTCAGGATCTCCCGGGCCTGCGGCAGCTGCCCTGCGGCTACGTACAGGTTCGCCAGCAGAACCTGCGTGTCCGGCGACTCCGGATCCTCCAGCTCCGCCTCCTGATACGCGGCGATCGCTTCCTCGGGATCGCCGACGGACATCGCGAGACTGATCGATTCGTACGCCTCAGCGGCGGGATCCAGGACCGGCTCCTGCGGCTGCTGCTGTTCCTCTGCTGGGGGTTGCTCGGGAGCTCGCTCCGGCGTGGAGGAGCAGGCGCTCAGAAGAACCACGAGCACCGTACCGGCAATGATTGATCGCATAGGCCGGGAGTATATCAGATGCGTTGAGGTGGGGCCAGAAAGCGGGCCCGATCGACGATCGGGCCCGATGAACTCTGCGAAACGTGTGCGTGTGTCGACAGAAGGCGTCAGCCGCTGAAGGCGCTCCAGAACCAGCGCTGCTTCTCGAACTCGCGCAGCATCTCGACGCCGAAATCGGCGGTTCCCTCATCGTCGTGCTCACCGGCGGTCGCGATCAGATCTCGCACCGCGGCGATCTGGTGGTCCAGGTCGGAGAGCACCAGCGTTGCCGCCTCGCCGGCGTCGTACTTGCGGCTCGGCAGTTCCTCCAGAGAACTCGTTTCGAGGTACTCCTTGAACGTGGTAGCCGGTCGGTTTCCGAGGGAGAGAATGCGTTCCGCCATGTCGTCGATACGACCTGCGATGCCCTGATACATCGTTTCCAGTTCCCGGTGGACGGTGAAAAACTGCCGTCCCTCGAGGTTCCAGTGCAGGGCGTGCAGATGGCCGTAGATGATGTGAAAATCGGCGAGCAGGCTGTTCAGTTTCTTGGTAACCGCCTCGGTAGCGGCTTTATCGAGGTCAACGTTTGTCGTCATAGGGTGTGAACTCCTTTCCGTATCGTTCTCTTTGAACATACGAAGAAATCTCCCGATCGGCAAGTAATTCGGAATCATTCTTAACTAAATCGATCAGATTGAAAGCCGTGAAGCCGTCGCCATGACGGCGGGCTTGCCGGTTGGGAGCCGGCGGGGGTATATTGCGGATGTTAGTCGAGACAAACTTTTGCAGGAGCCGGAATGAGTTCTGAGTTCGTACCGTACGAGACAGCTGAATCGATGATCGCCCGCCGGCACTTCGCCCCGGCGATCGCCCTTCTCTCGGGAGCCGTTGCCAGCGACCCCTCCGATGCCCGGGCGTGGTCCCTCCTGGGACAGTGCTACACCGAGGCGGGACACCAGACCTCGGCGATTGCGGCGCTCATGCGGGCGGTGATTCTCGACGATGAGTCCGGCGCAACCTGCGAGGCCCTGGGCGTGGCGTGGCTGCGGCGGGGCGATATCGACACGGCACGGTCGTGGTTTCATCGGGGCCTGCGGGCGCTGGAGCGGTCATCCGACCGCGACGCCCGTGCGCAGCGTGGCTCGATCATGCGCAACATCGCCATGGCGCTGGTGATGGAACGGCGTCAGCGGGAGGCGCGCTTCCTGCTGGAAGAAGCGATCGAGGAAAGCCCCGACGACCTGCTCACGCTCCACGCGCTGTCGGCGCAGTACATCAACGACGGTCGCTACGTGGACGCTGCTCCCCTCGTGGACCGGATCCTCGAGCAGCCGGAACTCCCCGACTGGATCCGCGAATCGGCGGAACAGGGGCGTGAGATCATCCGGACCCGTAGCTGAGCGAAATCCTCCGAATTTTTCTGTAAATTTATATCGATATTGTTGACACGATAACTCGGAGTCAATTAGAGTCTGGGTCACGGGGTGGGCCCCTTCGGGGGCATCCCCGGGGACTCCGTCCCGAACATCCCTGACATCCGAGGAATCTCATGTCCAACACATATACGTCCGAGCTCCAGGCCGGCACCACCACCACTTCGACCACCACGGCTCTCGCACCCGACCCCTGGCGCGGCTTCGCGCCCGGAACCTGGCAGGAGGAGATCGACGTCCGTGACTTCATCCAACGGACCTACCGCCCCTACACCGGCGATGCGGCGTTCCTCGCCGCACCGACCGACGACACGCTGGCACTCTGGGACGCCTGTCGCGACCTCCTGGAACGTGAGCGTTCATCCGGCGGCACCCTCGACGTGGACGTGGACACGATTTCGACGATCACCGCCCACGGTCCCGGTTACCTGTCCCCGGACGGTGCGCTGGAACGCGTCGTGGGACTGCAGACCGACGCACCGCTCAAGCGCGCGATCATGCCCTTTGGCGGAATCCGCATGGTTCAGGGTGCCTGTCGCGCCTACGGGTACGAACTGCCGCAGGAGACGGTGGAGATCTTCACCCGGTATCGAAAGACCCACAACGACGGGGTGTTCAGCGCCTACACCCCCGACATGAAGGCGGCCCGCAAATCCGGCGTCATTACCGGCCTTCCGGACGCGTACGGCCGCGGCCGCATCATCGGCGACTATCGCCGCGTCGCACTCTACGGCGTTGACCGCCTCATTGCCGACAAACGCACGCAGCAGCGCAGTCTGGATCACGGAGCCGGCGGCGTCGGGGTGGAGGAGCAGATTCGACTCCGGGAAGAGATCGCCGAACAGCTCACCGCGCTGACCGAACTGATCGAACTCGGCGACCTGTACGGGTTCGACCTTCGTCGTCCCGCCACCGACGCCCGCGAGGCGGTGCAGTGGACCTACCTGGCCTACCTGGCGGCGATCAAGGAACAGAACGGCGCCGCCATGAGCCTCGGCCGTATCAGCACGTTCCTGGATGTGTACATCGACCGCGACATCGCCGAGGGCACCCTCACGGAGGCGCAGGCGCAGGAGCTGATCGACCACCTCGTGATGAAGCTGCGGCTGGTACGCTTCCTGCGGACCCCGGAGTACAACGAGCTGTTCTCGGGCGACCCCACCTGGGTCACCGAGGTGATCGGCGGCATGGGGATCGACGGACGCCCCCTGGTGACGAGAACGAGCTTTCGCTTTCTGCACACCTTGTCCAACCTGGGACCGGCGCCGGAACCCAACCTCACCGTCCTGTGGGCCCGCGACCTGCCGCGCCCGTTCAAGGAGTACTGCGCCCGCGTCTCCGCCGAAACCTCCAGCATCCAGTACGAGAACGACGACCTCATGCGGGAGTACTGGGGCGACGACTACGGCATCGCCTGCTGCGTGTCGGCGATGCCGATCGGCAAGCAGATGCAGTTCTTCGGCGCCCGGTGCAACCTGGCCAAGACGCTGCTGTACGCAATCAACGGTGGCCGCGACGAGGTGAGCGGCGCCCAGGTGGGGCCGGAGCTCGCCCTCCCGCCGGACACCGCGGAGGGAACGCTGGACTACGACACCGTCATGGATCGCTTCGACACGATGATGGACTGGGTGGCGGAACTCTACGTCCGCACCCTCAACGTGATCCACTACTCCCACGACCGGTACTCCTACGAGCGCCTGCAGATGGCACTCCACGACCGCGACGTGGTGCGAACGATGGCCTGCGGCATCGCGGGACTCTCCGTGTGCGCCGACTCCCTCGCCGCGATCCGCTACGCCCAGGTCCGCCCGATCCGCAACGAACAGGGGATCGCCGTGGATTTCGAGATCGCCGGTGACTACCCCGCCTTCGGAAACGCCGACGACCGCGTGGACGCGATCGCCCGGGATCTGGTGCGGCGTTTCATGAACAAACTCGAGGTGCAGCCGACCTACCGGAACGCCCGTCCCACCCAGTCGATCCTCACGATCACCTCCAACGTGGTGTACGGCAAGAAAACCGGGAACACGCCCGACGGCCGCGCCAAGGGCGAACCCTTCGCCCCGGGAGCAAATCCGATGCACGGTCGAGACGCCCGCGGAGCCCTCGCTTCGGCTGCGTCGGTGGCGGGGCTGCCGTACCGCTTCGCCCAGGACGGCATCAGCTACACCTTCTCGGTGGAACCGCGGACGCTGGGACGTGAAACCGCCGACCGGATCACGAACCTCACGGCGCTCCTGGACGGGTACTTCGCCCAGAACGGCCACCACATCAACGTAAACGTGCTGGGACGCGATGTACTCCTGGACGCCATGGAGCACCCGGAGCATTACCCGCAGCTCACGATCCGCGTGTCGGGGTACGCAGTAAACTTCGTCAAGCTGACGCGGGAGCAGCAGCTGGACGTCATCAACCGGACGTTCCACGAGGCGGTGTGAACCATGGTCCGCTATGACGCCCGCGCCGACGGAGGAGTCCGGGCGGCCGACCGCCGCGCGGCCCCGTCGGTCGGGTCACGCCCCCTCACCGGCCGCCTCCATTCGGTGGAAAGCTTTGGTACACTGGACGGTCCCGGCATCCGGCAGGTTCTGTTTTTTCAGGGCTGCCATCTCCGCTGCGCGTTCTGCCAGAACCGCGACACGTGGGACCCCCGGGCGGGCCGCGCGGTCACCGTCGACGAACTGGTTGCCGAGGTACTGCGTTACCGCGTGTATATGGACTCCTCCGGGGGTGGCGTCACCGCCTCCGGCGGCGACCCGATCCTTCAGGCACCCTTCGTGGCGGCGCTGTTCCGGGCGTTGAGGACCGAGGGCATCCATACCGCGCTGGACACCTCCGGAGCGATCGCCGTGGGACGCCCGGTTGCGGATCTGATCCGCGCGACGGACCTGGTGCTCCTGGACCTCAAGCACATGGACTCCGAGCGTCACCGGGAGTTGACCGGTGTGCCGAACACCCGGGTCCTGGAGTTCGCGCGCTCCCTCGCCGCGACCGGAACGCGGGCGTGGATCCGCCACGTGGTGATTCCGGGCTGGAACGCCGATCGCGACCACGCCCGGCGACTCGCGACGTTTCTGCGAGAGATCGCCGGTGTCGTGGAGCGCGTGGAGCTGCTGCCGTACCACGAGCACGGCCGCCACAAGTGGGAGGCGATCGGCGCACGCTACCGGCTCGACGGGACGCGCCCCCCGGAGGATGGGGAGATGGAGACGGTTCGTCGCGAGGTGGCCGCCACGGGGATTCCCGTGTTCGTCGCGTAGCGCATCCGTCGGATAGCGCATCCGTCGCATACGGTGTTCTTCAGGCGGGGGATTCGGCGTCCCATGCCGTATACTGCCAGCGTGGTCAGAGGAGTTCTCGTACTGGCGGTGATCCTGGGGATCGCCGCCACGGTACCCGCACAGCAGTCCGGCACCCTGGTTCCCCCGCTGGGTCTGCGCATCGGCCTGGGGTCGGGGTTTCAGAACATCGATTTTCCCGTGGACGACGCGCCGATCGGCACCGATCAGCTGCGCATGAGTCCCAACACGCCGCTGTACGCCGTTCTCGCCGGGTCGTGGCGCTCGGTTGGTGTGGGACTGCGACTCACCATGCCCGATTCTCTGGACGCGGTGGAAACACGTGGCGAGACGGAGTTCACCAACCTCCAGGTCCAACTCTACGGCGCCCGCTGGGCGGTGGACGTGACCTACCAGAACCACCAGGGCATGTACCTCGCAAACAGCGACGAACTCACCGTCCCCGTCACGTCGGTACGCGTGCCGGACCTCTCCCTGCAGACGATAGGAACCACGCTCATGTGGAGCCGGAACCCGCGCATCGACCTGGCCACAGCGTACAAGCTCGATGCGATTCCGCGCCGCTCCCGAGCGGGACTGGTGTGGATGGCCGCCGCGAGCCGCATCCGCCTCGACGCCCCCTCCGGCCCCGGGGGAACGGTCCCGGCCCTCGACGACACCGTGTGGTCGCGGCCGATGGAGCTTCAGAGCCACTCCGTTCTCGCCGGGATCGGCGGCGCCGCCACCGCCACCCGCGCCTCATTCTTTGTTTCTCCCATGGTGGCCATGGGTCTGGGACTGCAACATACCGGCTACCACGTCGGCGGTGACTCCGGCGACCGCTGGGCGATGGTGCCCCAACTGTCGCTCCGTATGAGCGCAGGGTACAACGCCCGGCGCTGGTATCTGGCGCTGTTGGTCAGCGCCGACGCCCGGAACGTCCAGACACCGTACCTGGAGGCGACCCAGGGAAGCGCCCGGGCGGAACTGGTCTTCGGTCGCCGCTACAGTCTCTCGCGGTGGCGGGGCACGCGCGGCATTCAGGTCCGGTAGGCCGCCTCCACCCGGACGAGGCTGGTCATCGACGCGCCGGCGCCGTAAAATGACGGTTCAATGTACAACACCCAGCTGTTTCCCCGTCTCCTGCGCCTCGCGGTACCGATCATGCTCACCAATCTCCTCCAGGTCACCTACAACCTGGTGGACGCCTGGTTTCTCGGTCGCGTCAGCGCCGAGGCGGTGTCTGCGCCTTCTATCGCCTTCAGCGTGGTGTTCTTCCTCGGCGTATTCGGAATGGGGTTTTCCCAGGCCGGCACCACCCTCGTTTCGCAGGCCCACGGCGCGGGGAATCGTCGACAGGTCGATTTCTACGCCGCCCAGACGGTGGGTCTGGTGTCGGTCACCGGGATCGTAGTGGGGCTCGTCGGCGTCCTGGCGATCGACACGCTCCTCGGTCTCCTTCGGGTACCGCCGGCGGCGGAGATGCAGACTCGCGTGTATATGCAGATCATCTTCTCGGCGACGCCGTTCATGTTTTTCTTTTTCGTGCTCCAGGGAATCATGCAGGGCGTCGGCGATTCGGTGACGGCGCTGTGGGTGCAGCTCGCCACGGTCACGCTGAACGGCGTCCTCGACCCGCTGCTGATCTTCGGTGTGGGGCCATTTCCGGAAATGGGAGTGGCGGGGGCCGCCACGGCAACGCTCGTGAGTCGCGGCGTGTCGGCGGCGGCGATCCTGGTGATTCTGTTCCGCGGGCGCCGACACCTCACGATCCACGCCGCCGACCTCCGGCCCCGGCGGCGGGCGTGGCGGACCCTCGTGGGGATCGGGATTCCCCTGGCAACCGGACAGGCGGTGGCGGCGCTGGGGTTCACGGTGCTGCAGGGTGTGGTCAACGGTTTCGGGGTCGCGGTGATCGCGGCATTCGGTGTGGGCAACCGCATTATCGGGATGTTCAACATGCCGGCGATCGGCCTGTCGCGGGCGACCGCAGCCCTGGTGGGACAGGAGCTCGGCGCCGGTCGCGAGGACGGCGCCCGGCGGGCGGTGCGGATCGGCGTGCTGGCGATGCTGGCGTTCATCGTGCCGGCGATGTCGCTGACGTTCCTGTTCGGCCACTCCGTGGTGCGCTTCTTCGTCGATGACCCGGCGGTGATCGCCCATGGCGCCACCCTGTTCCGCATCGTGTCGGTGTCGGTGATCCCGTTCACCCTCTTCACCGTCATCAACGGCGCGTTTCAGGGTGGCGGCGATACCCGCCCGGTCATGGTGTTGAGCATCATCCGGCTGTGGGGCATCCGCGTGCCGCTGGCGATGCTGTTCGCCTGGCGCCTCGGGCTGGGGCCGGCGGGGATCTGGTACGCGATGTTCGTCTCCAACATCCTCACCGCCACGGCGGGTTTTCTCATCCTCCGGACCGGCCGCTGGCTGCGGCGTATCGAGCTCGCCCCGGGTACGTAGCCGACGCGCCTACCGTTCCGAGGGGTACACCACGCCGATCTGGTCGCGCACCGTGTCCATCGTTTCCATGATCGACACGGACTCGTCCAGCGGCATGATCGCGCTCTCCAGACGCCCGTCGCGGACGCAGCGCTCGACCTCCAGCGCCTGGTACTGCATGCCGCGACCCTCCACGGTCTCCGTGTAGCGTTCCTGTTCGTGGCCATCTCGATCGTAACGCGTGAAGCTCGTCTGCGTGTACCACACCGCATCGATGTCGATCCGCCCATCGCTGCCGATCACCGACGCCACGTTCGGTCCCGGTGTCATGAACCCGGTGTGGAGCGACGACTGGGCGCCGGATTCGTACTCCAGAATCATCGCCGCCAGCTCGTCGACTCCGAGGTCGGTGAGCGTACCCCGGGAGGTGATCGTCTTCGGGGTTCCGAAAACCAGACTCGCGAAGGACACGGGATAGACCCCGAGGTCAAGCATCGCACCACCGCCGAGGTCCGGCTCGTGCAGGCGCGGCGCGCGGCTATGGGGGATATACTGGTTGTGATCCGCCAGAAGCACCCGCGGCTCACCGATCGCCCCACCCCGGATCAGTTCCATGATCCGCACCATGCTGGGAAGGAAGCGCGTCCACATCGCCTCCATGGCGAACACGCCGGCCGTTCGTGCCGCATCCACGATCGTGCGCGCCTCGGCGGCGTTGATCGTGAACGATTTTTCCACGAGTACGTGCTTGCCGGCGGCAATCGCCATGAGCGCGTTCTCGGCGTGCATCGGGTGCGGCGTGGCCACGTAGACCACGTCCACCGACGGGTCCTCCACGAGATCCTGGTAGCTGCCGTGGCGGCCCGGAATCCCGAACCGTTCCGCGAACGCGTCGGCGCGTTCCCGGGACCGTGATCCCACCGCCGCAACACGAAGTCCGGCGGTGAGCAGGTCCTGAACCTGCAGCGCCGCGATGCCGCCCGTACCGATTACGCCCCAACCGAGTGTGTCATTCATCCCCCCAGTGTACCGGAGGCAGCCGGAGTACGCGAGGGTCCCGGCTACCGACCCAGCTCGAGCGCCACCACCTCCGCCAGCGCCGTCCCCAGGGCGCGATGACCGGACACGTCCAGGTGAATGCCGTCGGAGCCGGCGGCGGCGACCGTGCCTGCGTCGAAGAACGCCGCGCCCCATTCCGACGCCGTGGCGCGAAACGTCTGCGCCAGCCCCGCCGACACAGCCCGGGCGCGATCCTCCGGAGCGAAGTGCACCCCCATCGCCGCGTCGAGGGCGCCCACCGGGGGTGGAGCAACCAGGAGCGCCGGCGGCGCCGCGTTCCCGGGACCCGCGTCGCTTGCGGCGACCAGCTGGAGAAGTCGGTCCGCCCCAAGAGCGATCTGCTCAGCCGCCGCCTGAAACACGTTCTTGGTGTCGTTGGTCCCGAGCATGATGATCACCAGGTCCACCGGCGCGTGGGTCTCCAGGAGCATGGAGATCGCCGCCGCCCCGGACCGGCCGGGACTGAACGGATCATCGAACACGGTCGTTCGCCCGTTGAGTCCCTCCGCCACCACGATGAACGGGCGGGACATGCCCACCTCCTCGCCGTTGAGTGCGACATCCATCACACTCGGCCATCGCCCCATCAGCGGGACCCGCTCGCCGTCGGCGCCCGGCACATACCCCCACGTGTTGGAGTCACCGAAACACAGGATCGTTTTCTGCTGCATCGTTCCAGTATGGCCGGTTTTCCCCGGCGACGCGAGCAGATGCGGCGCGGTGGACGGGGAGTCGCGACGCGAGACTCCGGGTATGGCGACCCGCCGGCAGTATACAGCAGCGTGTTGCAGAATCGCCCGTATCTCACGGCCCCACTACGAGATGCGCCTGAATACCAACCGATCGGGCGCGAAGTACTGTTGGGACCACGGCTTAAGGCACAGCGCGCAACAATCTTCTATATACACCGCTTGACACTCGCCGGGGTAGAACACAGACTGAACAGCACACATCAAACCATCTGTTGCAAAGGAAGAGGGGTGAGAATCCCCCGCGGACGCGCCACTGTGAGCGACCGAACCCGATGCTACTCAGCCACTGGGCTGCGGATCCCCACGGATCCCGGGCCTGGGAAGGCGGCATCGGCATGATCGCAAGCCAGGAGACTTTGGCAGAGGGATTGGTATCCAAGCTTCGCGAGATGAGCTTGCAGATACGTCGTCGTGACCGCGAGGAGCGGTCACAGCTCCGTACTACGCAAGCCTCCGCACACAGGAGGTTTCCATGAGAGTTCTGTCTCTGTTTCGCGCCGGTGGTCGCCGGCGGCCGTCGTTCACCCTCGTCCTGGCGATCGGAATCGCCGGTCTCATGCCCGTTGCGCTGGCGGCGCAGGACGCCGCACCACCGGACGCGGCACCGCCGGCAGGCACCGGCGAGGAGATCGAAGTCATCGTCACCGCCGAACGCCTCGACACGCCGGCGGCGGACGTCCCCGCGCAGGTTTCGGTGATCTCCGCCGACGAGATTCTCGCGTCCGGCGCCACGTCGATCGTGGAGGTCCTGGACCGTGTCGCCGGCGTCACGTTCAGCTCGTACTCCAACGAGGCGCAGGCGCAGGTCGATCTGCGGGGATTCGGCAACGGCTCCGTCGGCCGCGTCCTGGTACTGGTGGACGGAGTGAGCGTGAACAGCCCCGATCTCGCCGGCGTCAACTGGCTGGCGATCCCGCTGGACGCGGTGGAACGGATCGAGATCGTACGCGGGTCCGCGGCGGCAACCTACGGCAACCACGCCGTCGCCGGGGTGATCAACGTCATCACGCGGACGCCGCAGCGGCCGCTGGAACTGCGGGCGTTCGCCGGCGTGGGAAGCGACGCGACGAACCACCAGCGCCTCGGCGTGGGACATTCCGCAGCCTGGGGATCGTTGTCGGCATCGGCGGAGCGGTCCCACACCGACGGGTTCCGTGACCGGAGCGCCGTGGACACCCTGGGGCTCGCCCTCGCCGCCGAATCGGTCATCGGCGACGACCTCTCCCTGAGAATAACCGGCAACTGGGCCGACACCGCGTACCAACTCCCCGGTAGCCTCACGGCGGCGCAGTACGAATCCGATCCCACGCAGGCGTCGAATCCGGATGACGAGGCTTCGGAGCAGCGGGTCGCGGCGGGGCTGGCGGCGGAGTGGACGGCGTCGGAAACCGTGAGTGCCCGCCTGCGGACGGAGTACGGATACACAAGCGTCGACAACGACACCGCCAGCTACGGCACCTATACCACCCGTGATCTCACCACCCTGTCTGCTTCGCCGGCGCTGGTGGTGGAGTGGGGTGTGGGGCTCCTGCCACTCCGGACGCGACTGGGCGTGGACTGGAGCCACGCACGGCAGGAGGGTACCGGCTACACCGACGCCTCGCGGAACACCGTCTCCTCGGAGACGGCACTCTGGCAGGACACGCTCGGTACCGGCATCACCACCACAGCCTTTGTTACCCCGACCCTCGACCTGCGAGGCGCGCTGCGCTACGACCAGAGCACCGTGGGAGCGGAAAAGGCGTCCGCCGGGATCGATGAGTCGACCACCCATCGCGCCACGGTGTTCGAGGGAGGCGCCACGCTGCGTCCCACCCCCGCGACCCGACTCTACCTCAGCGGGGGTACGCTCTTCCGCTACCCTGCGATCGACGAACAGGCGGACCTCAACTTTGCCGACCAGTTCGAGGCGGACCTGGACCCGGAGCGCGGGTTCACCGTCGAGGCCGGTGGCCGCGTCGAGGTACGCGATCTGCTCTCTGCCTCCGTCGGTGCATACTGGCTGGAGATGCGCGACGAGATCCGCTATGTATACGATCCCGCCACGTTCTCGGGGGCAAACGAGAATATCGGAGCCACGCGCAGGCTGGGGGCGGACGTTGAAGCGCGCCTCACACCGGCGACGTGGATCGACCTCTCCGTCGGATACGGGTTTGTCGCGGCGACGTTCGCCCGCGGCGACGACAGGGGCAAGCGCGTGCCGCTCACGGCAACCCATACGCTGGACGCGGAGGCAACCCTCTCGCCGGTCGCGTGGCTCGCCGCCGGACCGCGTGTGAGCGCCCGGAGCGCCATGTATCAGGGCGGTGACACGGCGAACGATCAGGAACGTGTGGACCCCACCGCGGTCACCGACCTCTTTCTGCGCGTGACCCCGCCGGGTATCCCCGGGAACTGTGCGGTCGTTGCCGAGGTGACAAACCTGATGGACGTACGCTATGCGCCGGTTCAGTTCTACTCGACGTTCTCGGGTACCGCGTACTACCCCGCCCCGGGTCGCCGCTGGAACCTGTCGGTCTCGTACCGATTCTGATGGCACGGGTGTTCCGCTCCTCTACCCTCCGCCTCTTCGCCGCCGCCGGGGCGTCGATCGCCGCCCACGTCCTGGTTCTGGGCGTGGCGGGCTCGGTGGCCGCCGATCGCGCGGCGAGCCGGGGCGTGGCGGGGCCGGAACGCCCTCCGATTTCCGTCCGGTTCGTGGAGTCGGCGAACCCGCCGAGCGAGATCGCGCCGCGGACCGCGCCCCCGGCCTCGCCGGTCGCTGCCGACGCTGATCCACCCCCGGCGCGGTCGCAGATCAATCCGGAGACAGTGGACGATTCATCGTCGTCCGAGAACCCGTCGTCGGAGAACCCGCCCTCCACCGAACCTCCCGCCACGGATTCCGAGTCGGCCCACGCGGTGTCGCTGTCGGCCCACGCGGGGGCGCCGTCGGCCCAGGCCCCCGTGACACCCGAGGCCGCCGCGACGCCCCCGACACCGTCTGCGACACCCGCGATGTCACCCCGCTCTGCCCCGCCCCGGGCGGCGCCGACCGTTGTGCGCCCCCGCCCGACCGCCACGGTCGCGCCGGTGTACCCACCCCGGGCGCGTCGCCGCGGCTGGGAGGGTGTCGCTGTGGTTCGGGTGACCGTGTCCGCCGACGGATCGCTCATCGACGTGAGCCTCGAGGAGTCCAGCGGGCACGCGCTCCTCAACCGGGCGGCGCTCTCGGCGGTGCGGCGGGTCTCGTTCACCCCGGGACGCGTCGGCCCGGATCATCGTACGATGGACACCGTGCTGCGCATCGTATTCAGACTGACGGAAGGGGACGACACATGACCAGCCCGCATTACCGCCTGTTGCGCGTCCTTGTCGCCGTGGCGTTCGCCATCGGCCTCACAACCGGACTGGCGGCACAGTCGCCGGACCCCGGACCGTTTCGCTTCGCCCGAGGCCTGGACGCCGTCGCCTGCGACCACGTGACGACCGTCTCGGTGACGGATGCCTGGGACGGCGCGCAGCCGCTGGCCTACGCCCTGGTACCGCAGGGCGCGCCGGCGCCGGATCCCGGCGCGTACGACGCCGTGGTTCGCGTCCCGGTGCGCCGCGTCGTATCGCTGGCGACACCGGTACTGGCGCACCTTGCGGACATGGAGGCGCTGGACACGGTCGTCGGTGTCGACAGCGGCGCGTACATCTACAACCGCGATATCCGCAGACGACTGCAGGACGGCTCGATTCGGGAGGTCGGCGCCGGCGCGGATCTCGATCTGGAACGCCTGATCGCCCTGGACCCCGACGTGGTACTGGTGTCGGTGTACGGTCCCGACGACCCGGTGGTGGAACGAATCCGCGCCGCCGGAGTGCCGGTGATCGTGTTCGCCGACTGGCGCGAGGCCGACCCCCTGGGGCGCGCGGAGTGGGGTCGCCTGGTGGGAATGCTCCTCGGGCGCAGCGCCGGCGCGGAGGCCCGATTCGCGACCCGCGTCGACCGCTACACGCGTCTGAGGGACCGGGTCGCCGAGGCAATTTCGCAGGAGGACCGACCGACGATCATGACCAACGCCCCGTGGCAGGGGTCGTGGCCGGTCCCCGCCGGCGACAGCTACATGGCGCGGCTCTTCGGGGACGCCGGCGGCGCGTACCTCTGGGCCGACACCACCGGGACCGGATCGCGGTTTCTGGATCTTGAGACGGTTCTGGTTCGTGCCGCCGACGCCGACGTGTGGATCAACGGCAACGTAGGGTGGCGCGCCCTCGATGATGTGGTGGCCGTGGATCCCCGCCTCGCGACGTTCGCCCCGTTTCGCAACGGCGCCGTGTACCACAACAACGGCCGCGTCCGCCCGTCGGGCGCCAACGACTTCTGGGAGTCGGGTGCCGCGCGACCGGACGTCGTCCTGGAGGACCTCGTCCGCATCCTGCACCCCGCCCTCCTTCCGGACCACGAACTGGTGTACTACCGGAGGCTCGACCCGTGATGCACCCACCGGTTCCACCCCGGGGACGGCGCGGCCCAGCCGCGATCGCGGCGGCGTGTGCAGCGCTCCTGGCGGCGACGGCGGCCTCGCTCATGCTGGGCTCCGTTCATGTTGGATTCTCTGACCTTCTCGCGGTTCTCGGTCCCGGGGGCGGCGCATCCTCCGGCGGCGACTCCGTATCCGCCGCCGCCCGCATCGTGACGCTCGTCCGGCTTCCGCGGACGGTGACCGCGATCGGCGTGGGGAGTGCCCTGGGACTCGCCGGGCTGGTCATGCAGACGGTATTCCGCAACGCGCTCGCCGGTCCCGGGGTGCTCGGCGTGACTGCCGGCGCCGGTCTCGGCGTAGCTGCTGTCCTCCTGGCGGGGGTCGGGGCCAGCATCCCGGGGCTCACGGCGGTGGCCGCAATGGTCGGTGCGGGACTGGTCCTGGTCCTGGCGCTGACCGTCAACCGCATCGTGGGACAGCCGGTGTTCCTGCTGGTGCTGGGACTCCTCTTCGGATACGCCGCCAGTTCGATCACCACGCTGCTCATGGCAGCCGCCCCCGGAGAGGGGCTCGAGCGCTACGTCGTCTGGAGTTTCGGTTCCTTCGCCCTGCCCCCGGGGGCCGCGCCCTGGGTGATCCTTGCCGCCGCCGGTGCCACGACCGCCGCGTTGACGGTCGCCGCACCGCGGGTGGATGCCCTGCTTTTGGGGCCGCAGTACGCAGAGAGTATTGGCATCCACGCCCGCCGTCTGCACGGTACGCTCATCCTCCTCGCCGGGACTCTCACCGGTCTGGTAACCGCCTTCACCGGACCGATCGTGTTCCTCGGGGTGGCCGTTCCGCACATCGCCCGGGGTGTCGTTCGATCCTCACGACACCGGATCCTCGTTCCAATGACCGCGCTCACCGGGGCGTCTCTGGCGCTCGTCGCAGATATCGCTGCCCGCCTTCCGGGATCGGATCGCGTTCTGCCGCTGAACTCGGTCATGGCGCTGGTGGGCGTACCGGTGGTGCTTGCTGTCATCCTCCAGGCACAACCGGAGGCGACGGAGGAGCTCGGCCTGTGAGAATCCTCGCCCGGGGTCTCGAGCTCGCGTATCGCGGCGGTCCGACGGTGGTGGTCGCCGACCGTCTGGAACTGCCCGACGGCGAACTGGTCAGCCTGGTGGGCCCCAACGGCGGCGGCAAGACGACGCTGCTGCGCTCTCTGGCGGGGCTCCTTCCGCCGCGGGCGGGAACGGTCACGATCGGTGACCGACCGGTCTACGGTCGCCGGGGACTCTCCCGGCGGGACCGGGCACGACTCCTCTCGGTGGTACTGACCGACTCGGTCGCCCCGGCCTACCTCCGGGTCCGGGAGCTGGTGGCGATGGGACGTCTCCCGTATCAGCGGCTGGTGGGTCGTGAGTCCTCCGACGATCGGCGCGCGGTGGACCGGGCTCTCGCACAGACGGGGACCGCACACCTCGCCGGCCGACCGGCGGGCCGGCTCAGCGATGGCGAACGGCAACGGGTCATGATCGCCAGGGCGTTGGCGCAGGAGCCGGAGATGCTGCTGCTGGACGAGCCCGCCGCCCACCTCGACCCGCCGCACC
>MDTD01203104.1_pt1 | contig 55796 bp, 47 predicted proteins | sample 811221 | NCBI WGS metagenome assembly MDTD01 (sample SAMN05326646, study PRJNA326480) | marine metagenome | isolation source: seawater | place: Pacific Ocean: South West | collected 2011 | reverse complement strand
GCGGCGGCGGGGTTGTCCGGCTGCTCGATGACCGATGACATGGTCATGGGGCTGGGCTCGCAGACCGAGGCCGCGCAGAGTGAATCCCCCGCGGCGGTGCCCGGTCCCGGCGACCTCGGGGCGGACGACCACACGCTCGTCGTGACCCCGGCGCAACGCCACTACCTCGACGCGCTGCACGGCGCGGGAGTGCAGCCCAGCAGTGACCTCGCCGCGTTGCGGATCGGGTCCTACGTGTGCCAGGCGCGCTTCGCCAAGCACACCGACCAGCAGGTGTGGGACTTCGTACTGCCTCTGGTGCGCAACGAGGCCGGCTCGTCGGCCACGGCGATGACGCCGTCGGCGGGGGAGGTCAACACGTTGACCGACGACTACATCCGCATCGCGACCGAACAGCTCTGCTGAGCTGTCGAACACATCCCAGTCACCCGCGTAGGCGAGGAGAACGAAGAACGTCATGGCCAAGTCCAACCGGCGCAAGCGCCATCGCCTTCTGGCGCTGTTCGCGGCAGGCGCTGTGAGCATGGTGGTCGTGCTGATCGTGGCGATCGTGGTCGTGGTGCTGCGCAGGCCCGACGCCCCGCCGACCGCGGTGCCGCCGAGCGCGCAGCCGCCCACCGCGGTGCCTCCGACGATGTCGAAGCCGCGGCCCGAATTCCAGGACGCGAGCTGCCCGGATGTCCAGCTGATCTCGATACCGGGCACCTGGGAATCCTCGGTGCAGCTGGACCCGTTCAACCCGGTGCAGTTCCCGGCCGCGCTGCTGCTCAACGTGACCAACCCGCTGCGCGCCCAGTTCGGCGCGGACCGCCTCGAGGTGTTCACCGTTCCCTACACCGCGCAGTTCCACAATCCGCTGTCCGCGGATGCGCAGATGTCGTACAACGACAGCCGCGCCGAGGGCACCCAGGCGGCGGTCCGGGCGATGACGGACATGAACAACCGGTGCCCGCTGACCAGTTACGTGCTGGTCGGGTTCTCCCAGGGCGCCGTCATCGCCGGGGACATCGCCAGTGACATCGGCAACGGCCGCGGGCCGGTGGACCAGGATCTGGTGCTGGGCGTGACGCTGATCGCCGACGGACGCCGCCAGGTCGGGGTGGGTCAGGACGTCGGCCCCAACCCCGACGGCCAGGGGGCGGAGATCACGCTGCACGAGGTGCCGACCCTGTCGGCGCTGGGGCTGACGATGACCGGACCGCGGCCCGGCGGGTTCGGCGCGCTCAACGACCGGACCAACGAGATCTGTGCCCGCGGCGACCTGATCTGCGCGGCGCCCGAGTCGGCGTTCAACATCACCGCGCTGCCGAAGACGTTGGAGGTGCTTTCGGGGGGCGCGGGTCAGCCGGTGCACGCGATGTACGCCACGCCGGACTTCTGGAACATCGACGGGATGCCGGCCACTCAGTGGACGCTGAACTGGGCGCAGAACCTGATCGCCAACGCCCCGCAGCCGAAGCATGGCTGAGGTGTGCCACATCTTTTTGGCAACGTTTCGTGACGTGGCGGCTGCCAGATTTGGCCCAGCCCCGCAGGTCGCCTAGCATTACGTTAGTTTAAGAAACATCTAAGAGCGACGGCTGGCGGTTCACGGGCGGGGAGCCGTCGGACCGGTACGATCTTCGGGGTTTGGGACAGCGATCCCGCTTGATTGGAGTATTGAGATGGCCTTCCACAACCCGTTCATCAAGGACGGACTGATCAAGTTCCCGGACAACGGGAGCCTGGTCAAGCACGTGGAACGGTGGGCCCGGGTCCGAGGGGACAAGCTCGCCTATCGATTCATCGACTTCTCGACCGAACGCGACGGCGTCGAACGGGACCTGAACTGGGCCGACTTCGGCGCCCGCAACAAGGCCGTCGGCGCCCGGCTGCAGCAGGTCACCGAACCCGGAGATCGGGTGGCGATCCTGTGCCCGCAGAACCTCGAGTACCTCGTGGCCTTCTTCGGCGTGCTCTATTCCGGGCGGATTGCGGTGCCGCTGTTCGATCCCAACGAACCCGGGCACGTCGGCCGTCTGCACGCCGTGCTGGACGACTGCCAGCCGTCGGCCATCCTGACCACGACGGCGGCGGCCGAGGGGGTGCGCAAGTTCTTCCGCACCCGCCCCGCCAACCAGCGCCCCCGCGTCATCGCCGTCGACGCCGTGCCCAACGAGGTCGGCGCCACGTGGGAGCCGGTCGACGTCCAGCACGACACGATCGCCTACCTGCAGTACACCTCGGGGTCCACCCGAATCCCGACCGGTGTGCAGATCACTCATCTGAACCTGGCCACCAACGTGGTCCAGGTCATCGAAGCGCTCGACGGCCAGGAGGGCGACCGCGGCGTCTCGTGGTTGCCGTTCTTCCATGACATGGGGCTCATCACGGTGCTGTTGTCGCCGATGCTGGGCCACTACATCACATTCATGACGCCCGCCGCGTTCGTGCGTCGCCCGGGCCGGTGGATCCGGGAGATGGCTCGTAAGGAGAGCGACACCGGCGGCACCATCTCCGTTGCGCCGAACTTCGCGTTCGACCACGCCGCCGTGCGGGGGGTGCCCAAGGATGGCGAGCCGCCGCTGGACATGTCCAACATCAAGTGCATCCTCAACGGCAGCGAGCCCATCTCGGCGGCCACCGTGAACCGGTTCAACGAGGCGTTCGGCCCGTTCGGTTTCAAGCCGCAGGCCATCAAACCGTCCTACGGGCTGGCCGAGGCCACGCTGTTCGTGTCGACCACCCCGATGAACGCCGAGCCCCGGATCATCCACGTGGACCGAGACGAGCTCAACCGGCACCGCTTCGTCGAGGTGCCCGCGGACTCACCGAAGGCGGTCGCGCAGGCCGGCGCCGGTCAGATCGGTGTCGCGGAATGGGCGGTCATCGTCGACAACGACAGCGCCACCGAATTGCCCGACGGCCAGATCGGCGAGGTCTGGATCAGCGGCCAGAACATGGGCACCGGCTACTGGGGCAAGCCCGAGGAGACCGTCGCCACGTTCCAGAACACGCTCAAGTCGCGCACCAACCCGTCCCACGCCGAGGGCGCCACCGACGACGCCACCTGGGTGCGCACCGGCGACCTGGGCGCCTACCACGACGGTGAGCTCTACATCACCGGCCGGACGAAGGACCTGGTGATCATCGACGGCCGTAACCACTATCCCCAGGACCTCGAGTACTCCGCCCAGGAGTCCACGAAGGCGCTGCGCACCGGTTTCGTCGCGGCGTTCTCGGTCCCGGCCAACCAGCTGCCCGACGATGTGTTCGAGGACGCGCACGCGGGGCTGAAGCGCGACCCCGACGACACCTCCGAACAGCTGGTGATCGTCGGCGAGCGCGCCCCGGGCGCGCACAAGCTCGATATGGGCCCGATCGCCGACGACATTCGCGCAGCGATCGCGGTGCGCCACGGGGTGACGGTGCGCGATGTGCTGCTGACCCCGGCGGGGGCCATCCCCAGGACTTCCAGCGGCAAGATCGGTCGCCGGGCCTGCCGCTCGGCGTATCTGGACGGCAGCCTGCGCAGCGGCAAGGTGGCCAATGCCTTCCCGGACGAGACCGACTGACGTTTCCACTGAAGTAACTCCCCAATGCCGGCCCGCGGGGGCGGCCGGATCGATCGTGAGGTGACCATGACTGATCCACAAGACGATTCGGTGAGCCCGGCGGCCCCGGTGGGCGGCCCGGACATGACGGTCGCCGAGATGCGCGCATGGCTGCGCAACTGGGTCGGCAACGCCACCGGTCAGTCCCCGGATTCGGTGAACGAAACCGCACCGCTGGTGGAACTCGGCTTGTCGTCGCGCGATGCCGTGGCCATGGCCAGTGACATCGAGGATCTCACCGGCGTGACGCTGACCGCGACGGTCGCCTTCCGCCACCCCACGATCGAGTCGCTGGCCACGGTGATCGTCGAGGGCGAGCCCGAAGAGGACACCGCCGCGCTGGACGCCGAGGACTGGTCGCGCGACGGTGACGAAGACCGACTGAACATCGCCATCGTCGGCGTCGGCACCCGCTTCCCCGGCGACATGAACACTCCGAGCCAGATGTGGCAGGCGCTGCTGGACGGCCGCGACGCCATCACCGATCTGCCCGAGGGGCGCTGGTCGGAATTCCTCTCCGAGCCACGCGTGGCCGAGCGGGTGGCCAAGGCCCGTACCCGCGGCGGCTACCTGTCCGACATCAAGGGCTTCGACGCCGAGTTCTTCGCGCTGTCGAAGATGGAAGCCGACAACATCGACCCGCAGCAACGGATGGCGCTGGAGCTGACCTGGGAAGCGTTGGAGCACGCCAGGATTCCCGCCTCGAGCCTGCGCGGGGAGAGCGTCGGTGTCTACATCGGCAGCTCCACCAACGACTACAGCTTCCTCGGGGTCGCCGACCCGTCGACCGCCCATCCGTACGCCATCACCGGCACGGCGAGCTCGATCATCGCCAACCGGGTGTCGTACTTCTACGACTTCCGCGGACCCTCGATGGCCATCGACACCGCCTGCTCGTCGTCGCTGGTCGCCGTGCACGAAGGAGTGAAGGCGCTGCGCGCCGGGGATGCCGACGTGGTGCTGGCCGGTGGCGTGAACGCCCTGGTCACGCCGCTGGTGACGGTGGGCTTCGACGAGGTGGGCGGCGTGCTGGCGCCCGACGGCCGGATCAAGTCGTTCTCGGCCGACGCCGACGGCTACGCCCGCTCCGAAGGCGGCGGCATGCTGGTGCTCAAGCGCCTGGCCGACGCACGCCGCGACGGCGACGAGATTCTCGCCGTCATCGCCGGCGGCGCGATCAACCACGACGGCCGGTCCAACGGGATGCTGGCCCCCAACCCGGATGCGCAGGAAGCCGTGCTGCGCAAGGCCTACAAGGACGCCGGTATCGATCCGCGCACCGTCGACTACGTCGAGGCGCACGGCACCGGCACCATTCTCGGTGACCCCATCGAGGCCGACGCGCTGGGCCGGGTGATCGGCCGCGGCCGCGCCGCGGACAAGCCTGCGCTGCTGGGCGCGGTGAAATCCAATGTCGGACACCTGGAATCCGCGGCGGGCGCCGCCAGCTTGGCGAAGATGGCGCTCGCGCTGTACCACGACAAGATCCCCCCGTCGATCAACTACAGCGGCCCCAACCCCTACATCGACTTCGACCGCGAACACCTCAAGGTCGCCGACACCGTGACCGACTGGCCCCGCTACAGCGGGCATGCGATCAGTGGGGTGTCCGGGTTCGGGTTCGGCGGCGCCAACGCACATCTGGTGTTGCGGGAGGTGCTGCCCACCGACCTGGTGGAGCCGATGCCCGAGCCCGACGTCGCGGTCGTCACGCCGGCCAACGACGACGCCAAGGCCGTCTACGTCGGCGGCGTGCGGATGGACGAGTACGGCGAGTTCATATCAGATGACGAGGACGACGATGACGCTCGCGGTGATGACGAGTTGTACGGTCGCGCGGTCGAGGACGAGCCGGAGCTGCCCGGACTGACCGACGAGGCGCTGCGTCTGCTGGAGGTCGCGCGCGAGGAGCTCGCCGCGGCGGAAGCCGAGAACCCGACGAAGCCTGTTGTGCCACTGGCAGTTTCGGGTTTCCTCACCTCGCGTAAGCGCGCCACCGCGGCTGAGCTGGCCGACTGGCTGGACAGCCCGGAAGGTCGGGCGTCGTCGCTGGAATCGATCGGGCGGTCGCTGTCGCGGCGCAACCACGGCCGTTCGCGCGCGGTGGTGCTGGCCCACGATCATGACGAGGCGATCAAGGGCATGCGCGCGCTGGCCGAGGGCAAGACCAACCCGATGGTGCTGGCCGCCGACGGGCCGGTCACCAACGGGCCGGTCTGGGTGCTGGCCGGTTTCGGCGCCCAGCACCGCAAGATGGCCAAGAGCCTGTACCTGCGCGACGACACCTTCGCCGAATGGATCAACAAGGTCGACTCCCTGGTGCAGGACGAGCGTGGGCACTCGATCCTCGAGCTGATCCTCGACGACGCGATCGACTACACCGACGAGACGACCGAGCTCCCGATCGAGAAGGTCCAGCTGGTCATCTTCGCGATCCAGATCGCCCTCGGTGAGGTCCTCAAGGCCCACGGCGCGAAACCCGGTGCGCTGGTGGGCCAGTCGCTCGGCGAGGCCGCCGCGGCCTACTTCTCCGGTGGGCTGTCGCTGGAGGATGCCACGCGCGCCATCTGCTCGCGCTCGCACCTGATGGGCGAGGGCGAGGCCATGCTGTTCGGCGAGTACATCCGCCTGATGGCCCTGGTCGAGTATTCGCCGGAGGAGATCGAGACCGTGTTCGCCGACTTCGACGGTCTCGAGGTGTGCGTCTATGCCGCACCGACGCAGACCGTCATCGGCGGGCCGCCCGACCAGATCGACGCGATCATCGCCCGCGCCGAATCGGAGGGAAAGTTCGCGCGGAAGTTCCAGACCAAGGGCGCCAGCCACACCTCGCAGATGGATCCGCTGCTCGGTGAGCTCGCCGCCGAACTGCAGGGCATCGAAGCGCATCCGCTGCAGACGCCGTACTACTCCACCGTGCACGAGGGCAGCCTGATTCGCGCCGGTTCGGAGCCCATCCACGACGTGGACTACTGGAAGAAGGGCCTGCGCCACAGCGTCTACTTCACCCACGGCATCCGTAATGCCGTGGACAACGGTCACACCACGTTCCTGGAGCTGGCGCCCAACCCGGTGGCGTTGATGCAGGTCGGTCTCACCACCGCGACGGCCGGACTGCATGACGCGCAGTTGATCCCGACCCTGGCACGCAAGCAGGACGAGGTCGACTCGATGACGACCGCGATGGCGCACCTGTTCGTCCACGGACACGATCTGGATTTCCGCACGCTGTTCCCGCTGCCGTCGGATCGCCCGCTGGACCCCGCGACCGACTACGCGGACATCCCGCCCACCCGCTTCAAGCGCAAGCCGCACTGGCTCGACGCGCAGTTCACCGGTGACAGCTCGACGGTCATGCCGGGTAATCACGTCGCCACCCCGGACGGGCGCCACGTGTGGGAGTACCTGCCGCGCGCCAATGCCGCCACCGACCTGTCGGCACTGGTGAAAGCCGCTGCCGCAGCAGTGCTTCCGGATGCCAAGCTCACCGCCTCGGAGCAGCGGGCGGTGCCCGGTGACGGGGCACGGCTGGTCACGACGCTGACCCGGCATCCGGGCGGGGCCGGCGTGCAGGTGCACGCCCGGATCGACGAATCGTTCACCCTCGTCTACGACGCGATCGTGACCCGGGGCGGCCAGCAGAGCGCCCTGCCGACGGCGGTCGGCGCGGGAACGGTCGCCGAGGTCACCGCCGCGGCGACGCCGGAACCCGAGCCCGAGGCCGACGAGGCGTTCGTCGCTGACAACCTCACCGCCGGCGCCAATCTCGGCGCGGACTTCGCCAAGTGGAGCCCGGACTCCGGCGAGACGATCGCCGACCGGTTGGGCCACATCGTCGGCGCCGCCATGGGATACGAGCCCGAGGACCTGCCCTGGGAGGTGCCGCTGATCGAGCTCGGCCTGGATTCGCTGATGGCGGTGCGCATCAAGAACCGCGTCGAGTACGACTTCGACCTGCCGCCGATCCAGCTGACCGCGGTGCGCGACGCCAACCTGTACGCGGTGGAGAAGCTGATCGCCTACGCCGTCGAGCACCGCGACGAGGTCGGCGATCTCGCCGAGTCGCAGAAGGGCAAGACCGCCGAACAGATCGCCGCCGAGCAGGCCGAGTTGATGGGCGGGGCGAGCACCGTCGCCGAGCTGGAGGCGAAGCTGGCCGAGGCCGGGCACCCGATTGCCGCCCCGGAGGACACCGAGCAGCCGGCGGTCGAGCAGATCGCCACCGACTCGGTGGAGGCGCAGGACGCGCCGCCTGTGTCTGATGTCGCGATCCCCGCTCCGCCAACCGACCCGTCGGGTCCTGCCGGTGGCCTGTCCATCCCGCCGCCGGCGTCTGATGTCGCGGTCCCCGCTCCGCCTACCGACCCGAGCGGTCCCAGCCCGTCGGGGCCGTCGCAGTCCACCATCGCGGCGGCGTCGAAGGCGCTGAGCCAGGAAGCGGTGGTCGAGGCGCTGGGCGCCGACGTGCCACCCCGCGACGCGGCCGAACGTGTCACGTTCGCGACATGGGCCATCGTCACCGGCAAGTCGCCGGGTGGCATCTTCAACGAGCTGCCCACCGTCGACGACGCCGTCGCGGCGAAGATCGCCGAACGGCTCACCGAGCGGGTCGACGAGGGCACCATCAGCGCCGACGACGTGCGCGCGGCGACGACCATCGAGGAGCTGTCCACCACCGTCCGCGGGTACCTCGAGGGCGGCAAGATCGACGGGTTCGTGCGGACCATCCGCGCCCCCAAAGAGGGCAGTTCGAGCATCCCGGTGTTCGTCTTCCACGCCGCCGGCGGCTCCACGGTGGTCTACGAGCCGCTGCTCAAGCGTCTTCCGGCGGACACCCCGATGTACGGCATCGAGCGGGTGGAGGGCTCCATCGAGGAGCGCGCCGCCGAGTACGTGCCCAAGCTGCTGGAGCTCAACGGTGACCGTCCGTTCATCCTGGCCGGCTGGTCGCTGGGCGGGGTGCTGGCCTACGCCTGCGCGATCGGTCTGAAGCAGGCCGGCGCCGATGTGCGCTTCGTCGGCCTCATCGATGCGGTCCGCCCCGGTGAGGAGATCCCGCAGACCCAGGAGGAGACCCGCAAACGCTGGGACCGCTACGCGCGGTTCGCCGAGCGGACCTTCAACGTCGAGGTGCCCGAGATCCCCTACGAGGAACTCGAGAAGCTCGACGACGAGGGGCAGGTCAAGTTCGTGCTCGACGTCGTCAGCCAGAGCGGGGTTCAGATCCCGGGCGGCATCATCGAGCATCAGCGCACGTCGTACCTGGATCAGCGGGCCATCGACACCGCCGAGATCAAGCCCTACGACGGGCACGTCACGCTCTACATGGCCGACCGGTACCACGACGACGCGATCTACTTCGAGCCTGCCTACGCCACCCGCGCGCCCGACGGCGGATGGGGCCAGTACGTCGCCGACCTCGAGGTCGTGCCGATCGGGGGCGAACACATCCAGGCCATCGACGAGCCGTACATTGCAAAGGTCGGCGCCCATATGAGCGAGGCGATCACTGCCATCGAGAGCGAGAGCACGTGACCAACAAGACCACTGCTGAACTCCTGTCCGAACTCCGCGAGAAGCTGGAGGAAGCCAAAGAGCCCGGTGGTGAGAAGGCGGTCGCCAAGCGCGCAAAGAAAGGCATCCCGTCGGCGCGGTCCCGAATCCACGATCTGCTCGACCCGGGCAGCTTCCTGGAGATCGGCGCGCTGGCCAAGACGCCCGGCGACCCGCAGGCGCTCTACGGCGACGGTGTGGTGACCGGGCACGGCACCATCAACGGCCGCCCGGTCGGCGTGTTCAGCCACGACCAGACGGTGTTCCAGGGCTCGGTCGGTGAGATGTTCGGGCGCAAGGTCGCCCGGCTGATGGAGTGGGTGGCGATGGTCGGCTGCCCGATCATCGGCATCAACGATTCCGCCGGTGCGCGCATCCAGGACCTGGTGACGTCGCTGGCGTGGTACGCCGAACTCGGCCGCCGCCACGAGCTGCTGCGCGGCCTGGTTCCGGAGATCTCGTTGATCTTCGGCAAGTGCGCCGGCGGTGCGGTGTACTCGCCGATCCAGACCGACCTGGTGGTCGCGGTGCGCGACCAGGGCTACATGTTCGTCACCGGACCCGACGTCATCAAGGACGTCACCGGCGAGGACGTCAGCCTCGACGAGCTCGGCGGCGCCGACGCCCAGGCCCGGTACGGCAACATCCACCAGGTGGTGGAGTCCGAGGCGGCGGCCTACCAGTACGTCCGCGACTACCTGAGCTTCCTGCCCGCCAACACGTTCGACGACGCGCCGATCGTCAACCCCGGTCTGGAGCCGGAGATCACCCCGCACGATCTGGAGCTGGACTCCATCGTGCCGGACTCCGACAACACCGCCTACGACATGCACGAGATCCTGCTACGGATCTTCGACGACGGCGACGTCTTCGAGGTGGGCGAGCAGTCCGGCCCGGCGATCATCACCGCGTTCGCCCGGGTGGACGGCCGCCCCGTCGGCGTGATCGCCAACCAGCCGATGTATCTGTCCGGGGCGATCGACAACGAGGCCTCCGACAAGGCGGCCCGGTTCATCCGGTTCTGCGACTCGTTCAACACCCCGCTGGTGTTCGTCGTGGACACCCCCGGCTTCATGCCGGGTGTGCAGCAGGAGAAGGGCGGCATCATCAAGCGCGGCGGCCGCTTCCTGAACGCCGTGGTCGAGGCCGACGTGCCGAAGGTGACGATCACCATCCGCAAGTCCTACGGCGGTGCGTACGCCGTGATGGGGTCCAAGCAGCTCACCGCCGACTTCAACTTCGCGTGGCCGACCGCGCGGATCGCGGTGATCGGCGCCGAGGGCGCGGCCCAGTTGGTGGTCAAGCGGTTCCCCGATCCGACCGCCCCCGAGGTGCAGAAGATCCGGGCCGACTTCATCGAGGGCTACAACGCGACGATGGCGGTGCCGTGGGTGGCGGCCGAGCGGGGCTTCATCGACGGCGTCATCGAGCCCCACCAGACCCGGCTGCTGCTGCGCAAGTCGCTGCGCCTGCTGCGTGACAAGCAGATCAGCCGCGTGCAGCGCAAGCACGGCCTCACTCCGATCTAGACCAGCCTGGTGCGGTTGGATAGGCCTGTGGCCAACGACAAGGCGAATCACATCACCGGGCTGAGCCTCGACGCGCCGCGCGGCGACGCGCGTCTGGACCTGCGGGACCTCTACGTCTTCCAGTCCCCGCACGATCCGGAGCGGACCGCGCTGATCCTGACCGCCAACCCCGACGGCGGTGCGCTTCACCCGGACGCGGTGTACCGGGTGGCGATCGACAACGACGGTGATCTACGCAACGACATCGCCTTCAACTTCGTGTTCTCCGAGCAGGTTGCGGGGCGTGACGGACCGCGCCAGAAGGTGGATGTGTACCTGGCGCTCGGCTCCACCGCCCGGGTGTACGCAGCGGCCGGATCGCGGATCTTCGGTGACGTGGAGGTGTCCTTCGACGGCACGCCGCATGTGTGGCGGTCCGGCAGCTTCACGTTCTTCGCCGGCGTGCGCAGCGACCCGGCATTCGTCGACCTCGACGGGCTGGTCAATGTCTTCGACCCGGCCGGACGTCGCGACGGGCAGGGTCCGTGGACAGGTCAGGACTCGCGAGCCGCGGCCAACGTGATGGTGATGGCCGTCGAGCTGCCCACCAGCTATCTGGGCGCACACCCCGACGTGCGGGTGTGGGGGCGGTGCAGCCTGCTGGAGGACGGCACGTGGGTGCACGTCGACCGGATCGGGCACCCGTTGATCAGCAGCTTCTTCAAGACCGGCGGGCCGCCGTACGCATTCGCGGGCAGCGAGCCGAACCAGGACCGGGAGCACTGGATCGGTGCGCTGATCGAACTGATGGGGCACACCGGGGGATACGCGCACGACGAGGCGGCCGAGGCGATCAACGCCGAGGGCGCGCTGCCCGACGTGTTGACCTACAACCCGGCCAAACCGGCGAAGTATCCGAACGGGCGCACCCTCTCCGACGACGTGATCACCGACCGGGTCGCGTTCCTGACCAACGACGACTGCCCGCCGTCGGGTCTGACGCCGCACGACGACCTCTTGCTGGACTTCCCCTACCTGGGCACGCCGCACTGATGGCGCCGCAGCCGCCGACGTCCCTGCTCGTCGAGGCGTATCGGGGCTGCGAAGGTCTGCCGCTGGTGGGCGGATTGTTCACGCGCGGCAGAGTCGAGGCCAAGGCCGTACTGTCTGTGATCGTGGCCGCCGTGCTCGACGAGCTGGATCTCACCGAGATCATCCGGGACAAGCTGCAGACCGAGGCGGTCGACGCCGTGATTGCACGCATCGACCTGATTGCGCTCGCCGACCAGGTGATCGACGGCGTGGACCTGCCCGCCATCATCCGCGCCTCCACCACGACGGTGACCGCCGATGTGATGACCGATGTGCGCTCACAAGGCGAACGCGCCGACGACGCGGTGGCCGGGTTCGTCGACCGGATGTTGGGGCGCCGGGAGCGTCTGCGTGGCCGGCAGCGCTGACGTCGCGCACCGCACCGCCGGCGTGGTCAGCCGCGGTGTGGCGGCGGTGATCGACCTCGTGGTGGTCGGGATGCTGCTGGGATCGGTGTACCTCGGGTTGGTGCTGGCCCGGCTGGCACTGACTCCCGGAGCGTTCCGATTCCCAGCGTTGGACGTGGTGTTCTCGACCGCGGTGTGCTTTGGTGTCGCGGTGCTCTATCTGGCCGGATGCTGGTCGGTGTCGGGTTGCACCGCCGGGGCGGTCGTGATGGGCGTACAGGTGGTGGGGCGCCGCGCGGCACGGCTGAAGCCGGTGGTCGCGCTCGGGCGTGCCGTGGCCTGTGTCGTGCTCCCGATCGGGCTGGGCTGGGTCGCGGTCGACGCCGAGCGCAGATCTCTGCAGGACATCGTGTTCGGCAGCCGAGTGATCTATGTGCGCTCATGATCAAACCCACTTGTAGGATTCGCCCATGCCGCTGACCGACGGCGAGGTGATCGCGGGTTACACGATCTCGCGTCGGCTGGGAGCCGGCGGGATGGGCGAGGTCTACCTGGCCAAACATCCCCGCCTGCCGCGTTACGACGCGCTCAAGGTGCTCTCCGCCGCAGTCACCGCCGACGACGAGTACCGCCAGCGGTTCAACCGCGAAGCCGACATCGCCGCCACCCTGTGGCATCCGCACATCGTGCAGGTCCATGACCGCGGCGAGTTCGACGGCCGGCTGTGGATCTCGATGGACCACGTGGAAGGCACCGACGCGGCCGCGTTGTTGGCGCAGCGTTACCCCGACGGCATGCCACCGGAACTGGTCGCGCGCATCGTCTCTGCGGTGGGCGACGCGCTGGACTACGCGCACCAGCGGGGCCTGCTGCACCGCGACGTCAAGCCCGCCAACATCCTGATCGCCGACCCGCAGACCGACCACGAACGCATCATGCTGGCCGACTTCGGCATCGCCCGCCGCGTCGGCGAGGCCAGCTCGCTGACCGCCACCAACATGACCGTGGGCACGGTCGCCTACTCGGCGCCCGAACAACTCACCGCCGACAAGCACATCGACGGCCGGGCCGACCAGTACGCCCTCGCCGCGACCGCCTTCCAGTTGCTGACCGGCACCCCGCCCTTCCAGCACTCCAACCCGGCGATCGTGATCAGCCAGCACCTGACCGCCCAGCCACCGGCGATCGAGGACCACCGGCCCGAGCTGTCCGGGCTCAGCGGTGCGTTCCGCAAAGCGCTGGCCAAGTCGCCGGCCGACCGCTTCGACAGCTGCGCGGACTTCGCCCGGGCCCTGGCCAATCGGACGCGGGCAGCGGTGCCGGCCGGTTCCTTCACCGACTCCGACGATGACGAAGCGACCATGCTCGCGCCCGCCGCGGCCGGCGGTCGGCACGCCAAGAAGTCCACGGCGACCCCGTCCCGCGGCCGGCTGCTGATTCTCGCTGCGTTGGCGCTGTCGCTGATCGCGGTGGTGTCGGTGCTGCTGCTGGTGTTCTACGACCGCGGCGAGCGGCGTGCCGATGCCGGCACCGCCACCCCGTCCGCGTCACCGACGCAGCCGGCGCCGGGTGCGGGCGTGACGCTGCCGGTCGTCGTCGTGGGTGCCGACTGCGCGACGTTGGGCGCCGCCGGGCTCACCGAGCAGGGCGCTCCGGCCTACTGCGCCCGGCTGTCGTCGACCGGTGCGCCGCTGTGGTCGCTGTACCCGGGTGAGATCACGCACCCCTCCGGCGCGCCCACCGCGGGGCCCGCCGCGAACACCGACACCCCGGTGCTGGTGTGCATGCAGCAGACCGGGCGCGACGAGGTCGAGTGCCGTAAGGACATCCTTGCCGAGAACACCGATCCGTCGGCCAACGACAACCAGTCCGGCTGACGTCAGATCGGGGGCAGGTCCAGCCAGCTGTCGACGGCGAAATTCGCTCCTCGGGCGGCGATCGTCGCTCCGCCGCGGCCCGGGTAATGCGCCGGGATGACGGTCGCGCGCTGCCGCGCCGCCTCGGTGAACACCCGCCGGCGGGTGGCCGCTGCCGCGCCGGCGTCGACGTCGAAAGCGCACGGATCGTCGGGCCGCGGCAGCTGGATCGGGCAGTGGGTGAGGTCCCCGACGAACACCGCGGGTGCGCCGGCGTCCAACCAGAGGACCGACGATCCCGGCGTGTGGCCGGGCGCCGCACGCAGCCACAGCGACTCGCTGAGTTGATGGTCGCCGGCGAACAGCTCGGTCTGCGCCTCGACCGGCGCGATGCTGTCGGCGAACACCAGCCGCATCCCGTCGGTGGCGCCGGCACCGTCTGGGCAGAAGTACCGATGATCGTCCGCAGGCATCAGGTAACGCGCGTTGCGGAACGTCGGCACCCACTCTTCGTCTCCGTCGGTGGCGGCTGACCGGGTGTTCCAGCCGACGTGGTCGGTGTGCAGGTGGGTGTTGATGACGACGTCGACGTCGTCGGGAGCGAAACCGGCGTCGGCGAGCGCAGCCAGAAACCCGGTGTCGAGGTGATCCAGCGGCGGCATGTGGGGACGCTGTCTGCCGTCGCCCACGCCGGTGTCGACCAGCACCGTCAGCCCGTCGACCTCGATCACCCAGGTCTGGATCGCGATCTTCCACTCGTCGGCGCGGCGGTCGACGAACAGCGGGTCGAGCAGATCGGCGTGCTCATCCCAGGCGTCCGGCGGGGTCTGGGCGAACAGGGACGTGCGCATCTGGAACCGGGTCTCGACCACCCGGGTCAGGGTGGCCCGGCCGAGCCGGGTCCGGTCGGTCACGGCTGGATTCGGATCGGACCCGGCGAGTACAGCCCGGAGTGGGTGGACTCGCCCAGCTCGATGTCGGCCGGCTCGGCGTCGACGACGGTGTCGAAGCGGCGCAGCGAGCCCCAGTCCTGACCCCAGTCCTGCGACAGGTACGTCGACATCACCGAGGCGCGCAGCAGCAGGTCGGTGATGCCCAGCAGACCGCCGTTGAGGCCGTCCTGCCAGGTGTCGGTGCTCTGTAGCTTGGCGTAGTAGTCCGGGGAGATCCGGAACTTGGGGATCTGGGTGACGCCGTTGGCGTGCAGCATCGGCTGCTGGCACGGGAAGGCCAGGCCCACCGCCCAGTCCATCAGGACCGGCTGCTGGGAGCCGACGTACTCCTGCACCGAACGTAGCTCGGGCACCCGCGGCGGGGTCACCGCGAGCCAGTCGCCCTGGCTGAGCGACAGGTCCTCGGCGATGACCCGGACCGCCACTGCGTCGGAGGGGATCTGCTCGCGCGGGTAGCGCAGGTTGCGCCACGACGGCTGCGGGCCGATGTCGTACGGGCTGACCCGGCCCGCGGCGACCAGCGCGCCGTCGGGGCCGCGGCGGGCGTATTCGAGGTCGACGGTCTGCCCGGACGTGAGACCGTCGGCCACACTGGTTCCCGCGATCGTGCCGGCCGCGCTGATCACCACCAGCGGATGCGCGTCGTCGGCGGGCGGCAGCTCGTACCACGCCGAGGCCAGGCGGCTGTCCTGTTGCGCGCCTTCGGAATACGTTCCGGCGACCGGGACCCGGGCCGGATCCAGGCCGTAGGGAAGCGGCACGGTGGAACCGTTCACGCCCGGGCGGGTGAGCCGGATCGGCCGGTTCCAGTCGTAGTCGGTGCCCGGCTGCGGGTTGTTGAGCCGGATCGCCTCGGCGATGATCCGGTCGGGAATGCCGTTGGGGGAGAAGCCGACCGGGTCGGTGCCCCCGAGCGGGCCGAGCGGGCCCCAATCACCGGGCAGCGGCTGCAGGAAACCGTCGTTGGAGTCGGGTTCGACCAGCACGTCGTCGGCCAGCCCGCAGCCTCCGACGAACGCGCGGACATTGGCCCAGCCGTTGGAGTAGGTCGGGTATTGGCGCACCACCCCGACCGCCATCGACGCGACGAAGACGACCACCATGAAGCCCGCCGCGATCGGAATCGGGGCGGCGGTGAGCCGGTCGACGATCCGCGAATCCTGTCGGCCCGACAGGTGCAACCACAGCGCCCACAGCGCGGCGACGGCGAACAGCGCGAAGAACACCGCGCTGACGGTGACGCCGCCCAGTTGGGGCATCGAGCTGTTGAACGGGACGCCGAAGTTCGACACGTACCACCAGCCGTTGGTGGAGGCGAAACACAGTGCCAGCACGAAGAACACCAGCGACAGGAAGGCCATGCGATTGCGCGCCGAGCGCAGCACCAGCGGCGAGACCAGCACCGTGGCCAGCGCCGCCATGGCTGCGCCGACCGCGGCGAACAGCCCGAAGTGGTGGATCCACTTGGTCGGGGTGAACATCAGGAAGAAGATCGTGGCGAAGATGACGCCCATCAGCCGCCAGGCCGGTCCCCGGGCGACGCCGGGAACACGCTTGCGCCGCAACATGATGAACAGCGACGCGAACAGCGACATCGCGGTGAACAGGAACGCCACGCGGCGCGAGATCGCGCCGTCGGTGGTCGGCAGGATCAGGTAGTAGTACCGCAGGTTCTCGGTCCACCACTCCTGGTTGGGGCCGATCGCGGTGCGGATCCTCGTGGCTTCGAGCACCGTGGCCAGGGTCTGGTCGGCGAACACCACGGCAAGCACCACGGTGCCCGCGGCCAGCAACGGCGCCAGCAGAGGCCAGGTGCCGACCACCCGGCGCCGGCGCATCAGGATGCGCAGGACGGGCCGCCCGCCGGCGACCAGCGCGGCCACCGCGATCAACCCGGTGGGCTGGATGCCGAGGGTGAACGCCGCGGTCGTGATCGCCAGCGCCGCCGGGGTGAGTCGCCCGGAGGTGATGGCGCGTTCGATCAGCACGTAGGTGATCAGCGCGCCGGTGGCGATCTGGCCTTCGGGCCGCAGCCCGTTGTTGAACGGCATCCACGCGGCCAGCAGCACCAGCCCGGCCGCCCACAGTGCCGCCCGGCTGCTCAGCACGGCGGGCCCCAACCGGGGCAGCACTTCTCGGGACAGCAGCAGCCAGCACACCAGCGAGCACACCAGGTCGGGCAGCCGGATCCAGATGCTGGCATCGCTGACCTGGGTCATCAGCGCCAGCACGTTGTAGTACCAGCCGAACGGATCCTCCGGGCTGCCGAACCAGCGGAAGTAGTTCGACATGTAGCCGGCGTGGTCGGCGACCCGCGCCATGGCCAGGATGTAGCCGTCGTCGGAGGAGTTGGCGCCGATGACGTACCAGAGCAGGAAGCCGCCGACGACGACGCCGTCGACCGGCGTCACGGTGCGCCAGCGGGTGGGGATCAGGCGGTGCATCCGCCGGCCGTCGAGCCGGTCGAGCCGCCACAGCGCCAGCAGCGCGATCACCGTCGACGTGATCGCGAGCAGGATGGCGACCAGTTTGAGCGTGGTGGGCTGCGACGTGAAGCGGGTGTCGATCGTCGCCGACAACGACAGACCCGGCGGCGCCGGACCGCTCAGATCGGTGAACACGCCGACGATGGCCGGGCGCAGGTTGGGGTCGGGATAGCCGGTGCGCTGCGGCGAGCCGTCCTCCTGGGTCAGCCCGGTGAACTCGGCGTAGGTGCCGTCCAGCGACGACGTGATGACCAGCTCCGAACAGCCGCCCATCCGGTCGCGGTCCACGCTGGCCACCACGACGTTGCGCACGATGACGTCGACGCGGGACTCGGAGACCATGACGAGCATCGCGTTCAGCGCGGCGTCGCGGCCCTGCTCCGGCGCGGTGCCCAGCACCAGGCCGCCGTCGCCGGGCATCGAGTCGATGACCTCGCACGGCACGGTGGCCCTCAGATCCACCGGCGCCTGGGAGATCAGCGGTGCCGTCACGTTGCCGACCTGCCCCTGCTGGGGCCAGCTCAGCGTCGCCGTGGTCTGGGTGACGGGCAGCAGCGGGGTGGCCACCGCCATCACGAAGCCGAGCAGCCCGGCGATCATCGCCACCCAGCGGGCCACGCTCACATCGCTTTTCGCCGAGGTGGCGAGGTCCGAGGTCATGGCAGTGCCCTGATGGGTCCGCCCCGGCTCCAGCCGAACACCCGTGTCGTCCCTTCCTCGATGGCGGCATCGGGCGCCTGCTGCGCCGGCACCGCCCGGTAGTAGCGCTCGATCGCACCCCAGTCGCGGTACCAGTCACCGCGCAGATACGTCGGGATCGCCGAGGTGCGCGGCAGCAGCGCCTGGATGAACAGCAGCGGGCCGCCGTCGTCGGCCGACTGCCACTGGTTCGACGAGATCACCATCTGCTTGAAGTTGGGCAGGATCCGGTATTCCGGCAGCTCCGCGACCCCCAGCCGCACCGAGAACGGTTGCTGGCACGGGAAGTTGGCGGCGGTGGCGATGTCCATCAGCACCGGGGTGTCGTCGCCGAGGAACTCGTCGGCAGTCTGCAGGACCGGCACCCGCGGTGGGGTGAAGCCGAACCACTGCTCCTCGGACAGGTTGGGGTCGTCGGCGACGATACGGGCCACGTTGGCCTCCGGCGGCGCCGTGTCGAGCGGGAAACGCAGGTTGCGCCAGGCCTGCTGGGCGAAGACGTCGATCGGATCGACCTCGTTGAGAGCCTGGTATGAGCCGTCGGGCCGATGCACCCCCCACTGCAGCTTCAGCGACTGTCCGTAGTTGAAGGAGCCGTCCTCGTTGTAGTACCAGATCGCGCCCGCCGCGGCGACGGCGACGATCGGCCGGTCCGCCGGGCGCTCCCCGGCGGCGAAGGGCAGCTGGTACCACGCCGAGGTGACTTTCGCCGCGACGTCATTTTCGTCGTAGCTGCCCATCACCGGGGTGCGGTCGGGGTCGAGCCCGAAGGGCAGGAACACCCGGGAACCGTTGACGCCTTCGGGACCGTAGCCGCCGCCGGTCTCGGCCGCGTAGCCGATGCCGATGTTGGGCTTGTCGATGGGGCCGTCGGAGTTCACCATGCCCGGGTTGCCCACGATGGGTTCGCCCGGTTCGAGGGTGTCGCTGACGCCGTTGGGGTTGAACCCGACCGGGTCCTGGCCGCCCAGCGGGCCGTATTCGCCGAACTGCTGCCCGGGCACCGGGGTCAGCATGCCGGCGTTGGTGTCGGCTTCGACGAGGACGTCGTCGGCCATCGCGCAGCTCTGTCCCGTCAGCGCCGCCAGATTGGCCGCGCCGGTGGTGTACACCGGGTAGCGCCCGGCGGTGGCCTTGACCATCGACGCCAGCTCCAGCACGACCATGATGGTGGCCACCACCAGAAGTGGTGTGGACGCCAGCGCCCGGTTGCGGCCGGTGTCGGCGACCTCGGTGTGGCCGGCGTAGTCCATGCGGAAGTGCAGCCACGCGGCCAACAGGCCGCCGACGATCGCCAGCACCAGGAAGATCGTCGTGACCGGGTAGCCGACGATCACCGGCTGTTTGTCGAACCAGGGGACGCCGTAGTTGCCGGTGTAGAACCAGCCGTTGATGCCCGAGGTCGCCCACGCCAGCACGAACAGCAGGGCGGTGACGTAGAGCGCGAGGTTACGTCGGCTGTGCAGGCCGACCCGGGCGAACGCGAACGCGGTCACCGCGCCCAGGGCGCCCGCCAGGCCCGCGAACGCGCCGAACTGCACCGCCCACTTGGTCGGGGTGAGGGTCAGCAGCAGCAGCCCGACCGCCGTCGTGCCGACCAGCCGCCACACCGGCCCGTTCATCGCGCCGGGCACGCTGCCGCGGCGCAGCAGCACCACGAGCAGTCCGAACACGCACAGCAGCAGAATCAGCACCGAGAATCGGCGCGTCATGGAGCCGTCGACGCTGTCCTCGACGGTGAGGAAGTAGTAGCGCAGGAACTCCTGGTACCACGGGATCGTCGGCCCCACCGTGTACTTGATTCGCACCGATTCGGCGACGGTGGCCAGGGTCTGGTCCCGGAACACGATGACGAACACCAGCGAAACGGCGGCCAGCAGGGGAGCCACCTGGGCGGCCAGCCCGTCGGTGGGCCGGCGCGCGGCGACGATCCGCCAGACGGCGCGGGCGCCGACCAGCAGCGGCGCCAGCGCGATCAGACCCTGCGGCGCCAGCGTGACGGTGAACATCGCGACGACCACCGCGAGTGCGACGGGCCACAACCGGCGGGTGCCGATGGTCCATTCGACCAGCATCCACACCGCGATCACGCCGAACGCGATGAGCGGTTCGGGGCGCAGACCGTTGTTGAACGGCAGCCACGCCGCCAGGAAGACCGCGCCGGCCGTCCACACGGCGACCTTGTTGGCCGCGACCCGGCGGCCCAGCCGAGGCAGCAGGCAGCGGCTGATGATCAGCCAGGTCGCGATCGCCGCCAGGGTCGCCGGCAGGCGCAGCCACACGCTGGCGGTGCTGATCGACGCCAGCTGCCCCAGCAGGCTCTGATACCAGTCGAACGGCGCCTCGGCCGCGCCGAAGAAACGGTAGTAGTTGGTGGTGTAGCCGGCCTCCCCGGAGATCCGGGCGATGGTGGTGTTGTACCCGTCGTCGGAGGACTGCGGGCCGACGATGTGCCACAGCAGCAGCGCGGCGACGACGCCGGCGTCGGCCAGCCATGTCGACAGCCCGACCCGACGGCGCCGACCGCTGCGACGGCGTCCCGATGCCCGGTCGAGCACGGCCAGCGCGGCGATCGACGCGATCACGCACAGCACGCCGAGCACCATCACGGCCAGCTTCAGGGTGGTCGGCGACGTGATGAACCGGGTGTCGACGTCGATCGTCGCGCTCAGCCCGGCGGTGTCGGGCGGCACGTCGAGTTCGGTGAACACCCCGGTGACCTGCGGTCGTTTCTCCGGGGCGAGCGTCCCGGTGGCGCCGGGGATGCCGATGAAGTCGGCGCCGACCTGGCCCACGTCGGCCCACAGTCGCAGCGCGCTGCAGGCGCCGGCCTCGACGTCGGCGCGCGGTGCGACGGCCGCCACGGTGTCGCGGAACGCCACCACCACGGTGTCGGGGTAGGCGCGCACGAACAGCCCGTTGCGGCTGGCGTCGATGCCGCCCGGCGGGTTGGTCGAGAACACCAGCCCACCGTCGGCCGGCAGGGTGGCCACCGCCGAGCACGGGATCGAGACGTCCAGCGCCCGGGGCGCCCCAGAAACCAGCGGCGCGGTGACGTCGCTGACCGTCCCGTCGGCGCTACTGCCCTGCGGCCAGGCGATGGTCGCGGTGGTCTGGTTGACCGGCAGCAAAGGAGTCAGCCCGCACAGCACCAGCCCGAGGAACCCCGCGACGAGCGCGATGACACGGGAAGGCGGTGCAGACACGAGGCTCGATGGTATGCGAAGAACTTAATGACGCAGCGGCGCCGGGCTCCACAAGCCGCTTCGCGTCGTGGTTCCCAGGTCCAGGCGGGCGGGTTCGGCGTCGGGGTAGTACGGCACCAGCCGCTGCAGTGAGCCCCAGTCGCGGTCCCAGTCGTCCTTCAGATAGGTCGGCACCGTGGTGGCGCGCAGCAACAGTTCGGTGATGCCGAGCGGCCCGCCGCCCAGGTTGTCCATCACCGGCGAGTTGGCCTCCGCCCCGAACCGGTCGGGCAGGATCCGCCACTGCGGCACCTCGGTCACGCCGTACTGGTGGTCGAACGGGCGCTGGCACGGGAAGGCGAGACCGACGAGCCAGTCCAGCAGCACGGGGTCGGTGGAGCCGACGACGTCCTGCAGCGTTCTCAGCTCGGGGATGCGGGGCGGGGTCAGCGCGATCCAGTGCTGCGGGTCGAGGTCGTCGTCGCGGGCGACGAGGCGGATGCGGGTGGCGTCCTCGGGGATCGCCCCCAGCGGGGCGCGCAGGTTGCGCCAGGCGGGTGCGGCGCCGACGTCGCCGAAGTTGATGCCGCCCGCGGGCTCACCGTCGGGGCCGGCCCACTGCACGGTGACCTCGTCGGGGTCGAAGCGTCCGGCCGCCGACACCACCAGCAGCGGCCCGGCCTGGTCTCGGGCCGGCAGCTGATACCACGCCGACCGCAGCAGCGCGGGTTGTTGCGGTCCCGTCCGCCAGCTGCCCAGCACCGGGGTGCGGGCGGGGTCCAGACCGAAGGGCAGCCGGGCGCGGGAGCCGTTCACACCCGCCGCGGCGGTGGTGCCGCCCTCGGTGTCGGCTTCGCTGCCGGTGCCCTCACCGCTGTCGGAGTCGGCGAAGTTGTCGGCTCCTTCGTCCTCGGTCACCGGGTCCGGTGACACGTCCGACGGGATGCCGTTGGGGCTGAAGCCGTCCGCGGTGACCTCGCCGAGCCCGTCGCCGACGGGTACCCCGACCGGGGTCAGCAGCCCGGCGGTCGGGTCCTGCTCGACCAGGACGTCCTCGGCCATCCCGCAGGTGTTGCCGGCCAGCGCGCCGAGATTCGACCGCCCGACGCTCCACGCCGGGTACTGGTTGACCATTCCGAGGGTGAGCGAGACGACCTCGAAGGTCACCAGCGCCCAGGCGGCCACGGCCAGCGGGGGCTGCGCGATGCGGCGCAGCCACGGCCGGGCGCCGGGCGGGGCTTCGGGGCGGCCGGAGAAGTGCAGCCAGGCGGCCACCAGCAGCGCGAGCACCGAGCACCCGAGCAGCACGGTCATGAAGCCGAGCCGCCACTGCGGGAAGTCGTTGGACCACGGCACGCCGAAGTTGGAGACGTACCACCATCCGTTGACCGTCGCGAACGACAACGCCGTCACGAACAGCACCGCCGCGGTGAACAGCGCCCGGTTCCGGGCCGAACGCATCGCAGCCGCGCCGATCGCGACCGCGGCCAGCGCGCCCAGCGAGCCGGCCAACCCGGCGAACACCCCGAAGTGGTGGGTCCACTTGGTGGGGGTGAACATCATGGCCAGGAAAGAGATGACGGTGATCCCGATGATGCGCCTGGTCGGCCCGGCGGCCGTGCCGGGGATGCGGCCCTTGCGCAGTGACATCGCCACCGCCACGGCCAGCGCCAGCAGCAGCGTCAGCACTGCGAAGCGCCGCGCGACAGACCCGTCGGGGCTGGTGGTGAACAGGCGCGAGTAGCGGATGTGTTCGTCGAACCAGGCCAGGCTCGGACCGACCGACGATTTGAAGCTGCTGGCCTGCAGTTCGGCGGCCAACGTCTGGTCGCGGAAGATCAGGAACAGGGCGACGGTGCCGGCCGCGGCGATCGGCGCCAGCAGCGCGAGGTAGCCGAAGCGCGACGTGTGCGCGGCCACGATCGTCTTCAGCGGGCCGATGGCCACCAGCAGGGCGCCGATCGCGGCGATTCCGGTGGGGCCGGAGAACAGTGTCAGCGCGCCGATGATGATCGCGATCGCGACCGGTAGCAGTCTGCTGGTCGCGACGCCGCGCTCGACCGAACACCAGGTCAGCAGGATGCCCAGCGCGATGATCGGCTCCGGGCGCAGGCCGTTGTTCAGGGGAAGCCACACCGCCAGGAACATGCCGGCCGCGGTCCACGCGGCGGTGCGGCTGTGCTTGACGGCCGAGCCCAGCCGGGGGATGACCTCGCGGCTGATCACCCACCAGCAGGCCAGCGCCATCAGCAGGGTGGGCAGCCGCATCCACACGCTGGTGGTGCTGACGTTGCTCCACAGCGCCAGCAGGTCGTAGTACCAGCCGAACGGCGCCTCGGGCGTCCCGAACCAGCGGTAGTAGTTGGCCATGTAGCCGGCGTTCTCCGACACCCGGGCCATCGTCAGGATGTAGCCGTCGTCGGCGGTGTTCGCCCCGACGAAATGCCACCACACCAGCACCGCGGCGACGAGCCCGTCCAGCGGGGTCACCGACCACCAGCGCGGCGGCAGGAACCGGCGGTGCCGCATGCCGTCGGCCTGGTCGAGCACGTGCAGGGCGCCCAGCGAGATGACGGTCATCGCGACTCCGACGATCATCGCCAGCAGCTTGAGCAGCGTCGGCGACGTGCTGTACCGCGAGTCGACGGTCGCCGAGAACTGCAGCCCGGGCGGCGCGGGACCGGACAGGTCGGTGAACACGCCGACGATCTGGGGCCGGAAGTCGTAGCCGCTGCGGTCTCCGCGCAGCGGTTCGCCGGGGTCCGGATCGTCGGGGCCCTGGGTGAGGCCGACGAACTCACCGGTCACGCGGTCGGCGTGGGCGGTGAACCGCAGTTCCTCGCAGTCCGGGCTGAGCACCTGGTCCAGCGGCGCGACGACGACGGGGGTGTTGCGGACGATGACCAGCAGGTCGTCGTCGACCCGCTCGATGAGCAGGCCGCGGTCGACGGCTTTGGGCGCCTGCTTGGGCACGGTGGACAGCAGCACGGTGCGGCCGCGTTCCTCGAGACCGGCGGCCGCACTGCAGGGCACCGTGATCTCCAGGTCGGTGGCCACGTAGCCGATCAGCGGGGCGTCGACGCTGGCGAGGCTTCTGTCTGATGTCGCCGGCCCAGCGGCTCCGGCATTTTGCGGCCAGTTCAGTTCCGCGGTGGTCTGTTCCACCGGCAGCAACGGCGTCGCCAGTGCCAGCAACGTGCCCAGCAACCCCGCGACGATCGCGATCAGCCGCGCGGTGCGGTGGTTGCTCGGCTCTCTGACCACGGGGCTAGATGGTAATTGGCTTGCGGATGGCCAGGACGAACGGCCCGATCGTCGACACGTCGAACCGGGGGTCGTCGAACAGGGCGTCGTCGAGCTTGACGTGGTAGCGCCGCACGTTGGGCTGATTCGGGTAAACGTCGGCGGCCAGGCGCAGGGTGTAGGTGTCGTTCGCGCCGCGGCGCATCAGGAACACCGACGGTGGTGGCCAGGGCATCGCGTCGAGCGCGGCGATGAACTCGTCGGAGTCCGACAGCAGCGCCCAGCTCTCGATGGCCTTCGCCCGCGCGTCGAACTGCGCGAGCGGGTTGGCGTAGTGCGACGTGAGTCCCTGGAACCCGTAGTAGGGGTAGTAGGACAAGAAGCTGTAGTCGGCGGTCATGACCACGGTCTCGTTGCGGGGTCGGCCGGTGACGTCCAGGATCCGCTCGTCGATCTCCCGGTAGTACTGCTCGGCCCCCGGCGGCCGGCGGTCGGCGCGCTCGCCGTAGCCGTCGGTGTCGGTGTAGGCGACGACGATGTCGGGGCGCAGCACGTCGGGGATGTCCTGGCTGAACGTCACCGCGCCGAGGGCGCCGATCGCGGTGGCTGCGGCCACCACGCGGTGGGCGTTGACCGTCCTCACCCGGGCGGCCAGCGCTCGGGTGGTGTCGATGAAACCGAACGCCCCCGCGGCGGCGAGCAGGATGGTCAGGGTGGGCTGCAACCGGAACGACAGCAGTGTGGTGCCGACCAGCGTGGTCAGCATCGACAGCAGCGACCACGCGTAGACGCTGAGCACGGCCATGGCCAACGCGCCCGCGCGGGTGGACGTGCGTGCGTAGACCACCAGCCACAGCGTGCCGAGCATGCACAGCGCGCCCAGCAGCGTGAACTGCAGCATCGGGAACGACAGCTCGGCACCGTCCTTGGGCAGATAGTGCTGGGCGGTGCCGGTGTCGGCGGGGGTGCCGGTCGCGGCCTCGAGCAGATACGGCGCCCAGCCGATCAGCGCGATCGCGCCCGAGATCACCGCGATGACGATTAGTCGCAGCACCGGCTCCCAGTGCCTGCGCGTCACCGCCACCAGCGCCGCCATCAGCGTCAGAGTGAACGCGGCATAGGCCAGCAGCAGCGTGTAGAACAGCGCTGCCACCCCGAGGAAGATCCCGGTCCCGACGATGGCGGCCCAGCCGCCGCCGTGCGTGATTCCCGGCCCGCCGGGACGCGTCCCGCCCCGCAGCCCCGACCACGCCAGCACGAACACCGGCGGCAGCAACACCGCGATGATGGCCGCGTACGGCTCGGCGGGCGAATAGGCCAGCGCCGCCGCGGTGGTCGCGGTCGAGACGACCAGGGCGTACTCGAAGCGAATCATGGCGGCCCACAGCACCAGCGCCAGCACCATGGCGATGGTGATCGAGATGATCGACCACGGCTTGAACATCTCCCATGCGGGTGTGCCGGTGAGCGCGGCGAGGCGGCCACCGAGCCAGAACCAGCCCGGCGGATAGAACGGCGGCAGCCCGATGTAGGTCATGTCATGCAGTGCGGCGGTGTCGGTCAGCCGGGTCAGATACTCGGTGCGGAACTGCTGGTCGACGGAGATGCCGAACAGGTACAGCCGGGTGGCGCCCAGCGGCATCGCCAGCGTGACGACCGAGAACGCCGCCAGGAACAGCACCGACCCGAGCCGGGCCGCCAGCCGGCGGCCCCGGCGCCACAGCCACCCCGACGCCAGCAGACCGGCCAGGCAAGCGACCTGTCCCACGGTGGTCAGCGCGTGCAGCTGGTTCGACGAGTTGTAGGCGGGCCATTCGACGCGGGCGATGGCGAGCAGACTGACCACGGCCACGGCGGCGGCGATGGCGGCCGCAACGACCATCTGGCCGGCCACCCGCACCGGGACGGCCAGAGCACTGCGCATCAGATGGGCAGCCTGCGGAAGATCGGGCGGGGGATGTGCCGCAACACCATCATCACGTACCGGAATGTCCCCGGCGCCCACACCAGTTCTTTGCCCTTGCCCGACGCGGTGACCGCGAGTTCGGCGACGTATTCCTTGTCGACGGTCAGCGGCGCTTCCTTGACATGGGCACTCATCCGGGTGCGCACCTGGCCGGGACGGATGACCAGCACCCGGACCCCATACTCGCGCAACGCCTCTCCCAAACCGAGGTAGAAGCCGTCGAGTCCGGCTTTGGTGGACCCGTAGACGAAGTTGGACCGCCGGACCCGCTCGCCGGCCGCCGAACTCATCGCGATGATCTGACCGAAGCCCTGGGCGCGCATCTTCTCGCCGAGCAGCACTCCGACCGACACCGCTGCGGTGTAGTTGATCTCGGCGATCTGCACCGCCTTGCGCTGGTTCTGCCACAGTTCCTCAGCGTCGCCGAGCAACCCAAATGCGACGATCGCCACGTCCACATCGCCGCCTTCGAAAGCGGCCTCGATGACCCCGGGGTGGCTGCCGGTGTCGACGGCATCGAAGTCGATGACCTCAACCGACTTGGCCCCGGCCTGGGTGAGTTGGGCTTTCGCGGTGTCGCGCAACGGATCTCCGGGCATGCAGGCCAGCACCACACGGGCCGGCGCGTTGCGCAGGTAGCGTTCACAGATCGCCAGCCCGATTTCCGAGGTGCCGCCCAGCAGCAGGATTGTCTGCGGGTTACCCGTGGCGTCGAAGACCATCTACTGCAGCTCCAGTCGTCTGGCCATGTCGGAGACGAACACCCCGTGCGGGTCGACCTTGCGGCGCAGGGCGATCCACTCGTCGATGCGGGGATACATGGCGTGGAAGGTGGCGGCGGTGGTGCGGGAGTCCTTGGCGGTGTAGAGCCGGCCGCCGAACTCCAGCACCCGCTTGTCGAGTGAGTTGAGGAACTCGTTGAGCCCGGCCTTGATCTGGAAGTCGACGCAGACGTTCCAGCCGGGAATCGGAAAGCTCAGTGGCGCATCGTTTCCCGGGCCGAACAATTTGAAGACATTGAGGAACGAGTAGTGACCCGAGCGCTGGATGTCCTTCATGATGTCTTTGAATTCGTCGACCGCCTCGGTGGGAACGACGAACTGGTACTGGGTGAAACCGACCGAGCCGTACGCGCGGTTCCACTCTCCGACCATGTCCAACGGGTGGTAGAACTGCGTCAGGTTCTGGGTCTTGCCGCGATAGGTCTTGCCCATCCGGTACCACAGTTCGGTCATCGCGCCGAAGATCGGTTTGTTGCCCAGGCCGCTGGGGAAGATGTCCGGCGCGGTGAAATACTGCGGGGCGTCGAACTTCAGCGGGTCTTTCTGCAGCTTGACGGGTAGCTGATCCAGCGTCGCCAGTGAGCCGCGGGAGATGACTGCACGCCCCAGCTTGGGCGGCGCGCTCATCGCGTCGAACCAGGCGCTGGAGTAGGTGTAGTTGTCCTCGGTACCGTCGCTGTGGAAGGCGATCGTCTCGTCCAGTCCGGCGGTGACGTCTCCGTCGGCGATGAAGTACGCCGTCTCGGTCGGTGTCATCGCGATGGTGGCGCGCAGGATGATGCCGGTCAGACCGTTTCCGCCGACGGTGGCCCAGAACAGTTCGGCGTCCGGTCCCGTCGGGGTCAGCGTGCGTACCTCGCCGTCTGCGGTCAGCAGGTCCATCGCGCGGACGTGGTTGCCGAAGCTGCCGGCGCTGTGGTGGTTCTTGCCGTGGATGTCGCAGGCGATCGCGCCGCCGACGGTGACCTGGCGGGTGCCGGGCAGCACCGGAACCCACAGCCCGAGGGGCAGCGCGGCGCGCATCAACTGGTCGAGGTTCACCCCGGCGTCGAGGTCGACCAGCGCGTTGTCGGCGTCGATCGAATGGATGCGGTTCAACGCGCTCATGTCGATGACCAGCCCGCCGCCGTTCTGGGCGTTGTCGCCGTAGGAGCGACCCAACCCGCGCGCGACGACCCCGCGGCCACCGTCTTCGGCGGCACGGGTCACCGCTTCGACGACCACGCCCGGGTCGGGCGGCGACAGCACCTGCGCCACGGAGGGCGCGGTGCGGCCCCACCCGGTGAGCCGCTTGGCGGTGGTCGGGAACTCGGTGCGCAACATCGTCACAGAGGGTACCGCCTGGGCCGCGGGACTCAGCGCAGCCGGAAGATCACTGCGCGCTGGACGATGAAGTTGATCACCGTGGCGGTGCCCTGGGCGATCACGAACGCGACCGGCACTCCCCAGGACTTGTCCTCGAACTGCATGTAGAGCACGTAGTTGATGCCGACCTGCACGGCGTAGGTGACGGCGTAGAGCACCGCGACGGCGATGAAGCGCGCTGTGCTGGGCGGGGCCTGGAAGGTCCAGCGCCGGTTGATCAGGTACGCGGTGGTCGTCCCGGCGATGAAACTCAGCGTCTTGGCGACGTTGACGTGCAGTCCGGCGGCGAGCAGCGCCACGTAGAGGCCGAAGTCCACGACTGCTGCCAGCCCGCCCGTGACGATGAATCGCACGATCTGGGTTCTGAGGCTCAGCTGTGGGGACAACGGGGGCTCGGCCACCCGGGCAGCTTACGGGGTCAGCCCCTGACGTTGAGACTGCGCTCACGGCGGGGAAATGCGAGAGACCCCCGCCGAGAGCGCAGTATCAACGGTGATCGCGCCGTCTTCTCAGGTGCGGGTGAGTCGGATGACGGGGATGACGCGGCCCTGCGCGCGGGCCACGTAGTCCTCGTACCCGGGATACACCTGCACGGCTCTGGCCCATGCCCGGTCCCGTTCGTCCGGGTCGGTGACCTCGGTCGCGGTGTATCTGCCGCTGCGCTTGCCGGCCAGCACGTCCACGGCGGGGTGGGCCTTCAGGTTGCGGTACCACGCCGGGTGTCCGGTCCTGCCGAAGTTGGAGGCGATCAGGAACAGGGCATCACCGTCGGTGATGTACACCAGCGGCGACGAGCGTTGCAGCCCCGACTTCACGCCTGTCGTGGTCAGCAGCATCACCGGTAGCGGGTAACCGAAGCTGAACCGCCCGCCGGTCAGCCGCAGCAGCGCCGGGTCCAGCTTGGGGGGAACATTCGAAACGAACTTGTAGCCCAGCGAGGTTCGGGAAATCCGTTGGATCAGTCGCTGCGGTGCACCGGCCATGCTCGGAGGCTATATGCCGCTGGCGCGCAACACGTCACAAAGGGCGGAGACGGCCGCCGCGAATGCGTGCTCGGCGGGCGCGGCGAACCCGACGATCAGCCCGTCGGGCGCGGGCAGGGCGGGGTCGGCGTCGGGGTGGCGCATCATGGACAACCCGGTGAGCGTGATGCCGGCCTCGCCGGCTCTGCGCAGCACTTCGGGCTCTGCACCGTCGGGCAGGTGCGCCAGTGCGCTGACGCCGGCGGACACTCCGCGGACGTCGACAGGAAACGGTGACAGGGCGGCAACCAGGTGGTCTCGGCGGCGCCGGTAGCGCGCCCGCATGCGTCGGATGTGATGGTCGTAGTGACCTCCGGTGATGAACTCGGCCAACGTGAGCTGCTCGATGGCCGACACGGAGAACTGTTGTCCGCCAGCCGCTTCCACGACCGGATCGACCAGTTCCTCGGGGAGCGCCAGCCAGCCGAGCCTGAGCACCTGGGACAGGCTCTTGCTGGTCGACCCCAGATACACGACCCGCTGCGGGTGCAGCGCCTGCAGCGCACCGACCGGCTGGCGGTCGTAACGGAACTCGCCGTCGTAGTCGTCGTCGAACACGAATCCGCCGGTGCGTTGCGCCCATTCGACAACCGCGGTGCGCCGGCGCGGATGCAGCGGCACCCCGAACGGGTTGTGGTGTGCCGGGGTCAACAGCACGGCCGGAGCCCGCAGATCGTCGAGTTCGTCGACCTTCGCGCCGTCGTCGTCGACGCCGATCGGCACCGTGCCGGCTCCGGCGGCGGCCAGCGCATCGCGAAACAGGAAAAGGCCGTAGGCCTCCACCGCGACAGGTCCACCGAGAGTGCGTCCCAGCAGTTCGACGGCGTGGCGCACCCCGGCGCAGATGACGATCGACTCGTCGGAGGTGCGCACGCCGCGGGCCCGCGCGAGGTATTCCGCCAGGGCGCTGCGCAATTCGGGGCGGCCCCGGGGATCACCCATCCGCAACGCCGAGTTCGGGGCCCGAGTCAGTGCACGGCGCGCGCACGCCGTCCAGGTGCTGCGGGGGAACTCGGCGACATCCGGACACCCGGGCATCAGGTTGTGGAACGGTTCGGTGCCGATGCGCCGGGGTCGACGGGAGGGCTGGACCGGGCGCACCACGTCGACGACCCAGGTGCCCACACCCTGCCGGGAGTCCAGCCAACCCTCGGCGACAAGGTCGGCATACGCGTCGGCGACGGTGTTGCGGGCCAGCCCCAGATCGGTCGCCAGCGTGCGGGACGGCGGCAGCGCCGTGCCCGGGCGCAGCCGGCCCGACCGGACCGCGTCGCGCAGCGCGCCGATCAGTGCGTCCTTGGCGCCCCTCGCGCCGGGAGTGAGCGCCGAGCGCAGCTCCAGGTGGAGATCGCGGCCACCCGAATTGGCCCAGGAAACCATGCGTGCATTGAACCAGGAAGAAGGGCCAATGCGCAGTAGCGTCGAGCTCATGACACAGACACTGACCCCATCGGCGCGCGTGAAGATCTACCAGGCATCCCCCGAGCTGTACGACGCGATGATGACGCTGTCCACCGCGTCCGCCCGGGACGTCGAGCCGGACCTCGCCGAGCTGATCAAGATCCGCGCCTCGCAGCTCAACCACTGCGCGTTCTGCCTCGACATGCATCTCCGCGATGCCCGCAAACACGGCGTCGCCGACCAGAAGCTCGACCTGCTCGCCGCATGGGCGGAGGCCGGCGAGGTGTTCACCGACCGCGAGCGCGCGGCGCTGGCGCTCACCGAGGCCATCACCCGGCTCGGCGAGGACGGCGTGAGCGACGAGGTCTATGACCGGGCGGCTGCGGCGTTCACCGACCGGGAACTGGGGCAGGTGATCGCCATGGCTGTCACCATCAACGCGTGGAATCGCATCAACGCCGCCGTTCGGATGCCCCCGCCGCGGCGCTGAGCGCGCAGATCACCGTCGCCGGTGACATCGTGTTCAAGCTGCACCGGTCCGGCACCGATCCGCGGGCCCTGGCGGCGCGCCTGCGCATCGCACACTCGGTGGACGCGCTGCTCTCTCCCTTCTCGGTCCAGCCGGAGCCGGTCGGACTGCGGTGGCGCACGACCTGGCCGCTGGTGAAAATCGTTGCTGCCGAACCGAACCGGCTGCCCTGGGCGCAGGCGGGGGCGCTTCTGGCCGAGCTGCACCGCGAACCGGTGCCGGCCCGGGCACCGGTACACGGCTGGCCGCAGCGGTTGCGGCGAACGGTACGACGGCTCGCGGCCGCTCCTGGTTCGATCCGGCGCGCCGCCGCCGTGCTGCCCGACGGTGTCTGGCGCGCGGGGACCCCGGGGCGTCCACGCACGCTGGTCCACGGCGACTGGCACCTCGGCCAACTCGGCCAGACGGTGGTCGACCCGCGATGGGTCCTCATCGATGTCGACGATCTGGGCGTCGGCGACCCGGCATGGGATCTGGCCCGCCCGGCGGGGTTCTGGGCCGCCGGACTGATCCCCGACCGCGATTGGGACGGCTTCCAGGCCGGCTACCGGGAGGCCCGCGGCCCCGCGCTGCCGCCCGGAGACCCCTGGCCGGTGCTGGAACCCTTCGCCCGAGCGGCGGTCATCCACGCTGCAGCCTCGGGCGCATGCCACGACCGGGACGACGCCACCCAGCAGGCGCTGCTGGCGGCGTGCGAGCGGATGGGCTAGCTCGAGAAGAACAGCCGGCCGAAGCCTTGCTTGCGGTAGTACTTCTTGCCACGGTGGCCCCACTCGGGGCCGTAACCTCCGTACCCACCGTGGCCGTAGCCGTGCGGCTGCGGTGGAGGCGGCGGAGCGGACTGGACGAACCGGTTCTCCATCTGCGTGAGCGCCTCGAGCTCGCCGAAGTCGAGAAAGATCCCGCGGCACGTGTCGCACTGCTCGAGGTGCACACCGTTGCGCTCGTAGGTCTTCATCACCCCGGCGCATTTCGGGCACAGCAACGTATTGCCCGGCCCGGGCGTCGGCGGTGCCGGCGGCTCATATGGCGGAATACTCATGAACGGACAACGCGCGGTGCCGCCGGGAAGTGCCATTGGACCCTGACCTGCGGCGACCCCCGCCCCTAGGGGTGGGTCGGGCAAGCGCCGACCATGGGATCATGAACACCACCGACGCGCCCCAGGCGCCGATCACCGAGCTCACCGAGAAGGACAGCTGGGACCTGCTCTCCAGCGTCTCGCTGGGTCGCCTCGTCACCACGGTGGCCGGGTGGACCGAGATCTTCCCGGTCAACTTCGTCGTCCAGGACAGGACGCTGCTGTTCCGCACCGCCGAAGGCACCAAGCTGCTGACGTCGGTGCTCAACGAGCACGTGGTGTTCGAGGCCGACGACCACAATGTCGCCGAGGGCTGGAGCGTGGTGCTGCGCGGCACCGCACACCTGCTGTCGACCTCGGAGGAGATCGAGAAGGCCGAGCGGGCCGGCCTCTACCCGTGGGTCGCCACCCAGAAGTTGCGGTTCGTCCGGGTGACGCCCGAGACGCTGACCGGGCGGCGGTTCGTCTTCGGGCCCGAGCCCGACGGCTCCGTCCCCGGCTGACCGGCTCTCAAACCCAGTAGGGCACCCGGGCGCGGTACTGCCGCATCGCCAGCGCCGCGAACAGCCAGCCGATCACGGTCAGCGCGATCACGATCACCCAGTGGTGCAGTTGCTGTTCGGCGCCCAGCAGGGGGGCACGCACGATGTCGAGGTAGTGCAGCAGCGGGTTGAGTTCGACGATCCGGGCCCAGTCTCCGGCGCCCTGGCTCTGCAGCGTCGCCTCGTTCCAGATGATGGGCGTCATGAAGAACAGCAGTTGCACCAGCGAGGCCAGCAGCGGGCCGATATCGCGGTAGCGGGTGGCGAGGATGCCGAAGCACAGCGCCACCCACACGCAGTTCAGCGCGATCAGCGCGAGCGCCGGGATGAACGAGAGATCGGTCCACTGCCAGGGTTTGGGGAAGATGATCGCGATGATCACGAAGATGATGATGTTGTGGGCGAACAGGATCATCTGCCGCCACACCAGCCGGTAGACGTGCACCGAGAGCGGCGTGGGCAGCTGTTTGATCAGGCCTTCGTTGGCGATGAACACCTCGGCACCCTCGAGGATCGACGCGTTGATCAGGTTCCAGATGATCAGACCGAGCGTCACATACGGAAGATGTTCGGACAGCTCGAGTTTGAACAACACCGAGTACAGCCCACCCATCGCGACCGCGGTGGTGCCGGTGGCAATCGTGATCCAGAACGGGCCGAGCACCGAACGGCGGTAGCGCTGTTTGATGTCCTGCCAGCCCAGGTGCAACCACAACTCGCGCTTGCCGAAGCCGTCGACGAGGTCGCCCCACGCCCGCCGGAACGTCTTCGACTGGGCAGCGGCGTCCAGGAACGTCATGGTCTGGTGAACCTTTCGCGTCGACCGAGGCGCCGCAACCGGATCCACTCGACCAGTCCCGCCGGGTCGCGCCGCGACACCAGGAAGTACCAGCCGAAGCGCACCCACTCCTGGGGGATCAACTTGCGCATGCCTGGTTGTGACTGCAGGTATCCGCGGTTGCGGTAGGTGTAGAAACGTTTCGCGGCGTTGTCTGGGTACTGGGTGTGCATCCGGCCGCCCAGGATCGGCTTGAACTCGTCGCCGCCCTGCGGATGCAGGTAGACCGCGTCCAGGCAGGTGCCGAACGGCAGGCCGGTGCGCAGCAACCGGCGGTGGATCTCCGTCTCGTCGCCGCGGATGAACATCCGCAGGTCGGGTACGCCGGTGGCCTCCAGCGTCTCGGCGCGAAACAGTGCACCGTTGAACAGGTGCGCGATGCCGGGTAGCAGGTCTTCGTCCGGCGCTTCGGCGCGCAGCTCGCTGACCCGGCGGCGCCACACCACGCCGCGACGCAGCGGGAAGGCCAGCAGTTCGGGGTGGTCCAGGTCGCAGATCATCGGCGACACCTCCGCGAGGCCATGGCGCTCGGCACTGGCCAGCAGCGTGGCCAGCACCTCGGTGTCCTGGGGGCGGCCGTCGTCGTCGGCCAGCCACACCCAGTCCGCGCCGAGGCTCAGCGCGTGCAGCATGCCCAGCGCGAACCCGCCGGCGCCGCCGAGGTTGCGTCGTGACCCCAGGTAGGTGGTCGGGATCGGTTGTCCGGCAACCAGATCGCGGACCCGCTCGTCGTGATCGTTGTCGACGACGATCAGATGGTCGGGGCGCCGGCTCTGCGAGCAGAGCGCATCGAGGGACTTGGTGAGGTCGTCCGGGCGGCGATGGGTGACGACGACCGCACAGATCATCGGGCTGGTCATGCCGGGCGGCTCTCCCGGCCGGTCTCCTCGAGGACCTCGCGGACGTGGCGGGCGGCGTCATCGCCCTCGTAGGCGCGTACGACGTCCTCGATACCGCCCTCCATCTTCACGGTGCCGTGGTCGATCCACATCGCGGTGTTGCACAACCGTGCCAGGAACTCGTTGGAGTGACTCGCGAACACCAGGATGCCCGAGCGTTCCACCAGGTGGGCCAGCCTGGTCTGCGCCTTTTTCAGGAACTCGGCGTCGACGGCGCCGATGCCTTCGTCGAGCAGCAATATCTCGGGATCGATGCTGGTCACCACACCCATGGCCAGCCGCACCCGCATACCGGTCGAATACGTGCGCAACGGCATGGACAGGTAGTCACCGAGCTCGGTGAACTCGGCGATCTCGTCGACCTTGGCCAGCATCTGTTTGCGGGTCTGCCCGAGGAACAGGCCGCGGATGATGATGTTCTCGAAGCCGGAGATCTCCGGGTCCATCCCGACGCCGAGGTCGAACACCGGAGCAACCCGGCCCCGCACGCTGGCCACGCCTCTGGTCGGTTCGTAGATGCCCGACAGCAACCGCAGCAACGTCGACTTGCCGGCCCCGTTGTGGCCGACCAACCCGACGCGATCACCCATCTTCAGCGACATCGTGATGTCGCGCAGCGCCTCGATCACCACGACGTTGGAGTCGTTGCGGCCGATCGCGCCGCCTGCTCTGCCGAGGACGGCCTTCTTCAGCGACCGGGTCTTGGCGTCGAAGATGGGGAACTCGACCCACGCGTTGCGGGTCTCGATGCAGGGCTCGCCGGGATCGGTCATGTCACAGGTACTGACCGGTGCCGGGATGTCCCGGCCCGCCCCGCTGCCCCGGCACGCTCACGCCGGGGGGCAGTGCGCCCTGCCGCATCTGCTCCAACTGTTGGCGGGCCGCCATCTGCTGGGCGAACAGCGCGGTCTGGATTCCATGGAAGAGGCCCTCGAGCCACCCGACCAGCTGAGCCTGGGCGATGCGCAGCTCGGCGTCGGAGGGCACACCGTCCTCGGTGAACGGCAGCGTCAGCCGCTCCAGCTCGTCGCGCAGTTCGGGAGCCAGCCCTTCCTCGAGTTCGGAGATGCTGGTGCGGTGGATGTCGCGCAGCCGACCGCGGCTGGCTTCGTCCAACGGCGCCGCCCGCACCTCTTCGAGAAGCTGCTTGATCATGGTGCCGATCCGCATCACCTTGGCGGGCTGCTCGACCAGATCGGTGAGCGCCTTGCCGTCGGCGCCACGCTCATCGGCCGTCCCGGCCGGATCGCCGCCGATGATCTCGATGTTGTCGTCGTCGGAGTTGCTCGTCATGCTCCTAGGGTGCCCCACCATCGCTGTTCTACCGCGGGCTGGGTCCGCCGCGTCAGCATCGATCTTCTCACGACAGCCCCAGCTACCGGGTCTGACACCGTAGTCGATAGCCTCCTGTGCTGCCAGCAACGTCGGTGTCGGTAGCCCTCGGCCCCGGCAGGTCCCTGCACTAGTATGGCTGCCCAGATGACCCGATCCGGGTGCGGAGCGGGCAGCGAGAAATGGTCGAGCATCCGCCAGCCTGTCCGGTTCCGGGCGGTTCGGGGGAGTTCCTCGACTCGTTAAGGTGGACAGGCATGGCTTATGACGTCGCCCGGGTGCGTGGATTGCACCCGTCGCTGGGCGATGGGTGGGTGCACATGGACCCGCAGAACGGCATGCTGCTGCCGGACACCGTCAGCCGTGCCGTGTCGACGGCATTTCGTGGTTCCCGGCCCGCTCCGGTCGGGCCGCACCCCGCCGCTCGCCGCAGCGCCGCTGTTCTGACCGCCGCGCGCCAGGCAGTGGCCGATCTGCTCAACGCCGACCCGGCCGGGGTGGTGTTGGGGGCCGATCGGGCGGTGCTGCTGACATCCCTGGCCGACGCCGCGTCTGCCCGCGTCGGGTTGGGCTACGAGCTCGTGGTGACCCGCTTGGACGACGAGGCGAACATCGCCCCGTGGTTACGCGCGGCCAACCGGTTCGGCGCGAAGGTCAAGTGGGCCGAGGTCGACATCGAGACCGGGGAACTGCCGACGTGGCAGTGGGAGGCGCTGGTCACGCGCCCGACGCGGCTGGTGGCAATCACTTCTGCCTCTGCGACTTTGGGCACGGTCACCGAGCTGCGCGAAGTCACCAAACTGGTGCACGAGGTCGGGGGCATGGTTGTCGTCGACCATTCTGCTGCAGCGCCCTACCGGCTGATCGACATCAACGAGATCGACGCCGATGTGGTGGCCGTCAACGCGTTGGCCTGGGGCGGTCCGCCGATCGGCGCGCTGGTGTTCCGCGACCCCGCCGCGATCGACACGTTCGGCTCGGTGTCGCTGAACCCCTACGCCACCGGCCCGGCGCGCCTCGAGCTGGGCTCACACCAGTTCGGCTTGCTCGCTGGAGTCGTCGCCAGCGTGGAATACCTTGCTGGGCTGGAAGATTCGGCCCAGGGCACCCGTCGGGAGCGGCTGGCGGTGTCAATGCAGTCGGCGGGTACCTACCTGAGCGGACTGTTCGACTACCTGCTGGCGTCGCTGCGCTCGTTGCCGACGGTCATGGTGATCGGCAGCCCGGAGGAGCGGATTCCGGTCCTGAGTTTCGCGATCAGCAACGTGCCGGCCGAGCGGGTCGTGCAACGGCTCGCCGACAACGGCATCCTGGCCATCCCCAACATGAGTTCGCGGGTTCTCGACCTCATCGGGGTCAACGACATCGGCGGCGCGGTGACCGTCGGGCTGGCGCATTACAGCACCACCGCCGAGGTGGACCAGCTGGTGCGGGCGTTGGCCTCGCTGGGCTGAGCAGGGGTCAATCACCCACGCGCAGAATGATTTTGCCTGCGACGTCGCCGGAGGCGAGCAGCTCGTGGGCGGCCTGGGCCTGCGCGATGGGGAATTCGGCGCCGATGCACGGGCGCACCAGTCCGTCGGCGAGCATCGGCCAGACGTCGTCATGGACGCGGGTGACGATCGCGGCTTTGCCCGACGGCCCGTCGACCGGCCGGGAACGCAGCGCGGTCGCGATCACACCCGCCCGCTTGGCCAGCAGCTTGCCGATGTTCAACTCGGCTTTCGCCCCGCCCTGCATACCGATGATGACGAGGCGGCCGTCGTTGCCGAGTGCGTCGACGTTGCGGTCGAGGTAGAGCGCGCCCATGATGTCGAGGATGACGTCCGCGCCGCCGGCGTCACGGATGATCTCGACGAAATCGTCGTTGTGGTAGTCGATGGTGATCTCGGCGCCGAGTTCGGCGCACAGGTCGAGTTTGTTGGGCGACCCCGCGGTGACGGCGACCCGGCAGTTCAACGCGCGGGCGACCTGGACGGCATGGGTGCCGATGCCGCTGGCGCCGCCGTGGACGAGCAGCAGTTGACCGGCTCGCAGGCCGGCGGTCATCACCAGGTTCGACCACACCGTGCAGGCGACCTCCGGCAAACCCGCGGCGTGCGCTAGGTCCACTCCGGCGGGAATCGGCAGGACCTGGGCCGCCGGAACGGCGACGAACTCCGCGTAACCGCCGCCTGCCAGCAAAGCGCAGCAGGGTTGCCCTGTGCTCCACTGTGTGACGCCGTCGCCGAGCGCTTCGATCGTGCCGGACACCTCCAGCCCGATGATGTCGCTGGCCCCGGGCGGCGGCGGATACTTGCCCGCGGCCTGGAGGAGATCGGCGCGGTTGACCCCGGCCGCGGCGACGCGAATGAGGACCTCACCCGCAGCGGGTGTCACGTCGGGAACGGATTGCCAGGTGAGTCGTTCGGCAGACTCGGCCACGATCGCGAGCATTCTCAAAACGCTACTACGCTGCGCGAACGCGCCGCTGGTTCGGCCTCCTGCGGCGGCCACGCAGTCCTACTATTAGACGATGGAGGGGATCATTGGGGGGCGTACTGCGAGCGATACGCCTGGATTGGACATTGCTGAGCAAAAGGCGTGGCAGAACTTTCTGGACGCCGCACTGAGGTTGTACGCGACGATGAACCGGTCGCTGGTCGACGATCACGGGCTGACGCTCAACGACGTCAGGCTGCTGGACCTGTTGGCGAAGTCACCGACCGGGGCCGCCCGGATGGGCGACGTGGCCGAGGCGTTGATGTCGCTGCCGAGCCGGGTCACCCGGCAGATTCACCGATTGGAACGGCAGGGCCTTGTCGTGCGCGGGGCCAGCCCCGAGGACGGGCGCGGGGTGCTGGCCACCATCACCCCCGACGGTCGGCAGGCGCTCGACGAGGCGCTGCAGACCTACGGTGCGGCGGTGCGCGCCCATTTCCTGGACCGGTTGTCCCGGCCTCAGGTCACCGCGATGGGCGAGAACTGTCGACGCATCAGCGCCGGTCTGAAGACCGGGCCAGCGGCCGCCAAGATCGGGCGCGTCTAGACTGACCCGCGGTGGCGTGGCAGAGCGGCCTAATGCACTCGCCTTGAAAGCGAGAGACGGCTAACACCGTCCGGGGGTTCAAATCCCTCCGCCACCGCTCTGGTGAACCCCATCGACGCAACGACGTCGCCGGGCCCGATCAGAATCCCGGTGCGGTCGCCACGGTGGCCGCCGGACACCCTGCGGTCGCAGTCAGCGGCGCCGCCTCGCACCTTCCGGCTTCACTCGACCCGCGGTCGGCGAGCACGGCCACCGTCGTGGCCGCGCCGGGGGAGGCGAGCACGATCACCACGGCGTAGCCGTCGTGGTCCCCGGTGGTGAAATCGTCGGTGTCGTAGATGTTGTCCAGCGACACCATCCCGCCCAGGCTGCCGCGGCCGCTGGCGACGAAGTCGGCGGCCAGGGAGTCCCTGGCCTCGTTGGACGACACGTACCCATGGCGCGGCAGGCCCTGGTAGAAGGTGAACTCCTCGGTGCTGAACGCCCCGCTCCACACATAGCCGGCACTGGTCTCGACGGGGTCGGGGCCGAAGATCCGACCGTGATTGTTGGGCAGCAGGAAGAAGTCGTCGGAGTAACCCAGGAGCAGTCCGCCGGGGCGTTGCCGATACCGCACATCGTCGATGAGACCGCGAAAACCGGTGCTGTGGAAGAACCGTGGCGGGAAGCCGGCACGGCGCATGGCCGCGCTGAGCCGCCACGTGGCTTCGAGTGCCGACCGCGACGTCTGGTCGACGAAGATGACGTTGACCGGCTCCAACACGGTCTTGCCGTCGTAGGGCAGGCCGCCGTAGTCGGCGATGTCGCCGTTACGCTCCAACATCCACTTGCCGATGTCGCCGTACCCCGTGGCGGCCTGGTCGTCGGGGTCGGGCAGCGCAGCCGCGGTTGCCGTGTCGGCGGTCGCGGAACGGCCGGACGTCACCGGTGCCCGCGTCAGCGACGCGGACGAGTAGTCACCGGAAACCGCCGACGGGTCCGGCGCCGCGGTGACGGTCCCGACGTCGACCTGATCCGTGTCGGCCTGGCCCGGGTCGACCGATTGCGTGTCGACCGATTGCGCGGCGTCGCCCTCGTCGACGTCGAGGTCGAGATCGAGGTCGGGGTCCTCGAGGTCGTCATTCGCCGCATCATCGAGATCGCTGTCATCTCCCGAGAAGTCGCCGTCGTCCTCAGCCCCGGCGTCCGTTTCCCCGCCCTCGGCGCCCTGTTCCGTCGTCGGGGTGACGCGGCTGTCCGGCTCTGGTGATGCCTGGGCAGGGGCGTCACCGCCTGCGTTGCTGGATGTCACCTCAGCTTCGGCGACAGCGGTACCGCTGTAGGCGGCGATCCCGATGCCGAGCGCGACCGCCAGCAGTCCGATCCGGCCCACGTGCACGACCGAGGCGAACGACTGCGTGTTTCGGCGGTGAAGAGCCTGCTGGCGTTGACGATACGACTGGCTGTGCCGCCCCATGGCGATGTCCCCCCACAACGTGTGCCCGCCGCCGGATCGGCTCGGCATGTCCGCATCGGTGCTGTCCGAGCGAACAAGCAGATTGTTGCTGAGGGCGATCGTCAGCGGTGTCCTCCGATCGGACGACAGCGGCGTCCACCGCACGGTCCACCGATCGAACGGTGCCGAAATCGCCGGGCTGCGACGAGGATCGAGCCCATGACACCTATCGTCGCGGCCTCCGGTGCCCGGTCGCAGATGCGCAGAGTGGCCACCGCCAGCTATGTCGGTTCGGCGATCGAGTTCTACGACTTCTTCATCTACGGCACCGCCGCGGCTCTGGTGTTTCCGACGGTGTTCTTCCCCGAGCTCGGGCATGTCATGGCGGTGACCGCCTCACTGGGCGCGTTCGCCTCGGCGTTCCTGGCTCGCCCGGTCGGCGCGGCGGTCTTCGGCCACTTCGGTGACCGCATCGGCCGCACGCAGACGTTGGTGGTCACGTTGCTGTTGATGGGCATCGCCACTGTGGGTGTCGGCCTGCTGCCCAGCACCGCCAGCATCGGCATCGCCGCCCCGCTGGCGCTGATCGGCCTGCGCCTGATCCAGGGTTTCGCGGTGGGCGGCGAGTGGGCCGGCGCAGTGCTGCTGAGCGCCGAGCACGCACCCGAGGGTCGGCGCGGCTTCTACGGCATGTTCACCCAGCTGGGCCTCGGCACCGCGCTGGTGCTGTCCAATCTCGTTTTCCTGGTGGTGCACACCGCGTTCGGAGACAGCAGCCAAGCGTTCCTGCAGTGGGGTTGGCGGATCCCGTTCCTGCTCAGCGCTGTGCTGATCGCGATCGCGCTGTATATCCGGCTGACGGTCAGTGAGCCGACGGCGGCCGGCGCCGACGATCGCAAGGCGCTGCCCGGCACCCCGATCGGCGTGTTGATGCGGCAGCAGGGCGCGCGGGTGCTGCTGGCCGGCGGAGCCGCGATCTGCGCACCCATGTTGGTGTTCCAGGCGGGGACGTTCTTCACCCATTACGCCGCCGACCATCTCGGGTACTCGACGAATCTGGTGCTCACGGTCAGTGTGCTCGGCGGCTTCTTCGCGATCGCGTTCGCGGCCGCCTCGGCGATCTCGAGCGACACGTGGGGCCGCAAGCGCGTCACCTCGTGGGCCGTCGCGCTCGCGGTGCCGTGGTCGGTCGCGGTGTTCCCGCTGATCGAGACCCGCGACCCCGTGGTGTTCGGGGTGGCCATGGTGGCGACCTACGCGCTCATCGGGGCCTGCATGGGCCCGATGGCCGCCTTCCTGCCGGAGCTTTTCGCCGCCCGCTACCGCTACACCGCCGCCGCGTTGTCACACACCATCGGCGCCATCGTGGGTGGTGCGTTGCCGCCGGTGCTGTCCCCGGCACTGCTGAATGCCGCAGGCAGCACGGCCGTCGCCGCGATGATGGGTGCGCTGGCGTTGCTCAGTTTCGCCTGTGTGGCCGCGCTGCCCGAGACGGCCGGGCGCCGGGCTACTCGCCGGTGAACTCGGGTGGGCGCTTCTCGAACATCGCGGTGATGCCCTCGGTGAGATCCTTCGACGGCAGGAACGCCGAGTTCCACGCCGCGACGTACCGCAGGCTCGCGGCCACCGCGTCGGTGCGCTGTTCGTCGAGCACGTCCTTGATCCCCTGCACGGTCAGCGGCGGGTTCGCGGCGATCTCGGCGGCGGTGGCGCGCGCGGCCGCCAGGGTCGCCTCGGCGTCGGCGTAGACGTCGTTGACCAGCCCGATCTTCTCGGCGCGTGCGGCGTCGATGTCCTTGCCCGTCAACGCCAGTTCCCGCATGTGGCCGTCGTTGAGGATCATCGGCAGTCGTGCCAGTGTCCCGACGTCGGCGACGATCGCGAGCTTGACCTCACGCACCGAGAACTTCGCGTCGGCGCTGGCGTAGCGGATGTCGACTGCCGAGATCAGGTCCACCCCGCCGCCGATGCACCAGCCGTGCACCGCGGCGATGGTGGGGGTGCGGCAGTCCGCCACGGCGGTGATCGACTGCTGCATCGACTTGAGGTGTTTGTGGAAATCGGCGCGCGGCTTGGCGGTGGCACCGTCGCCACCCATGACCCCGGCAAGCGTGCCGCCCATCGCGGCCAGATCCAGACCGTAGGTGAAGTTCTTGCCCGATCCGGTCAGCACGATCGCGCGGACGTCGGGGTCGGCGTCGAGTTCGGCGAAGACGACCGGAAGCTCGGCCCAGAACGCCGGGCCCATCGCGTTGCCCTTGCCCGGTCCGATCAGCGTCACCTGGGCGATGTGATCGGCGACGTCGACGGTCAGTGCTTCATAGGTGCTGCTCATGGACAAGAGGCTAGCCAGTGGGCCCGGTCAGCCGCCCATCAGGATCTCGCTGACCCGGGCCCCGGGCAGGAACTGGCAGGCCGCGTCGGCCAGGATCTGGCCGACGAACTCGCCGTCGGGTCCCAGCGGATTGTTCTCCTGGGCCAGGATCTCGCGCACCACGGCCACCCGGGTGGCCTCGTCGAGGTCGTTGTATTCGCCGCACGTCATCGACGTGGCGTTGGGCGGGGCCGGTACTTCCGGGACGTTGGTGTTGCGCGTCGGCAGCGGGATGTTGGGGATCGGAATCCCCGGGATCTCGGGCAGTCCCGGGATGCCCGGCCGCCCGCTGGTGGTTGTCGGCGCCGACGGCAGCGGCGGGCCCGGCTCGGTGGTCTGCGCGACCGTGCCCTCGGTGGTGCGCTGGCAGGCCGTGGTCAGGCCGAGGACGATCGCCAGCCCGATCAGAGCTGTCGCCGCCACCCGCAGGTGCGTCTTCACGCTGGCCACGATAGGCGGCTACACCCGCTCGAGATAGAAGTACAGGTGGCGAGGCGTGCCGGAGCTGGTGTCCAGGGCGCCCTTGCCGTTCATGATCCCGAGTACGGCGTTGTCGTCGATGACCTTGAAATGGTCGTGGACCGGTTTGCCGTCGTACACCATCGAGGCGACCAGCTCGCCGCGGAACTCCTCCATCCACAGGCTGGCCTCGCCGTTCATCGCTTCGCTGTTGGAGAACTTCGTCCCGTCGGCGTCGAGGCAGACCAGCGGCTTGGCGTCGGTGGCCGAGTGGAATGTCTTGCCGAACCAGTTCAGCCGCTTCATGAAGCCGTTGGCCTGGTGCCCGGTGTGGAACTCGCCGCCCTTCCACTCGCCGATCATGAAATCGATCGTGGCCGGGGCCAGCGTCGCCCAGAACTCGTCGAGCTCGGCGTCGGTGAGGGTGTCGGTACGCGCGGTGAGGGCGTCGAACGTCTCGCGGGCGGTCTGGGTGGCGGTCATCGTGATCCTGTCCATGCTCGGGCGAACTCGAGGAAGGTGTCGTTCTCGTCGGGGGAGGCGACGGTGACCCGCACGCCGTCCTCACCGTAGGGGCGCACGATGATGCGGCTGTTGGCGGCGTCGGCGGCGAATTGCTGGGCGCGGCCGACCAGCGGCAGCCACACGAAGTTGGCCTGCGAGGCGGGCAGGTCGTAGCCGGCGTCCTGCAGCGCCGTGCTGACCCGGGCGCGTTCGGCGACGACGGCGTCGGTGCGGGCCAGCAGTTCGTCGGCGGCGTCCAGGCAGGCGATCGCGGCGGCCTGCGACACGCTGGTGGCGGTGAACGGCACGTACACCTTGGACAGCGCGGTGACGATGTCCGGGTCGGCGACCGCATAACCGATGCGCAGGCCGGCGAGGCCGTAGGCCTTGGAGAACGTGCGCAGCACCACGACGTTGCTGTGCGCGCGCACCAGGCCGAAGCTGTCGGGGACCAGGTCGCCGCGGATGTATTCGACGTAGGCCTCGTCCAGCACCACCAGGATGTGCGGCGGCACCGCGGCGACGAAGCGGGCCAGCGCGTCGGGGTCGACGACGGTGCTGGTCGGGTTGTTCGGGTTGCACACGAAGATCAGCCGGGTCCGGTCGGTGATCGCGGCGAGCATTGCGTCCAGGTCGAAGGTGTGGTCGGTCAGCGGTACCTGGACCGGGGTGGCGCCGGCGGTGCGGACCTGCAGCGGGTAGATCTCGAAGCTGCGCCACCCGAAGAGCACCTCGTCGCCGACGGTCGAGGTGATCTGGATCAACTGCTGGCACAGGCTGACCGAGCCGCACCCCACCGAGATGTGCTCCGGAGCGAAGTTGACGTGCTTGGCGAGGCGCTCTTTGAGCTCGACGTAGCCGTTGTCGGGGTAGCGGTTGAGGTTGTCGACCGCCGAGGCGATGGCGGCCCGAACGCTGGGCAGCGGCCCGTGCACCGTCTCGTTGCTGGCGATCTTGATGGCGCCGGGTACCGTCCGGCCCGGGGCGTAGGCGGGCAGATCGGCGAGCTCGGGGCGCAGGCGGGCGGACACCCGACCAGTTTATGGCCCGGCCGCATCTGCTTTGCTTCCCGTGGCAGGGCCTGTGTACGCTCTTGGCTCGGCGGTAAACGTCAGGAGGCGTGCCAGAGCGGCCGAATGGGGCTCACTGCTAATGAGTTGTCCACCTCAAAGTGGACCGGAGGTTCAAATCCTCTCGCCTCCGCTCTACAACTGAACATGCACCACCACATGCGCCCGTAGCTCAACGGATAGAGCATCTGACTACGGATCAGAAGGTTAGGGGTTCGAATCCCTTCGGGCGCGCTCTAAGTTCGGTCTCATGGCCGATCCTCTCTGGGAACCGCCGCTGGCGGGCACTGAGGCAGAGCATCTGCTGGGCGCGCTCGATCGCCTGCGCATGACGTTTCAGTGGAAGACCGACGGGCTCGACGCGGCCGGCTTGTCCGTCCGCATCGGCGCGTCTGCCCTGACGCTGGGCGGCCTGCTCAAGCACATGGCCATCAACGAGGACTTCATCACCACCCAGAAGCTGACCGGTGACCCCGTCGGTGAGCCGTGGGAATCACTGTTCGACGGCACCGACGACTGGGAGTTCACCTCGGCGGCCACCGACACGCCCGAGCAGCTCTACACCCTCTACGACGACGCGGTCGAGCGGTCCCGGGCGCGGTTCGCCGCCGCGCTGCAGCGGGGCGGCCTGGACCAGTTGGTCGCGGTGAGCAACGACGTCGGCGAGCATGCGAGCCTGCGCCGGCTGGTGTGCGATCTGATCGAGGAATACGGCCGCCACACCGGCCACGCCGATCTGTTGCGTGAGGCGGTCGACGGCCGGGTCGGTGAGGACCCGCCGCCGGACTGGCGGCCCCGCCGTTAAGTTGGGGTGGTGCGCCTTCTGCTGATCGCCGACACGCACCTGCCCAAGCGCGCCAAGGACCTGCCGGAGCAGGTCTGGGAGGCCGTCGACGAGGCCGACGTGGTGATCCACGCCGGCGACTGGGTCGAACCCGATCTGCTCGACCAACTGGAATCCCGCGCCAAGCGGCTGGTGGCCTGCTGGGGGAACAACGACGGCGCCGAGTTGCGCCGGCGGCTGCCTGAGCGGGCCGACGTGATCCTGGACGGGCTGCGGTTCACTGTGGTGCACGAGACGGGAGCAGCGACGGGCCGGGAAGCGCGAATGGCCCGTGCCTACCCCGACACCGATGTCCTGGTGTTCGGGCACAGCCACATCCCATGGGACACGACCACCAAAACCGGCTTACGCCTGCTCAATCCGGGTTCGCCGACCGACCGTCGGCGCCAGCCGCACTGCACCTACATGACCGCTTCGGTGCGGGGGACGTCGCTGACCGACGTCGAGCTGCACCAGCTGCCTCGGCATGGCTGACCGGCCGGCCACGGTCGCCGACGTGCACGAGATCGCGGCGGGCATGCCGCATGTGAGCAGGATCGAGGGATCGAAGGCGGGCAACGCCGTCTATCAGGTGGGCGGTAAGTCGTTCGTGTTCTTCCGCACGCCTCGGCCCGATGCGGTCGATCCGGACACCGGCGAGCGCTACACCGATGTGATCGTCATCTGGGTGGAGTCCGAGGCCGACAAGCTCGCTTTGACCCAGGACCCCGCGTCGCCGTTCTTCACCACCAGCCACTTCGACGGGCATCCGTCGGTGCTGATCCGGCAGAGCAGGCTCGGCGAGATCGGGCTGACCGAACTGCGCGAACTGATCCAGGATGCGTGGCTGTGCCGGGCGTCCAAGCGGCGCGCTGCACGCTGGCTGGCCGGGCAGAGCGGCTGATTCAGCCGCGGTCGACCTTGGCGTGGTGCGCGCCGCAGACGAACAGCGCGAGCCGGGCGGGCACGTCGCCAGGGTTGCGCCACCGGTGCCGGGTGCCGTTCTGCACCACGGTGTCACCCGGGTTCAGCGTCACCTCGGCTCCGTCGTCGAGTTCGAGGATCACGGTGCCCTCCAGCACCACCTCGAAGTCGATCGTGTCGGTGGTGTGCATGCCGGGGTCGTCGAGTTCCATGTAACCCAGCAGCCCCGGCAGCTTCTGTTCGCCGTCGGCGATCGCCTCTTCGGTGGTGAGGTCGTCTGTCCTGGCCTCCGCGGTCCCGGGCGGCAACGTGAACATCGAGAACCGAAACCCGCCCACCGGCGGAAAGTAGGTGTGCCAGTTGGGCATCGAGCCGTCATCGGGGAACCGCGGCGTTTCATCCCCGCCCCACAGCATCGTGAACTCGGATCCGGGCAGGAGCACCGGCTTCCGCGGGGCGACCTGCTCATCGCTGACGAACACAGACTTACCGGACGCATCGTGCCCGGTGACCACTCGACGTACATCCATTGCGTCAGTCAACCACCGCGGACGGGCCTGGCGTGGCTATCTTGGCAGACATGGAGAACAAGCCGCCCACGGCGACGATCGAGGCTGCCCACCGCGAACACCTGAACGCACTCCCGTTCGGCGACGCCCGGGATTTCGCCGATGCCGACCGTGGGTTCATCGCCAAGCAGGAACCCTGTGTCATCACCGCCGCCGATGGACGCGTGGTCTGGGACAACGACGTCTACGCGTTCCTGACCGGCGACGCGCCGACCAGCGTGCACCCGAGCCTGTGGCGGCAGTCGACCCTGGTGGCCAAGCAGGGACTTTACGAGGTGGTGCCCGGCATCTACCAGATCCGCGGCTTCGACCTGTCGAACATGACGGTCATCGAGGGCGACACCGGCATCATCGTGATCGACCCGCTGGTGTCCACCGAGGTCGCCGCCGCGGCGCTGGCGCTGTACCGGCAGCACCGGGGTGATCGTGCCGTGCGCGCTGTCATTTACACCCACAGCCACGTCGACCACTTCGGGGGCGTCCTCGGGGTCACCTCGCAGGAGGATGTCGACGCCGGCAGGGTCGTCGTGATCGCCCCGGAGGGCTTCACCGAGCATGCGGTGCAGGAGAACGTCTACGCCGGTACCGCGATGGCGCGTCGCGCCGGCTACATGTACGGCGCCGCGCTGGACCGGGGTCCGCAGGGCCAGGTGGGCTGCGGTCTGGGGCAGACCCCGTCTACGGGCGAGGTGGCGATCATCGTGCCGACCCTCGACATCCGCGAGACCGGCGAGAAGCACACCGTCGACGGTGTCGAGATCGAGTTCCAGATGGCCCCGGGAACCGAGGCGCCGGCCGAGATGCACTTCTACTTTCCGCGGTTCCGTGCGCTGTGCATGGCCGAGAACGCCACCCACAACCTGCACAACCTGCTGACGCTGCGCGGGGCGCTGGTGCGCGATCCGCACGGCTGGGCCGGGTACCTCACCGAGGCGATCGACACGTTCGCCGACCGGGCCGACGTGGTGTTCGCCTCGCATCACTGGCCGACGTGGGGCAAGGAACAGATCGTGGAATTCCTTTCGCTGCAACGGGATCTGTACGCCTACCTGCACGACCAGACGCTGCGTCAGCTCAACCAGGGCTACACCGGCATCGAGATCGCCGAGACGTTCGCGATGCCGCCGGCGCTGGAGCGGGCCTGGCACGCGCACGGCTACTACGGCTCGGTCAGCCACAATGTCAAGGCCGTGTACCAGCGCTACATGGGCTGGTTCGACGGCAACCCGGCGCGGCTGTGGCCGCACCCGCCCGAAGCGATCGGGCCGCGTTACGTGGCGGCGATGGGTGGTCTCGACCGTGTCGTCGAACTCGCGAAAGCCGCGTTCGATGAAGGCGATTTCCGTTGGGCGGCAACTCTTCTCGATCACGCCGTATTCACCGACGAGAATCACGGGGCGGCGCGGCAGCTGTACGCGGACACCCTGGAGCAGTTGGCCTACGGTTCCGAGACCGCGACCTGGCGCAACTTCTTCCTGGCCGGGGCCACCGAACTGCGCGACGGCAACTTCGGCACCCCGACGCAGGCCGCGTCACCGTCGATGATGGGACAGCTGACCCCCGAGCAGATGTTCGACGTGCTGGCGATCAGCGTCAACGGCCCCCGCGCCTGGGACCTGGACCTCGCGATCGACGTCACCTTCGGCGGGCAGGACAACTACCGGCTGACGCTTCGCAACGGCGTGTTGGTCTACCGCAAGGTGCCCGCCGACGAGGCCACCGCCCACGCCACCCTGCGCCTGGACAGCAAGCTGCGGCTGATCAGCCTGCTCGGGGGTGACGTCGACTCGCCCGGCTTGCAGATCACCGGCGACGCCGCGGCCCTCGAATCACTGACTTCGGTGCTGGACCGGCCCGACCCCGCGTTCAACATCGTCACTCCCTGACGAATCGGGGTGGTCAGACGCTTCCACCGTCGGCGCGCAAAATCGAACCGGTGGTGAAACTCGACGCATCCGACATGAGGAACAGTGCGGCGCCGACGATCTCGGCGGGCCGGCCCGCGCGTTGCAGCGCGCTGTTACCGAACGGGTTGGCGTTGCCGTCGAAGTCCCATGCCGCGCTGACGTCGGTCAGGAACGGGCCCGGCATCAGCGTGTTCACCCGCACGGTCGGTCCGAAAGCCAGTGCCAGGCCCTCGGTCATCGCGTTCAGCCCGGCCTTGGCGGCCGCATAGGGGATGAACGACGGGTGCGGGCGCAGCGAGCCGTGGGTGCTGACGTTGATGATGGCGCCGCCGCCGTCGGCGACCATGCGTTCACCGACCAACGCCGAGAGCCGGAACGGCCCCTTGAGGTTGAGGTTCGTCACCGCGTCGAACAACTTCTCGGTGACGTCGGACAGCTTGTCGTACAGCGGCGACATGCCGGCGTTGTTGACCAGCACGTCGACGCGCCCGAACTCGGCATAGACGGCGTCGATCAGGCCGTCCAACTCGTCCCACCGCCCCACGTGCACGGCGTATGCGAACGCGCGCCGGCCCGTCGCGGCGGTGATCTCCTCGGCGGTCGCGACGCAGGAGTCGTACTTGCGGCTGGCGATGACGACATCGGCGCCGCACCGCGCCGCGGCCAACGCCATCTCCCGCCCCAGACCCCGGCTGCCGCCGGTGATCAGGACCACGCGGTCGGTCAGGTCGAAAAGCTCAGCGGGGTAGGTCATCCGGCTCTCCACTCCCGGGCTGACGCCCGAACCACCCGGTGGACGAAGTCGAGTTTGGTCACGACCGGCGGCGGGATCGTGAACGGATACAGCGGATTCTTGCCCATCGCGGTGTTGACCCTGTTGAAGAACAGCGAGATCCACGACCAATCGTCGAGCAGCCGTTCGACGGGGACGTCGTCATAACATTCCAGCGGTGCCACATCGCGCGGGGCGGCGAACCGCACCCGGTCGGCGTGCAGCACCATGCCGGCCTCGCGGGCGGTGTCGATGGTGTCGGTGATGTGCAGGTAGTGCGCGAAGCACTCGGCGAAATCCTCCCAGGGGTGCATCGTGGCGTACTCCGAGATGAACGATTCGGCCCAGTTCGCGGGCGCACCGAAGCGGTAGTGACGGTCGATCGCGGCGGCGTAGCTGGCCTGCTCGTCGCCGAACAGCGAACGGCACTCGGCGAGGTATCTGTCCGCCCCCGAACCGGTTTCGACGAGGATGTGCTGGTAGTAGTGGCCGACCTCGTGCCGGAAATGCCCGAGCATCGTGCGGTACGGCTCGCCCAGTCGCACCCGCAGGGACTCGCGATACGCGTCGAGCGATTCGACCAGGTCGATGGTGATCACCCCGCCGGCGTGTCCGATCGTCACCCGTTCGCGCTCGCTGTAGCTCGACAGCAGGTCGAACGCCAGCCCGGGCGGTCCCTCCGTGTGCCAGAACGGTTGCACCGGCAGGCCCAGGTCGAGCAGTTGGTAGATCAGCCGGCGTAGCGCCTGGGCGGTGGGCACCAGCTTCTCCCGCGCGACGGTGTCCGAGGCGTCGGGTTCGCGACGGATCAACGAGTCCGGCAGGCACCGGCCCCGCGCACCGGCGTCGTCGCCGTCCTCGGGAACCAGCCAGTTGCAGCCCAGTGTCAGGCTCTGTGTGCAGCGGATCCAGCACCGCTCGTCGATGTCCACACCCTCGTCGCCGAGTTGGAACATCGTCATCGACGGCGGATGCAGGCCGATGGCCGCTGCGCACACCGAGCAGGCGGTCGCCTCGAACGCTGCGAACGACCCGCACACGGGGCAGGCGAAGGCGCGCACGAGACCTATGGTGTCACGGTGCAACTGCTTCTGGTCCGACATGCGTTACCCCGGCGGAGCGAGCCCGGGCAGGGCTCCGACCCGAGCCTGTCCGACGACGGCGTGGCGCAGGCGGCGCGGCTGCCCGACGCGCTGGCCCGCTTCCCGATCACCCGCCTGGTGAGCAGCCCCCAGGTCCGCGCGATCGAGACAGGCCGACCGGTCGCCGACAAGCTGGGGCTCCCCATCGAGATCGACGAACGATTCGCCGAGTACGACCGCGACCTGCCGCACTACATCCCCGTCGAGCAGATCGCCAAGGAGAATCCGCAGGAGCTGCAGCGCCTCATCGACGGCCGGCTGCCCAGCGGGGTGGACGAGTCGGAGTTCCTGGGGCGGGTGGGCGCCGCGGTCGACGACCTGGTGGCGGCGGCCGACCACGACGACACTGTGGCGGTGTTCAGCCACGGCGGGGTGATCAACGTGCTGCTGCACCGCATCCTGGGCACCGAGCGGCTGCTGTCGTTCCACGTCGACTACGCCTCGGTGACCCGCTTGCTGTCCTCGCGCACCGGGCGACTGGCCGTCGCGGCGGTGAACACCACCGAACACGTATGGGACTTATTGCCCCGGAACCAGCGGTGGTAGACAGTTCTGCGTGACCGACCTCGAAGGCCTCGACCTCACCGCCCTGGATCGACATCTGCGTGACGCCGGGGTGCCGCGCAGTGGAGACCTGCGCGCCGAGTTCATCTCCGGGGGCCGGTCCAATCTGACGTTCCTGGTCAGCGACGACACCTCGCGCTGGGTGCTGCGTCGCCCACCGCTGCACGGCCTGACCCCGTCGGCACACGACATGGCGCGCGAATACCGGGTGGTGGCCGCGCTGGCCGACACCCCGGTGCCGGTGGCGCGGGCGGTGACGATGCGCAACGACGACTCGGTGCTGGGGGCGCCGTTCCAGATGGTCGAGTACGTGCCCGGCCGGGTGGTGCGCTACTCCGACCAACTCGCCGAGATCGGTGACACCGCCGCCATCGAGGCATGCGTCGACTCGCTGATCACCGTGCTGGCCGACCTGCACGCGGTGGATCCTGACGCGGTGGGGTTGGGCGACTTCGGTAAACCGGCGGGCTACCTGGAACGGCAGGTGCGGCGCTGGGGTTCCCAGTGGGAGCTCGTCAAACGTGCCGACGACGCGTGCGACGACGACGTGAAGAAACTGCACGCCAAGCTGGCCGCCGCGGTCCCGGCGCACAGCCGCGCGGCGATCGTGCACGGTGACTACCGCATCGACAACACGATCCTCGACGACGACGATCCGACCAAGGTCGTCGCCGTCCTCGACTGGGAGATGTCGACCCTGGGCGATCCGCTGTCCGACGCGGCACTGATGTGCGTGTACCGGCACCCGACGTTCCGTCTGGTGCATTCCGACGCCGCGTGGGCGGCCGACCAGATCCCGCCCGCCGACGCCCTGGCCGAGAAGTACGCCACCGCCGCCGGTGGTTCGCTGGACAACTGGGACTTCTACATGGCACTGGCGTATTTCAAGCTCGCGATCATCGGCGCGGGCATCGCCTACCGGGCCCGCGAGAGCGGCGTGACCGATGACGGCGACAAGGTCGAGCAGGCCGTCGGCCCGCTGGTCGCCGCCGGGTTGGCCCAACTGAGCTGACGCCGCCGAGTTTCGGCGCAGGTCATTGCGGGGTAGAAAGACGCGTGCCCCAAAAACAACCCTCGGGATTCCTTTCCCGGATCGGAAGGAAACGCCCGGTGATGAAGCGTGATGTCGGTGCGGAGTTGGACGTCCAGATCACCGCGCCCACGACGCTGGAGTTCCAGATCGCGGTCGCGCCGCATCCCGGGGCCGAGGTGACGGAGTCGTTGTCGTTCGAGTTGGACGGCAGGACAATCGATCCCGACGTCCGCGAGATCGCCGGGGAACACGGCAACCGCATCCACATGCTCGACGCCCCGGTCGGAAATCTGAAGGTCACCTACGCGGCGACCGTGCTGGGCCAGGCCGACCCCGCCCCGGTCGGCGACCTGGACTATTCGACGTATCTACGGCCCAGTCGCTACGCGGAGGCCGACAAGTTCTTCGGTTTCGGCGGCACCGAATTCGGCGACGTCGCCGACTCGGTCACCGTGCTGGAGAAGATCTCGTCGTGGGTCGGTACCCGGCTGAGTTACGTGCCCGGCTCGAGCGATCCGATCGACGGGGCCGCCGACACGCTGCTGGCGGGCTCCGGTGTGTGCCGCGACTACGCCCACCTGGTCATCGCGCTGCTCCGCTCGGTCAACGTGCCCGCCCGCCTGGTCTCGGTCTATGCCCCGGGCTGTCAGCCGATGGACTTCCACGCCGTCGCCGAGGCCCTGGTGGACGGTCGCTGGCAGGTGGTCGATGCCACGTGCCTGGCGCCGCGTCAGTCGATGGTGCGCATCGCCACCGGCCGCGACGCCGCGGACACCGCGTGGCTGGACAACCACAAGGGCGCCATCACGGTCAACAACATGGCCGTCACCGCCACCGTCGACGGCGAGCTACCGAAGGACTCGGTCGACCAGCTGGTGATGATCCGGTGACCGGATCAGAGACCGGCCTTGAGGTTCTTCTTCGCGGCGCGGCGTAGCTGGAAGATGCGCACCGCGCCGACGGCCACCGTCAACAACCCGCCGGCGACGGCCGCGAACAGGATCGCCACGCCCAGCGGCAAGCTCCAGCTGAGGTTGAGGAAGGCGAACTCGGCTGACTCGGTGTTCTGCGCGATGAAGATGAGAAGCACGATCAGAATCAGGAAGCCGAAGATCAACGACCCCCACAACGCGGCCGCTCTGGTGAACTTCACGGCGTCCTCGGGTGCCCCGGGCTTCTTGGCTGGCTTCGACGTGTCGGACGACGTGGCCTGCGGAGCGGGGGACGGCGTGTCGGACGGCGTGTCGGGCGACGCGAACGGATCGCTGGTCATGCCCTCCATCTTCCCCTTTCCGTCTTCCGATGAAACCACCGTGCGGGTCGCGTTAGGGTCACGAAAGGTTCCCAGGAACCCCACAGCTGGAAGGACGTTCGCGTGAATCGTTCCCGACGAGTCGGGCAGACCGGGCTCCGAGCCGCGCTGAGCGCAGTGTTTGCGCTGGTCGCGCTGATTGCGGTGGCGTGCGGCAGCGCCAATCCGCTCGGCGGCGGAGAGGTCTCCGGTGACCTGAAATCGATCGTTGTCGGCTCGGCGGACTTCCCCGAGTCCAAGATCATCGGCGAGATCTATGCGCAGGCGCTGGAGGCGAACGGGTTCACCGTGGGCCGCCAGTTCGGCATCGGCAGCCGCGAAACCTACATCCCGGCGGTGCAGGACCATTCCATCGATCTGATCCCCGAGTACACCGGCAACCTTCTGCAGTATTTCGACCCCGACACCGAGGTCACCACCCCCGACGGGGTGCTGCTGGAGCTGTTCCGAAAGCTGCCGGGCGACCTGTCGATCCTCAACCCGTCGCCGGCCGAGGACAAGGACACCGTCGCGGTGACATCGGAAACCGCGCAACGCTGGAACCTCACCACGATCGGTGACCTCGCCGAGCATTCGGCGGAAGTGAAGTTCGGTGGCCCGTCGGAGTTCATCAACCGCGCCGAGGGCCTGCCCGGGCTGAAGGCCAACTACGGTCTCGACATCCCGCGGAGCAACTTCGTGGCGATCAGCGACGGCGGCGGCCCGGCAACGGTGCGGGCGTTGACCGACGGCACCGTCACCGCCGCCAACATCTTCAGTACTTCCCCGGCCATCGAGGAGAACGACCTGGTGGTGCTCGAGGACCCGAAGAACAATTTCCTCGCCGCCAACGTGATCCCGCTGGTCAGTTCGCAGAAGAAGTCCGACGAACTCAAGACCGTCCTCGACGCGGTGTCGGCCGAGCTGACCACCGAGGACCTGATCAGGCTCAACACCGAAGCCTCCGGCAACTCCGGCATCAACCCGGACGAAGCCGCGGCGAACTGGGTCCGGGAGCACGGGTTCGACCAACCCCTGCAGCCCTGAGCATCGAAAGGTCATCGTGATCGAATTCGCCGGCGTCACCAAGCAGTACCCGGACGGCACCGTCGCCGTCGACAATCTCGACCTGGTCGTCCCCGACGGCACGCTGACGGTCTTCGTCGGCCCGTCTGGCTGCGGCAAGACGACGTCGATGCGGATGATCAACCGCATGATCGAACCGACGTCGGGCACGCTGACGGTCGACGGCTCCGACATCTCCACCGTCGATCCGGTCAAGCTGCGCCTCGGCATCGGCTACGTGATCCAGAGCGCGGGCCTGATGCCACACCAGCGGGTGATCGACAACGTGGCCACCGTCCCGGTGCTCAAAGGAGAGTCCCGCCGCAAGGCCCGCAAGGCCGCGCTGGGTGTGCTCGAACGAGTGGGGCTGGATCCTGAACTGGCTAAGCGGTATCCGGCCCAGCTCTCCGGCGGGCAGCAGCAGCGCGTCGGGGTGGCCAGGGCGCTGGCAGCGGACCCGCCGATCCTGTTGATGGACGAACCCTTCAGCGCCGTCGATCCCGTCGTTCGTGAGGAGCTGCAGACCGAGATCCTGCGCCTGCAAGACGAATTGCACAAGACCAT
>MDTD01142952.1_pt1 | contig 55827 bp, 44 predicted proteins | sample 811221 | NCBI WGS metagenome assembly MDTD01 (sample SAMN05326646, study PRJNA326480) | marine metagenome | isolation source: seawater | place: Pacific Ocean: South West | collected 2011 | reverse complement strand
GGTGATCGACAAGGGCATCCCCACCGCCGGCCTGCTGGCTCAGGTGTTGGTGGCCAAGTACGCGGACCACCTGCCACTGTACCGTCAGGAACGCATCTTTGGCCGTGCCGGCCTGGAAATACCCCGTTCCGCAGTGCATCAGTGGATGCTGGCGCATCGACAGAAAGTGCCGGATGGGTCCGGCACGGCCAAAGCACTGGATTACAGTCTCAAACGTTGGGAAGCGCTGACGCGCTACCTGGACGATGGTGCGGTGCCCATCGACAACAACTGGGTGGAAAACCAGATCCGGCCCTGGGCATTGGGGCGCAGCAATTGGCTGTTCGCGGGATCCCTGCGCAGTGGTCGGCGTGCGGCGGCAGTGATGACACTGATCCAGTCAGCCAAGCTGAACGGGCATGATCCCTATGCCTATCTGAAGGATGTACTGACGCGCCTGCCGACGCAGAAAAACAACGCCATAGATGAGCTATTGCCCCACAACTGGAAGCCGGCTATCCCTGACAAGGTGTGATGGGCGGACGCTTACACTGTTCCCACTGACACCCTCCTTTGTTGCTGTCTAGACAAGACAACCAGGCCCCATGGCGCCACAGGCTCACCCGGCCACTCAGGGGCCTGTTTTTTGGGGAGCGTCTTTCGCCAGGCGCCGTTGCCGCCGCGCGTAGCTCCAGGCGCCGATGCTCAGGAGGGCGTAGAGGGTGAGGATGAACGCCAGTTGTTCCGGTTGGCGGGTGTATTCGTAGTAGAGGATGAGTACGGTGCCGGTCAGCAGGCCGGCGATGGAGAGTAGGGTGAGGGTCAGGGAGGAGCGGGTGCGGTGGCGGATTCGGAAGTTGGCGACGGCCATGAGCAGGGAGACCAGCAGGAAGGTGACGCTGCCGAATTCGAGGATCACCTGGAGGTTGCCGGCCAGGATCAGGAGGAAGGCGAGGGCGGCCATGGTGACGATGGCGGGCACCGGGATGCGGTTGTGACGTTGGGCCAGGAACGCGGGGAAGTAGCCGTCGTGGGCGACCACGGCCATTTGCCGGGAGGCGCCGAACACGGTGCCGCTGATGGCGCTGCTGGTGGTGAGCAGGGCACCGAGGATGACCAGGTCGGTGCCCCAGTGGCCGAGCACGTTGTTGGCGCCGGAGGCCAGGGCGTATTCCTTGTTTTGTACGATTTCGTCGAACGGGATGGCGAGGATGGCGCCCAGGGCGATCACCACGTAGATGAGGATGGCCAGGGCGATGGCGGCGTAGATGGCCCGGGGAATGTTGCGCTCCGGTGTGTCCATTTCGTTGACGGCGTTGATGACGAGCTGGAAGCCTTCGTAAGCCACGAAGGTGATGGAGGCGACGATCAGCAGGGTCATGGGGTTGACCGGTCCTTCGTCGGCCAGCAGGGCTGGCAGGGAGGTCTGGCTGTGGTTGATCAGCACGAACGAGATGATGGCGAGGATGACCAGCTTGGTGTACACCATGAGGTCTTCCAGTTTGCCCATGCCCCGCACCGAGAGCACGTTGATGATCGTGAACACGAGGATGATGCCGCCGGCCACCAGTTTGCGGGTCCACATGCTGTCGGCAAAGGCAAAGCCGCTGATGGCGTAAGAGGCGAAGGTGTAGGCGTACAGGGCCAGGGTGCTGATGTAGCCGAAGATGATCCACCAGCCGATGAGGGAGGCGGCAAACGGCGAGCCGGGGAAGGTGCGTTTGAAGAAGGCGTAGGTGGCACCCTCGTCCTTGTAGTACACCCCGAGCTGGATGTAGGCGTAGGCGGCGAGGGCGGCGATGAGCCCGCCGATCACGATCACCAGGGGCGTGTAGGCCCCCACCAGGGAGACGGAGATCCCCAGTACGGTAAAGATGCCGCCGCCCACCATGCCGCCCAGGGCGATGGCGATGAGTTCGGGAATGCCCAGAGACTTGCCCCGGGCGCGGTGGGTGGAGCGGTCGTGGTGGTTGTGGAACATCATGACGGGGCCTGAATCGGATCGAACGGGGAGTGTGAAGCGCAACGCCGCCTTCACGCCTTGGGCAAGGTATATTAACCTCCGTCCACCGTCTATGTTTCCCGTCACTTTCCCAGGCCATGAGGGCAAAGGAACATCCCGTGAAAAGCGGTCCCCATTCCCAACAACGATCCTGGCGCGGAGCCCGCTGGTTCGGCCTCCTGTTTCTCATTCCGGGGCTGGCCGTGATTCTGGTTGGCCCGGTGCACACGCTGTACCAGCACCTGGTCACGGCCGGCTGGCAGCCGGTGCCCGCGGTGCTGGAGCGGGTGGCGCTGCGCAGCCACCAGGGCGACGATGGCACGACCTATTCGGTCGAGGCCGACTACCGCTACAGCTACGGCGGGCGCGACTACCGGGGGCACCGGGTCGGCTATGACTGGGGCAGCGACAACATCACCGATTACCACCGGGACCTGGTCCGGCGCCTGGAACGAGCCCGCGCGCAGGGCCAGGCTCGGGTATGGGTGAATCCGGACAATCCCTCGGAGAGCGTTCTGGTGCGGGAGCTGCGCTGGGCGAAGCTGGGGTTCATGACGCTGTTTGGTGGCCTGTTTTCGGCGGCGGGTCTGTTCATCCTGCGGCTTGGCCGGATCAGGACAGCGACCGAGGCGATGGCCCGGGGTGAGCCGATCTTGTCCTCGGAGCGCCACGGCCACTGGCTGTTCGGGTTCATGGCGCTGATGTTCCTGGGGCTGAGTCTGCCGGGTGTCCTGGCGATTCCCTCAGAGTTGAGGCAGGACAACTGGCCGATTCTGGCGGTACTGCTGTTCCCCCTGGTGGGCGGCTGGCTCGCCTGGCTGGGGTGGCGAAGCTGGCGTAACTGGACTTTTTACGGCCCGGCGCCGCTGGTGCTTGACCCGGCGCCGGGCCAGGCCGGAGGCGATGTGGGGGGACGCATCACCCTGGCCCGTCGGCTGGCGGGTGGCGACGGGTCTCTCACGCTTCAGTGCCTGAGGGTCCGCATCAGCGGTGGCAAGAACACCCGCCGGCACGAGTCGTTGCTGTGGCAGCAGGATCAGGTGCCGGAACTGCGACATGAGGCGCGGTCGACCGAGGTCTGGTTCCGGTTTTCACCCCCTGGCGACCTGCCGGCCACCGACGATGAGGGGCGGGAACAGGTGGTCTGGCGCCTGATGCTGACCGGGCCCCAAACGCCGGTGCCGCTGGAGCGGACCTACGAGTTGCCGGTGGTACAGGGCACGCTGCGTTCCTCGGTTCGGCTGAGCGACAGTCATGTGCGCCGCCAGGAGCAGCAGGCACGTATCCGTGCGGTGCAGGCCGCCGCTGAGCAGATTGACGTGCGCACCACGGCCGGGGGCGTGGAACTGATCAGCCGGGCCGGCCGCCACCGGGTGATGACAGCGATGTTGCTGCTGGTCGGGCTGATCTTCGCCGGTGTCGGCGTGGGGCTTTGGTTCAAGGCACCGGATGAAGGCGCGACGCTGTACCTGATGGCGGGGGTGTTCGGGCTGTTCGGGTTCCCGATGACCCTGGGCGGCCTGTTCATGGCCGGGCGGGGCCTGAGGGTTCGTATCGAAGGCACCCGGGTCACGGTCATCCGGTACTGGGCGGGGCGGGCGTTGTGGCAGCGACGGGGCGAGCTGGCCCGGGCCGATCAGCTGGTGCTTGCGTCCGGGGGCAGTCTGAACCGGGGCAACCGCACCATTGAGTACTTTGCCCTGGAAGTGGTCGATGGCTCCCGCCGCCTGCGTCTTGCCGAGGGCATTGCCGGGCGCCCGGCCGCTGAGGCGTTGCGGGACAGCTTGGTTACTTTGCTGCGGCTGTCGTAGCGCGGGCGCGGATTGTCGCCGCGCCCCAGCCCTGGTCGACCAGGGCTCCGGCGATGGCTTGATAACCGGCTTCGCTGGGGTGATACCCGTCCCGCGCCAGCAGCTCCGGCCCGGTCATCGCGGGGTAGCCGAGGTAGGCAAAGTCACGTGGCTGCTGCTGCGCCAAGTGCCGGTACTGGGCATCGAGCTGTCGCGCCCGCCACCCCAGCAGCTGGCGCAGGGGCGACGGCAGGGCGGTGAAGCGATGCATCGGCGGCACGCTGAGCAGGTGCAGTGGCGTGTTGGCCAGCGCCGGCTGCCGGGCCACCAGCCGTTGTCGCAACGCCAGTAGCTGCTGTCGGAAACGGTGCCTTGGCGTCAGCCCGGTGGTGTCGTTTACCCCCATGCTCAGTAGCACCGCGTCCGCCGGCGGCAGGTCGACCTGCTCCAGCCGTTGGCTCAGGCGGGCCAGAGTGGCGCCGTTGATCCCGTGGGTGTGCCAGGCAATGGTCTGGCCGGTCACGCGGTGCAGCTGGCGGGCCAGTTCGCTGGCCAGGCCCTGTTCATGACGCGCCACGCCCACCCCGGCGGCGGTGGATTCCCCCAGCACCAGCAATTGGAATACCGGGGTGCCGGGCCCATGCTGACCCTGTGTCGGGCCGCTGGCCTCGGGCAGGTGCAGGGTGCGCTGGCGGGTGCGTTTGCCCTGGTATACCACGATGGGTGCCAGCAGGGCGGTGGTCAGCCAGAAGGGCAGATGCACGCCCGTTACCCCACGAACATGCGTTTGGCCAGGGGTAGCCCCCTGAGCCCGCTGACCGCGAGGGTGGTCAGAAGACCGCCGATCATCGCGCCCACCACGCCGCAGGTCATCACGTCCTGTCCGGTCAGGTACAGGCCGGGAATGCGGGTTTTCGGCTTCAGCCAGTCCTGTTCGAAACGCTCCGGGGTGTGGTCCAGACCGTAGATCTCGCCCTTGCGGTAACGGCAGAAATAGTCTGTGGACAGCTCGTAGTAATCCACTTTGCCTTTCAGTTGGGGAAATTTCTCGTACAGCTTGGCGAGCAGGCGCTGGGCGTATTCTTCTTTTTTGGCTTCGTAATCTTCGCCGCGCTTGCCCCAAGGTTTGTCGGCCCAGTCGGCGTACCACGCGTAGGGGCCGGGCGCGACGATCTCGATGGTGGCCCGGCCGGGATAGCGTGCCGTGAAGGACGGGTCCTTGGCGGACGGGAAGGAAATGTAGACCAGCGGGAGGTCGGTCTGCTCCGGCGCCGCCATGAAGTCGCGGAGGTGGCGCTCGTAGTCCGGGCCGGGGTAGATCCAGTAGTTGGTGTTGGGCAGCCCGAGGTTTTCCGCGGTGTCCTGTAGGCCGATGTACAGGCAGTTGCTGGCCATGGAACGTTCCACGGTGCGCAGCTTCTGCCGGTAGTCGTCCCGGTGCGGCGCGGAGGCCGGCAGCAGGGTGTCAAAGGTGTTGAACACGCCGGCATTGCTGATCACCCGGGGCGCCCGCACCTCGGTGCCGTCGGCCATGCGTACGCCCACCGCCTTGCCCCGTTCGATCAGGATTTCGGCGACATCGGCGTAGGTGAACACCTCGCCTCCGCCGCGCTGGATGACCGGGATGATGGTCTTGGCGATTTCCGAGGCGCCGCCGATGGGGTAGTAGCCGCCATACAGGTAGTGGCGGGCGATCAGCGCGTGGATGATGAAGCTGGATTCCGCCGGCGGCAGGCCGTTGTCGCCCCATTGGCCGGTCAGTACCGCAATCAGTTCCTGATGACCGGTCAGGCTCTCCAGCACTTCCCGGGTCGGTTTGTTGAGGAACGCCGGCGCTCTGCGGTTCACCCGCTTGCGCAGCGGCCCGGCGGCGAGATCCGGCAGCACCTTGCCCAGTACCAGCCCAGGCATGGCCTTGGCGACCTGGCGCAGATAGTCGAGGTAGGTGTCGATGGCCCGTTCCTCCCCGGGGAAAGCCCGTGCGAGTTCGGCTTTGAAAGCCTCGGGCCCGGCGACCAGATCCACGTGCCGGTCGCCCAGGAAGATTCGGTCGTAGTGGTCGTCCAGCGGCGCCCATTTCAGTTGGCCGTCGGTGATGTGGTCGAACAGGCGCCTGCCCAGGGTCTGGTCCGAGCCCATGTCACCGATGTAGTGCACGCCCACGTCCCACTCGTACCCGTTGCGGTCGTAGCTGTGGGTGAAACCGCCGGCGGTGTAGTGCTGCTCGAACACCACCACTTTTTTGCCCAGTTTGCTCAGGCAGGCGGCGGTGGTGAGACCACCAATGCCGGAGCCGATGACAATTGCGTCGTAGGGGCCGTCCAGGCGGTTGGCCCGGTAGCGGCGGCCAACTCGGAGGGTACTGGGTTTGGGGCTGCTCATGAGGTGAGGTCCTGTTGGGGGTGTTGTTGGTGATCGGATCGGGCGCCGTCCAGTAGAAGGGTCAGTACGCCTTCGGTCAGTAACGGTTCCGCCCGGGTGTCCGGCAGGTGGCCGTCGATGCTGAGCTGGGCCAGGCCGTGTACCAGTGACCAGGCGGCGGCGGTCATCAGGGCCAGGGGCAGGGGCTTCAGGTAGCCCGCGCTCTGGCCCCGGGCCACGGTGTCCTCCAGAACCTGGAAGGCGCCGCGGCCGGCCTCATCGAGGCGCGGGTGTACTCCCTTGGGTAGCACCCGGCCGCCGAACATCAGCCGGTACAGGTTGGGTTCGTCCCGGGCGAAGGATACGTACACCCGACCAATGTCGATGAGGGCCCGGCGGGGCTCGGACGGGTCCACCGCCCGCAGCCGCGCCCGCAATGCCTCGAAACCGGTGACGGCCAGCTCCGCCAGCAGGCTGTCCCGGTCGGAGAAGTGGCGGTACAGGGCCGGAGCGCTGACGCCGAGCCGCTTGGCCAGGGCACGCAGACTGATGGCGGTGTCGCCGTGCTCACGCAGGGTGGTCATCGCCAGTTGCTGCGCCTGTTGTGCCAAGTCGCCGTGGTGGTAGGCCGGTCTGGCCATGGGCTCTCCTTTGAGCTTGAACCGGTGGTGCGAAGTTAACGATGATAACAATGTTAACGTCGATAACATCACAGTGAGCCGGTTGCCGTCAACCGTTTTTTGCTTTCCCACACAGCAAGAACCCCGGTCAGCGGCCGGGGTTCTTGCTTTTACTGGCAGGGTTGAGGGGCGTTACTTCTTCAGCCCCATTTCCTCGATGGAGATTTCCCGCATCTTGAATTTCTGGATCTTGCCGGTGACGGTCATCGGGAAGGAATCCACGAACTTGTAGTTCCTCGGGATCTTGAAGTGGGCGATTTTGCCTTTGCAGAAGGCCTGCAGGTCCTCGCCGGTAACCGGCTCGGCGTCCGGGCGCAGTTTCACCCAGGCAATCAGCTCCTCGCCGTATTTCTCATCCGGAATGCCGGTGACCTGCACTTCCTCGATGGCCGGGTGGGTGTACAGGAACTCCTCGATTTCCTTCGGATAGATGTTCTCGCCACCGCGGATCACCATGTCCTTGATGCGCCCGACGATCTGGATGTAGCCGTCCTCGTCCATGGTGGCGAGGTCACCGGTGTGCATCCAGCCGGCCTCGTCGATGGCTTCGCGGGTTTTCTCCTCGTTGTTCCAGTACTTGAGCATCACGCTGTAGCCCCGGGTGCAGAGTTCGCCGATCTCGCCTCGGGGCACCACGTTGCCGGTGGCCGGGTCGATGATCTTGGTTTCCAGGTGCGGCTGGGTCCGGCCGACGGTGGTGACCTGCTTCTCGAACGGGTCGCTGGAGCTGGTTTGGGTGGAAACCGGGCTGGTTTCGGTCATGCCGTAGGCAATCTGCACTTCCTTCATGTGCATCTTGCTGTTGACCTTTTTCATGACTTCCGCCGGGCAGATGGAGCCGGCCATGATGCCGGTGCGCAAGCTGGACAGGTCGTAGGACTCGAACTCCGGTTCGGCCAGTTCGGCGATGAACATGGTCGGGACGCCGTACAGGGCGGTGGCCTTCTCCTGGTGCACGGCCTCCAGCACCTTTTTCGGTTCAAAGCCCTCGCTCGGGTAGATCATGGTGGCCCCGTGGGTGATGCAGCCGAGGTTACCCATGACCATGCCGAAGCAGTGATACAGGGGCACCGGGATGACCATGCGGTCCTTCTCGCTCAGGCGCTGGCTTTCACCCACGAAGTAGCCGTTATTGAGGATGTTGTGGTGGGTGAGGGTGGCCCCCTTGGGATTGCCGGTGGTACCGGAGGTGAACTGGATGTTGATGGGGTCGTCGAACTGAAGTTCGTCCTGGCGCTGTTCCAGCTGCGCCTGGCTGACCGCGCCGGCGTGGGAGAGGAACTCCTGCCAGGTCCACATGCCGTCGTGGCGGTCTTCGTGCACGTTGATCACCGCCCGCAGTTCCGGCACGGCTTCCGCCTTGAGCTTGCCGGGCGCGCTGCGCTTGAGTTCCGGCGCCAGCTCGTAAAGCATCGCCCGGTAGTTGGAGGTCTTGAAGCGGTCGGCGGTCACCAGCACGCTGATGCCGGCCAGGTTCATGGCGTACTGGAGTTCATGCACGCCGTAGGCCGGGTTGATGTTGACCAGAATGGCACCCACCTTGGCGGTGGCGAACTGGGTCACGGTCCACTCGTAACGGTTCGGCGACCAGATGCCGACTCGGTCGCCCCGCTTGACGCCGATGGCCATGAAGGCCCGGGCGGCCTCGTTGACCTTTTCGACGAATTCCCGGTAGGTCCACCGGATGCCCTGATGCAGGCAGACCAAGGCCTCGTTGTCCGGGAACTGCTCGGCGGTGCGGTCGAGCATCTCGCCGATGGTCATGCCGAGCAGGGGAACCTCGGCGGTACCGCTGGTGTAGCTGGGTAGAGTCTTGCGCATATCTCTGCCTCCCATTGTTGTTGTAGTCGAGGGCGAGCAAGCGGTTAGGCCTGCTAGCGGCTCTGGCTGTGATATTCGGGGTTGGGTTGCATGTCGCTGGCGATCGCGACGCGGTTGGACATGTTGTAGAAGCCGACCAGGTTGCTCAGGTCCCAGATGGCCCGGTCGCTGAATCCGGCGTCCCGCAGGGCCTGGGTGTCCGCCTCGGTGACCTGTGCCGGGGTGCGGGTCAGTTTCGAGGCGAAGTCGAGCATGGCCCGCTGCCTCGGTTCCAGGCGCGCACTGCGGTAGTTCATCACCAGGTGTTCGCCCAGGGCGGGGTCGCCACTGAGAACGCGCACGGCGGCGCCGTGGGCCACCAGGCAATAGAAGCACTTGTTCTCCGAGGAGACCACCACGGCCACCATTTCTCGTTCCAGCTTGCTCAGCTCGCCGTCGCCGAGCATCAGCTCGTTGTACAAGCGGGTGAAGCCTTCCAGCTGTTTGAGGTTGTGGCTGTAAGCGGTGAGGACATTGGGGATCAGGCCGAGTTTTTCCTGGCAGATCTCAAAGTACTTGCGGGTGTCTTCCGGCAGGTCACTGAGTTCCGGAATCGGCAGATCGAGGGCCACGACGTTCTTGTTGTTCATGTTTGGCTTCCTGGTGTCTTTGTAGGGTTCTGCGGCAGGCGCTTGTACCCGCCTGCCAGGGTCTGTCATTGGCAGTTGCCGCCCAGTGCCTGGCCAACCTTGGAGCCGTTGTGCCGGCCCAGCTGCTGGCATATCCAGTGGCCGGTTGCGACCAGTTTGTTGAGATCCACGCCGGTGTTGATGCCCAGACCGTTCAGCAGGTATAGCACGTCTTCGGTGGCCACGTTGCCGGAGGCGCCCTTGGCGTAGGGGCAGCCCCCCAAACCCGCCACCGAGGCGTCGATCACCGCCACGCCGTCTTCCAGCACGGCGTACAGGTTGGCCAGGGCCTGGCCATAGGTGTCGTGGAAGTGGGCGGCCAGTTTTTCGACCGGTACGTGCGCTGCGACGGCGTCGAGCATACGTTTGGCCTTCAGCGGCGTGCCGACGCCGATGGTGTCACCCAGGGAAATTTCGTGGCAGCCCATGTCGTACAGCGCGCGGGCCACCTCGGCAACTTTGGCCGGCGCGATGTCACCCTCGTAGGGGCAGCCCATGACGGTGGAGACATAGCCCCGCACCGGAATGCCGTGGTTGCGCGCCGCTTCCACCACCGGGGCGAAGCGCTCCAGGCTCTCGGCGATGCTGCAGTTGATGTTCTTGCGGGTGAAGGATTCGGAGGCGGCGCCAAACACCGCCACTTCGTCCACGCCCGCCGCCAGGGCGTTCTCGAAACCCTTGAGGTTGGGGGTGAGGGCGGAGTAGCACACCCCGGGCTTGCGGTGGATGCCGGCCATCACCTCGGCGGCATCGCCCATTTGCGGCACCCACTTCGGTGACACGAAACTGGCCGCCTCGATGTGGGTCAGGCCGCAGTCGGCCAGACGGTCGATCAGCCCGGTCTTGATGGCGGTGGCGATGACCGGGCCGGGCTCGTTCTGCAAGCCGTCCCGGGGGCTCATTTCCACCAGCCGCACCTGTTTGGGAAATGCCATCACGCGCCCTCCCCGGTGTCGATTGCCATCAGCTCGGCGCCCTCCGGCACCTGGTCGCCTTCGGCGAAGAAGATCTCGGTGACGACGCCGTCGGCGGGAGCCTTGATGGCGTGTTCCATTTTCATGGCTTCCATGATGACCAGGGTCTGGCCGGCACTGACGCTGTCGCCCACCTTCACCTGGATGGCCACCACGGCACCGTTCATGGGCGCCGCGAGGCTGCCCTCGGAGGCCAGTTCCTCGAAGCCGTAGGTTTCCTGGTACAGCGAGCACTTGAAGGTGTCGCCCTCGTGGAACAACACCAGGTCGTCGTCGTGCAGATGGCCATGCACGCTGATGCGGTGGCCGTTGATGACGGCTTGCAGGTAGTCGTCGTCCAGGCGGGCGTTGAGATGGTAGGTGCTGTCGCCCAGGAGTACCAGGTAGCGGTCGTCCCGCTCCAGGATTTTCAGTTCGTGGATGTCGTCACCCACCTGCAGTTTGAGTGGCTGGGCGTACTCGGAGTTCATGCGCCAGCTGTTCTTGCGGCCGAACGGCGACCAGGGATCGGCGGTGACCGGTTCCGCCGACTTGCGTTGTTCCAGCACGAACGCGGCGGCCAGAACCAGCGCCTTGTCGGTGTCCAGCCGGGCTTTCGGGAACAGCAGCGACTCGTGCTGGCCGATGAAGTGAGTGGTCAGCTCCGCCTCGCGGAACGGCTGCGAATCCACCAGGGCCCGCAGGAATCGGATGTTGGTCCGGACGCCGGCAATGCGGTACTGCTCCAGGGCCTGGACCATGCGGTTGATGGCCTGCTCCCGGGTTTCGTCCCAGACGATCAGCTTGGCGATCATCGGGTCGTAATGGATGCTGATCTCGTCGCCTTCGGTGACCCCGGTATCCACCCGCACGTGGGCGGATTCATCCGGGGTGCGCAGGTAGCGCAGGGTACCGGTGGCGGGCAGGAAGTCCTGGTCCGGGTCCTCGGCGTAGATGCGGGCTTCCAGGGCATGGCCCCGGGTTTTCACCTGCGCCTGGGCCAGCGGCAGTGGTTCGCCCCAGGCCACCTTGAGCTGCCATTCCACCAGATCCAGGCCGGTGACCATTTCGGTGACCGGGTGCTCGACCTGCAAGCGGGTGTTCATTTCCATAAAGAAGAAGGAACCGTCCACGTCGTACAGGAATTCGACGGTGCCGGCACCCACGTAGTCAATGGCCTGGGCTGCCCGCACGGCGGCTTCGCCCATGGCCTGACGGACCTCTTCCGACAGTCCGGGTGCGGGGGCTTCCTCCAGCACCTTCTGGTGCCGGCGCTGCACCGAGCAGTCCCGTTCGGCCAGATAGATGCCGTTGCCGTGCCGGTCGCAGAACACCTGGATTTCCACATGCCGCGGTTGGGTGAGGTAGCGCTCGATCAGCATGTCGGGGTTGCCGAAGGCATTGCGGGCCTCGCGCTGGGCGGCGGCCAGGGCGTCGTCGAACTCGGCCAGGCGTTCCACCACCCGCATGCCCTTGCCGCCGCCACCGGCGACGGCTTTCAGCAGCAGCGGGAAACCGCACTTTTCAGCTTCCGCGCGCAGCAGGTCGGGAGACTGGTCGGCGCCATGATAACCCGGCACCAGCGGCACGCCAGCGGTTTCCATGATGGACTTGGCGGCGGATTTGGAGCCCATGGCGGCAATGGCCGAGGAGGGCGGCCCGATGAAAACCAGGCCATGGGCTTCGCAGGCCTCGGCGAACCCGGCGTTCTCGGAGAGGAAACCGTAGCCGGGGTGGATGGCCTGGGCGCCGCTGCGCTTGGCGATGTCGATGATGAGGTCGCCCCTCAGGTAGCTTTCGGCACTGGGCGCGGGGCCGAGCCGGAAGGCTTCGTCGGCCAGGGCCACGTGGCGGGCGTTGGCGTCGGCGTCGGAATAGACGGCAACGCAGCGGATCCCCATCCGGTGGGCGGTCTGGATGATGCGGCAGGCGATCTCGCCCCGGTTGGCGATCAGAATCTTGCTGAACATGGTGGTTATTCCTCCGGAACCCAGTTGGCCTTGCGCTTGTTGAGGAAGGCGCTGAGCCCTTCCTGGCCCTCTTCGCTTACCCGGATGTCGGCAATGCGCTGGGCGGTGTCTTCGATCACGTGGTCGTCGATCGGCGAGTGACTGACGGCGAACACCAGGTCCTTGGCCGCCTTCATTGCGTCGGGACCGTTCTTGGCCAGCTGTTGCAGCAGCTCGTCGCACCGTTGTTCCAGCGCGGCCATGTCTTCGCAGACGACGTGCACCAGGCCGTAATCCCGCGCCTGCCAGGCGCTGAACACTTCGGCGGACAGGAAGTAGCGACGGGCCTGGCGCTCGCCGATGGCGCGCACCACGTAGGGGCTGATGACGGCCGGGATGAGGCCGAGTTTCACTTCGCTCAGGCAGAAGCTGGACTGTTCGGTGGCCAGCACGATGTCGCAGCAGGCAGCAAGCCCCACGGCACCGCCGTAGGCGGCACCCTGGACCAGGCCGATCACCGGCTTGCTCAGGCCGTTGAGCACGGCCATCAGGCGCGCCAGCTGGCGGGCGTCGTCCAGGTTTTCCTGGCGGCTGTTGCCGGCCATGCGCCGCATCCACGCCAGATCGGCGCCGGCGGAGAAGTGCTTGCCCTCGGAGCGCAGAATCACCACCCGGGTGCCGGTGTCGGCGTTGACGTCGGTGAGGGCGTGAATCAGCTGCTGGATGATCACGTCGTCGAAGGCGTTGCGTTTGTCGGGACGGTTCAGCACGACCTCGGTGACGCCGCCGTCACGGCGACGGAGCAGAACCGCGGATTCCTGTTCGGTCATGGTGTTTCTCCCGGTTACATGCGGAACACGCCGAAGCGTGTCGGTTGGGCCGGCCGGTTCAGCGCGGCGGATAGGCTCAGCGCCACCACTTCTCGGGTCTGGGCCGGGTCGATCACGCCGTCGTCCCAGAGGCGGGCGCTGGCGTAGTAAGGGTGGCCCTGATGTTCGTACTTCTCGGTGATGGGGCGCTTGAAGGCGGCCTCGTCTTCCTCGCTCCAGCGTTCACCCTTGCGCTCCAGGCCCTCACGGCGTACCTGGGCCAGGACGTTGGCCGCCTGTTCGCCGCCCATCACGGAGATGCGGGCGTTGGGCCACATCCACAGGAAGTCGGGGCTGTAGGCGCGGCCGCACATGCCGTAGTTGCCGGCGCCGTAGCTGCCGCCGATGAGCACGGTGATCTTGGGCACTTCGGCACAGGCGACGGCCATGACCATCTTGGCGCCGTGCTTGGCGATACCTTCGGACTCATACTTCCGGCCGACCATGAAGCCGGTGATGTTCTGGAGGAACAGCAGCGGGATGTTGCGCTGGCAGCACAGTTCGATGAAATGGGCGCCCTTCTGGGCGGATTCGCTGAACAGGATGCCGTTGTTGGCGATGATGCCCACTGGGTAGCCGTGAATGTGGGCGAAGCCGGTGACCAGGGTCTGGCCGTAGTAGCGTTTGAACTCGTCGAACTCGGAGCCGTCGACGATGCGGGCGATGACGTCGCGCACGTCGAACGGCTTGCGCAGGTCGGTGCCGACGATGCCGTAGATTTCCTCGGCGTCGTACAGCGGTGCCTTCGGTTTCTGGACTTCCACGGGAACCGGTTTGCGGCGGTTGAGGTTGGCAACGCAGCGGCGGGCGATTTCCAGGGCGTGGGCGTCGTTCTCGGCGTAGTGGTCGGCGACGCCGGAGACTTTGCAGTGTACGTCGGCGCCGCCCAGGTCCTCGGCGCTGACCACTTCACCGGTGGCGGCTTTCACCAGCGGCGGGCCGGCCAGGAAGATGGTGCCCTGGTTGCGCACGATGATGGACTCGTCGGCCATGGCGGGCACATAGGCACCGCCGGCGGTGCACAGGCCCATGACAACGGCGATCTGGGGGATGCCGGCGGCGGACATACGAGCCTGGTTGTAGAAGATGCGGCCGAAGTGGTCACGGTCGGGGAAGACTTCGTCCTGATGTGGCAGGTTGGCGCCGCCGGAATCGACCAGGTAGATGCAGGGCAGGTGATTCTGCATGGCGATTTCCTGGGCGCGCAGGTGTTTTTTGACGGTGAGCGGGTAGTAGCTGCCGCCTTTGACGGTGGCGTCGTTGGCGACGATCATGCACTCGACGCCGGACACCCGGCCGATGCCGGCGATGACGCCGGCGGCGGGCACCTCCTCGGCGTAAACGTTGTAGGCGGCAAACTGGCCGATTTCCAGAAACGGCGAGCCGTCGTCCAGCAGCCGGTTGATGCGCTCACGGGGCAGCAGCTTGCCACGGGCGACGTGGCGTTCCTGATAAGCGGGGCCACCGCCCTGCTGAATCTTTTCGACTTTTTCTCGGAGGTCGGCGACGGCTTGTTGCATGGCCTGATGGTTGGCCTGGAATTCGTCGGACCTTGGGTTGATTTTGCTTTGGAGCACGGTCATTGGTTCGTATCCCTCGGTTTGGGCGCGTCCGGGTCTGGCGGGGTGTTCTGGAAAGAGCACCCCGCCAGACCCTCGTCCAACCTTGTCGGTGGATTCGGTGCAGAGACTTACTTGTTCAGGAACAGCTCGCGACCGATCAGCATCCGTCGGATTTCAGAGGTTCCAGCGCCGATTTCGTAGAGTTTCGCGTCCCGCAGCAGGCGGCCGGTCGGGTATTCGTTGATGTAGCCGTTGCCGCCCAGCAGCTGGATGGCGTCCAGCGCCAGTTTGGTGGCCATTTCCGCGGAGTAGAGGATGGCGCCGGCGGCGTCCTTGCGGGTGGTTTCGCCCCGGTCGGCGGACTGGGCGACCATGTAGACGTAGGACTTGGCGGCGTTCATTTGGGTGTACATGTCGGCGACTTTGCCCTGCACCAGTTCAAATTCGCCGATGGCCTGGCCGAACTGTTTGCGCTCGCGGATGTAGGGGACCACCACATCCATGGCAGCCTGCATGATGCCCAGCGGGCCGCCGGACAGGACGAGCCGTTCGTAGTCCAGGCCGCTCATCAGGACGCGGGCGCCACCGCCCACTTCGCCCAGAATGTTTTCCTTGGGTACCGGGCAGTCCTGGAATACCAGCTCACAGGTGTTGGAGCCACGCATGCCCAGTTTGTCCAGTTTCTGGTGGCGGCTGAAGCCGGGGAAGTCGCGCTCGACGATGAAGGCGGTGATGCCCCGGGATCCGCCCTGGGGATCGGTCTTGGCGTAGATGACGTAGACGTTGGCATCCGGGCCGTTGGTGATCCACATCTTGTTGCCGTTGAGGACGTAGTGGTCGCCGGCGTCACGGGCGGTGAGTTTCATGGAGACGACGTCGGAACCGGCATTCGGCTCGGACATGGCCAGGGCGCCGATGTGTTCGCCGCTGACCAGTTTGGGCAGGTATTTGCGTTTCTGTTCTTCGGTGCCGTTGCGGTGAATCTGGTTCACGCACAGGTTGGAGTGGGCGCCGTAAGAAAGGCCAACGGAGGCGGAGGCCCGGCTGATTTCTTCCATGGCGATGACGTGGGCCAGGTAGCCCATGTCGGCACCGCCGTACTCCTCCTTCACGGTAATACCCAGCAGGCCCATGTCGCCGAGCTTACGCCAGAGATCCATGGGGAACTCGTTGTCCCGGTCGATGTCGGCGGCCCGGGGCGCGATTTCTGCGGCGGCGAAGCTGTTGACTTGTTCGCGGAGCATGTCGAGGGTTTCACCAAGGCCGAAATTGAGCTCTGAGTACTGTGATTTCATTGTTGGCTACCTTTGTGTCTTGTGATTGTTGTCCCGCCAACCATGGTCTGCGGGGTTATGTCTCTTCGACTTCTTCCGGTGCCTCGGTCAGCCCCATGACTTGCTTCTTTTTCTGGAGCTCGGCCAGGGCCTCCCGGCAGCGCGCCTCGGCGGTTTCCATTTCCATCTCCGCCTGGGCGATGTCGTTCTTTTGTTGTTCCAGCTGGGCCCGTTTCTCCTCCAGGATCTTCAGCATTTTCTTCAGCTGTTTCTCATTCCCGGTCGGGGTTTCGTCCCAGAGGTCGAACAGTTCCTTGGTTTCGGCGAGGGAAAAGCCCATGCGCTTGCCGCGCAGAATCAGCTTCAGGCGAACCCGGTCCTTGGTGCTGAAGATCCGGGTCTGGCCCTTGCGCTTGGGTTTGAGCAGGCCCTGATCCTCGTAGAAGCGGATGCTCCGGGTGGTGACGTCAAACTCCTGGGACAGTTCGCTGATGCTGAAGGTGCGTTTTTCGGACATGGCGATTCCCCTTTTTTGACCTAGGTTAGATGAAGTTTACGTAAACGTAAAGTGGTTTCAGGGTGATTCTGTGGTGTCACGCACGGCGCGGGCGCGGCCGGCACGATCCGCGATCTTGCGGCATTGTAACAGGGGCGGAGGCGTCGGGGATCGGCGTCGTGGGCGCTGGGCGCGCCCACGGGCTGAGGGGGGATCAGTCGTTGGTGTCCAGAGGCGCGAATGTCTCCCGCAGTTTCCGTTTCAGGAGTTTGCCCGCCGTGTTTTTGGGGAGCTGGGGCACGAAGCGGATGTGCTTGGGCACCTTGAACGGGGCCAGGTTGGCGCGCGCGTGGGTCAGCAGGGATTCGGCATCCTCGGGGTGGCCGTCCTTGACCACCACCACGGCGCAAATGGCTTCGATCCATTTGTCATCCGGGACGCCGATCACGGCGACTTCGGCCACGGCGTCATGGCGATACAGCACGTCTTCCACGTCACGGCTGGCGACCAGGACGCCGCCGGTGTTCACCACGTCCTTGATGCGGTCAACGACATACAGATACCCCGCCTCGTCCCGGTAGCCGAGATCCCCGGAGTGGAACCAGCCATCCCGGAAGGCGTCCTCGGTGGCCTCGGGCTTATCCCAGTATCCGACCATGAGCTGGGGGGAGCGGTGGACGATTTCCCCCGGCTCCCCGGGTGGGCAGTCCTGTCCGGTCAGCGGGTCGACAATGCGGGTCAGCACCGTGTTCAGCGGACGACCGGCGGAGGTGGGCCGGGCGCCGTGCTCGTCCGGCAGGAGAACCGTGGCCAGGGGGGCAATTTCACTTTGGCCGTAACAGTTGTATAAGCCGGCATCCGGCAGCCGCCGGCCCAGCTCATCGACCACCTGGGCGGGCATGATGGAGGCCCCGTAGTAGAGCTTGGTCATATGCCGGAGCCGGTCCTCGTCGAAGGCCGGGTGCCGCAGCAGGGAAATCCAGACGGTGGGCGGCGCGAAGAAGGCGTTCAGACGCTCTTCCGCCAGCAGGCTGAGAATGGCTTCGGGCGTGGGGGTGTGAATCAGTCGGCTGTAGCCGCCGGTGAGCAGCATGGGCATTGTGAACACGTGCATCTGGGCCGAGTGGTACAGGGGCAGGGCGGCCAGCGAGCGGTCGTCGGCCCGGATGTCCAGGTGGTACTGGCAGGCGCCGTACTCGGTCAGCAGAGAGCGGTGGGTGTGCATGGCCCCCTTGGGGTCGGAGGTGGTGCCGGAGGTGTAGAGAATCTGCACCACGTCAGTGTCCGTCAGCTCCAGCGTCGGTGGCGAGTCCTCGCCCGGCGCTCGGGCCATGGCCAGCACGTCCGGGTTGCCGCCGCCATGCAGGCTACCGGCGATGGCGATGTTCAGGTCTTGCTGGACGGCATCGACTTGGGGTTGCAGGTCCGTGTCGGCAAACAGCGCGTGACAGCCGGACTGGCTCAGTATGTAGGCGAGCTCCTGGTGCACCAGGGCATAGTTGACCGGAACATGGATCAGCCCGGCCTTGGTGCAGGCCAGCCAGAGCAGGAGGTAGGCGTCGGAGTTTCGGCCATAGGCCGCGACCCGGTCACCCTTGTTCAGCCCGAGGCCGGTCAGCCGGTGGGCCAACCGGTTGCTGGCGAGCTCCAGTTCGGTGAAGGTCCAGAGGCGATCTCCGAACGCGAGCGCCGGGCGGCTGCCGTTGCGGGCGGCGGATCGGGCGACGGCATCGCCGATGGTGTTACGGGATGCCCGGTGAATATCGGCAGGCGTTGCGGCGGGGGCCGCGGCACGGGAGTCGGTCATGTATCCACCTCACATTCGTTGTTGTTGTCGGGGGTTCAGCCATTAATGCAGACGGCCCGGCTCCGGGGAATGACCGGACAGGTCGAAAAAGTTGACCCAAACGGACAGGACGGGTCAGTCGTTCCAGTGGGAGGGAGACTTGCCGGTCCAGCGCTTGAAGGCCCGGCAGAAGGAAGCGGTTTCCGAGAAACCCACCCGTTCGCTGATTTCGGCAATGGTGAGGTTCTCCGTGCTCATCAGCCGGATCGCGTGTTCCCGTCGCAGGGATGTCTTGATGTCGCGCAGGGAGGTGCCTTCCTCCTGGAGTTTCCGGCCGATGCTCCGGGGCGTCATGTGCAGCTGTCGGGCCAGCGCCTCCAGGCCGGGCATGTCGCTGTAACTGTAGGCCGACAGCAGGGCCCGAACCCGGTGGCCCAGGCTTTCGTCCTGGCTTGGCCGGTGCAGAATGTAGGCGGGCGCCTCCCGCAGGAAGGTGCGCAGCTCGGCGTCGCTTCGCGTGACCGGAAGCTGGAGGTATTTCTCATGGACACTGAAGCCGCACACCGGCTGCTCGAACCGCAGGTCTCCAGCAAACAGGAGCCGATATTCCGATGCGTGGGCGGGTGCCGGATAGCTGAACCGGGTGGTGGCGAAGGGAATTCGCTGGTTGACCCACCAGCAGCTGAAGCGTTGCCACATCAGCAGCAGAAACTCCTGCAGCAGGTGGTCCGGATCCTGGCGGCTGTCGCGCAGGCTGAGGCGGAAAAACACCTGCCGGTCGCCCCCCGGGTCGTGGGGCTCGAAGCCGATGTCCAGATTGTCGCAGAGGGTCCGGTAAAAGCGTGCGCTTTTTCTCAGGATGGCGCCCAGGGTGGCTGAACCGAGGCAGTAGTCCGCCATCAGTGCAAAGGTGCCGAGGTGGCAGGCGTGGGTGGAAAAGCCCATGAACTCGTCCCGGGTGCACCGCCAGACGGTCTGGATCAGCCGGGTGAGCTGTGCTTCGGTGATGCGCCGGTCGGGCTGGCGCAGCCATTGCGCCGGGATACCGGCCTGCGCCAGCAGCGCCTCCGGCGGGTGCCCCAGGCGCTCCGCCCCCCGGACGGTGGCCCGCAGGTAGTGGTTGAGGATGTGGGCTTTGGTCATGGTGTTGCGCAACGGGTTAATTTTTTCGGCTGCACGGGCCATTCCCGGCGGCCGGAATACGCGGTTAAATGGTGCGCCGCGCTGTCGCGTCATTTAATAACAAGGTCGTGTTGCCGGCAAACCCGTGGGGCGTGATCCGGCAGCCTGTTCCGATTGACTGAGGAGATTCGATATGAAACTGCAAGACGTGGTGATCCTGGATGGCTGTCGCACCGCCATCGGGAGCTTTGGCGGCAGCCTGAGCAGTCTGGGGCCGGCGGAGCTGGGTACCTGGGCGGCGAAGGAGGCCATTCGGCGCTCGGGTGTGCCGGCGGAGGCCATCGATCACTCGGTGTTCGGCCACATCATTCCCACCGGGCCCCAGGATGCCTACGTGGCGCGCCACATTGCCCTGAATTCCGGGCTGCGGAAAACCTCGGCAGCCTTCAACGTCAATCGCCTGTGCGGCTCCGGTGTGCAGGCGGTGATCAGCGCGGCGCAGATGATTGCTCTGGGGGACAGTACCCTGGCTCTGGCCGGCGGTGCCGAGAGCATGAGCCAGGGGGCCTACGTCATGCCGAACGTGCGCAAGGGCCTGCGCATGGGCGACGGCAAGGTGATCGACATGACCGTGGGCACTCTGACCGATCCCTTCGGCAGTGGCCATATGGGCATGACCGCCGAGCGGATCGCGGAGCAGTACGGTCTCAGTCGCGAGGACCTGGATGCCTTCTCGGCGGAAAGTCACCGCCGGGCGGCCGAGGCCATCGAGAAAGACTATTTCAAGGACCAGATCGTGCCGGTCACCGTGCGTCAGGGCCGCAACGAGTTCGTCTTCGAGCAGGATGAGCACGTGCGTCCGGGTACCACGGCGGCAAGCCTGGCCGGTCTCAAGCCGGTGTTCAAGCCGGATGGCGTGGTCACCGCCGGCAACGCCTCTGGCATCAACGACGGCGCTGCCGCCCTGGTGCTGACCCACATCGCCGAGGCCGAGAAACGTGGCCTGACGCCCCGTGCCCGGCTGCTGGGGTACGCGTTCGCCGGGGTTGAGCCGGGGGTCATGGGGCTGGGGCCGATTCCGGCGGTGCGCCGGGTATTGGAGAATACCGGCCTGTCGGTGGACGACCTGGACGTGATCGAATCCAACGAGGCGTTTGCTGCCCAGGCGCTGGCGGTCAGCCGCGAGCTGGGGTTGCCGGAGGACCGGGTGAACCCCAACGGCGGCGCGGTCGCGCTGGGGCATCCGGTGGGGGCGACCGGTGCCATCCTCATCGTTAAGACCCTGGCGGAGCTGGAGCGTCGGGGTGGCCGTCGCGGCCTGATCACCATGTGCATCGGAGGCGGGCAGGGCATTGCCCTGATCATCGAACGGTTCTCCTGATCGATGTGACGGTTTCCTTTTCGGGGTTGAATTAGGTAAAGTTTACGTAAACGTAAAGCCTGGTTCGGCTCCGTACGGTGCCGTCGCTTCGATAACAAGGAGAAAAATCGATGGATTTCAAAAATGTAGCCGCCATCGTTACCGGTGGCGCCTCTGGCCTGGGCGAGGGCGCGGCCCGAGCCCTCGCCGCCGCCGGCTGCAAAGTCGCGATCCTGGACCTGCAAGAGGAACGGGGTCGTCAGGTCGCCGCCGATCTCGGCGGCCTTTTCGTTCACTGTGATGTGACCTCCCCCGAAAGCGCCGAAGCGGCCCTGGCCGCGGCCCGCGAGGCCCATGGCCCCTGCGGTGTCGCCGTCAACTGCGCCGGCATTGCCCCGGCCGCCCGGATTCTGGGCCGGGACGGCGTCATGCCCCTGGACACCTTCCGCACGGTGGTTGAGGTCAACCTCATCGGCACCTTTAACATCCTGCGTCTGGCCGCCGCCGATATGGCCACCCGCGAGGCCAATGCCGACGGCGAACGGGGCGTGATCATCAACACCGCGTCCATCGCCGCCTACGAAGGCCAGATTGGCCAGGCCGCCTACAGTGCCTCGAAGGGAGGCGTCGTCTCCCTGACGCTGCAGGCTGCCCGGGAGCTGGCCCGGGAGGGCATTCGTGTCAACACCATCGCACCGGGCCTGTTCATGACGCCGATGATGGCTGGCATGCCCCAGGAGGTCCAGGACAGCCTGGCGGCCACCCTACCGTTCCCGAAACGGCTGGGCCGACCCGAGGAGTTCGGCCTGATGGTGGATCAGATCGTGCGCAACCCGGTGCTCAATGGCGAGGTGATCCGCCTTGACTGCGCCCTGCGCATGGCGCCCAAATAACCCGTCAACCGCAGGTGATCGTGATGACACAGGCAGTGGATCAAGAAGAGCTGGCGTTGTTTCGGGAGTCCGTGGTCAAGGCCCTGGAGACCGAAGTGGCGCCCCATTACGAGCAGTGGGAAAAGGCCGGCATCGTCCCCCGCGAACTCTGGCAGACGCTGGGCAACGCCGGCATGCTGTGCGTGGATGTGCCCGAGGCCTGGGGTGGCTGCGGCGCGCCCTTCCTGTATTCGGTGGTGGTGGGGCAGGAAATGGCCCGGCTCGGTTTCGGGGCCCTGTCCACCAATGTGATGGTGCATTCGGACATCGTTGCGCCCTATATCAGCCATCTGGGCAATGACGAGCAGCGCCGGCGGTGGCTGCCGGCCATGGTGTCCGGCGAGGTGGTGGGGGCCATTGCCATGACCGAGCCCGGGGCCGGCAGCGACCTGCAGGCGATCCGGACCACGGCGGTGCGCCAGGGTGACGAGTACGTCCTGAACGGCTCCAAGACCTTCATCACCAACGGTCAGCACGCGGACATGGTGATCGTCGCCGCCAAGACCGACCCGGCCGCCGGGGCCAAGGGCATCAGCCTGTTCCTGGTCGACACCTCCCTGCCCGGATTCAGCCGCGGCCGCAATCTGGACAAGATCGGCCAGCACTCCGGTGATACCTCCGAGTTGTTCTTCTCCGACCTGCGGGTGCCGGCGTCGGCGCTGCTGGGGGAAGAGGGGCAGGGTTTCGTGTACCTGATGCGGGAGCTGCCACGGGAGCGGCTGGTGATTGGCGCGCTCGGGGTGGCCGCGGCCCGGGGCGCTCTGGATCTGACCATCGCCTACGCCCAGGAGCGGGAACTGTTCGGCCAGAAGTTGGCCCAGTTGCAGAACACCCGCTTCGAGATCGCCCGCATGGAGACCGACTACCGGGTCAACAAGGCGTTTGTGGATCAGTGCATCCGCGACTACGAGGCCGGCACTCTGGATGCGCCCACCGCGTCCATGGCCAAGTACAGCGCCACTGAGATGCAGTGCCGGGTGGCCGACGGCTGTCTGCAGCTGTTCGGCGGTTACGGTTACACCACCGAGTACCCGATTTCCCGGGCGTTCATGGATGCGCGGGTTCAGCGCATCTACGGCGGTACGTCGGAAGTCATGAAAGAAATCATTGCCCGCTCCGTTCTGGGCCGGGCCTGAGGCATTGAGAGAGGATAGATGATGAGCACCAACGACGTTGTGATTGCAGGCTCTGCGCGTACCCCGATGGGGGGGCTGATGGGGTCACTGAGTAGCGTACGCTCGCCGGAACTGGGTGCGGTCTCGATCCGCGCCGCCATTGAGCGCGCCGGCCTGACGCCGGCCGACATTGACGAGGTGGTGATGGGCTGTGTCCTGCCCGCCGGCCTGGGCCAGGCGCCGGCGCGTCAGGCTTCCAGAGGTGCCGGCGTGCCGGACAGTTCCGGCTGCACCACGGTCAACAAGATGTGCGGCTCCGGCATGCAGGCGGTGATCATGGCCCACGACCAGATCAAGGCCGGCACCAATAACATCATGATCGCCGGTGGCATGGAGAACATGAGTCAGGCCCCGTACCTGCTGCCCAAGGCCCGGGGCGGCATGCGCATGGGCCACGGCGACGTGCTCGACAGCATGTTCCTGGACGGTCTGGAAGACGCCTACGAAGGCGGGTTGATGGGGGTATTTGCCCAGCGCACGGCCGATCGCTTCAACATTTCCCGGGAAACCATGGACGAATTCGCCATTGCCTCGCTGACCAAGGCGCTGGCGGCGATCGAGAGCGGCGCGTTCAAACCGGAAATCGTGCCGGTGACGGTGCCGGGCCGCGGTGGCGAGACGGTGGTGGATACCGACGAACAGCCGGGTAATGCCAAGCCGGAGAAAATCCCCCATCTCAAGCCGGCGTTCGCCAAAGACGGCAGCGTGACCGCCGCCAATTCCAGCTCCATCAGCGATGGCGCTTCTGCGCTGGTGCTGGCGTCCGCAGCCGAAGCCGAGGCCCGTGGTCTGACGCCCCAGGCGCGCATTGTGGCCCACGCCACCCACGCCCGGTTGCCGGCGGAGTTCACCCTGGCGCCCATCGGCGCCATCGAGAAGGTGTTGGCCAAGGCGGGCTGGAGCGTCGACGAGGTGGATCTGTTCGAGATCAACGAGGCCTTCGCGGTGGTCACCCTGGCGGCAATGAACGCGCTCAAGCTGCCGGCGGAAAAGGTCAACGTCTACGGCGGCGCCTGCGCGCTCGGCCACCCGATCGGGTCCTCCGGTTCCCGCATCCTTGTCACCCTGATCAACGCCCTGAAACAGCGGGGTCTGAAGCGTGGTGTGGCGTCCCTGTGTATTGGCGGTGGTGAGGGCACCGCAGTCGCGATCGAACTGATCTGACGCGACGGCTCGGGCCGGGGGGGGGCTCCGGCCCCATAACCGTCTCCAATCGTGCCCCTCAAATGCCCGGATTGACCCCGGTCATGCGTCTACCTCGTTAATTTGTTAGCCTCCCAATCCTATGTGCCGGTCAGGAAAAGGAGGCCACCTTGGCAAAGCGTCACGAGTTTATTGACGAATCCAGAAAGCAATGGAGTTCCGAGCCGGCGTTCGTTGCCTCCATGGCGGCCGCGGCGGTTGGGCTCGGAAACCTCTGGCGTTTCCCCTACATGGTCGGAGAGAACGGCGGCGGAGCGTTTGTCGTGGCGTACCTGCTGGCGCTGGTGGTGGTCGTACTGCCGATCATGATTCTTGAAGTGGCCGCGGGCCGGCTGTCCAAGGGCAGCAGCGTTCATACCTACCGGCAGGTCAACCGGTTTGGCGCGGTGTACGGCTGGTTTGTTGTGGCCATCACCACCGCCATCACCAGCTACTACCTGGTGATCACGGGGTGGACACTCGGCTACGCCGTAGATGCTGCCACCGGCAATTTGCGAGCGTTTGGCGACTTCACCGCCGGGTACAACTCGCTGTGGTATTTCGTCTTGGTGACGGCGCTTGGCGCGGTCATTCTGGCCCGGGACGTGACCGCCATCGAGTGGTTGTCCAAACTTCTGATGCCAGTGTTGATCGTCGTGATGATCGGCCTGGTGTTTCTGGCCAGCCGAACCCCGGGCTGGGAGCAAACCAAAGTGTTCTTTTTCCGGGTGGACTGGAGCCGCCTGACCGATGGTACGCTCTGGGCATTTGCCTTTGGTCAGGCCTTTTACAGCTTGGCCATCGGCCAGGGCTATCTCGTCACTTACGGCAGCTTCATTCCCCGGCAAACCCACGTTCCCAGAGCCTGTCTGATTGTGGCCGGTACAGAAACCAGCGTCGCGCTGCTGGCCGGCTGGATGATCTTTCCGTTTGTGTTCAGCCTGGGCATGGCGCCGGCGGAGGGCAGCCAGCTCGCCTTCGTTACTCTGCCTCGGGTGTTTGAGGGCATGGCCGGCGGCTACTGGATCGGTACCTTGTTTTTCGGATTGTTCTTTCTGGCCGCGTTCAGCTCGAGCCTGGCCGGTCTGAAAGTGATGGTTGCCGCGGTAGCGGAGGAATTTCGGCTGAGCAACGGCCAGGCGGTAGCCATTGTTACGCTGGTTATGCTGGTGCTCGGCACCGCTTCGGCGCTGAGTTTTACGCCGCTGGAATGGCGTATTGCGGGTGAACCGGTGCTGGATGTGATTGACCGTGTCGCTGGCGGCAACGTCATCATATTCTCCGGTGTGCTGGGGGCGGCCCTGTTCTGCTGGTTCATCCCGCCCGGGAAAATCCGGACCGTCCTGGGCACCGAGACACGGTGGTGGGAGTGGCGGATGTATCTGATTGGCCGCTACCTGCCTGTGGCCATGCTGCTCTGGGTGGTGGTGAGCTACGCACTGTCACAGGTTGGGGTCGTTCCCGCCCCCCGGTAAAGACGACGCGGCGCCGTCTGTATTGGGGGCGGTACCGGGTTCAGGCGGTGCGGGGCCGGGCCAGTGACGGCATCGCCAGACAGACCTCGGCAACCGAGTGCAGCTTTTCCAGTTGCGCCTGCAACATGGCAATAGGGCGCGCTCCTTCCAGCGTTAACGCAATCTCCAGGTGGTCACCGGCGGTGTGTACAGCCATCTGGTGAATGCGGAAGCCGCGCACCCGCACCACCTGGCACAACCGTTCCAGCGCGGCGGCTTCCTGGGTCATACGGCAATGGATCTGGTAACTGGGGGCGGATGACGGATTGTGGGTGTTCATGCAACTTGCTCCTTACTGGCGTTGGTGGTGCGTCGGGGTTGGTCGATCATGTCGCGATTGCTGGCGCCGGGCTTGACGATGGGCCAGACGTTGTCCTCGCGGGCAATGGCCACATGCAGCAGCATCGGTCCCCGGTAGGCCAGGATGGTCTCGATGCCACGGCGGATCTGATCGGTGCGTTCGATGTGCAGGGCCGGAATGTCGAAGGCCCGGGCCATGGCGACAAAATCGGGGTTGTCGTCCAGGTCGATCTGGCTTTCACGGTTGTTGTAGAACAGCTCCTGCTGCTGGCGGACCATGCCCAGGCACTGGTTGTCCAGAATGATCAGCTTGACCGGCAGCTGGTAGCGCCGGATGGTGGCCAGCTCCTGGGCGTTCATCATGAAGGAACCGTCGCCGCTGACGTTGATCACTGTGGCCTGGCGGTCGGCGAACTGCGCGCCGATGGCCGCCGGCAGGCCGAAGCCCATGGTACCGAGGCCGCCGCTGGTGAGATGGTGGCGCGGATGGTCGAAACGGTAGTGCTGGGCAACCCACATCTGGTGCTGGCCTACGTCGCAGGCAATGAGGGTGTCGTCGGGAGCGATCCGGGACAGTTGGCGCACGAACGCCGGCCCGGTGATGGGGGCGTGCGGCTCCTCGTTGTCCGCCGTGGCAAAACCACCGGTGGTGCGCCATTCCCGGCATTGTTTGCGCCACGGCTCAATGGCCAGAGGTGTTTGCCGCAGGGCCTCGGTGAACGCGCCCAGGATGGCATTCAGGTCACCGCGCAGGGCGACGTCCGCCGGGCGCAGCTTGCCGATTTCGGCGGCGTCCGCGTCGATGTGGATCAGCCGGGCCTTGGGCGCGAAACCCTCCAGCTTGCCGGTCGCCCGATCGTCCAGCCGCGCGCCCACCACCAGCAGCAGGTCGCATTCGTCCACCGCCCGGTTGGCGGCGCGGGAGCCGTGCATGCCCAGCATGCCCAGATCGTCCGGGTTGTGCTTGCCGGCGTTGCCAATGCCTTTGAGGGTGGTGACGCCGGGCAGCCCGGACGCCTCGGCGAAGGCGCGGAAACTCGCTTCCGCGTGCGCCAGCGACACGCCACCACCGCTGTACAGCAGCGGCCGGCGGGCGTCGCGCAGCAGCGCCAGGGCCTCGCGGATGTCCGGGCAGGCCGGTTCCGGCCGCGGGGGACGGGCGGGTGCCCGGGTCTGTACTTCGGCCAGCAGAAGGTCCTTGGGAATGTCGATCCAGACCGGTCCCGGCCGGCCGCTCTGGGCCAGGTTGATGGCGTCCTCCAGAATGCCAGGCAGGGCGTTGGCGTCTTCCACCAGGTAGCTGTGCTTGACGATGCCCAGGGTCATGCCCAACACGTCGGTTTCCTGGAACGCGTCGGTGCCGATCAGTGGTGCCGGTACCTGGCCGGTGATGACCAGCAGTGGCACCGAGTCCCGGTGGGCGTTGGCAACGCCGGTAATCAGGTTGGTGGCACCGGGGCCGGAGGTGGCGATGCACACGCCCAGCCGGCCGCTGGCCCGGGCGTAGCCGTCGGCGGCCAGGGCACAGGCCTGCTCGTGGCGGCACAGCACGTGTTCCACCCCCACATCATCCACCAGGGCGTCGTAGAGCGGCATGATGCAGCCGCCGGGGTAGCCGAACACGGTGGTGATCTGGTGGCGGTGAAACGCCTCGAGAATGTGCTGTGCGCCGTTCATGGTCGTTTTTCCTTTTTCTCTGCCGCAAAAAGCGAAGCCCCCGGGACCTTGCGGTGCCGGGGGCTTCTGGTGTCTCGTCGGGTTTCTGTTATTTCAACCGTTTGTCCACGCAAAAGCCCCCGGATGGCACCACGACCACCAGGACAAGCTTCACAAGGACCACAACCACGTTGAAATTCATGAAATCGACATTCCGTTCTGAATTCGTCAGATCAATGTGTGTAGAATCTAACCCACGTTTTTGGCCGGATGCAACCGCTTTCCGGCGTTTTTTTCACCGGCGGGCGGATGGCCCGCCGTCATTCATCGTGCAGGCGTGGCGAGAAATCTATGACGAGGGCGAGATGGGGCAGCCTGGGGCTGGCCCTGCTGGTGGTGGTTTTGCTGGTTGTATGGATGGCGACGGGCGACCTGAAGGAGGCCTCGCGGGAGCCCCCGGAGCCTGCCCCCGCCGCCACGCGGGAACCGACCCGGGTCCAGGTGTCGACGGTATCGGCCCAGACCTATGAGCCGGGCATCTGGCTGCAGGGGCAGCTGGAACCCTGGCTGGCGGTGACCGTCAGCGCCCAGGTGTCGGGCACGGTCACGGAGATTCCGGTGGCCCTGGGGGAGACGGTGGCCCGGGGCCAGGTGCTGGCGCGGCTGTCGGATGACGGCCGTTCCGCCGTGGTCGAGCGCTGGCAGGCCCGGGTGCGCAAGCTGGAGGCGGACGTGGCCGCCGCCCGCCGCCTGCGTTCGGACAATTACACCGCGCAGAGCGAACTGCTGAATCTGGAAAGTGAGCTGGCGGCGGCCCGGGCGGAACTGACCGCGGCCCGGCTGGCGGTGGCGCACCTGTCGCCCACGGCCCCGTTCGACGGCATCGTCAATGCCCGGGCCGTCGATCCGGGGAGCCTGGTCCAGGTGGGTTCGCCCCTGTTCGACCTGGTGCGCATTGACCGTCTCAAGGCCACCGGCCAGGTGCCGCAGTCGTCGGTGGGTCAAGTGTCGGTGGGGCAGGCGGTGACGGTCCAACTGCTGGACGGGGACTTGCTGCATGGCACGGTGACCTTCGTGGCTGCCGCCGCCGACCCCGAGACCCGCAGCTTCCCGGTGGAAGTGGCGGTGGACAACCCGGACCTCAAGCGGGTGGCGGGCGGCTCCGCGAGCCTGCGAATCGCCCTGCCGGAGGTGCGGGCCCTGTTCCTGTCACCGGCCTATCTGAGCCTCGATGACCAGGGCCGGCCGGGGGTGAAACACGTGGCTGGCGACAACCGCGTGGTGTTTACGCCGGTGCGCCTGCTGAGCGTCGCCACCGACGGCGCCTGGGTGGCCGGCTTGCCCGAGGAGATCCGCCTGATCACCCGGGGGGGCGGTTTCGTCCAGGCGGGTGAGCGGGTGACGCCGGTGGACCTTGCGGATGACCGGGGCTGAACCATGCGCGCCTTGATTCTCGCGGCCATGAGCCGCAGCCGCACGACCCTGCTGACCTTGCTGTTCCTGATCCTCGGCGGGATTGCCGCGTTTGTGAGCATCCCGAAGGAAGCCAACCCGGACGTCACCATTCCGATGATTTACGTTTCCATGACGTTGGAAGGCATCAGCCCGGAAGACGCGGAGCGTTTGCTGGTGCGGCCCATGGAACAGGAACTGCGTTCTCTTGAAGGCATCAAGGAAATGCGGGCCAACGCCTCGGAAGGGTATGCGTCGGTGATGCTGGAATTCGACGCCGGCTTCGATCCAGACAAGGCGCTGCAGGACGTGCGTGAGAAGGTGGACACTGCCCGCAGCAATCTGCCGGACGAAGCGGATGAACCCCGGGTTCACGAAATCAACGTGTCGCTGTTTCCGGTCATGTCCATCGGGCTTTCCGGCCCACTGTCGGAGCGGGAGCTGATCACCATCGCCCGGCGCCTGCAGGATGCCATTGAAGCGATTCCCGAAGTGCTCGAGGTGGACATCGGCGGCGACCGGGAAGACCTGCTGGAAATCGTGGTCGATCCCCAGGTGCTGGAAAGTTACGGCATCGACTTCGATCAGCTGGCAACCCTGGTGACCCGCAACAACCAGCTGGTGGCGGCGGGCTCCCTGGACACCGGCCATGGCCGCATGGCGCTGAAAGTGCCCGGGGTGATCGAGAACATCGAGGATGTCATGTCGATGCCGGTGAAGGTATCCGGTGATACCGTGGTCACCTTTGGCGATGTGGCGATGCTCCAGCGTACCTTCAAGGATCCGACCGGCTTCGCCCGCATCAACGGCGAACCGGCGCTGGTTCTGGAGGTGTCCAAACGGTCCGGCGCCAATATCATCGAGACCATCGCCAAGGTCCGTGAGCTGGTGGAGCAGGCCCGCCCCCGGTTGCCGGACACCCTGGACATCCGCTACATCATGGATCAGTCGGAGGAGGTCCAGGACATCCTCCGTGATCTGCTCAACAATGTGCTCACCGCCATCGTGCTGGTGATCGTGGTGGTGATCGCCGCCATGGGGCCGCGTTCGGCGCTGCTGGTGGGGCTGACCATCCCGGGCGCGTTTCTCACCGGCATCCTGGTGATCTGGAGCCTGGGGGTCACCCTCAACATCGTGGTGCTGTTCAGCCTGATTCTGGTGGCCGGCATGCTGGTGGACGGCGCCATCGTGGTGTCGGAACTGGCGGACCGGAACCTGTCGGAAGGCCGGACGGTCCGCGAAGCCTGGAGCGAGGCGGCCATCCGCATGGCTTGGCCGATCATCGCTTCCACCGCCACCACCTTGGCGGTGTTCGTGCCGCTGCTGTTCTGGCCCGGGGTGGTGGGCGAGTTCATGAAGTTCCTGCCGATGACCGTCATCATCTGCCTGGCCGCCTCCCTGGCCATGGCCCTGGTGTTCCTGCCGGTGCTGGGCGGCATCAGCGGCGGCCGGCGACCCCGGGCGTCGGCGGCCCCGGGACTCTGGACACGGCGTTATCGGGCGCTGCTGGCAGCGCTGCTGAACGCACCGGGGGTGACGCTGCTGGGCGCGCTGACGGTGATCGTCCTGATCTACGCCGCCTACGGCCGCTTCAACCACGGCGTTGAATTCTTCCCGAGCGTGGAACCGGATTCGGCCCAGGTGCAGATTCGCGCACGGGGTGACCTGTCGGTGTGGGAGCGGGACGCCATTGTCCGGGACGTGGAGCAGCGCCTGCAGGGCATGCCCGAGGTGAAAGCGTTGTACGCCCGCTCCATGGTGACCGTCAGCACCCAGATGGCGCCGGACGTGATCGGTGTGCTCCAGTTCCAGTTCAACGACTGGTATACCCGGCGCCCGGCCAGTGCCATCCTGGAGGATTTTCGGGCGCGCACCCGGGGCATCCCCGGCATTGAGCTGGAATTCCGGGAACAGGAAGATGGCCCGGCCGAAGGCAAGCCCATCGAAATTCGCATCGGCAGCCGGGAAAACGACGCCATGAATGGCTACGTGGATCGGGTCGAGGCCAGGATGCGTGACCTTGGCGGCTTCGTCGACATTGAGGACGACCGCAGCCTGCCGGGCATCGAGTGGCGCCTGAAGGTCGACCGGGAGGCGGCGGCCCGGTTCGGCACCGACGTGCTGAGCATCGGCAGCGCGGTGCGGCTGGTCACCAATGGCCTGGTCATCGCCACCTATCGCCCCGAGGACGTCCGTGACGAAGTGGACATCGCGGTCCGGGTGCCGAACCGCTGGCGGGCGTTGGATCAGCTGCAGCGGCAGACCCTGAACACCTCCCGGGGGCAGGTACCGCTGGCCCAGTTTGTCACCCTGGAGCCCGGTGACAAGACCGGCAGCATTGTCCGCGTGGACGGCGTGCGGACGGTGACCATCCAGTCCAATCTGGCGCCGGGGCGTCAGGTGGAAGAACGGCTCCGGGCCCTGGCCGCCGAACTGCCGGATCCGCCCGATGGCGTCACGGTGACCTTCGCCGGCGAGAGCGAGGACCAGCAGCAGGCCGCGTCGTTCCTGGGCTCGGCTTTCCTGGTGGCCATCGGCCTGATGCTGCTGATCCTGGTGACCCAGTTCAACTCCCTGTATCAGACCTTCCTGATCCTGTCTGCCATCGTCCTGTCCACCGCCGGCGTGCTGATCGGCCTGCTGGTGACCGGTCAGCCGTTCGGCATCGTCATGGTCGGCATGGGCATCATCGCCCTGGCGGGCATTGTGGTGAACAACAACATCATTCTGATTGACACCTACAACCAGATGCGTCAGGACGGCATGCCGGCCTACGAGGCGGCGCTGGAAACCGGCTGCCTGCGCCTGCGCCCGGTGCTGCTGACCGCGGTCACCACGGTGCTGGGCCTGATGCCGATGGTGCTGGGCGTGAACGTCGACCTGCTGACCCCGTCACTGGGGCTGGGCGCGCCGTCGACCCAATGGTGGACCCAGCTCTCCAGCGCCATCGCCGGAGGTCTGACCTTCGCCACCGTGCTCACCCTGCTGCTGACCCCGGCCCTGCTGGTGCTGGGGGAGAAAGCAGGGCAGGGGATGCGTCGCCTGTGGGGGCGGGCTTAGGGGAGGCCGGGGTTACTGGCGGATTCGGCTGGCCAGTTCGTGGGCGCCTCGGGCCATGGCCTCCAGTTCCGGAACCGAGCGCAGATTTTCCTCGGCGGCCTGGTGCATGGCTTCGGAGAGTTCCGCCACTTCGGTGATGTTGCGGTTGATGTCCTCGCTGACGCTGGTCTGTTCCTCGGCGGCGGTGGCGACCTGGGTGGTGGCGTCGTTGACCCGGGCCATGCGCTGGTTGATGTCCCCCAGGGTTTCCCGAACCGTCTCCACCGTTTCGCCACTTTCCCGGGCCACGATTTCGGAGGCCTGCATATAGTCGGTGGCGTCCTGGGAGGCCGCGGCGATGGCTTCGATGATTTCGTCGATTTCCACCGTGGCCTGCTGGGTCTTGGCGGCGAGGTTGCGCACTTCGTCCGCCACCACCGCGAAGCCCCGTCCGGCCTCGCCGGCGCGGGCGGCTTCGATGGCGGCGTTGAGCGCCAGCAGGTTGGTCTGGTCGGCGATTTCCCGGATCACCTGCATGACGTCGCCCACCCGCCGGCCGTCGCTGGCCAGCCGGTTGACGGTTTCCGCCGAACTGCGGATCTGGGTCGTCAGCCGGTTCATGCTGTCCACCGCCCGGTGAATCTGGCGGTCGGCTTCTTCGGTTTGGGCGGTGGTTTCCTCCACCTGGGCGGCCACCGAGGCGGCGTGCTTGGCAACGTCCTGGGCGGTCGCCGACATTTCATTCATGGCGGCGGCGACCTGGTCGATGCGCTGGTGGGCCTGGTCGGACAGCCGGGACACCTGGTCGGCGTTGCGGCGGATCAGGTCGCCGGTGCGGGCGAGCTGTTCGTTGTTCCGGGTCATCAGGCTGCCGGTTTCGGACATGAATCGGTGCAGGGCACGGGCGGTGTCCGCCAGACGTCCGAGCTCGTCCTGGCGCTGGAGGGTGACCGGTTGGGTCAGGTCGCCCTGGCCCAGGCGGTTCATCTGGGCGATCAGCTGTTGTGCGGGCCGGACCACGGAGCGCATCAGGACGATGACGCAGGCCAGGGTGCCCAGCAGGATGGCGAGGAACATCAGCACGCCGTTGCGGGTGGCGTCGGCGGCTACGCGGTTGTTCAGGTGCTCGGCCCGGGCCATGCCGAGGTCGCGGATGCGTGCGGCAGCCTGTTCGATCAGCTGGGCGGGTTCGCGGTCGATGCCGGTCACTGCGGCGTCGCCGGCGGCGGGGCGGTAGCCGGCGTCCACGAACGCCTGGAAGCCGCTCCGGTAAGCGTCGCCCATCTGCCGGTGGGCGCTTTGAAAACGGCTCATCAGCTGCCGCGCCTCGGGGTCGGTCAGCTGCGGAATCAGGCGTTCCAGCCGGGCCTGGATCCGGCTTTCCTGTTCCTGGAACTGCCCCCAGTACTTCTGCCGCCGGCTGTCGTCGGCGCCCCGGAGCAGCACGTTCTTCCATTCCTGCACCTGGGTCTTGAATGCCACCAGGATGTCCTGGGCTTCCAGGGCCAGGGGCATCTCGGCACCGGCCAGGCGGCTGTAGTCGTCGTTGGCGTCCAGGGCGTTTTTAAGGCTGTAGCCCGCGGCAAGGGCAACCACGAGGTTGGTGGCGATTACGATGGTGAGCACCCGGTTCAGGATGCTGCGAAAATACCAGTTCATCCGGTGTGTCCTGTGATGGCGTGTAAACAGGGGGTATTATCCACAAATTCTGAAACGCGTCTGTTGGGGTTTTATGACGTTGGGTGAGGCATTGGCGGGAGGCCACGGCGACAATCCGCTGGCGGAACTGTATCGGGACGAGGCGCTGCTGATCGTGCACAAGCCGGCCGGTCTGTTGGTGCACCGCAGCCCGATCGACCGCCATGAGACGGAGTTCGCGCTGCAGTATGCGCGATCACTGAACGGGGGCCGGCGGGTGTACCCGGTCCACCGGCTGGACCGGCCCACGTCCGGTGTGTTGGTGTTCGCCCGGGATCCGGACACGGCCCGTGCTCTGGGGCAGGCGATGATGGCGGGGCGGGTGCGCAAGACCTACCTGGCCGTGGTGCGCGGCTGGCCAGCAGCATCGGGGGTGATCGACCATCCGCTGCGGGATGAACCGGAGGACCGGCGCCTGAAGGACCGGGCGCAGACGGTCCGGTCTGCGGTGACCCGGTTCCGGACCCTGGCGACCACTGAGATTCCGGTGGCCATCGAAACCTATCCCACCAGCCGCTACGCTGTGGTGGAACTGTTCCCGGAAACCGGTCGCAAACACCAGCTGCGGCGCCACATGAAACACATCAGTCACCCCATCATCGGTGACGCCAATCATGGCCGTGGCCGGCACAATCGCTACTTCGCGCAGCGGTTTGGCGAGGGGCGGCTGATGCTGGCGGCCACCCGCATCGAGTTCGAGCATCCACGGGATGGCCAGTGGCTGTCGGTGTCGGCTCCGCTGGAGGCCAGCTTTCGGCGGGTTCTGGAGATTTTCCCCGGGTTTTCCTATCCGCCGTCCCCGTGAGCCGGTTCGGCCCGGGCGTAGGTTACCCGGGAGTGTCTCAGGCGCCAGAGGGCTGCGGGCAGTCGCCAGAAGTTTGCCCGGAAACGCCGGTCCAGGCCAAGGGTCAGGCCGTCGACCCGGTGCTTGTCGAAATCCGGGGCCAGCAGCGTGCGGCCCCGGGCCCGCACGCCGAAGGCCAGCATCGCCCAGTACAGCGCGAAGTCTTCCGGGAAAGACGACGGGACGGGCACGGCCATGGGCTCCAGTCGGTGGCCAGCGCCTGTTTGTGGTTCCGGGCGACGATGGCGTGCAGGTTCCGGTCGACCCGCTCGGCCAGGGCGGTGGCGTCATCGAGGCCGAGGGCGTCGTCGGTAAAGGCGGATACGGTCTTGGATGGGGCCGGCATGTGAAACGCTCCCTGTGGCTGTGCGCTCCACTTTACCCCGGCCCCGGCGCCAGGCTCATGTCATTTCGGGTAGATGAGCCGGGCCTAGGAGGCCTTCCGGCGCGCGTCCTTGATCACGTCGTAGGCGTGGCTGATTTCCCGGGTGCGCTCCTCGGCCAGTTCCCGCATGCTTTCCGGCAGCCCCTTGCCGGCCAGTTTGTCCGGGTGGTTCTCGCTCATCAGTTTCCGGTAGGCGCGCTTAACCTCGGCATCGCTGGCGGACGGGCGAACGCCCAGCACTTTGTAGGCATCCTCCAGTTGCTGCGAGTGGGAACGGCCGCCGCTGCCGGACTGACCGGCGTAGGCGCCCCTCAGCATGGCCTCGAGCTGGTCCACCTGGCTTTCCGGCAAACCCAGGCGTCGGGCAATGCGCACCAGCATCTCATGCTCCTGGGGGTGGACCACACCATCGGCCGCCACCGCCGATACCTGCACCTGCAGGAACATCTGCAGCAGCGCCGGCTGGCCGCCGCAGGCCCGCAGGAAGCGATCCAGCTCCGCGTCCAGGTCGAAGCCCGGGGATTTACCCCGGTTGAATGCCTGCTTGGCCGCTTCCCGCTGCGTGCCGTCGAGACGGAATCGCACGAACATGGCCTCGGCCATCTGGATTTCGTCCCGGGTGATCACACCATCGGCCTTGCACAGGGCGCCCATGACGGAAAACACCGACTCCAGGAAATGGTTTTGCAGGTCCCGAATCTTGCCGACCAGCCGGGACTTGGCCTGGTGCAGGAAGAAGGCACCGAGGGCGGCGCCGACCAGGAAACCGGGGAAACGACCAAAGGCGTAACCAATCAGGCCGCCGAGGAACATGGCTAATAGCATCAGGATGTCCTTGCTCTAAAACACAACTGCCAACTATACGTGGTTCATGCCGCCTGGAACCAGGCCACCGCCAGCCCCGCCGAGAGTGACACCAGCATCGGCCCGGCCACCATCAGACCGGTTCGGCGATTGCCGACTCCCCAGGCCAGCGCCGTTTTCACCAGGTTGTTGACGGTGGCGGCGATAACGATCCCGATCACCGCCGTTTCCATAGCCAGGGACTCGGTGGACATACGGGTCAGGGACAGGGTGATGGCGTCCACATCGGCCATGCCGGAGCTGGCCGCCAGTACGTAGATGCCGGTGTCTCCCAGCCCGCGCTCCAGCCATTCGCCGAGTACCAGTATGGCGGTCAGCAGCAGGCCGAACATCAGTGCCGAGGTGAGTTCCAGCGGGTTCTGGCTGAGCCGGGGCTGGGACACCTGGAGCTCTCCGGCGTGCCGGCGCCAGATGACGATCGCCGGTCCGTACAGCAGCACCGTCATCACCGCCACCGGCCAGGCCAGCTGTGGCAGCAGCTCCCGGTTGATGATGAAGCAGAACACCAGAATGCGGGGAAACATGGTGCCGCAGGCCAACAGGATTCCGGCCGCGAACTGTGGGCTCAGTTCCGGCACCCGGGCCGATTGCCGGGCAAAGTGCAGAGTCAGCGCGGTGGAAGAGCTCAAGCCGGCGAACAGGCTGGTGAACAGGATGCCCTTGCGCGCGCCCGCCACCCGGATGGCGAAATAGCCGATGAATGACACCGAGGCGATCAGCACCACCATCCACCAGATTTCCCGGGGGTTGAGTACGCCGCCGGGCCCCAGCCGCGCGTCCGGCAACAGCGGCAGCATCACCACTGAAATCAGCAGCAGCTTGAGCGCGGCGTCCAGCTCTTGGGCCTTGAGCTTGCGGACCCAGCCGTGGATCTCCGGTTTGTTGTCCAGCACGATGGCGGTCACCACTGCGGCGGCGGTGGCCATCACTACGTCCACCGCCACCGCAATGGCACCGAAACAGAAGGTCAGTACCATGCCGACGGTGCTGGTGATGCTGAAGTTGCGGATGTGCTCCAGACGCTCGCTGTAGGCGACGATGCCCATGGCCACCACCCCGAGCAGCAGCACCGGAAACGCCCAGGGTGTGACCTCCCGCGCCAGGACCGCCGAGATCCCGCCCAGCAAGCCGATCAGGGCGAAGGTGCGGATGCCGGCGATGCGCTCGCCGGATTTCTGGTCGCGGGTGTCCCAGCCCCGTTCCAGACCGACGATGGCACCGAGCAGCAGGGCCACGGCCAGGTTCAGGGTGTCGCGGTTGGTGGCGAGGAATTGGCTGGCGACGTCGTCCATGGTGGGCGCGGGCTCCGGTTCACAGGGTGGGGTCGGGGTGGGGCGGGTGGCATCCGCCTCCGTTCAGCACGGAGTGTTACCGAAATGACGATGGTTTGCCAGCCTGGCGGGCGCGCCTTACGTTTGCCGGCGCCTTCTGGTAAGCTTCGCGCCCCTCGACCGGCGGCCCCTGTCGTTGTCATCGGCCCGTCCGTCGAGTTCCCCGAAGGCTCCCCACCGGCTGCCGGCGCCCGGGCGCGGCCATGCGGTCCGGTTGCTTGTTGTCGCTAGAAAACGGATCCCCCAAGCTATGGTGAACACCCTCAAGACTCAGTGGTTTTCCAACATCCGTGGCGATGTCCTGGCCGGCATTGTCGTGGCCCTGGCCCTGATACCGGAGGCCATCGCCTTTTCCATCATTGCCGGGGTTGACCCCAAGGTGGGGCTGTACGCCTCGTTCTGTATCGCCGTGGTGATTGCCTTCGCCGGCGGCCGGCCGGGTATGATTTCCGCCGCCACCGGGGCGATGGCGCTGCTGATGGTGACGCTGGTCCGGGAGCATGGATTGCAGTACCTGCTGGCGGCCACCCTGCTGACCGGGGTTTTCCAGATCCTGGCCGGATACCTCAGGCTGGGCGGGCTGATGCGGTTTGTTTCGCGTTCGGTTGTCACCGGGTTCGTCAACGCGCTGGCGATCCTGATTTTCATGGCCCAGCTGCCGGAGCTCACCCATGTGACCTGGCACGTCTACGCCATGACGGCGGCCGGTCTGGGCATCATTTACCTATTCCCGAAAGTGCCGGTGGCGGGTCGACTGGTGCCGTCGCCTTTGGTCTGCATCGTGTCGCTGACCGCCGTCAGCATGGCCCTGGGCCTGGACATCCGGACGGTCGGGGATATGGGCGAGCTGCCCGACACCCTGCCGGTATTCCTCTGGCCGGACGTGCCCATGAACCTGGACACCCTGTGGATCATCCTGCCCTATTCCCTTGGCCTGGCGGTGGTCGGGCTGCTGGAAACCATGATGACCGCCACCATTGTCGACGACCTGACCGATACCCACTCCGATCGCAACCGGGAGTGCAAGGGGCAGGGCCTGGCCAACATCGCCGCCGGTCTGCTCGGTGGCATGGCCGGCTGCGCCATGATTGGCCAGTCCATCATCAACGTGAAGTCCGGTGGCCGTACCCGGCTGTCCACGCTGACCGCCGGTGTGGTGCTGCTGATCATGGTGCTGGTGCTCGACGACATCCTGGTGCAGATTCCCATGGCGGCACTGGTGGCGGTGATGATCATGGTGTCCATCGGCACCTTCAGCTGGGGTTCGATCCGTGACCTGAAGCGCCATCCGCTCTCCACCAACGTGGTCATGGTGGTGACCGTGGCGGTGGTGGTGGCCACCCATAACCTGGCGTTCGGGGTTCTGGCGGGCGTGCTGCTGGCTTCGCTATTCTTTGCCAACAAGGTGGGGCATTACCTGGTGATTGCTCCGGAGTGGGACGAGGCAAGCCAGACCCGCACCTGCCGGGTGGTGGGTCAGGTGTTCTTTGCCTCCACGGAGAAATTCCTGGCCGCCTTCGATTTCCGGGAGGCGGCGGAGCGGGTGGTCATCGACCTGAGCCGTGCCCATTTCTGGGATATTTCCGCGGTGGCGGCGCTGGACAAGGTGGTGATCAAGTTCCGCCGGGAAGGCGCGGACGTGGACGTGGTCGGGCTCAACCAAGCCAGCGCCACCATCGTCGACCGCTTCGGCGTGCATGACAAACCCGGAGCCGTCGAACAGCTGATGGGGCACTGAGCCGGGGATTTCCGGGCGCAATGTGCCCGTGGTTGCCATACTGGCAGAAACGGACAAATGTGAGGCTAGGTAGTATGTTGCAGGTTGTGGCGTGTGTCGACGGTTCGCGGGCGGCGCCGGCGGTGTGTGATTACGCGGCTTGGGCGAGCCGGCATGTGGGGGCGCCCCTGCTGCTGTTGCACGTTCTGGACGAGGCCCGGTATCCGGTGGAGCCGGACCTGGCTGGCAGCATTGGCCTGGGCAGCCGCGAGCAGCTGCTGCATGAGCTGGCCGAGCTGGACCGCCGCCGTGCCAAGCTGGCCCTGGAACACGGCCACCATCTGCTGGAAGAAGCCGAACGCCGGGTACGTGCCGCCGGGGTGGAGGCGGTGACCCGTCGCCAGCGCCATGACTCCCTGCCGGAATCACTGCTGGCCCTGGAGGATCAGGCCCGGCTCCTGGTCATGGGGTTGCACGGTGAAAGCAGCTCCGGGGCCGACAGCCACGTCGGCAGCCAGCTGGAAACGGTGATCCGCAGCGTACACCGGCCGATCCTGCTGGTACCTGACGAGTACACGCCGCCGCGCAGCGCCATGTTCGCCTTCGACGGCAGTGCCACCGGCTTCCGTGCCGTCGAGCTGCTGGCCGCCAGCCCCCTGCTGAAGGGGCTGCCGCTGCATCTGGTCATGGTGGGGCCGGATACCGGCGATCGCCGGGAGCAGCTGCAACAGGCCCGGACGCGGCTGTCCGACTGGCAGGCGGAATTGACCCTGGCCATCCGCCCCGGCGATGTCGAGCCGACCCTGCATGCCTATCAGGAGGAACACGACATCGATCTGCTGGTGATGGGCGCCTACGGCCACTCGCGCCTGCGTCAGTTCCTTCTGGGCAGCACCACGACCACCATGCTGCAGACCGCTACCCGTCCTCTCGTGATCCTGCGCTGAGCCTGCCTGCTAACCCTGGCCGGGCGTCCATGTCCGGCTATGGCTCCGATTAAGAAAAACAACCGCGCCTCCGCCGATTTTTTACTATCTTTTAAAAGATAGGTTGACCGTGATTCATCGTAGCGATGTGTCCGTACGCAAACCGGAAGGGAGGAAGCTGTTTTGTCCCGAGTCATGTCTGGCCAGCCCGGCACCCAGGTGTCCGAGGCGCGGTTGTCTTCGTCTGAGCGTTACCTGGCGGAATTGCTGAGCGAGGCGGGTATCACCCTGGGGGGAGACCGGCCGTGGGATGTGCGGCTGTTACGGCCCGGTGTGGCGGACCGGGTGTTCGCCCAGGGCAACCTCGGCCTCGGCGAAAGTTACATGGACGGAGACTGGACGTGCGACCGGCTGGATGAATTCTTTCACCGGCTGCTGCGCGCCGGTCTCCAGCACCGGGTGTCGCCTGCCCGGGTCGCGTTTCATGTCCTCAAAGCGCGGCTGCTGAACCGGCAGAACCGGCGCCGGGCCTGGCAGGTGGGTGAACAGCACTACGACCTGGGCAACGCGTTCTACCAGGCGATGCTGGACCCGCGCATGACCTACACCTGCGGCTACTGGCGCGAGGCCGAAACCCTGGCCCAGGCCCAGGAGGCAAAGCTGGACCTGATCTGCCGCAAGCTGGGCCTTGAGCCTGGCATGCGGGTGTTGGACATCGGCTGTGGCTGGGGCAGCTTCATGGGCTATGCCGCCGAGCGCTACGGCGTCGAGTGTGTGGGGGTCACCATTTCCCGGGAGCAGGCGGCCTGGGCTGAACAACGGTACGCCGGTCTGCCACTGGAGTTTCGCCTACAGGACTATCGGGAAGTCGAAGGCGAGTTCGACCGGATCGTGAGCGTGGGCATGTTCGAGCACGTCGGTCGCAAGAACTACCGCACCTACATGGAGGTGGCGCACCGTTGCCTCAAGGACGGCGGCCTGTTCCTGCTGCACACCATCGGCAGCAACGACCCCTCGCCGGGCTCCGATCCCTGGATCGACAGGTACATCTTCCCCAACGGCGAACTGCCGACCCTGGCCCAGATCAGCCGTGCCGCCGAGCGCCTGTTCATTGTCGAGGACCTTCACAACTTCGGCGCGGACTACGACCGCACCCTGATGGCGTGGCACGCCAACTTCCAGGCCGCCTGGCCCCGTTTCCGGGAGCAGCTGGGCGAGCGTTTCCACCGGATGTGGGAATACTATCTCCTATCCTGCGCCGGTGCCTTCCGCGCCCGCGACCTGCAGCTCTGGCAGTGGGTCCTGGCCAAGGGCGGCGTACCGGGCGGCTATCGTCGCGAGTCGTGAGCCGGCCTCAAGGCGGGGCGGGCGTTCACCATGGCGGCTGGGTCGGCCGCCATTTTGTTAGTTTTTGAAATTATTTGTTTTTTTCTGGTTGGTATCGAAAATCAGAATAGAGGGGGTATGTAGTATTTCAATTGCGTGAAACTTCGGCGCCTTCCTACACTGCGGTTCGTTATTCATGATCAAACGGGATCATTGAGGACAACCAAGGATGAAGAAGAAGCACCGTAGAAACACGTTGAAGAACATGCTGCTGACCGTGCTGTCGGTCCTTTCTCTGGGGCTGGCGAGCATCACTGGGGCACAGACCCTGCACCGCGGGATCGGGGGAGAGCCGGGAACCCTGGATCCCAACCTGGTATCCGGCAACTGGGAAGATATGGTGGTGGGCGACCTGTTCCTGGGGCTGGTCACCGACGCGGCGGATGGCCGGGTCATCCCGGGCGCGGCGACCGACTGGACCGTCAGCGACGACGGAACGGTCTACACCTTCCATCTCCGCAAGGACGGCAAGTGGTCGGATGGCCAACCGGTTACGGCGCATGACTTCGTCTTCTCCCTGCGCCGGGTCATGGATCCGCAAACGGCCTCCACCTATGCCTACATCCTGTACCCCATCAAGAACGCCGAGGCGATCAACACCGGCATGATTCGGGATCTGAGCCAGCTGGGCGTGCGTGCGATTGACGACTACACCCTGGAAATCACCCTGGAATCCTCCACGCCGTATTTCCTGGAACTGCTGACCCACTACACGGCATTCCCGATTCCCAAGCATGTGGTGGAGAGGTACGGTAAGGACTGGGTCAAGCCCGGTCACCTGGTTTCCAACGGTGCCTATAAGCTGGTGGAATGGCTGCCCCAGACCCACATCAAGGCGGTCAAGAATGAGTGGTTCTACGATGCTGACCATGTGGCCATCGACACCGTGTTCTACTATCCGACCGAGGACCGCTCCGCGGCGCTGAAACGTTTCCGCGCCGGTGAGCTGGACCTGAACTATGAATTCCCGATCGACCAGTACGACTGGCTCAGGGAGAACATGCCGGAGGAGACGGTGGTCAGCCCGCAGCTCGGCGTGTACTACTACCCGCTCAACCTCCGCAACCCGAAATTCCAGGATGTGCGGGTGCGCAAGGCGCTGTCCATGGCGATCAATCGCGAGGTGATCACGGACAAGATCCTCAAGACCGGCGAGGTGCCGGCCTACAGTTTCGTGCCGCCGGGCATTGGTGACTACCGGATTCAGGAGCTGGACTTCAAGGGCATGCCCTATAACAAGCGCCTGGAGGAAGCCCGCAAACTGATGGAAGCGGCTGGCTACAGCGAGGATCGCCCGCTGGAGCTGGTGCTGCGCTACAACACCCACGATGCGCATAAGAAAGTGGCGGTGGCCGTGGCGGCGATGTGGAAGGCCATCCACGTCAAGACTCAACTGTTGAACAGTGAAGTGGCGGTGCACTATGCCGAGCTGAAGGAGGCCAATTTCGAAGTGGCCCGTGCCGGCTGGGTCGGGGACTACGCCGATCCGCAGAACTTCCTGAGCCTGCTGGAACCGACGCCGAACAACTACGGCGGTTATAACAACGCGCAATTCAACGCGCTGATGAAACAGGCCGCCGAGACCCAGGACAGCACCCAGCGGACCCGCCTGATGGAACAGGCTGAGCGCATCGCCATGGACGACTACGCGACCATCCCCATCTACTATTATGTGGCCACCAACCTGGTGAGCCAGAAGGTGAAGGGGTGGGTGCCGAACGTACTGGACAAGCACCGTACCCGCTGGATGAGTATCGAGCGCTAGTTCCGGCCATGCTGAGTTACGCGTTCAAGCGCCTGGCGCAGTCGATACCGACGCTGTTCATCGTCATTACGATCTCGTTCTTTCTCATGCGCCTAGCGCCCGGCGGCCCCTTCGACGGCGAGCGCAAGCTGCCGCCGGAGATCGAAGCCAACATCCTGGCCGCCTACAACCTGGACAAGCCCCTGTACTGGCAGTTTTTCGACTACCTTGGCGGGATTCTGCAGGGCGACTTCGGTCCCTCCTTCAAGTACAAGGACTTCACCGTCTCCGACCTGATCTGGGCGGGCTTCCCGGTCAGCCTGGAGCTGGGCATGTGGGCGATGCTGCTGGGCGTGGTGTTCGGGGTCAGCATCGGCTGTTACGCCGCCCTGAAACAGAACACCCGCCTGGACTATCTGATGATGGGGGGCGCCATGGCGGGGATTGCCATCCCCAACTTCGTGATGGCGCCGATCCTGACCCTGGTGTTCGGCGTCTACCTGAGCTGGCTGCCGGTCGGCGGCTGGGACAGTGGTGCCGTGGCCAACAAGGTGCTGCCGGTCATCGCCCTGGCACTGCCGCAGATCGCCTACATCGCGCGCATGACCCGCGGCAGCATGATCGAGGTGATGGGCTCGCACTTCATTCGCACCGCCCGCGCCAAGGGCCTGAGCGAGCGCAAGGTGGTGCGCCGTCACGCGCTCAAGTCGGCGCTGCTGCCGGTGGTGTCCTACCTGGGTCCGGCCACCGCCGGCATCATCACCGGCTCGGTGGTGATCGAGCAAATTTTCGGCATTCCCGGCATTGGCCGTTACTTCGTGCAGGCAGCCCTGAACCGGGACTACACCCTGGTGATGGGCACGGTGGTGTTTTACGGCGCCCTGATCATCCTGTTCAACCTGGTGGTGGACCTGATCTACGGTCTGCTGGATCCTCAGATTCGTTACGATGACTGACGGGCCGATGACGACAGCGACTGCAACTGCAACTCAAACCGTCCGGGGCGAGAGCCTGATCCGGGATGCCATGCGCCGCCTGGTGCGCAATCGGGCGACCATGGTCAGCCTGATCCTGCTGGCCCTGATCGTTCTGGCCTCGTTTCTCGGTCCGGTACTGCTGGGTACCGAAATCGATGATGTGTACTGGGACTACATGGGCGGGCCGCCCACCTGGGACGGCCAGCATTGGTTCGGCACCGACAGCAATGGCCGTGATCTGCTGATCCGTACCCTGTACGGCGGCCAGATCTCGCTGACCGTAGCGCTGGTTGCGACCTTCGTCAGCCTGATCATCGGGGTGACCTACGGGGCCATTTCCGGCTACGTCGGTGGCCGTACCGACAACCTGATGATGCGCTTCGTCGATATTCTCTATTCACTGCCGTTCATGTTCCTGGTGATCCTGATGATGGTGGTGTTTGGCCGCTCCATCCTGTTGATCTATATCGCCATCGGCGCGGTGGAATGGCTGGACATGGCGCGCATCGTCCGGGGCCAGACGCTGGCGCTGAAACGGCGGGAATTCGTGGCGGCGGCCCACGCCCTGGGGGTGAGCGACACCGGCATTCTGCTGCGCCACATCGTGCCCAACGCGGTGGGGCCGGTCATCGTCTACGTAACCCTGACAGTACCCAAGGTGATCCTGCTGGAAAGCTTCCTGTCCTTCCTGGGCCTGGGGGTGCAGGAACCGATGACCAGCTGGGGCGTGCTGATCAGCGAGGGCACCGCCAGCATGGAGAGCGCCCCCTGGATGCTGTTCTTCCCGGCACTGTTCCTGGCCGTCACCCTGTTCTGCCTGAATTTTATTGGCGACGGCCTGCGCGATGCCCTCGACCCGAAGACCCGCTAACCCTGGAAGGGATGGATGATGGCCGAGCAACCGATTCTCGAAGTGGAAAACCTGCACGTGGATTTCGCCCTGCATACCGGCACGGTATCGGCGGTGAAAGGCGTGAGCTTCAGCCTGAGCAAGGGGGAAACCCTGGCGCTGGTGGGGGAGTCCGGCTCCGGTAAGTCGGTCACCGCCCTGTCGATCCTGCAGCTGTTGCCGCCGGTGGCCCGTTACCCCCAGGGCTCGATACGTTACGACGGTCAGGAAATGCTGGGCGCCCGCCCCGGTACCCTGCAGACGATTCGCGGCAACCGGGTGGCGATGGTGTTTCAGGAACCGATGACCTCGCTCAACCCGCTGCAGACGGTGGAGCAGCAGGTGGCCGAAGTGCTGACGGAGCACCGGGGCATGGACCGGAAAGAGGCCCGGGCCCGGGTACTGGAGCTGTTCCGCTTGGTGGGCATTCCCGATGCCGAGCGGCGCCTCTCGGCCTATCCCCACGAATTGTCCGGCGGCCAGCGCCAGCGGGTTATGATCGCCATGGCCTTGGCCTGCGAGCCGGACGTGCTGATCGCCGACGAACCGACCACCGCCCTCGACGTCACCATCCAGGCGCAGATCATGGCGCTGCTGAAAGATCTGCAGCAGCGCTTCGGCATGGCGATGCTGTTCATCACCCATGACCTGGGCATCGTACATCACTTCGCCGACCGGGTGTGCGTGATGCGCCTGGGCGAAGTGGTGGAGCAGGGCAGCACCCGGGAGGTGTTCGCCAACCCCCAGCACCCGTACACCCGCGAGCTGCTCGACGCCGAGCCCCACGGGCACAAGGAACCGCCCCCCGAGGACGCGCCGGTTCTGCTCGAAGCGCGCGATGTGAAGGTCTGGTTCCCGATCCGCGGTGGTTGGTTCAGCCGAGTGACCGGGCATGTCAAGGCGGTTGACCGGATCAGCCTGACCCTGCGGGAAGGACAGACCCTGGGCATCGTCGGCGAGTCCGGCTCCGGTAAGTCCACCCTGGGCAAAGCAATTCTGAAACTGCTGGACAGCGACGGCCGCATCCGCTTCGAGGGCGCGGCCATCGATGGCCTGTCCCCCCTGCAGATGAAGCCGTTGCGCCGGAAAATGCAGGTGGTATTCCAGGATCCGTTCGGCTCCCTGTCTCCACGCATGACCATTGGCGAGGTGATTGCCGAGGGCCTGAAGGTACACGAACCGCTGATGAGTGCCCGGCAACGGGAGGCCGCTGTGATCCAGGCACTGGAGGAAGTGGCCATCGACCCCGGCCTGCGCAACCGCTATCCCCACGAGTTTTCCGGCGGCCAGCGCCAGCGCATCGCGATTGCCCGGGCCATGGTGCTGAAGCCGAAATTTCTGCTGCTGGACGAGCCGACCTCGGCGCTGGACCGCTCTGTTCAGGTGAAAGTGGTGGACCTGCTCAAGGCTCTGCAGCGCAAGTACGGCCTGACCTACCTGTTCATCAGCCATGACCTGGCCGTGGTGCGGGCCATGGCCGACGAAGTGATCGTGATGCAGCACGGCCGGGTGGTGGAACATGGCCGCGCCGAACAGATCTTCCACCATCCGCGGCAGGATTACACCCGACAGCTGCTGGCGGCGTCCTTCGACCTGGAACTGACCGACGGCGCCCGGGTGGCCTGAGGCGTCGTCCTGCCACCGGCCCGGTCCCTCACACGGCCTGCCCCGCGGCCACGCCCGAGGCCCAGGCCCACTGAAAGTTGTGGCCCCCGAGGTGGCCGGTCACGTCCACCACTTCACCGATGAAAAACAGGTTGGGGCGGTCCAGCACCGCCATGGTCTTGGACGACAGCTGGCGGGTGTCGACACCGCCCAGGGTGACTTCGGCGGTGCGGTAGCCCTCGGTTCCCGCCGGCTTGACGGTCCACTGGCTCAGTGCCTCGGCAACCCGCTCCAGGTCGGCGTTCCGGTAGCCCTGCAGAGGACCGCGCCAGCCCTGGAGTTCGGCGAAGGCCTGGGCAAAGCGCCGGGGCAGGCGCCGGGCCAAGTACTGTTCCACCGTGGCCTGGGGTTTTTCCCGACGCAGCGTGGCCAGATCGTCCCGGGGCTGACGGGACGGCACCAGGTTGAGGTTCAGCGCGTCGCCGGGGTGCCAGTAGCTGGAAATCTGGAGCATGGCCGGGCCGCTGAGCCCCCGGTGGGTGACCAGCATGGGCTCCCGGAAACGCTGGCCGCGACAGCTCACCTCCACCGGGCAGCTGATGCCGGATAACGGGGCCAGGTGTGCCTTCAGTTCCGGGTGCAGGGTAAAGGGAACCAAGCCTGCCCGGGTGGGCCGCACCGCCAGCCCAAACTGCCGGGCCACGTCGTAGCCAAAGCCGGTGGCGCCCATGGTCGGAATCGACAGGCCGCCGGTGGCGATCACCAGGGCGCTGCACCGGAGTGCCCCGGCACCGGTGGTCAGCCGGTAGCCGTCACCGTCGTCCCGGATGGCCTGGACGTCGGTCTTCATCCGGATCTCGGCGCCGGCCCACTCGCACTCGGTCAGCAGCAGGCTGACGATGTCCCGGGCGCTGTCCCGGCAGAACAGCTGGCCGGGTGCTTTCTCCTCATAGGCCACGCCGTGGCGTTCCACCAAGTCCAGAAAGTCCTGGGGGGTATACCGTTTGAGGGCCGAGATGCAGAAGTGGGGGTTGTCGGACAGGAAATTGGCCGGCGTGCTGTTGAGGTTGGTGAAGTTACAGCGGCCGCCGCCGGACATGAGGATTTTCTTGCCCGGCCGGTTGGCGTGGTCCAGTACCAGTACGCGGCGCCCCCGGTAGCCGGCGGTGGCCGCGCACATCAGGCCGGCGGCGCCGGCGCCGATGATGATGACATCGTAATGGGGAAGGGACTCGCTCGTCATGACTGCCTGCCGCTGTGAAAACGGCCGGCAGTATACCAGCCTCAGGGCAGCTGTACCGAGCCCTCCATATAGAACGCCGCCTGTCCGGAGATGTCGACCCGGTCGCCCCGGTCGTGACAGCGCAGCACGCCGCCCCGGGCCGACAGTTGCCGGGCCTCCAGGCGCTCACGGCCAAGCCGCTTGGACCAGTAGGGGGTCAGGACGCTGTGGATCGAGCCGGTGACTGGATCTTCGTCAATTCCCGCGCCCGGCGCGAAATAGCGGCTGACGAAGTCACAGTCCTGACCGGGTGCGGTGATGATCAGCCCTTGGTTGCCCAGGCCGGTCAGCCGGCGCAGGTCCGGCCGCGCGGCCCGGACCGCCGCCTCGTCCGGCAGCACCAGCAGGTAGTTGGTGTCGGCGGGCACATAGAAGGCGGGGTCCGGGGCGCCGTCGAGGGCCTCGCGCAGTGTCGCGGGCGTGGCCACGGACTCGAACGCCAGGGCCGGAAAGTCCAGGGTCAGCCACCCGTCGGTGTCCCGCCGGACGCCGAGGAGGCCGCTTCGGGATTGGAACCGGACCGCCGGTTGCGACCAGCCCCGGCGGTTGAACAACACCCAGGCGCTGGCCAGGGTGGCGTGCCCGCACAGGGGGACTTCGGTGGTGGGGGTGAACCAGCGGATGTGAAAATCCGCCGGTTCGGATTCCGGCAACGGGACCAGGAACGCCGTTTCCGAGAGGTGGTTTTCCTGGGCCAGGGCCTGCAGGGTTTCATCCGGCAGCCAATGCGACAGCGGCATGACGGCGGCGGGATTGCCCCGAAACGGTTGGTGGGTGAAGGCGTCGACCTGGTAGATCGGGAGGTTCATGGCGTGTTCTCCGGATGGGGGTGGGTAACGTAGTGGCGGGCCTTGTCCCGGGCGAACCGGGCCAGCTCCGACTCACTGTACAGGTGAATCTCCGGCAGGGCCCGCTGGTGGGTGACCACCCAGTGGCCCGGTCCGTGCCGGTTGACCCGGAACCCCAGTGCATCCAGCCACTGGCGGGTTGCCCGGGGGCTGGTTGGGGCGGTGTCGTCGGGGCCGGACAGGCCGAGAACGTCCTGCCGGTTTTCCCGAAACGGACCGCGGACCAGAATGGGCCGGGACGTGGACGCGATTCCCATCGTGAAACTCCTTCTTCGGTTGACCTGTGATCTATTTTCCGGTGGGGCTGGCGGCCATAACAGATCCAGCTAACCTGTTTTTGCATCGGTACAGATGTCTTTTCGAAGGTTCTGTGCCGGTTCAATCCCCAGGCAACTGTACTGCCCGGACAGGCGGCGGTTCTGGTGCAATGGGGGCCTGTCTGGCGAACCGGGGGTGAATCATGGGTATCCTCTACAATCAGGTGGCGGACCGGATCCAGGCGCTGATCCGGGAGGGCGTGTACCGGGAAGGTGACCGCTTGCCCGGCGTGCGGGTACTGAGTCGTCAATTCGGGGTGAGCGTATCGACCATCCTCCAGGCCCATCAGACCCTGGAGGCCCGGGGCTATCTCCAGGCCCGGGAGCGCAGCGGCTATTTCGTGCGCCGGCCGGCGAGGGAGCTGCCTGAGCCGAACATGCCCCGGCACCGCAGCCGCCCGGTGCCGGTGAGTGCCCGGGAAATGACCCTGGACCTGTGCGCGGACGAGCAGAAGCGCATGGTGCCTCTGGCCACCGCCATCCCGCACCCGGATTTCCTGCCGCTGCGGCAGATCCAGCAAAGCACTCTGTGGGCCGCCCGGCGCGGTCTGGAAACGCTGGACTATGCCTTTCCCGGAAAGCTGGAGTTTCGGCGCCAGGTCGCCCAGCGGATGGCCGCGATCGGTGTGCCAGTGAGCCCGGACGAGGTGCTGGCGACCAACGGCGCCCAGGAAGCCATCATCCTGGCACTGCGGGCGGTGACCCAGCCCGGGGACATTGTGGCGGTGGAGTCGCCGTCCTTTCCCGGCATCCTCCAGGCTCTGGAGGTGGTGGGCCTGCGGGTGATCGAAATCCCCACCCATCCGTCGGAGGGGCTGAGCCTCGAAGGTCTGCAGGTGGCGCTGGAGCAGTGGCCGCTGAAGGCCTGCGTGGTGGTGACCAATCACAGCAACCCGATGGGTGCGCGGATGCCGGACGCGCGCAAGCGCCAGCTGGTGTCGATGCTGGCCGCCGCCGGCGTGCCGTTGATCGAGGATGACATCTACGGCGATCTCTACTATGCCGGGGAGCGGCCGCGCCCGGCCAAGGCATTCGACCAGGCCGACAACGTCATCTATTGCAGTTCCTTTTCCAAGACCGTCTCGCCGGGTCTGCGGTTGGGCTGGATGATTCCCGGTCGCTACATGGCCGGCGCCCGGCAGCACAAGTATTTCGTCAATCTGGCCACTTCGACGATTCCGCAGCTGGCGGTGGCGCACTTTCTGGAACAGGGTGGCTACGACCGCTACCTGCGTGCGGCCCGGCAGCACTACCGGGACGCATCGGAGCGGCTGCGCGCGGCGGTGGCCCGGGCCTTTCCCGAGGGCACCGCGGTCAGTCGCCCGCAGGGGGGCTTCGTGCTTTGGGTGCAGTTGCCGGATGGGGTATCGGGCACCGAGGTGTTTCAGCGGGCACGGGCGGAAAACATCAATGTGGCGCCCGGCCGGATGTTCTCCACCACCGATAAATTCGAGAACTGTCTCCGCCTGAACGCCGGCAACCCCTGGACGGCCACCATTGAGAACGCGGTGACCCGGCTGGGCACCCTGGTCCAGGCACTCGCCGGGCGCTAGCGGTTCTCGCGCAGAGCCAGCGGATCAAGCAAGCCGGCGGCGATGGCCATGCCGGTGACGTCCGGCAGCCGGTCCGCGCCGAGGCGTTTCATCACCCGGGCCCGATACAGGTCGATGGTCTTGACGCTGACCCCCAGCTGATCGGCGATTTCACGGCTGGTGTAGCCCTGCGCCAGGGGCAGGAACACGTCCCGCTCGCGCCGGGTGAGGGCCTCGATCCGCGCCTGGAGATCGGGGGCGTCGCCCGGCCGGTGGGCGGACGGCGGATGCCGTTGCAGGGCCTGCTGCACGCTGTCCAGCAGCAGCTGTTCGTTGAAGGGCTTCTCCAGGAAGTCGAAGGCGCCGGACTTGAACGCCCGGACCACGATGGGAACATCGGCGTGACCCGAAACGAAGATGATGGGAATGGCCAGCCCCCGTTTCTGCAGTTCCTCCTGCACATTCAGGCCGCCCAGGCCCGGCATGCGCACGTCCAGGATGACGCAGCCGGCGCCGGTATCGGTGACCGAGTCCAGAAACTGGCGGCCGTCCCGGTAGGCCTCAACCCGGAGGCCCACGGATTCCAGCAGCCACTGGGTGGACTCCAGCATGCCGGCGTCGTCATCGACCACATAGACGGTGGTGGCGGAAGGGTCAGTCATCGGTTGGTGTCTCCTTGGCCGTCGTCAGGGGTTTGGCCGGGTGGTTGGGAAAACGGCAGGTGAGGGTCAGACCGCCCCCGGGGGCCCGGCGGGCGTCCAGGAATCCGCCGAAGCCCTCGATGATGGAGCGGCTCATGGACAATCCCAGCCCCAGCCCCTGGGGCTTGCTGGTGTAGAAGGGCTGGAACATCTGGCGGATGCCCTGCTCGTCCAGGCCGGGGCCCTCGTCGGTGACCTCGATGACCGGTTCACCATCGGCGTTGAGGCCGGTGGCCAGGATGATTTCGGGCATCCGCCGGGCGTCGTCCCGGGGGCCCCGGGCGTCGGCGATGGCTTCGATGCCGTTGCGGACCAGGTTGATCAGTACCTGTTCCAGCAGCATCGGGTCGGCGGTGATCACCGGCTGGGCGTTGGCGGGTTGTTCCCGGATTCGCACCCGGTTCTTGTCCGCCTCCCACTGGCACAGTTTCGCGACGTTGGCGATCACCTCGTTCAGGTCGATCGGAGCGGTGCGTTTCTGGCCCTTGCGCAGAAACGCCCGCAGACGCTTGATCACTTCCGAGGCCCGGTTGGCATGGTGCACGATCTTCTGCAGGCCGTCGTCCACCCGGTCCAGGCACTCGGGACGGCTCCGCGCCTGCTTCAGGTAGCGCTGGCTGGCGCTGGCGAAGTTGACGATGCTGGCCAGCGGCTGGTTCATCTCGTGGGCGATGCTGGAGGCCAGCTCGCCCAGGGTCGCCAGGCGCGCAGCGTGGGCCAGTTCATCCGCCAGGCGGCGGCTGTTTTCCTCTGACTGCACCCGGGCGGTGATGTCCCGGGACACGCTGATCACCTCCACCACGGCGCCGGTATAGGTTTCCCGTATCGCCCGGCTGGCCACCTCGAACCAGCGTTCACTGCCGTCCCGGTGCCGGATTTTCAGGGTCATGGTGGCGTAGCCCTCGTCACGCAGCCGGTTGCGGACGTCCGTCAGTTGCTCGGCGAAGGAAGCGTCGCCCTGGACAATGGCTTCCAGGGGTTGTCCCCGCAGTTCCTCGGGCCAGTAGCCCAGCAGCCGCCAGGACGCTGGGGTGGCGTCGATAAACCGGCCGTCCGGCGCGTGGCGGGAGATCAGGTCGGTGGTGTTCTCGGTGATCAACCGGTACAGGCGGTTGGACTGCACCGCCTGGTCGTGGAGTCGAAGCTCTTCGGTGGCGTCCCGGCCCCGTGCCAGCACCTGGTCCGTGTCGGTGTCCGGAATGAAGGTCCAGAGCAGGATGTAACCGGCGACTCGGGATTCCACGGCGTCGATGGCGCGTCCCTGTTGCAAGCAGGCGCGCACCAGGGCTGGGGTGTTCGCCGGCAGCAGCTCGGTGGCCCGGGCCACGCCGGCGGTGGCCCGCAGGGTCTCGGCGGCGGTGTTGGCCCGGAGCGCCCGGCCGGCCGCGTCCAGAATGAGGCCAGGTTGCGGGTCGCGGCTGGGCAGGCTAAACCCAAGGGGGGAGGCGTCTCGGATCATGTCGTTATGTTTATAGAATATATACTATAAGACCTTGGTGTAATTTCTAGTATTGTTCCCATTAAATACTATCTCCGCCACTTGGAAGTCTAGCTATGTTAACGAATTCCTGACGACGCCATAAGAACAACAGAACCGGAGAGGACCACACCATGACCTCGATTTTCGATCAGGGCCTGCCGCCCGTCGCCGCCAACCACGCCGTTCTGTCGCCCATCGACTTTATTGAGCGCACCGCCAGCGTATACCCGGACTACCCGGCCATCATTCATGGCGCGATTCGCTACAACTGGGCCCAAACCTACGAACGTTGCCGCCGCCTGGCATCCGCGCTGAAGGGGCGGGGCATCGGGCGGGGCGATACCGTGGCGGTGATGCTGCCCAACATTCCGGCAATGGTGGAATGCCATTTCGGCGTGCCCATGATCGGCGCGGTACTGAACACCCTCAATGTCCGCCTGGACGCCGACGCCATTGCCTTCATGCTGGAACACGGCGAGGCCAAGGTGGTGATCGCCGACCGGGAATTCGGCCAGGTCATCAAGGATGCCATCCGCCACCTTGAACACAAGCCCCTGGTCATCGACGTCAACGACCCGGAATACGGCGAAGGGGTTCAGGTCAGCGACCTCGACTACGAGGCCTTCCTCCAGGAAGGTGACCCCGGCTTCCAGTGGCAGTTCCCGGACGACGAGTGGGACGCCATTTCCCTGAACTACACCTCCGGCACCACCGGCAATCCGAAAGGCGTGGTGTACCACCACCGGGGCGCCTACATCAATGCCCTGGGCAACCAGGCGGTCTGGTCCATGGGCATGCACCCGGTGTATCTGTGGACCCTGCCGATGTTCCACTGCAACGGCTGGTGTTTCCCCTGGACCGTGACCGCCATGGCCGGCACCCACGTGTGCCTGCGCCGGGTGGACCCGGAGAAAATCCTGCAATTGATCCGTGACCATCAGGTCACCCATATGTGCGGTGCCCCGATCGTGCTGAACGCACTGTTGAACGCCCCGGCTGCCGCCAAGGCGGGGATCGATCACGAGGTCAAGTCCATGACCGCCGGGGCTGCACCCCCTGCCCAGGTGATTGGCGCGGTCGAGGAGATGGGCATCAAGGTGACCCACGTGTACGGCCTGACCGAAGTGTATGGCCCGGTGACCGTGTGTGCCTGGAAGTCCGAGTGGGACGAACTGCCGCTGGAGCAGCGGGCCCGCATCAAGGCCCGCCAGGGTGTCCGCTATCACACCCTGGCCGGCGCTATGGTGGGCGATCCCAACACCATGGAACCGGTGCCCAAAGACGGCAAGACCATCGGTGAAATCTTCCTGCGCGGCAATACCGTGATGAAAGGTTACCTGAAGAACCCGACGGCGACGGAAGAAGCCTTCCGCGGCGGCTGGTTCCATACCGGCGATCTGGCGGTATGGCACGAAGACGGATATATGGAAATCAAGGACCGTCTCAAGGACATCATCATCTCCGGTGGCGAGAACATCTCCACCATCGAGGTGGAGGATGTGCTCTATCGCCATCCGGCGGTACTGGAAGCGGCCGTGGTGGCCAAACCGGACGAGAAGTGGGGCGAAACCCCCTGTGCCTTCGTCACCCTGAAGCCGGAAGCCGGTGAGGTCACCGAAGAAGACATCATCAACTTCTGCCGGGAGAACCTGGCCCGCTTCAAGGTGCCCAAGACCGTGGTCTTCACGGAGTTGCCGAAAACCTCAACCGGAAAAATCCAGAAGTTCGTACTGAGGGACCAGGCCAAAGATCTGGACTGAATCCTTTAACGGCTGCGCCTGCCGGCGCAGCCATACCTCTCCACAAAAACAACACTGGCTGGCGCCTGAAACACGGTGTCTGGAGGTTTCTTTATGCAAGTGTTCCACAGAAAAAACGGTGAAGAGCAGCCGTATTGGCCTGCTGGTCCCTTCAAAGTTCGTCTTCCGTTTGTGCATTACCGCTGGGAATTCGCGGAGATGGTGCAGGCGTTGATCATGTTTGTGGTCAGTCTGGCCATGATTCCGCTGCTGGAAAAATATCTCGGTGTTCCCTACGACGTGGCCCTTGCTTACGTGGTGATCTGCGGTATCGGCTTTATGCTGCCTGCCTTGCTGGGTGTGCCTCTGGTGCCGGGCTGGATTACCCCGGGTATTCCGGTGGTGTTACTGTTCCTTTCCGATTATGAACCCGGCCCCGAGGCCATTCAGGCGCTGTTTGCATTGCAGTTCCTGGTGTTCCTGATCTTCCTGATTCTGGGTGTGACCCGGCTGGGCAGCAAACTGGTGGATCTGATTCCCCGTTCCATGAAGGGCGGTATCATTATCGGTGCCGGTATTGCGGCATTGATGGGTGAAATCGAGGCCGGCGGCCGCCTGGCCAACACACCGATCTCCCTGATCGTGGGTGGCCTGGTGTGTCTGTACCTGATGTTCTCGGTCTCGTTCAAAGGTTTCGTCGACAAGAACGTGCTGGCCCGCAAGATTGCCAACTACGGAATGGTACCGGGCATGGTGGTGGCCATTCTGGTGGGCTTTGCCACCGGCGAATACGATGTGCCAAACGTGGAGTGGGGCATCACCAAGCCGGCGTTCGACCAGTTGTGGAACTACCTGCCGTTTAGCGTTGGTTTCCCGGATCTGAATGTATTTCTGTATGCGATTCCGACCGCAGTCATTGCCTACGTCATTGCCTTCGGTGACATCGTGGTGGGTCAGTCCCTAATGAACCGTGTCGACCACCTGCGCAAGGACGAGGTCATCGACAACAGTGTCGACCGCATCCATCTGGTGACCGCGATCCGCAATGGCATGCACGCGTTCCTGGCACCGTATCCGGGCCTGGCCGGCCCGATCTGGACGGCGGTGACTGCCACCATGGCCGAACGCTACAAGTACGGCCGCAATGCGATGGATTCCATCTACAGTGGCGGCGGTACCTTCTGGATCACCGGCTTCATCGCGCTGTTCATTCTGCCCCTGGTGAGCTTTTTCCAGCCGGTCCTGCCGATCGCCTTGTCACTGACCCTGCTGCTGACCGGTTACATCTGCCTGATGGTCGGGCTGGAGCAACTGGAAAACAACACCGAACGGGGCATCGCCGGCACCATGGGCGTAGTCCTGGCGGTCTACGGCGCGGGCTGGGGCCTGGCCACCGGCGCGGTGCTGTACTTCCTGATTGAGCGTACCCACCTTCTTGGCTTCACCCCGGACCCGGAAGCGCCAGGCGCGGAGCCGGTCAACGAGCACTGAAACCGATGCCGCCACGTTCGGCGGCGGCATCTACCCCCTGTGTGTCCTTGGGAGGCCTGAGCGCCTCCCTTTTTTGGTGCGCCCGGCACGGGCGCACTCCTGGAGGTGCAAGTCCTCCCGTAAGCTGGCCACAGCGAACGAAGTGAAGC